>ERZ837910.606-NODE-606-length-55051-cov-7.628755_pt1 | contig 55051 bp, 51 predicted proteins | sample MGYA00519940_ERZ837910 | MGnify/ENA primary metagenome ERZ837910 (study PRJEB31850, sample SAMEA3708825) | human gut metagenome | biome: human gut; feature: human-associated habitat; material: faeces | place: China | collected 2014 ... | reverse complement strand
CGACTAAAACGCCAGCTCTCGCATAACGAGAACTGGCGTTCTTTGACAGGCTGAGCTTTTATCCGGATAAAAGCTAGTTTCCCCCATAGGGGAAACTAAACAATATTCAATGAGCGGCGCAAAAACGATTAATTCGTTGAAAAGATGACGATATTTGCCGTTTGCTGCGCATTTTGAATAATATAATATCAGTTTTTGACGGGAGAATCAATAAAAAATTTGCCGTCATTTTTGTAGATTGGTAGCGTTTTCAACAAGACGGAATTGTTAAAAACGCACAAATAAAGTGGACTGTATCCGCGTAAAAAAGAACCGGCAGCGGCGCCGCAAAGGGCAGCGCCGCTGCTGGCCGTAAAGGGGAGAAAGTGTACTATTTATGAGGTCATCCTTCGCTTCCGGAGAAGGACTGCCGTACCGGCAAAGGCGGACAGAGACAGCAGCCCGTAGAGGACGATACCGGCGTCGCCGGTGTGGTTGGATATCAGCGTTTTGCCGGGGCCGCCGGAGGACACGCCGGTTTTGGCGGCCCACACCGGATAGAGCGTGGCCTTTCCGGAAACAAGGATGTGGTGGACTACCGTGCCGCTGGGCGATTTGGACCAGCCGACCTGCTGATAGCCCTCTTTGGTGAGGGATTTCTCGTAGCTTACCGCGTAAAGCGTGCCGATCTTCTCAATGTCGTTGTCCGGCAGCGTGCCGCCGGTGGCGTCGCCTGTGGAATAGGTTATCGTATAATAGTCGATGGTCTTTTGGTAAGGCCCGTCCTGTGCGTCGGTGGGATATGCCATGGTGTCGTATACCTTCAGGGCGTCACCCTTTAAGTAGATGGAAAACTTGGTGCCGTCCAGCGGGAAAATGGCGTCACCGCCGCTGCCGCTGCAGGTGTATACGCCGTCCGCGGTCTCCGTGAAGCGGTAATCGTCCGCGCCCGCTCCGCAGGATACGCCGACCGTCTGCCCCGTCCACGGCTGGTCGTCCTTCAGAAGCGTTACCTCGGCAGTGGTCTGCGCGGCTTTGGTGGTAAGAGTGCAGGTTACCGCCGCCTGACCGCGGCCGGTATCATCGTGCCGCGCGGCGGCCCAGAGGGCAAAATACTGGGAGATGTATTTTCCCGTGTCGGTGGTATTTTCATAGGGATAGGTGTGTTCCGCCGTTATGACGTCCCCGTCCTGCTGGAGACCCTGCGCCAGCGCTGTACCTGTGCTCAGGCCGCCGGTGATTTTCTCGCTTTCCGTGTCGCGGATGAAAGGCGAAAGTGTTGCGCCGGAGAGCCGGCAGGACGTGCCGAGCGATACCAGCTGGAAGCTGGCGGCGTCACAGCTGCCGCTGACGGTGAAGCTGTGCTTGACGGTGTATTTCGTGTGGGCGGGCACCCAGAGCTTCGTGGAAAACACCGCAAGGCGCAGCTGGGCTTTTTGGCTGCTGTTCATTGTGAGCGTGACCATCGTGCCGGTCTGCACGCCGCCCTCCATCACGGCCTCCTGTCCGATCCCGGCGAAGGACAGGCTGTCGGGTGCTGCCATGGCGCTGTACGAGAGCGTGCCGATGTCGGCGCTTTGCTCGTATACGCGGCAGTCGTCCCCGGTGATATCCACGAACGTTGGCCGCAGGGCTATGATTGCCGCCGCACTGACCTGCACCGTGCCCAGCAGCGTCAGCAGGCACAGCGCCAGACACACCCATCGTTTGCCCCGCATCATATGGTACACATCCTTTCCCCAGCGTGCCGCCCTCTTGACAGCGACGCGGTTTCCTCTATAATAGTAGTATAACCCGTTCATCGATGAACGAAGCAAGGGGCTTTGGAAAGAAAAATGGAGAAAATTGATACAAAAAAGCTGTTTCAGATCACCGAGGCCGCGCATGCCTGCGGTCTTTCCCGCAGTACCCTGATGCGGCTGGAGAAAAAGGGGCTGCTGAAGCCTGCCTACATCGCGCTGGACAGCGGGCGGCGCTACTATGACAACCACAATGTGGCGCGTATTTTGCAGATCGAGAAGTTCAAAGCCATGGGCTTTGGCACGGAGGAGATCGCGGGCTATTTTGTGCGGGGCGGCGAGGCGGAAGGCCTTCTGGCGGTGCTGGAGGAGCGGCTGCACAGCCTGCAGCGCAGCGTGGAGGAAATGCGGCTGAGAGCCACGGAGAGCGACCAGTTCTCCGTGCAGATGGTGACACTGCCCGCCGTGACCTGCTGCATACAGTGGCATGTGGGTCACACATTCGCGGAGCGGTACGACGCCATGTACGATTTTTACAGCCAGTGCATCCGGGAGGGCTGCGTGCTGTCCGACGAGCCGCTGTTTACCATGTCGGACCGGCAGGACTATCTGGCGGGATACATCGGCGACACGCCCTATCCCTTCGCGGTCTGCGTTCCGGTGCGGACGGAGAAAGCGCCTGCCGGGGCGGTGACGCTGCCGGAGTGCCGGGCGCTGTCGGTGCTGTACTGCGGCGATTACAGCAATGTGGACGAGGCGTGGCTGCGGCTGGGACGTGAGGCGAACGCGCGGGGACTGACGCCTGCGGCTCCGCCCCGTGTGCTGGGCATCGTGGCGCCCTATACCGGCCGGGAGATCGAAACGCGGCGGTATTGCTCCCGGCTTGTCCTGCCGGTGGCTCCGGAGGAATAGAGGAAACAGAAAGAGAGCGCAGAATAGCAAAAAAGAGACGGCCCCGGCCGTCTCTTTTTTGCAGAGGGAATGCTGTGGCACAATTAGCGCTTCCGTGAGTTGGATCATGTCTGCGGGGGCGAAGCTGTCTCCGTCGGGAACTGCCGTCCTGTGTGGTCGATGGTATAGTCCCCCGTCAGGATCAGCTGACTGATGGGCAGCACGGTGTAGCCGTCGTTGATGAGATATTCCAGAATACGCGGCAGCGCCTCCGGTGTGTGGAGTGCTGCGTTGTGGAACAGCACAATGCTGCCGGCCTGCACCTTGGAGGTGACTCGCTGGTAGATGGTGTCGGCGTCGTAGTCCTTCCAGTCGAGGGAATCCACATCGGTAACGACTTGAAGCCGTTGCGGCGCAAGAGCTTGCGGGTTTTGCGGCGACGCGCATCAGGTAAAAAATTGACCTGTAAATGGGGTGTTTGAGGGGTGTTTCAGGCGCGGGAGAGGTCAAAAGTGAGGGGGTATGCGCAAGGGTGGATGAGGTTGAAAGATGGGGTGGATGCGGTATGCTAAAAATAGGATATGGCGACGCCCTCTTGCTGGATAATGCACTTACAGGGTCGAAGATGCCTTTGCTGCCTTGAATTACCAATGCCGCGGCCTACTTCAAATAAGTCAAGGTGATCTGACGCAGACGGCGAGGAAACCCCGTGCCGCTTTCTCATATTACTGCCTATTCGGATGCTCTATCTGCATATATCTCAAAGAAGTATATGCAGATAATTGGGATAGCAGCTTGTTTTTCTGCACATAATCTGCTATAATCATGTGCAGAAAGGCTGGTGCTGTATGAGAAGATTCGATTACTCCTTTTTGAATAACGGCTTGCTGCCGGCAAACCTTGTGAACCTCACTTCCAATATTGTGGCGCTGAAAACTATGGCCGGCGTGCGCAAGGAAGAATACACGCAGATCTTCACGGAGCTGGAAGCTGTCGCAAAGGTGCAGTCCATCAAAAGCTCCAATGCCATCGAAGGCATTGTGACCAGCGACGAGCGTATCGCCGCCATTGTCAATCAGAACAGCGCCCCGCTGAACCACAACGAGGCGGAGATAGCCGGGTATAGAGATGCGCTGAATGAGATCCACTTGGGCTATGAACATATTGACTTCCGGCAGAGCGACATTCTGCGTCTGCACGAAATGATGATGAGCTTTGCGGGCTATGAGTACGGCGGGCAGTACAAAACGGACGACAATGTGATTCTGGAGATCGACGCTGACGGAAACCGTCGTGTTCGTTTCCGCCCCACGCCTGCAAGCGAAACGCCGAAAGCAATGGAGCAGTTGGAGCTAGCCTATCTGGATGCCAGAAGCGATGCGAATATCAATCAGCTCCTTTTGATCCCCTGTGTGATACTGGACTTCCTCTGCATCCACCCGTTCCGGGACGGCAACGGCAGAATGTCCCGCCTGCTCTCACTGCTGCTGCTATACAAAAATGGCTTTGACGCCGGTAAATATGTGTCCTTTGAGGAGCAGCTCAACAACTACAAGGCGTATTATTACGAAGCCCTGCGGCAGTCCTCGGCAGGATGGGAAACGAATGAAAACTCCTATTTCCCCTTTATTGAGAATTTCCTTTCCACACTCTATATGTGCTATAAGGAACTGGACAAACGGTTTGCAGTGGTACACGGCAAGAAGATCACGAAGAAGGCCCGTGTGGAGGCGACCGTCCTGAACAGCCTAACGCCGCTATCCAAAGCCGAGATTTGCAAAATTCTCCCCGATGTCAGCCCCACAACCGTTGAAGCCGTCCTCGGCGCAATGGTCAAGACCGGTTCGGTAAAGCGGATCGGTGCAGGACGGGCGACGAGATATATTAAGGTATAGGGGTAGCATAGAATGGATTTTTTGTCAGCAGCTAAATATCGATATTATGATAAAGATGACTCACAAAATATCCTCCCAAAAGTTAATAAATGAGCTGTTAACAGATGCGAAACGGCTGGAAAGCAAATGGACGATAAGGAGAGGAATATGACCGAACAAGCTGTCAAGTTTTTATGCAAGTGGGCAATCGAAAACGGACAGCGCCAGTTAACACCAGTGGCTATCAGTTAAAACATGTAGGACAGCCTGCATGCCATAAAGGCAGAAAAGTGTGCAAGCATTGCACACTTTTTCCTGAAAAGCTCGTGATGGCTACTAAGTTTTCATTACACGCTGTCTGTCTATCTACTACATACGGAGGGAAGGAACATGCGTAAAATACGATTTTCCATTTATTTTTGTGGCATGAGTGACGATACCTTTTCAGCGCAAATAATGATATATAAACCACAAGCGTCTATCAGCCGAGATTTCGATGAGAGTCTTTTACAACAACTTAAGATCACATCTATAAACGATTTGATCGTTTATATGAAAACACTTCCTGAAGTTGCCGAAGATATTGGATTCACCGGATTCGATCAATTCAATATAGATGCCGTTTATATCCAACATTGCAGCTACTTGCTCGGCTTTCAAGACGATAAAAAGATTGAAGATATATTCCGTGATTTCCCCGAAAATCAACTGAACTTTGCATTTTTTATTGTTGGAGGAGCATCAATTCACAATGAAACCGGCTATAGATTCATCATTCATCCCAACGAAAAAATCCACGAACATATGCCACATGTTCATGTTGCAAAAGCCGAGGTGGAAATACGATATTCTTTAGAGACTTTACTACCGCTTGATCCTCTTGTCAATCCCCATAAACGTGATAACAAAAAGATTATTACGCCATTTTTAAGCCGCAATCACAAGCTTCTACTTGAAATGTGGAGTTATTATATGAAGGGATATACTACACCAGAAATAGCTCAAACTGGGCAGCAGTTTTATAAAGAGTCCTAACCCAAAAGGCCGGTTTGTTGCTTCCCAAGTTTCAGGATCTATACAAGGATTGCATACAAAAGACACTGAAATTGCGTAATTTCAGTGTCTTTCCTTTTGCTCAATCCCGTCATCGCACCGTGTTTCGCAGAGTGCCGATGCCTTCAATGGAGCACTCCACCACATCGCCAGGCTTCAGGAATTTCGGCGGGTCGAAACCCATGCCGACGCCGGACGGGGTGCCGGTGGAGATGATGGTGCCGGGCAGCAGCGTCATGCCGGAGGACAACTCCTCAATGATGTCTGCGATGGCGGTGATCAGCAGGTCTGTGGTGGAGTCCTGCCGCAGCTCGCCATTGACGCGGGCGGTGATATGCAGGGCAGGCGGAAAGGCGATCTCGTCAGCGGTGACGATGCAGGGACCCATGGGGGTAAAGCCGTCCAGACTCTTGCCGAAGTACCACTACTTGTGGGCGGTCTGCAAGACGCGGGCCGACACATCGTTGAGGACGGTATAGCCGAAGATGTAGTCCGCCGCATCTTTCGCCTTCACGTTTTTCGCCGTCTTGCCAATAATGACCGCCAGCTCAGCCTCGTAGTCCAGCCGATCCACGAGACCGGGGTGGCTCTCGATATAGCCCTCAGGTGCCACGGCTTCGGTCACGCGCTTGGAGAAATAGATGGGGATGGGACGCTCCTTGGTGAATGCCTCGGAACTGTACCGCGCCGCTTCCTCTGCGTGGGCCTTGTAGTTGATGCCCAGACAGATCACGTCCTGCCGTGGCCGAGGAATGGGCGCCAGCAGCGTGACGGCAGACAAAGGCAGAGCTGCCGCAGCGTCTTTGACAGCGGTCAGTAGCACATCTTTAGGCGCTTGGATTAGCGCATTCATATCGGCAAAGGGCAGCGGGCGAACGGCGGCGCCGTCTTCGGTCAGGACGCCTACGGCTTCTGTGTTGTCGTACAGGAAGGTGATAAGTTTCATGAAGGGTTTCTCCTTGTAATAAAAGTTCTGCTGTGGAGTTGTTATTCGTCAAATTGTAAATACTCTGCGTACTGTTCAAGCTTCTTCTCCGCGATTGCCGCGTTCTTCCGGATCACCTCCGCTCGGCGGATCAGTGTGACCAGTTCGTCGTACTCGGCAGCATTCTCTTCCGTTTTGAAGGAAAGCAATCCTGTTTTGACGCAGTCTCGCCATACGAGCGTTGAGGGGTGATCAAGTCCGGAGAATTGTGCTTCGATGACTTTGCTAGACAGGCCGGTGATCGTACCGACGCCGAACCTCTTGTGGGTGACCGCGCTGCCGACGGAGAGTTTTTCCGCGAAAAAGGCCTCCGCATAGTCCAGCCTCGCCATCCGATCCAGTGCCTCCGCATGATTTGCTCTCGCGTTTATTGCCTCATTCATTTTTTCCAGATGGATTCTTTTTTCTTCCGCGTTCCTCACACTGTAATGAATGCCTTCAAAGAGGTTATACACCGTACTGCAGAAGATCACGTCAAACGCCAGAATGTGCAATTCCGTGTCGGGGTGCAAAGGCTTCTTTGCATAATTCTTTCTGGTGTCTCTTATCATTTTAAATTTGGGGTGCAATTTAATTATCTCAATCAGCTCGTCGCACATCCGATGATAGATCCGCAGATCCATCTTTGCGCCAGAGCCCCAGTCATCGTAGAATTCGACGCAGTCGGCATAGGCCTGCGCCTGAGAGGCTTTGTACATGTAGTAGTGGTCGGGATCGTAAAAACCTGTAATCATCATGGGCAGGCGTATGCTGGCCCGATATCGCCAGCTGTCCGGATAGTATTTGGATCGCATGGATTCGCAGAAGTTAAGAAACTCTGTAAAGCACTGGGTTCGGGCTTCCAGGTCTCCGCCGTCAGGGGTAAGCAGTTGGTGGAGGGCGTTGCGTACCGCCTGTGGTTCGCTTCGTGCGTAATCAGCCAGTGCGTGAAAGGCGAGTTCTGCTCCGTTGTCGATGGTCTGTTCCGTCAGCAATACGACGGCGGCCAGCTTCGCAGGAAAGTCCGTATCATCCGCCGCAAGAGCGGCGTCCATCATCGGGCGGAATTCCGCCGCGATCTCCCATTTGTATACTTCGTTGTTGTCGCCGGTGTTCAACTCGACAAACCGCGCGGCATAGTTATCGATGATCTGATCAAAATGGATTCTGTTCATTGCGCCCCCTCCTATTTACCTGCCGGAAATGTACCAAGGACATTTCCAGTATCGTAGTCACTGGATGGCAAAAAGCCCCGTCTCTCGGCGGGGCATTGATCCTTACAGAGCCGCTGCCAAGACGCACAACACTGGACAGCGATGTATTTTATCATAGCATGTCGGGGCGAAAAACGCAAGGAAGTAGGAGGGGCTTAGGGTGCAGGACAGATTTTTCGGCATTATTTAAAGAGTTTATGTCCATGTACACCCTGTTGATATTGATGAATCTGTTGTTGTATAATAGCATAATGCACCGTGAATAAGAACTTACGCACACTTGCGCAGGCGCATAGAGCCGGTACTGTGATCTACAGTCTGATTGAAACAGCAAAGGAAAACGGTTTGAGCCATACCGCTATCTCCTCTGGGTGCTGCAGACTGCGCCATAACTGAGCGAAGCAGATACTGCGTGGGCAACGCAGTTCACCTCTCCCATACGCCGATGTTTGCAAAATGCTACGAGAATAAATAAGCCGAGGGTGGCAGGTCAATGACCTGCCACCCTCGGGGTTATATACGCTTAGATTTGACGAGTATGTCTATTTGGGTGTCGCCAGTATAGCATCTAACTTATTATTTGAATCAATGACCGATTTATAGATATTCTTGATCCCAGCTTCTTTTGCCATGCTGATAACAAGGTTCTCTTCCTTTACACCCATTCTTAAGCCTAGAATAATCCCGCTTGGAATCCATTCCATCATAACCGGAGCTTTCATTTGACAGCCGGTTATCATACGCCATTCCTCGTCGTATTCGTGGCATTTTTTCTTAATCAGTGTTGTCTTTTCACGCTCCCATATTCCGTTACCAATGCTGTCGTATAGATATTGTGGAATCTGCACACCAGCAAACTCCCCCATTTTTTTAAGCATTACAATTTTTGCAAAGTTAGTAGCGTCATACGGAGTGTCCGAATAGTAGATGGGATATAGCGGAGTTCCAAAGTTTTTAATTCCACAATTCTGGCATTTTTCCTGCTTTCCGCATAGGTAGTTTTCATTGTTTTCGAGGTTGTAAATTTGAACAAACCCTTTATGTTGATCCGCATATTTCAGCCAGAGCACCTCATTGAATCCATTTTCAGAAAAACAGACCGACCAAGTGTCTTTTTTAACTTCATCGCGTAAGGCGAGTGCAGAATTGAGGAAATCTTCTAAAAGGCCTTTTGATATCATCTGTTGTATATTATCGGTTGTAAAAAACTTTTCTTGTTCTTCAGTTATTATCCCTTTAAATCTATGCTTAGCCATTTCTACCGCTGCCGCTGCTCGCTCATCTGTCTGAAGTCCTGATAGGATTTCACTTCTGATATGCTCAATATCAATATGCAAAAATGTATCGAAAGGATCGTCATAGTAATTTGCTGAAGAAAAATAGAGCCTGTTGGTGCGCAACGCTTCCAAGCTACTTAAGGTAACTGAACGATATCGGAAAAGGAACTTTGGAAATTTTATAGTGTTCATCAGCTTTTCAGTGTCCTGCGTTGGGTCAACTCCAGATAATGCACAAAGAGTATTCCAGAACACTTCCCGTTCTTGAGCGTTCATACTTTCACCTCAAACAACGCTGTATCGCAGGTAAATAAGTTTCCTTGCAATCTACTACACCAAATGGTGCGGTACTCCAGACGCCGAATTTGTAATCTTTGCTTTTTCTGTATCTCGGATTCGATCCGCTATTTTTTGAACTCTGTTGGTAATCCACATATACGCAGTAGTTCCCTCGGAATAATCCGCTTCTGCATACATATCAACACGACCATCTTCACGCATTTGCTCTACCTGCTGCATGGCTTTGGGATCACCTTTGGGGTAAATGGCAAACGTTGCTCCGCCGCCCTTCTTTACAACAGAAAATGCCGGAATATCGCTGGGGCCATCTGCAATATAAATCATATTTTCAAAATGAACTCTACGATTTTCCTCCGGAATCTTAGAATTGACTTCAATTCCATCAATTTTATCGATTCCTTTGTTGATTTCAAATATTGCCCTAGTTTTCGATGTATTATCAATTGTGTATACCGTTTCTCCGATAACCATGTTTCCCTCGCTGTCTGGGGTTTCCAAAAGCTCGCAGCCCCATATTCCATCAACAAACGGCATCAGAGCTGAACCGCGGATAATTTCAGCAAACCCCGTGCTAACAATATAGTGTTCCACTTGAATCCCATATTCCGAATAGCGCTTGTCATCCTTGAACATCTTTTTGGTTTTCTCAAAGATTTCAGGAATGCCTTTATAGAATTTTTGTTTTTGTCCGTATTCCCTCAGCTTTGCATTGTTAAGCCCCTTTAGGGTGCCGTTATGCGCACACTGAATGAAGTAATTCAGATAATATGTATCTCGATTTACACGGATTTTCTGTTTTGCAAGCTCTGCTGGCCGTGCATTTACTTTTGCCCAGAACTCAGATGGGTTAATCTGATATTCTTCGAATATTGGATCCTGCATATAGCCATCGACCAAAGTTTTATCGCAGTCCCAAATGATTGCAATAATATTTGCCATTGCCTAAAGCTCCTTTCCTTAGATACCGATTTTATCGCTGCGCACATTCATCAGACGACAAAAATGCCCCGCCTCTTGGCGGGGCATTGATCCTTACAGAGCCGCTGCCAAGACGCACAACACTTGACAGCGTTGTATTTTATTATAGCATGACGAGGCGAAAAACACAAGGAAGTAGGAGGATCTGGTCATGTTTCTTTGTCTCAGAGACGCTGAACGGCAAACTTTCGCGGTGCCATTTTCGCCTGAAAGTCTGTGCAAGTATGGCTACCATCAACCAGCAAAGACAAACATGCTTGTCAGTTGATGGTTTGTCTTGCGTTAAAGTTTTTTTTGTGGTATGTTGATAAAAACAATAACGTGTTATTTGACGTTGGGTGACAGGAAAAGGAGCATGGATGGAGATCAAAGACGGGAAAAAGGTTTCCCCCAGAAGTATTAAATCCGCAGAGGTACGGAAGCGTATTTTGAATACAGGCTATGAGATGATCCGCCAGTACGGTATTGACATGGTGGGCATCCGCGATATCGCAGAGCATGCGGGCGTATCCACCGGAACGCTGTACTACTACTTCAAGAACAAAGAGGAGATCCTGTGGGCACACGCGCAGGAAAACAGCGTTCACTTCCTGGATCAGTTAGCGCAGATGCAGGCAGGCCCTGCATACGAGCGGATCGTAAGCTACTGCAGCGGCTGTCTGGCGGATATCGTTCTTGAAGACGGCCCCGATGTGATCATTTGGATATTGCAGCGAAAGCAGACCAGCAAGGGGTTGTTTGAGGCCATCCTGTCGCTGGTTCGGGAGGGGATCGCGTCAGGGGAATTTACCACGGAGAAAACGCCGGAAGAGCTGACGGATTTTATTCTGGACTGCTATCGCGGAGCGACCTACGCCTGGTATCGGAGTGACGGAACGATAGATCTGCGCCGCGCTATTGCAGAGCATGTTGGCTTCGCGTTGGAGCATTTTCTGCGAAAATAGGTTGCCATATATGAAATAAAACAAAAACAGCCATTGAGAGGTCTTTCTCAACGGCTGTTTTGTTTTTTTAGAAAAAAACACTTGACAAAAAGGCGAACATTTTATATATTTTGTTATATAACATGTTATATAACTTGTTTAGGAGGCGCGCAATGCTGGAAGTATATACCCATTATGACCCGCCAGCAGAGACCAATGTACCAGGCATCATTTATCTGCCGCGGCTGCCTGTCATGGATATGACGCCCCTGCCGCCCTGTCAGCTGTTTGATGATCTGTTCTTCATTGGGACCACATTTGTTGGTGTGCTGGTGGTCAAAACAACGGACGGGCTGGTTCTGATCGACAGTATGAACTGCCGCAGGGATGTGGAGGAGATCCTGTTTCCTGGTATGCGGACATTGGGGCTGAAACCGGAGGATATCCGAGCTGTTCTGGTCACACACGGCCATTTCGACCACTTTGGCGGCGCCGCTGCCATTCATGAGATGACCGGATGTCAGGTGCTCATGAGCGAAATTGACGCAGCATTTATGCGGGTCTGCCCCCTGCTGCCGGAGGAGCCGCCGGAGTTTCCCACGGTCACCCGTTTTGTGGGAGAAGGCGACCACTACGTGTGCGGAGAGACAGACTTCCTGTTTTCCTTCACGCCAGGCCATACGCCCGGCGGCCTGTCTTTGATTTTTCCCGTACATGACAATGGACAGCGGCACATGGTCAGTCTGTGGGGCGGTATCAATCCTCCCCGCGATAAGGAAGGGTGTCAAACATACGCCAATTCCGCCGAGGCCTTTACGAAACTGAGTCTGGCCCACGGATGCGATGTGGAGTTCAGTGTGCATCCCTTTGTGGATTATTCCATTGATAAAATGAGAAATCTGGCGCAGAAAAGGCGCACGGTACATCATCCGCTGGTCATTGGTCAGGATGGCGTAGCGCTGTTCATGCGTATCGTTCGGTTGACAGCAGAACAAATGCTGGAAAATATGTGACAATCGTTAGGAGGGCGTATTTCAATGAGCGATAAAGACTTGATGACCAGAGAATATGACATCCGTCAGGTCGAGGAGGATCCTCGGCTGGCGCGATGCAAAAAAGAGTTTTTGACCTTGCTGGTAATGATCAGCGTGACGATCCTTGCAATCATTGTGATCTGCTATGTGATCGATTGGGGCCCTGTTACCTCCTATCGCTACCTGCTGGGCGTTCCCATGTGGATGGCGCTCAGCGCCATCGTAGCGTTGGTGGGAACGGCAGCTTGTCTTATCTACTGCCTGCGCGGCGTGAAAGATGCCTCGCTTGACAGCGACGCGGCGGATACGGAGGTGCGGTCATGAATCTGGAAATAACAACGACGGGACGCATCGTGGTCCTGGTCACATTTGTGGCATATATCATCGCGGTAACATTGATCGGTGTATTTGCCAACCGCGCCGCGAAAAAGCAGGCTGCGGAGGGCTATACCGGCGGGTTCTTTGCCGGCGGCCGCGGGCTGGGCGGTCTGGCCCTGGGCATGATGATGATGGCGACACTGCTGAGCTCCGGCACCTTCGTCAGCAGCCACGGCATGATCTATAAAATCGGCCTTTCCTATGCGACGATCTGTCTTGTGGCTCACTTCTCCCTGATTCTTTCTCTGGGCGGTACCGGCAAAAAGATTGGTATTATCGGCCGCCGCACCGGTGTGGTGTCCTTTATCGGCTTGCTAAAGAATCGCTATAACGGCAGCAAGGCGCTGGTAGTCGTTCTGGCGCTGCCCATGGTCATTTTCCTGGTGTGCTATTCCGCCAGTCAGGTGGTGGGCGGCGCACGGGTGTTTGAAGTCATGACCGGCGGCTCCTATTGGGTCGGCCTGCTGCTGTTTGGTGCGGTCATCGGCGTGTATACGCTGCTGGGCGGCATGAAGAGCGTAGCCGCCACCTCGATCTTCCAGGGGTTTGTTATGATCGCCGCCGTGGTGGCGCTGGTCTTCGGCTACAGCAGCTATATCGGCCAGCACTACGGTTCCCTGACCAACGTGGTGTCCAGCCTCGCCGAGAGCGAGCAGACACAGTACATGCTGGCCCCCACCGGCGCACTGACGGCTCCTGTACTGATTTCGTTGATCGTTATGTTTGCTATCTCCAGTGTGGCGCTGCCCCATGTGGCCCAGGGCAACCTGGCCTACAAGAACACAAAGTCCCTGAAGACTGCCGTTGTGGTGGGCAGCATTTCCTCTGTGATCGTCTATCTGGCGCTTTTGCTTGTCGGCGTCATCGTCCGCGTGATCGCGCCGGATATGACGGTGTCCGACTACGTGACCCCGTATCTGTCTTTCCTGACGATGCCCTCGCCGCTGGTGGGCGTGATGCTTTCCGCGGTGGCATCTGCGATCCAGTCCACTGTGGCGTCCATGCTGCTGGTGATCTGTGCCGTGATCTGCAAGGATCTGTACAAGGATGTGATCCGGCCTGACGCGTCTGAAGCACAGATCAAAAAAATCACCCCCGCGGTGCTAATCCTTACCTGCGTGGTGGTGCTGGCGATCTCCTTCAATCCTCCGGATGCGGTCCAGGTTCTGGTGAACTTCGCAGTAGGCGGTCTGGCCTCGGCACTGCTGTTTCCGCTGCTGCTGGGTCTGTATTGGAAACGCGGCAACGAGTACGGCGCTCTGGCCGGTGTGATCTCCGGCTTCGTCTACTACATTCTGGCATCCTCTGTCTGCAAAGGCCTGGCGTTTGGTCTTAACGCGTTTATCCCTGCGGTGATCCTGTCCGGCCTCCTGATGGTCGTGGTAAGTCTGGCGACCCCGAAACCGCCCCTGGGTGTGGTACAGGTGTGGTTCGGAAAAACATACGACCACGACTTTGCTCATCGGAACTGAATATACTCAGTCAAACCCACCATTCTAAGGGTTGGCATGACAAAGCTCTACAAGCGATTAGGACAGCCAGCGCCTAAAAGACGCTGGCTGTCACTTCGTTCAAGCTATTGTGGACTGATTACTTGGCCGATCCATTAAAAGAATCTATTCTAACTTCTTTTGAAAAAGTGTGCAATCATTGCACACTTTTTTCTTGCAGCACAGCAGGATGGCGATTTCACGCAAATTTATATTGATTCAGCAACAGACCACGGAACTCTTACCATGTAAGAGTTCCGTGGTCTGTTGCTGTAGTATCGACGTATAAGCAAATGAAGTCTTTCGGGGAAAGACATTAGCTTATTCGTTTTCTATCCGGTAATGCCGAAGGGAATCTTTCAAGGCGAGAACGGTATCTGTGATAATTTTGATTTCGTCTTCGCTGCAATCTGCTACCAAGTCAGAAAGCCAATTGTTCAAGGCGTATCTGGCGCGCTTTGTTTCCATCGCAAGCACTTCGTTCGGCTCACAGTCCAGCAGATCCATCAGTTCTACCAGCAGCTTTGTACTGGGAATTGTTGTACCCGTTTCGATGTGGCTGATGTGCGTAACGCCCACATCAACCATGGCAGCTACCTGCTCCTGGGTAAGATTCTTGTTGAGCCGCGCAGCCCGCAGACGTGTACCAATAAATTTATAGTTGACCATACAAACAAATCTCCCTCTGAAACATCTTGACTTGTATTGTATGCGCAATTCGTCCATGATATAATATCCTAAAAGTGCAATTACCTATATAGGCATATACGCAAGAAAAAAAGTGGACAAGTGCATAAAAACTATCTCAATCCGCCGGCTGCAAAGCCCTCAAAACCGCCTGCTGTGGTATAGAAAAAAGTCGCAGGCGGGCAAGCCTGCGGCGGGTAATAGCAAAGCGATCTTTCGTAAATCGTTCCCAATTTACGAAAGGCGAAATAAGAATTTTCTTGAAAGCTATTATACAAGAACGAGCCCAAAAAGTCAACGGTAAATCGCGGAACACCCGCATAAAGCACATATTTTTGTGCATGCCGCCAAATCTTTTCAACAAAATAAGAAGGATTTGCACAAAATAATTTGGAACGCATCCTGTCCACAAATTATTTTCCGTCAAAAACACCGTCAGAAGGAGGGGCTGATTACTATGGCACGCCGTGGAGAAAACATCTATAAACGCAAGGATGGACGCTGGGAAGGCAGGTATATTCGCGGGCGAACACCTACGGGAAAGGCAGAATACGGGTATGTTTACGCCCGGAGTTACAGCGCCTGCAGAGAGAAATGCCGTAAGCAAGCAGACGCCTTGCGGCCTGTACCGCCACCCCAGCACAACATGACAATGCTGCAGGCAGCAGAGCACTTCCTGAGGGAAAAGCAGGATGTCGTAAAGAAATCCACCTATCTCCGCTATGCGTATATGTGCAAGCGGTATATTCTGCCGGATCTTGGCGCCATCCAGCTCTGTGCTTTGACGGCGGATAGACTTTCTCGGCTATTTCGGCAGCTGCGTAAGAAGAATCTATCCGAAAAAAGCATCCGGGATGTTGGCGTCCTGATAAAGTCTGTATTGAAGTTTGCGCGGAAAAAGCTGAACTGCAGCTGTCCTGCCTGTGAAGCGCCGCTGCCCGCCTGTCACAGCAAAAAAGTGGAAGTGTTTACGGAGCGTGAAATCACGCTATTGGCTGGTCAGATAGCGGCAGAACCAAATTTAACGGGTTTGTGTGTCCTGCTGGTATTGAATACCGGCTTACGGCTCGGAGAGCTCTGCGCCCTGAAAAAGAGCGATATCGATTTTACCGCGGGGATTCTGCATGTTGAACGGTCGGTGCAGCGGATCAGCGGCGCTGATGGTACACGGCTAACTGTACAGACGCCAAAAAGCGATAGCTCCTTCCGAAGTGTCCCTGTTCCTGCGGACATGCTGGCTTTGCTCTATGCAGCGGCGCGAGAGATCCGAGAAGGCGCATATCTGCTGACAAACAAGGAGGTACCGCTGGATCCCCGCACCATGCAGTATCGTTATAAGGCGCTGCTGAAGCGCTGTGGCGTCAGATACAGGAATTTTCACGTTTTGCGGCACACCTATGCCACACGCTGCATTGAAAAAGGCGCGGACATCAAAAGCGTCAGCGAACTGCTGGGACACGCGGATATTCGCACAACGCTTCAGATTTATGTGCATTCGTCTCTGGAGCACAAGAGACAGATCGTCGAGAGCATCAGCTTCCTTTCTGCAGCAACGGACAAAAAGCCTTTTTGCCGTCAAAATGACCGTCAATGCTGCGGGGAAATGGCTTGCGGCGCGGCTTTAGCAAGTAGTTCTTCGTAAATTGGGAACGATTTACGAAACGTGCAAGCGCTATGCGGATCATACCATTTGGCAAAGAGTTTTACACGCTTCGGGTGTGATAGGAGGAAGACCCATTTGACAGATAAGGAATTACATAAGCTAAGCCGCAAGGAGCTTCTGGAGCTGATGCTGGAGCAGAGCCGCCAGCTGGATGAGCTGCGCGAGCAGCTGCGGCAGGCACAGGAACAATTAACAAGCCGGAGACTCCTGCTAAACAAGGCCGGGTCTATTGCGGAGGCCGCCTTGCAGGTGAACCGTGTGTTTGAAGCGGCGCAGGCGGCAGCGGAGCAGTATCTGGAGAATGTGCAGACGCTCAGCGGGCGGCAGGCGGAGGTTTGCCAGCAGCTGGCGGATGAAAGCCAGAAAAAGGCCGAAGCACTCCTGCGTGAAACGCAGGCCCGCTGCCAGACCATGGAAGCGCAGACCCGCGCCAAGTGCGAAGCGATGACCCGTCAGGCAAAGGAAGAAGCCAATCAGGCGTGGCAGCAGGCGCAGGCGCAGGCGAAGGTGCAGCAGGTCATCGACCAGCATAACGCGCTGAAAGATCTGCTGGGCATCATCGGCAAAGAGGCAACGGAAGCATGAAAGAGAACTTGACGCAGCCGACGACGGCTCAGCTGGAAACAGAAGTAGCCCGCGTCAGCTACCGCTCCCGTTTCGGCAGAGTGCTGCGCAGCACGATTTATGCGCTGGTCATCGTGGCGGCGATCGCCGTCTTGATTACCACGCTGTGGCTGCCCATTTTACAGATCTACGGAAGCTCCATGACCCCCACAATGGAGGAGGGGGAGATCGTGGTGGCGGTAAAGGGCTCGCATTTCCGCACCGGCGATGTGATCGCGTTCTACTATAACAACAAAATGCTGGTAAAGCGCGTGATCGCCACCGCCGGTCAGTGGGTGAATATCGACGAGGACGGTACGGTTTACGTGGACAACGTCAAGCTGGACGAACCGTATTTGACAGAAAAGGCGTTGGGCGATTGCGACTTGAAGCTGCCCTATCAGGTGCCGGACGGACGATTGTTCGTCATGGGCGACCACCGCACCACATCCGTTGACTCCCGCAACACGGTGGTGGGCTGTGTGGCGGAGGAACAGATCGTTGGAAAAATCGTGTTCTGCGTCTGGCCGATGGAGCGGCTGGGACGCGTTGACTGACAGAAGGAAGGAGGGAGGATATGGCAAAAGGAAAGCGTTTAAGCGCGGATAGCATCCTGAAGCAGAAACGCCGCGGCCAGAGGTGGAAACGACTGGCGGGCGTATTGGGGTGTCTGGTGGTGGTCTGCACCGCCTACCTGCTGATGCGGCCCGCCGAGACGCTGGAGCGTGAGCTGATCTGCGGCATGGAGGAGCATCTGCACTCTGTGGAGCAGGGCTGCTATCGGGAGGTGGCGGCGGAGCCCGCCCAACCTGTCTGCGGACAGGAGGAAAGCACCGGCCATACCCATAGCGAGGTATGCTGCAGCGAAGAGCGCGTGCTGACCTGCGCGGAGCCGGAGGGCGACGGCCATCAGCACGACGAAAACTGCTATACCATTGAAACCACTTTAATTTGTAGCCTGCCGGAAACCGAGGATCACACCCACACGGCGGAATGCTATCCCGCGGACAGCGGAGAAACGCGGTGGGAGCTGGTCTGCGATATGACGGAGCATCCTCACACCGAGGACTGCTATGCCGACGACGCCACCCAACACGCCCGTGTGCTGGAGGCAGCGGCGCTGATTGACGCCCTGCCCAGCGCGGAGGATGCGGAGGCCAAGCTGGCGGAGTTGCTGGCGGCGAAAGACGCCGCGGCCTATCAGGTCTATCGTGAGGAGCTTGTCCAACAGATCGAGCAGGCCAACACGGCCTACGATGCCCTGACGGACGAGCAGAAAGCTCAGCTGAATAGCGACAGGCTGACGGAGCTGTCCGCGTATCTGACCAATAGAGAGGGCGTCTTTACCCTGTCCGCGCCCGCCATGGAGAACGGCGTCACCGTGTCCCTGTCCGGCGAAGCGTCGCTGTTGCCCTATCCGGCGGAGGAGCTGACCTTGACTGCCGCCAAGGCGGAGGACGAGGATGCTGCCGCCCTGCGGGATCAGGCGCTGGCCGACGACGGGCTGACCGCGGCGGAGAGCTATATTCTGGATATCCGGCTGATGCGGGAGGGCGAAGCGGTGCAGCCGCTGGGCCCCATCGCGGTAACGCTGGCGGATTTGCCGACGGAAGCTGCGGATACGGCGGATGACGCGGCTCATATGACGCCCGTGGTCTATCAGATCAACGGGGACGTCTGGCAGGTCACCGAGGCGGATGTCGCGCTGGACGACGAGGACAACGTGGTGTGGCAGGCGGAAACGCTTACCTGCCTGTATAGTATATCCCTTCTGCCGGCGGAATTTTCGGCAGACGATATAATTACCTACGCACAGGAAACTGATACGGCATATACACTTCCTGAGACGGGCGGTAGCGGCGTTGTGTGGCTTTATGCCGTCGGCGCGGCACTGCTGGTAGGCGCGGCATACCGGATGGTTTGCCGTGATCGGCGCGGAAAGGCGGGTGGTCGCACTTCCTGACGCGGATATTTTTTTGCACAATACCATAGCACGACAAAATCACAAGAGAACGACAAAAGGAGAAACGAAATGAAACACATGAAAAAGCTTGCCGCCTTGCTGCTGGCGCTTGTCATGGCGCTGGCACTGGCGGTTCCCGCTATGGCAGCGGAAGAGACAGTGGAGGTTGGCACTACGGGCCATACTTATACGGTTTATCAGATTTTTGCAGGTGACCAGGTTGCTGGTTCTGCCACCTTGGGAAATATTAAGTGGGGTAAAGGAATCGATGATTATAAGTTGATTTCCCAATTAAAAGCGGACTCTCGGCTTGTTGTGAACGGGAAAAACGTCTTTAAAGACATTGATGAAAACATTGAAGACACGGCAATAACAGCAGCCCAGGTAGCGGCTGTTTTGGGAGCATACGCTGATAATAGCAACGTGGCCCAAGTCTTTGCTGCGGTAGCTGCAACGGCAAATTGCTTCAACCGCGGAAGTGCGGTTGGAACTGTAACGGATGAAACTACGACGCTTGAACTGGATCCTGGCTATTATTTAATTGTGGATAAAGCTTCTCAATATCAGGATGCTTCCAACTCTTCACTGCTGCAGGTGACAAATAAGGGGAAGTTTACGATTCAAAAAAAGTACGACCTTCCTACCCTCAAGAAGCAGGTCAAGGATGCTAACGGCGCGTGGAGTGACGCTGCCAGCTGGAGCATCGGTGATAATGTGGAATTTCAGTTGGTTGGTACCCTTCCTATGAACTATCTTGAATACCCAGTGTATGAATATAAATTTTGGGATTGGCTTGGCGACAATTTCAGCTATAATGGCGATGCAAAGGCCTACTATGTAGATGCCGCTGGGAAAGAAACTGAGATTAATGCGTCTTCCTTCACAGTGAAGACCGATGGCATGTATCTTAATGGTGGTGAAGAGAAATGTAATCTTTGGATAGGATTTTCCGATTTGAAGCAGGCAGTAAACATTTCGGATACTACTAACTGCAAGATCGTTGTTAAGTATTCTGCCAAGCTGTTGACCACCGCCGCTATTGGTAAGAACGGTAATGAAAACAAAGCACTTTTGACGTATTCCGCATTTGTCGATGGCTCTATTGCAGCTGTCAAAGGCACTTCCGTTGATACCGTCATGGTGTTCACCAACGAGTTTGACATCACCAAGGTAGACGGCGCGGATAATTCCAAGAAGCTGCAGGGCGCCGAGTTCAAGCTGGAGAAGGACGGCAAGTACGTCACTGTGGACAGTGCCAGCAGGGTCTCCGGCTGGGTCGGCACGCTGGCCGCCGGCTCCACGCTGACCTCTGGCGCCGACGGTCTGGTCAGGATCATCGGTCTGGGCGAGGGTACTTACAAGCTGCACGAGATCAAGGCTCCTGCCGGCTACAACGTGCTGACCGCCCCCATCGAGGTCGTCATCACCGACGTAACGGGTACGGACACCGAAACCGGCCGGCCCAAGCTGAACAGACTGACCATCGCGCTGGACGGCGGCGACGCGCAGAACGGCGATGTGACCACCGGCCTTGTGACCGCCACGGTTCAGAACAACACCGGCGCCTCCCTGCCTGAAACCGGCGGCGTGGGCACCACCCTGTTCTACATCATCGGCGGCATGCTGATGGTGGGCGCGGCTGTGCTGTTGGTCACCCGCAAGCGCATGAGCGACGCCAAGTAAGAATCCCTGTTTTTTCAATGACCCTACCCGGATACTGCACGTGGGGAGACGGCATGCCGTCTCCCCACATGCAGCAAGGAGGCCCCTGAATGAAGAAGAAAAGCAGCTTTGTGACTGCCATCCTGATCGCCGCGCTTCTTGCCGGAGCGCTGCTGCTGTTGTATCCTACCGTCAGCGATTACTGGAACTCGTTCCACCAGTCCCGCGCCATCGCCAGCTATGCCGAGCAGGTGGCCGATCTGGACGACAACATGTATGAGCAGCTATGGGCGGATGCGCGCGCTTACAATGAGACCTTGGGCAGCAGCACGAGCCGCTTTGTCATGACGGATGAACAAAAGAAAGTATATGACGCCCTGCTGAACATCGCGGGCAACGGCGTCATGGGCTATATCGAAATACCCAAGATAAAGTGCAACCTTCCCATCTATCACGGCACCGACGAGTCGGTTTTGCAGATCGCCATCGGCCATGTGCAAGGCTCCTCACTGCCGGTGGGCGGCGCGGGTACTCACTGCGTTCTGTCCGGCCACCGCGGACTGCCCCGCGCCAAGCTGTTCACGGATATCGACCAGCTGACCGAGGGCGACGTGTTCCTGCTGCGGGTGCTGGACGAGACGTTGACCTATGAGGTGGATCAGATCCGTACCGTGCTGCCCGATGAGTTGGATGATCTGGCCATCGAGGAGGGCAAGGACTATTGCACACTTGTCACCTGCACGCCCTATGGCATCAACAGCCATCGCCTGCTGGTGCGGGGACATCGGGTAGAGAATCAGGCCAGCGCGTCCACCATCCGTGTGACGGCGGACGCCATGCAGATCGAACCGCTGCTGATCGCGCCGTTGGTAGCGGTGCCCATGCTGCTGGTTCTGCTGGTCATGGTACTGATACCCCATCGAACAAAAAAGAAAGGGTGATGTAGGATGAAACGCATCACAGCCCTTTTCCTGAGCGTTGTATTGCTGCTGAGCCTGTGCGCAGCAGCCTTCGGCCACGAAATACCGGACGCCCAGAAAAAGGGAACAATTACCATCCAATGGAAATTTCAGGGCAAGGTACTGCCGGACGGCGCGCTGCGCGCCTATCGAATCGGCACGCTGAAGGAGTCTGACGGCAACTTCAGCTTTGCGCCGCTGCCCGACTATCAGGGCAAGGATCTGTCCGAAAAGAACCTGACGCCGGAGCTGGCCAAGGAACTGGCCGGAATGGTCAAGGCTTCCGACGGCATCAAGCCCGCATCGTTCAAAAGCGGCGTTGTGACCTTCGATAATCTGAAGCTGGGGCTGTACCTGATTGTTCAGACGAAGGACGTTTCCGGCTATGAGCGGATCACGCCGTTTTTGGTGTCCGTTCCCCTGTGGGATAAGGATCACTATCTGTACGAAATCAACGTTTCGGAAAAATTCGAGATTAAGAAAACGTCATCTTCACCGGGAACTCCCAGTACACCGGGGACTTCGGAAACGCCCAATCAACCCGGCGGTAAGCTGCCTCAGACGGGACAGGTAAACTGGCCCATGCCGGTACTGCTGACGCTGGGACTGGCACTGATCGTAACCGGCACGGCGCTGAAGAAAAAGGCAAAGCATGCGCAGTAAACTGGGTACATTTCTGATCTGCTTGGGCGCTGCCATGGTGCTGGCCGCTGCGGCTCTGTTCGCCTGGAACTGGCAGGAGAGCAACACGGCTGGTGAACTGTCCGACGAGGTATTGCCGCTGCTGGTGGAGGAGATTCGGGAGCGAAAAGACATTCCCGCCGATCCCCTCTCCCCGCAGATGACCGCCATTCTGGTGGAGGGCTATGAGTACGTGGCTTTCTCAGCTTGCCCACGCTGGGGCTGGAGCTGTCCGTCATGGCGGATTGGAGCGAGGCAAAGCTGAAGATCTCGCCATGCCGGTACTACGGCACGGTGAACGGTAACGACTTGGTGATCTGCGCGCACAACTATGCTCGGCACTTCGGCCGCCTGACAGAGCTAAAGTCCAGAGATGATGTCCTGTTCACCGATCTGGACGGCAACGTGACCCACTATGCGGTGGTTGAGATTCAGGTGCTCGGCCCGGATCAGGTGGAGGATATGACCTCCGGAGATTATCCGCTGACGCTATTCACCTGTACCTACGGCGGTAAATCCCGCGTCACCGTCCGCTGCGATGCAGCGGGCTAAAAAGAATTTTCCCTATACCAATAAACTCTGATAGAATGCGTCTTTCTGAATGCGCTGTCAAGTCTCCCCTTTCACAAGCAGAAGGCCATCGGCAAATAGCCGATGGCCTTCTGCTTTGTAGTATACAACATAAGAGTAAAACTGGCTTTGCCATCAGTAGACGCCTCTATCGACCTCAAATATTTTTTGAAAAACACGAAAAATTGCTTCGCGGAAGGGATTGACAGGATTAAAAAATATGATATATTAGAATTATAATTACGAAGCTTTTTATTACGAGGGAAGATATTTTTATCTTTCCGATTCTAAGTCACCACACGTTTTTGAGCAAGATCATCCTAGGATGGTCTTGCTTTTTTTGATGAAAAAAGGCTATTTACTACTGCTTCATTGCCGCAGGCGTGGGCGTGGACGGAGGGGAGGGAGCCGCTGAAGAGACTATAATGATATATGCGAGAGTACGATTACTCGCTTGAAAGGAGAATGACACGAAGATGATGACAATAATTTAATACCTCCCCTCTGGCCACTGTGCCGCATGAGGGTTAATATATGAAGCTTAACAGCATCGATTTCTTTGGCGTAACTATCACTTACCGCGTAGAGGCGCGCAAGGCGGGGCCCACGGTATTTCTTTCCTTGCGCTCCAGCGATGGGGTGTACATCGATGGTGCAGGACGCGTTTGCTATGAACACAAGGGACATATTTTCCGCGCACCTGATGCGACTAGGCTGGAGGAGTATGCGCGCACGCTGATTCCCGAGTGTCTCCAGCGCGCCTTTGATCCCGATACAAAAGCGGGATGTTCGTTACGGAAAAAGTTTGCTCAGAGTCTGCCGCTGGGCGCGTTGATCGCGGCGGACTTTGATCGGGTTGCCCAGTATATGAAGTGGTCAACGTCCACAAAAAAAGAATATATGCGTTCATTTGAACTGCTTGTAAGCAAATTTGACCGGATACCTTTTTGTGAAATTACGCAAGAAAAATTTGCTTTACATTTGCGCGAGGGAGGCTATTCTGACTATCAGATTAATGGTCAGATCTACGCTATGAGGGCATTGGTTATATACGAGGAGACCCAATGTTTGATCTCAAGCCACTTCATGGACACGTTCGCCATGGGAAACCGCCGCGTAGTTGTTGGGCCGCGGGATGCGAGCAGGCATTTCGAGAAAAATATTTTGACTCACGCTCAGGTGCGGGAAATCGCTGCGAGCTGTGCTGAGAATCTTGAAAGCAGCCGGGGATATCTCTACTTGGGGGTAATGCTGTTGATGACCACAGGCATCACGATCAGTGAACTCTGCGCGTTGACCTGGGGGTCATTCTCATCCTCAAACGCCTATACAGGAGTCACTGTTATTGAAATTGGGTCAGAGGCAAAGCGTGTAGGAGATGTCTATCACATCGAAAAACTAAATTGGCCGCGTCGGCGGACTTTGCCGCTGCCGCCGACGGTGGCAAAGCTTTACCATAAGGTAAAGGACAGTGCGCCGAACGTACAAGAAAATGTGCCGTTTATGCGCAGCTTCAAAAACGCGGCGCGGCGGATGCGCCCCGATGAGGTTGAGAAGTGGTTAAAAGTTTTCCTTAGAGGCTTCAATTTTGCAAAGCAGAAGGAAGCAAAAAACTTATTGAAACATCCTGGCCGAGTCTTGCGAGAGACCTTTCGGGCGGCGATGGCAATTTGTGGATGTGATGCGGACGAGATTCGCTATTTATATGGCAGCGCACCCGAGAGTGTATTTGCGCGGAACTACTGTGCCTATGACGATCCTCGGGAGCTGGCAAAGCTGGCTGCAATGCTGGATCGATATATTTTTTCACTGATGGGCACTCCCGACGCCACACTTGATTTCAAGATCAATCGCAGTGGTGAAGATCACGCTATTGCAGCTGCACCTGGTGGTAGGATCAGTGGCGATTTGACTGTAGATCTCAGTAAAGTTTCGCATGACAACCTCGAGACTGGAAGGGAACTGATTATCGACTTTAAGGCAAATGACACCATTTTCGTCACGACAGAACTAGATTTGGAGGAGAATTAGTATGGAATTTAAAGCTGATGGTGATATGTCCCTGTATAAATATTGGAAAAAGCATCGCATTTCTATCGCAAAAGATCGCCACTGGGCGATCCAGGAGGGAGACCAATACAGTTTTGAAACCTGTACGACATTGCGCCAATATGATGATTATATCAAAAAGGTTGCAGGCTATCTAGATATGTCAATCTCCGAAATTACTCCGGCAAATATTCTGCTCGCTGTCTCTAAAGTCGCTAAGGAATGCAAATACCAAGAAGCGACCGTCAAGACGATCATCTCGTCATTGCGGGACGTCTTTTCCTACGCCGCTACATGCGGACATGCATACAATATCCTCCCCAAAAGTTACGCGGGAGACAAGCCGACAAATCTTACGACTTTGATGATGCAGAGGATCTTAGCCCCAGCAGCGGCAAACGCGGAGCCGAAAGAATTGAGCGATAGTTGCCCGCGAGCCTTGACAATCGGGCAGCAGGGACGTCTGGCACTATATGCGGCGGAACATGTACTGGAGGATGGGCGCTTCAGTGGCATTTTGATTTCATTGTACACTGGCATGCGTCCCGCGGAGTGCCGTGGACTGCGGTGGAACGATTTCCAATCGTTTCCCGATCATCCAGGCCGGCATTACCTGAAAATCGATGAAATTTTGAATGACAAATTGGAATATAGTAAGCAGGTAAAGACGAAAAATGCACTGCGGTGCGTCCCCGTTCACATTGAAATTGAGAGTGCTTTGCAGAAGCGAAGGGAATTTGTGCAGCAGAGCATGGGCGCGAACAAGGATATCGGGGAGTTACCCATTGTCTGCTCTGAAAACGATTTTAAGAACCCCTGCCGCGGGCCGGATTATTCAAATTTTGCTTTCAAATTGTTGAAGGAATTTGGCGTTTCAAGCGAACAGTTAGGATTTTTCTTGCTCGATGAGCCTGATAATTTTACGCCGTCGGATTCCCACCCGCCCATGCGGATATTGCGCCGCAACTTTGCGACCGTAATCCAGGCGTGTACAGACATGTCACTGGAGGAGAAAGATTATATTTTCGGCCACAGGATCTCCGGTAAGGACGGTGCGAAAAAGCGCATTGAGTACAGCCGCAACATGGATCGCCTATGGCGCATTGCGCAGAAGCTGGACAAAGCTCCTTTCTGCAAGAAGCTTTATGAGCCCCACTTCCCTCAAATCACCGTGGGTGACGGTATCGTAGCACAGGAAGGGCGCGGACAGGGAACGATCAGGATTCCCTGGGAGGCAGCCGTGTATGGTCAAAAATTACATCTGCATTTTGAGAGTAGCCCAAATGCTTCTGTGAGTATCTCAACTCCGAACGCCGTGCGTCCCTTCGGCGGACTGCCGGTCGAGGTGAAGATGGCTGACGCACCCATTTCCTGGGGTGACCCTTTACCGCCGATCAACGTAGAGGCGATACATTGGGAAGCGGTAAGGAAAGTGCGGTATTTGAAGAAAAACGATAAATAATAAATGTACGAAGCCGGCGCAGGGAAATCCTGCGTCGGCTTCGTACATTTATGCATTTAAGTTGCAGAATCATCCCGCTGCATGGCCTCATCAATAGCACGGTTGATATAGGCATTGACGGATTCCCCCTGCTGTGCTGCATGTGCCTGAATAACATCTTTTTTTCCTTTGGGCATTACAAGATTCACGCGGTCATAATTGCTTTTCATGTACTTGTTTACCGCTTTTTGCTGTGCTTTACTTGCTGGAGACATGGCAGAACCTCCTGATGCTACTGCGTATTATAGTACCACAAAACAATATCTACGCATATATACAAACTGCACATATTTGCGCAGATATATTTAGCAATTGCGTCAATTGATATATCTGCGCAGATATGATATTCTATCAATGGAAAAAAGAACAACGGCAGCTTTGAGGAGCGCCAACTCCTCAAAGCCTGCGCAGGTGATTGCAGCACCTACACAACGGACGAATCCGCACCGCATGGGGTTATTATACCCGTTTGACCCTGATTTTGCAAGCGGAATCCGGTCTATTTGTCATACTCATGACACCGTGTAGTGCCTCGGCCTGCACGGTGTTTCTCTTTTCTCATTTCACCGAAAGGAGGAAAACGCATGAGTCAAGATCGTATTCCGTTTCCCGCGTCCCCGTCATGTTCCGCATCCCCGGCTCATAGGCTGTGGCAAGGGGGAATGAACATGGAAGTCAAGCACACCCATCCGAAGTATGAGGATCCTCAGGCGCGGCAGCAGCAGATGAAGGACGCCTACGCCGCCTGCATGGCGAAGCTGCGGGCGCTGCGGGCGGCTCAACGGGAAAAGACCGCATGAAGACGGACGCGGTATATGCCCGCCAATCCGTAGAGAAAAAGGACAGCCTGTCCATCGCGGGGCAGATCGACCTGTGCCGCCGCACGGCGGGCGGCGGGGAGCTGCGGGTCTACAAGGACGCCGGTTACTCCGGCAAGAACACCGAGCGCCCTGCTTTCCAGCAGCTGATGAAGGACATCCGCGCCGACCGCATCGGCACGCTGTACGTCTACCGGCTGGACAGGTTCTCCCGCAGCGTGGCGGACTTCGGCCAGCTGTGGGAGGTGCTGCAGGAGCACCATGTGGAGTTCGTGTCAGTCAACGAGAACTTCGACACCAAGACGCCCATGGGGCGGGCCATGCTGCACATCATCATGGTGTTCGCCCAGCTGGAGCGGGAGACCACTGCCGAGCGTGTGCGGGACAACTATTACCGCCGCGCGGCGCTGGGCGCGTGGCCGGGAGGCCCAGCACCCTACGGCTTCGACAATGGCCGGGCCCGGGGGCGGGATGGCCGGGAAGTCCCGTCCCTTATCCCCAACGACAAAGCGGCGGTGGTACAGCGGATCTTTCAGGAGTACGCCGCAGAGGGTATGTCGCTGGGACTGTTGGCCCGCAAGCTGACCGCCGAGGGCATACCCGCCCCCAAACGCGCCACATGGGACAACGTGACGCTGTCCCGCCTGCTGCACAATCCCGCCTATGCGATGGCAGACGAGCAGGTGCGGCTTCACTATCTGGGTCAGGGCGTGGAGGTCACCAGCCCGCCGGAGGCCTTTGACGGCGTACACGGCGTGTTGCTGGTGGGCAAGCGGGAGGCCAATGCGCGGAAGTACACCAAGACCGAGAACCATCGGGCATCCGTGCTGAACAGTGTCGGTGTCGTGCCGTCGCCGCTGTTTCTGGCGGTGCAGGCAAAGCTGGCTCACAACCGTCAAGTGGGCAACAGCGGCAAGGGCAAGCACACATGGCTCTCCGGCCTGCTGAAATGCGTCAAGTGCGGCTACAGCCTGTCCGTTGTGGCGGACAAGTCCTATCGCTATCTGGCGTGCAGCGGGCGGTATAATATGAACCGCTGCGACGCCGCCATCCACGTCAAGCTGGCAGAGCTGGAAACAGTGGTGCAGACGGAGATCGAAAAGCTGCTGGCGCAGTGTCCCCGGGAGCCCGTTGTGCCGAAGCCGGAGGATAGCTACACCCAGCGGCTGCTGGAGCTGGATCGCCGCGCCGAGCGCCTGATGGATGCCTTTGCCGAGAGCGAGGATCTGCCCGCGTCCTATCTGCAGAAAGCGCTGGGAAAGATCGAAAAGGAGCGCGAAGTGCTCCAGCAGGCCCAGCGGCGTGAAGCAGGCCGCGTTCCGCTGCCGGAAAAACTGGTGTTCAGCGAACTGTCCTTCGAGGAGAAAAAGGCCGTGGCCGCCCAGTTCATCCGCCGCATCGAGGTGGCAAAGGACAGCGCAGAGATCATCTGGGCGGTGTAAATCAAATTTGATACGAATGAGGAGTAACCATTATGAACGACGAACGTAAAGCAACTATTGAAGTAGACATGACCGACGACGAGTGGATCGAACTGTTGTGTCTGTGTGAGGAAATCAATCTGACGCCGGGGGATCTGGCTGTGGCATTCTGTCAGGAGGTCATCCGTCAGCAGGCGCTGCTGCGTATTATCGCCGCCGCTATTCGCTCCGACATGGCCAATCAACTCAACCGATAATAGGAGGAATTGCACCTATGAAAATCGAAAACAAGACTCCTATCGCGGAGGAGATCATCCGCAACAATCCCACCGGCCACGGCCTGTTCGCCGGTATCGGGGACAACTTCAACAGTGTGGCGCAGGTCATCTGTGAGTTGATGGATGACGCGGTCTCCAACCTCCACGCCAACAAAGACGATCCTGAACTGTCCATGACGGTAGTGCTGTCGTTGGAAAACCTGGGCGATGCGGTGGAGATCACCGTGACGGACGGCGGCACGGGCATTGCTGACCTCGGTAGCGCCCTGACTATCGCATGTCGGGACGGCGCGCAGACGCCGCTGAACGAGCACGGCTTTGGATTGAAGCACGCACTTGCCTCCTGCGACAGCAGCCCTGACCAGAAGTGGAGCATCCGCACCCGCACGAAGGCCGACGCGGCGGCAAACCAGTACCGCGAGGTCAAGGCACCATATTCCATGGGTACATCTGAGCTGGACAAGCCCATGAAGGTGCGTTTCTATTCAGGTACGGGTGATTTGCCCCACCCCACCGGCACATCGATCTCCGTCCGATGTCCCATGGCAAAGTTCCGGACGGTGAAGCCCGACCGTAAGGCAGCGCCCCCCGACTTCCGCAATCTGGTGCGGTACATCATTGAGGAACTGCGGTACGTCTACGCGGGCATTCTGGCGAATACGCCCATCACCATGGAGGTGTGGGAGATCAGCGGCGGCGAGGAAACGCAGCATACGCTGACGCCGCTGCTGCCGGTGTGGGAAGAGGGCAGTGTAAAGGATTACGGCGAGATCCCCTGCAATCTGGGCGGCGGCCCGCTGATGATTCGCTGCAAGTACGGCAACATTCTGAAGAACCCGTCCAACGCCATCTACTACAAGTGCAACATGGAGTCCAGTGGCGTGGAGCTGCGCATCAACGGGCGCGCCATCGAACACGGAATGTTTGACCGCGTCTGGGGCGAGGCCATTCACCCCAGCCAGAACCGCTTTTTGGTGCAGGTGGATCTCATCTCGGGCAACCCCGCCGCGCTGCCCGCCACGAAGAATACGAAAACCTCTTTCTGCGAAGCTGATCCGCGTCTGAAGAACCTACTCAGCTGGATCGCCTCCTATGTTCCCGCCCCGGCCAAGGATGTGGATTCGATGGAATTGCGGTACGTCAAGGAGCTGACTGCCAAGCGGGAGAATGACCCCGCCGCCCTGCGGGTGAGCCGTGAGGAGCCGGTGTTCCAGAAGATCGGACTGAAGGCCAAGGTTGACCTGTTCGTGGACTACATCGACCGCATAACCATCTACGAGGCCAAGGCAGGAAAGACCAAGGCGTTGGACTTGTACCAGCTTCGCATGTATGTGGATGGCTGCGCCCTGGACAACAAGCCGGTGGACGAAGCCGTGCTGATCGCCAAGCGTCACTCGGCGGAGGTAAAGGAGCTGCGGGACATCCTGAACACTCTGACCGCGCCTGACGGACGCCCCTACAACTTCCGGTTGGCCACCTGGGACGAAGAAAGTATCGTGATCCGCCAGAGCGCGTGAGATCAGAAGAGGAAAAGTGTGCAATCATTGCACACTTTTCCCGACAGAAAGGAGCGAGATTATGACCGATGAAAGCAAAACGCCGCTTTATGAAGACCCCCATTGTGATGATGAAGACGAAGAGATGGACGGGCGCATCTCTCAGGTAGCTTTTGTTGCGTATCAGCAGGCCAAGATGAAGGGCTTGCCCGTGGCTCGCTATGACGCGGAGAAAAAGGCGACCTATTTGCTGTACCCTGACGGACACTGCGAGTATGTGGACAAGCCACCTGAGAAAGCGCCGTCATCCGCTGGACTTGCGCCGCAAAATCATGTACAATGGGAGCAGAAATTCACAAAGGAGAAAGGACGACTGACCATGACATATACTTCCGCACAGGCCAACAAGCTGCTGAAAAAGCTCAACGACGAGCACGCCGCCCTGCTGGACAAGGAGACCCGCAGCAAGGATTTCCGCGCCGCCATGGGCGAGGACGTGGAGTCCGTGCGTCCCGCCTACGACTACGCCGATACGCAGAAGAAGTTGGCAGAGTTGGAGCAGCGTATCCGCAAGGTGAAGCACGCCATCAACGTCTTCAATGCTACACATGTTATCCCTGACTTCGGTATGACCATCGACGAGATGTTGGTGTACATCCCCCAGCTGACCCAGCGCAAGAACAAGCTGGCCGATATGAAAGCCCGTCTGCCTAAGCAGCGGGTGGATGAGCAGTATGGCCGGCAGTCCAACATCATTGACTACTCTTACGCCAACTACGACTTGGCGGCGGTGGAGACCGACTACGAAAAGGTAAGCGATGAGCTGTCCCGCGCCCAGCTGGCGCTGGATGCCGTGAACCAGCGGGACACATTTGAATTGGTGGAGTAAAAACCGTTCCGTCGCGCTGTCCGCACCATTTTTTATGACAAGTAGTGACCTCCGACCGTGTTCAATGTTGCTGCGGAGGCAGGTTATTCTATTTGTTATTGAGTTATGTGGCCCGTGTTCATTGTTTCGGGTCGTTGCTATAACTGGCTGCGGAAGTTGCGAGAAAACTTTTCCCCCGGAGGTCGAAGTACGGTTATAGACCTCCGGTTTTTCATCAGAAAAAATGTGCAATGATTGCACGCTTTTCCAAAGGAAGGTGAGGTATGAACGTAAAAGATCTGATTCTGTGCCAGCCTGCGGCGGACATTGCCGCCGCGCTGGTTGACCGGCTGGACATTGAACCCGCCAAGCGTAACGAGGGCATCTGCCGCATTACGGCACTCATCGACAGCCTGCGCGGCATGGAGCCGGAGGCCACCGATTATATACTTCTGGGCGTCTGCCACATGTACGATGACAAGGAGTTTCTGGATGCCAACCTGTATTATAAGAGCGAACTCCCCGCCGAACTCGCGCCGCTGCCGGAAGTCCTCAAGATGAAAGGCATCGACGAATTGACCGTGGATGAGACCGAGCAGGCCGCCCGTGCCATTCAGCTACCTCAGTGCTACGCATTTGAACTGTCGCCCTGGCGCGAGGTATTGGGCTATGAGGTCAATATCGCCAACGCACAGGAGGTAGGCATTACCGCCTTTTGCGCGGCGGTGCTGTACGAGATGACCTTCTTCGGCTTTGACGAAGAGGCAGTGGATGCAGAACGGCAAAAGCTCTATGACTCCTTCCGCGAGGCAGAGGAGTTGGACAAGCTTTCGCCGGAGGAACGAGCAAAACACTTTTTCTCTGCGGAGGAAGTCTTTGCCGAGTTGGGCATCCCTGAACCCTCCGAGGAGGAACGGCAGGAAACGCATCGGCAGATGTGCAGGGAGATGCTGATCAATAGTCTGAGAACGTATCAGATGCTTGAGAAATATGTGAAAAAGTAATAAACAGAGAAGGCCATCGGCAAATAGCCGATGGCCTTTTCTGTCAGTACCACGTCACGCCTGCACCCTATATTTCACGCGGTTTCCGTACCGCGTTGAAGTCAACAATCCCAGCTGTTCAAACTTCAGCACAAAGCTGCGGATGGTGGCGTAGGCGGCGTTGCCGAAGTCCTTTTCCAACTGCTTGGTGGAGAACTCAGCTTCCCCGTATGCGGAGAGGACGAAACCCCACAGCGCTTTCTCTTTCTCCGTGACCTGCCCCTGCGACAAAGCAGCCTGAAACGCCTTGGTCGTCCGACGGGCAGGGATCGCTCCGTTCAGCTTGTGATACACATTTTCAATGAAATACACCAAAAACGGCGTTACGTCCAGCACGCCGCTGATGCGTGCGTTCTCCTCGACCAGCGTGTAGGCATCGTAGTACCCCTTACGGCTCTTGTTGACGTACTCAGACAGCGGCACGAACAGGGCGGAGGAATATCCCTGCTGTACCAGATACCACAGGTGCATCAGCCGCGCCATTCTGCCGTTGCCATCAAAGTAGGGGTGCAGATAGGCGACATAGAAGTGGAGCAGGGCCGCTTTCAGCAGGTCGTTGCTGTCGGACTCCTCGTGAATGAAGCGCACCAGCTCTCCCATACGCTCCGGCAGCTGCTGCCACGGAAGGCCGGTATGCTCCACCTTGGAGCCGACCACATACACGCTGTCATGCCGATAAAAGCTGCCGGGGCGCAGCCGGTCTTCCTCTGACAGATAGGCACCGATGGCGGTCTCATACAACTGGTGGATAGATGCTTCGGTGATCCTGTTGGCGGGATCGCTGATGAATTCCAGCCCCTTCTTCATGCCATAAATACGGTTCTCGCTTTCATCTGCCGGAGCAAAGCCGGACAGGATCTTGCGGACACTGTCGCGGGAGAAATCCACCTGCTCAATGGTGAAGGTGGAGATGATCTCCTCCTCCATGGCCTTCGCGCCGTAAAGCTGTGTGCTGCTCTGCGGCGTCAGCAGGATTCGGGCGGCAGAGAGATGCACCTGCGCGACACTATTCAGATAGACAAGGGCCTGCCCGGAAAAGTCCTTCAGCGGCAGTGGGTGGTAGAAGCCGTCCTTCAGCAGCGTGACAAACTCTCCCATATCCGCCTGTGGATATTTGTAGCCCAGCTTCTTCAAGTCCAGCACACTTTTATCCGACAGCATTTTGGTAAACAACGCAGCGTCCATATAGCACCTCTTGTTGATATAGAGTGGTATCAATTTATATCAGTATACAGGAGTGTTTCCGGAAATGCAAGAGGAAATACCTCAAAACTACCTGAAATGCCTTGACGGACAAATACTGTGGTATTACAAACAGGAGGATTATCAGCCTTTATGAAACACTCCACGGGGCGGACATTCAGAAAAGCTATGAGGTTATGGATGCACACTTTGCCTCCGGTGAAAGCCGGTTGAAGGCTGTGCGGAAAAAGTGCGGCTTGACGCAGGAAGCGCTTGCCAAATGTCCCGTTGAAATGATAGGGTTGCTTTTACTTGAAATGTCGGGTATGCTGTTTCTAAGAACAGCGGCGATGTGGTCTTTTAAGCGGAAGCTGCATCCAATGAAGGGAGGCTCTATATGGACAAAATATCCCAGATAGACGGAAGGGAATATACCCTAATAGAGCAACTGCCCGCTTTGGTGGGAGATGCCGGTTATGTCATCTGCGAGGATGCGGAGGGCAAACGGTTTGTGTGTCCGGGGGATCTGTGGCTGGAAAATGTACCGCAGACAGAGCAGACTGCGCCTGTCTGTACCCATAGCTCTACGCAAGAGAAAATAGAGTGCTTTCTTTCGATGTTCCGTGGTCGGGAGGGACTGTACGCAAGGCGGTATTACAGCACAAAAACCGGAAAGAGTGGCTATACACCTGTGTGCAAAAATGAGTGGGCGCAGAGGCTGTGCGATAAGCGGAAGTACAAATGCGTGGACTGTCCGAACCGGGCGTTTGTACCGCTGAGTTTTGAGGCAGTCAAGGCACACCTGCGAGGCAATGATCCGCTGTGCCGGGACGTGGCTGCAATTTATCCCATGCGTGAGGACAATACCACATGGCTGCTGGCGGCGGATTTTGATGAAGCGAACTGGCAGGCGGATGTCGCGGCGTTCCGCAAGTGCTGTACAGCACTGGGGCTTACGCCCGCGGTGGAGCGTTCCCGTTCCGGGAACGGCGCTCATGTGTGGTTTTTCTTTTCCGAGCCTGTTTCCGCGGCAGATGCGCGGCGGCTAGGCAGCGGCCTGCTGACCCGAACAATGGCGTGCCGTCATGAGCTGTCCTTCGCATCTTATGACCGGCTGTTCCCCGCCCAGGATACCGTGCCGAAGGGCGGCTTCGGCAATCTGATTGCCCTGCCCTTTCAGGGGCAGGCACAGAAGGCGGGGGACACGCTCTTTGTGGACGAGCAGTTTGTGCCGTACCCGGATCAGTGGGCGTTTCTCTCCACGCTGTCTAAGGTCACGCCGGAGCAGCTGACAGGGCTGCTGACAACGCTGTGTCAGGACGGTGACGTCGGCGCGTTGGCGGAAACGGAGGAAAAGCCTGTCCCCTGGCAGCGCAAGCGGGTACGGCGACAGTTGGGCAGGTCGGATTTTCCGCTTCAAGTACCGCTGACGCTGTCAAACCTGATCTATCTGAAAAAAGCGGGATTCTCTCAAACGGCATTGAATGCGCTGAAGCGGCTGGCGGCATTCCTCAACCCGGAGTTCCGCGCCAAGCAGGCCATGCGTCTGCCGGTCTATGGGACACCGCGTATTCTCGATTGCGGCTATGAGGACGATACTTATATCGGCTTGCCCCGCGGCTGTTGTGATACATTGACGGAATTGCTGGAGCAATATAACGTTCCGACTGCCATAGAGGACAAGCGCTGCAACAGCAAGACGATCGACGTGGCCTTTAACGGGACGCTGCGGTCAGAGCAGATGCCTGCGGCACAGGCACTTCTTGCGGGTGACATGGGGGTGCTGTCAGCCACCACAGCTTTCGGCAAGACGGTGATTGGGGCGTATCTGATTGGACAACGGAAGGTCAACACGCTGATTCTGGTGCAGTCCAGCGCATTGCTGGAGCAGTGGCGGGCATCTTTGGAGCAATTCCTCACTATCCATGAGGTTTTGCCGGAGCCTCCTAAGAAACGGGGCAGAAAAAAGAAGCGCTGCCTGATCGGTCAGGTTGGCGCGGGAAAGAATACACGGGGCGGGATCATTGACATCGCCATCATGCAGTCGCTCTTCGAGGGCGAGGAAAAGGAAGTCAAATCCTTTGTAGAGGAATACGGGATGGTCCTTGTGGACGAATGTCACCACGTGGCGGCGTTCACATTTGAAAAAGTGCTGAAGGCCACAAAGGCGAAATATGTGTATGGCCTGTCCGCCACGCCGGTGCGGAAGGATGGACACCACCCCATTATCTTCATGCAGTGCGGGCCGATCCGCTATCTGGTGGACGCCAAAAGTCAGGCGGATAAGCGGACGTTCTCCCATTTCGTGATTCCCCGATTCACGCGGGCGAGAGCACCGACTGGCAGCAGCATTCAGGAGCTATACGCCGCTATCGTCAAAAACGAAAATCGGAACGCGTCGCTGGTGGGGGATGCGGTGCAGCTCGTACGTGAAGGACGCTCGCCGATCCTGCTGACGGAACGAAAAGAACATGCGGCGCAGCTGGCCGTGCTTTTGAAGGGGCAAGTATAGAACGTCTTTCTGTTGGTGGGAAGCGACAAACCAAAGGAAAAACGGGAGAAATTGGCCGCGTTACAGGCGATACCAGCCAGTGAAGAGGTTGTCGTGGTGGCCACGGGAAAGTATATCGGAGAGGGATTTGATGCTCCGCGACTGGACACTTTGCTGCTGGCGATGCCGATTTCGTGGCGCGGAACGCTGGCGCAGTACGCCGGTCGGCTTCATCGAAGCTACGAAGGTAAGCACGAGGTTCGTATCTACGACTATGTGGACGTTCATATTCCCATGCTGGAGAGGATGTATCACAAGCGGCTGAAGGGTTATGCGGAGCTGGGGTATCAGGTGAGGTTCGGCACGTCGGATGAGCCCGTCAGCACGATCTATGATGGGCATACCGCTATGGCAACGTTTGAACAGGATCTGTCCGACGCGGCGCAGAGCATTGTGATCGTCAGCCCCTATCTGCAAAAGGGCCGTGTCGGGCGTCTGCTGCCGCTCTTGCAAAGCACCGTATCCCGTGGCGTAAAGATTACGGGACACACCAACGATGACGATGCACGTCGGTCAGAAATTGCCGCAGCCGTTGACGCGCTGCAATCGGCCGGTGCGGAGGTAATCCTGCACAGGGGGTTGCAGCAGCGATACGCCGTTTTGGATGAGCGTATCGTCTGGTATGGAAACGTAGATCTTTTGGCCTTCGGTCGAAGGGATACGGATGTGCTCCGCTTCGAGAACGCGGACATTGCCGGGGAGTTGCTGTCGCTGATAGATGAATCAGAGTGCGAACAACTGATGATCACGGATTAACGGAGGTATTTGCCGACAAGAGGGTGTCGCTTATGGCGACGCTCTCTTGCTGGATATTGCACTTACATGGTCGAAGATAGCTTTGTTCACTCGGATAGCCTAACCGCAAAGGGAAATCAACTGATTTTAGGCCAAAATACGATGCACTTGTATTTTAGCCTAAACAGGCGGCGATAATGCGTATCCGCAACAGGAAAGCCGCCCGATTTCAAATCGGGCGGCTTAGTTGCCTCGTAAGTGCTTTCCTCAGAGGGGCAGTCAGCATGCGACATTGGCGCTTTGCGCACGCACCCTCAAATTTGACCTCTTCCGCGCCTGAAACGTCCCTCAAACACCCCATTTACAGGTCAAATTTTGGGCTGATGCGCATCGTTGCCAATCCCGCAAACCCTTGCGCCACAACGGCTTTAAGTCATTTCCGGTAGCTCCACATCCCATTGGATAGGCTCCATCCCCAATGATCGCACGGCGGAGATCACATGGTCGTCATACTCGCCGTAGGGGCAGCGGATCAGTGTGGGGCTGCATCCGGTGACGGCTTCGATTTTATCGCAGCTCTCCTGAATATCCGCCACGATCTGGGAGGAGGTCAGGCTGTTGTAATGATCGTGGTGAGTGGAATGGCTCATGACCTCGTGGCCTGCGTCATGCAGCGCCTTCACCGATTCCGGATACTTATCCACCCAGTCGCCCACCACGAAGAAGGTGGTCTTGACGTTGTACTTCGCCAGAATTTCGATAAGGCGCTCCGTATCCTCATTGCCCCACGGCGATGCAAAAGTGCGGCAGTTCACGGAGAACTACCGCACTCTTTGTTGTGCTTTTATGATAGCATAAATGCGTCCTATCTGCAACAAAACTTGGTTCAAAAAAGGAAAACTTTTTGATAGGTGATTATGGCTAAAAGCGTTGTAAGTCAAGCAATTGCTGATGCTTGTTTTTTGATTTTAGTCGGGAAAACAGGAATGAAAAACAAAGATTTTACTCGGGAAAAACAGAATAGACGTAAACGAGTAAAATGCCAAACTGGCTGAAATATAGTCGGGATAATGCGCCATTAAGAGAGAAAAGCAGCCCGACTGGACTGCTTTTCCGAATGGATGCTCACCATGTATCGGCCAGTAGGAAATCCTGAAGATGCACGATTTTAATGCCGTTTTCAATCCCCACATCCATGTCGTTCAGTGTGACAACATATTTGGGGTAATGGTCTTTGATCTCCATGAGGTTACCTACCTCACGGTCGGAACCCTCCGGCAGTTGAACGCATACCTGTACATAAATCCGTTCATCGCGGCGGGTGGCCACAAAGTCGATCTCCTTGGTATCATTCTTGCCGATATACACATCGTACCCTCGTCGCTTTAGTTCCAGAAACACGATGTTCTCCATCGCCCCGCCCAGCATCTTGCGGTTATAGCCCAGCAGGGCGTATTTCAACGACACGTCCGCAAGGTAGTATTTCTCCTGTGTTTTCAGGATGCTCTCGCCATGCAAGTCGTAGCGCTCACAGGGATAGATGATGAACGCCTGCTCCAGCCAGCGCAGGTAGTTGTAGATGCTCTCCACCGAGACCTTGCGGAGCTCACTTTTCAGAAAGGTGGAGATCGAATTGGCGGAGAAGGTCTTGCCCATATTTTCGATGATAAATTTCACCACACGGTCAAAAAGATCCTGCTTGTTGATGCGGTGACGCTTTACAATATCGCGGGAGACCACAGTGTGGTAGATGCCGTTGACGATCTGATAGGCGTTCTGCGCGTCATACTGGCTCAAGGCGATTATGGGGAACCCGCCAAACCGGATATACTCCTCCAGCAGTTCCTTTTGGGACAGTGCGCTGCCGGCTTTGAAATCCAGGTACTCGCGGAAAGATAGCGTATAAACGGGGATAGACACATAGCGTCCCGTCAGGTAGGTGGAGATCTCGCTGGACATGAGCTTGGAATTAGAGCCAGTCACATAGATGTCGGCGTCAGAGCCTTCCAGCAGACTGTTGACCGCCTTTTCCCAGCCGTTGATCTCCTGAATCTCATCCAGCAGGAGGTAACAGTGCCCCTTGCCCGCCATGGCTTCCACCAGCTCGTCATACATCTGCTTAGCGGTGATATTTTCGGGAATGTCCATCTCCGTGTACCGCTTGCAGATGATGTGATCCGCAGGTACGCCCCGCCGCAACAGTTCTTCCTCCAGCATCTCAAAAATGGTGGACTTACCGCAGCGGCGAATGCCTGCCAGTATCTTGACCAGCGGTTGGTCGATAAAGGGATTGATGGCCTCGATATAATTGGGTCTATTGATCATGCTATCGCCTCCTCACCGTCATTAGTATACCCGAAATACTTTCAATATGCAACAAGTTTTTCTTTTCTAACCTTAAAAACTATCCAGTCTACAAAGTTTTTGCTTTTCTCATATAGAAAACCATATCGTCACCCCTCCAGCAGCGCCCGATAGGACTCCGGAAACAGATAGTCAATTTCAATATGGTTCCCTTCATAAACACGAATTTCCCGGATGGCGGCGGCGACTGTGGGGCGATCCAGCTCCGCCAGCTGCCCCGATGCCAGCAGTTCCTTTACCCACGGCAGACATAGCGGATCGTCCTGCGCTGTGCCGCGCAGCTTGTCCAGTTGGGCCTGCAGCGCCTGTTCCTGTGCGTCATAATCAGCGCGGTAGCGGAGGAAGTCCTCCTTGGAGATAAGCGCGTCCTGATAGTCCTCGTAGGCGCTCTGGCGGCGGCGCTGAATGCGCTGCAATGCAGCTTCCAGCTTTTGGGGTTGGTCGGTGCCGGAGCGCGGGCGCTGCGCCGCGCCCTGCTGTGCCAGCTGGTGGAGGTTTTCCATGCCGGCAATGAGCCGGTTCAAATCATCCAGTATTACCTTCGTCAACACATCATGGGCGATATAGTGCTTGCTGCACACGGATGCGCCGTAGCGCTTATACGAGCCGCAGGTGTAGAAGATTTTGCCACCCCAGGTGGTCTTGACCATGGCTCGTCCACAATCGCCGCACTTGAGAAAACCCGCAAAGGGACTGACATTCTGGTGAAAATCCAGCGTACGGGCGTTAGCGTTCAGCAGAGCCTGCACCCGCTGCCACTGGCCCTTTTCGATGATCGGCTGGTGGGTGCCGGATACTACCGTCCACTGGGAGCGCTCCTTCCGCTTGGCTTTCCCGTGCATCTGAAGGCGGTCGTCCCGTCCCTGCTCCATATTCCCGATGTACATCTCATTTTGCAGGATACGGTGGATGGTAGCGTATGTCCAATAGGTGGTGGTTTCCAGCCGGTGGTTGTTGCGGTATTTTTCGCCGGTGAGCCGTTTGTACTCACTGGGGCAGGAAATGCCTTCTTCATTCAGCTGCTTGGCAATGCGAATCTTTCCCATTCCGTTTTCGAACAGGGTAAAGATGCGCCGCACCACCTCCGCCGCAGGCGGGTCGATGATCAGGCGATTGTGGTTTTGCGGGTCCTTACAGTACCCGTAGCTGGCGAAGGCCCCGATGAACTCGCCCCGTTGCTGCTTGGCGTGGAGGGAGCTTTTGACCTTTTGGGAGATGTCGCGTGCATACTGGGTGTTAAACAGATTCTTCAGCGGCATCATCATGTCGTAGGCGCCGCGGTCGCTGTCGATATTGTCCGTGACAGCGATGAACCGCACACCGTGCTCCGGCAGCCAACGCTCCAGATAGCGGCCTGTTTCGATGTAATCACGGCCGAAACGGGACAGGTCCTTTACCAGCACACAGCGGATGCGCCCGTTCCCTATGTCCCGCAGCATCCGTTGAAAGGCGGGGCGCTGGAAATTCGTGCCGGTATAGCCGTCGTCGGCATAGCATTCCGCCATTACCAACTCAGGATGATTTTCGATATACGATTCCAGCAGCTTCCGCTGGTTGCCGATGGAATCACTCTCCATCCGGTCTCCGTCCTCCCGGGACAGGCGACAGTACAGCGCAGTAGGCAGTAATCGCTTCTCCATATGCTCCCTCCTTTCCGTAGACTGCCCGCAGGCATTAAGCCGCCTGAGTATGGGCGCGGATCAATTCCAACAGCAACGTCTCAGCTGTCTGCTGGCCAAGGAAATTGCGAGTGACGGTGATCGCCGGGGCGGGTGCTTGCTGAGTGGTTGGCATAAACAGACCTCCTCTTCGAGAATAGTCCATCGTATGCGCGCTACGGAAACCGTATGTTTATCGGTCAGACATAAGAGCTGCCTCCTATTCAAATTGATAGGAAAACAAAACACCGTGCAGGATATAAATATCCTACACGGTGTCAAAAACATCATGACAAATCAAACGGGTTCACATGTCCGCTTGCAAAAGAGCAGTCGACTGGGTATAATATCCTCATGCGGTGCGGAGTGATTCGTTGTGTAGGTGCGTTATCACCTGCGCAGGCTTTGAGGAGTTGGCCCTCTTCAAAGCTGCCGCTATTTTGTTTTCTAGTGTTAGTATACCACCGGAAATTCTATTTATCAGCAAATAATATCTAATATTTAGAGTTGCTGCTCGCTTGATACATTCAAAAAACATCCACCCAGAGCATGGACTTCGATAACATCCTCCGGCTGTACATTGGTCAGAACCAGTGTAATTAGCGCATCGCCTTGACGACTGCTACCACTGACCGGCGGGATACGAATCTCCTGCCGCCCATCAGGAAGTAAGACAATAGATGTACGGGTATTCTCCTTTTCGGGCGTCGGGCAGCCGTGACGATCCCGGCGGAGCTTCGAGTAGAGGTATTGCTGACCGGTTGTGTCGGTGAAGCTACGATAACTGTCGGACTGCACCTGACCGGTCATCGATTGATGCATGAGAAACGCCAACGCACCGGGATCGTCCCGCAGACCGCAGTCTTCGATAAGGTGGTTTCTTCGGGTGTTGCGAAAAAGCTGTACGCCCAGGGCAGAAGCCATCCCCTCCAGCTTGATGCGGCCTGCATAGCCGATGGTGTAGGCACTGACCGTCGTACGAATGTAGGTAATCAGTTCACCTGAAGCAAATGCTTTCTGCCCCAATTCATCCTGCGATACAATATAGGCGCTATCTGCAAGCCTCTCCGCAGGACACTTCTTTTCGAGATATGCTCGCCATGCGTTAACATATAAAGCGCCATAAGGTGAAAGTGGGAACGTATAGTTATGGGTGTAGCTGGCCAGATCATCCCGGCGGTAACGCACAAAAACACGCTCATGATCGGCATCATCCAACAATAAATCTCCCCACTGTAATGCGCATACCTCCTTTGCTGACAGACCACTCTCCTTTAGCAGGACACTCAGCGCTTCCATGGGCTGTCCCAGTTCCCGCCAGCAGCGGTCATCCAATGCTGCTTCGTATTCTGCAGGTAAAACATCCGTGGTGGCGGCTTCCCGCTGTAGACAGCGATTAGTCGCGTCAGTATCGCGTTCCTGCCGACGAATATATTCCTCCAATTTCTTCTTGGCAGGGCACTCAACACCTTCCCGTTGGGAAACGGTCATTAAAAAGTGACACAATCTTTTAATGTACTCCAGCCCGTTTTTCGCTGGTGTGCATCACAAAAATCTTTGAAATCTTTTGATGTAAGATCTTTCAGTTTTTTGCTTTCAAAGAAAATAGCCAATTTCCGAAGTTGGTTGTAATACGTCTTTCGAATCTCAGCACTGCTGCTTTGGTCATTTACATAGTCGGCTGCGTATAACTCTACCGCGGTGCTCAAACTTATCTCGTCCAACGATTTTCCCTCACGAAAACTCGTATTCAACACATGGCGATACCTCTTGAGCAGATCCTCCGTGCACTTCATTACGGTGCGGTGGATAATCTGTTCCTGCGTTTCTCCGGGGCGGGGATAGGGAACATACAATTCCAATGTAGCAGCGTCAGAAAACCTGCGTTCCTTACTGTTGGTGTGGGTTTGCAGCAAATGGCCTGTCTGCGGATCCAGCAGCCCAATAGTACCGCGGGCTAAGTATCCCGCAGAGGTTGTCGGATTCAGCGTAAATCGGATTTTGATACTGGGACGGTAATCGAACACAAACGACTGCTTACCTGATTGAGGTGTGATCTTGATTCCGCTAAACGAGTCGTTTTTTCTTTTCATACATATTCTTAACCTTTCCGTGGATTTTTTGGCGTCTTTCTTTAACATGTCATAGTATTCTTTTGCAACTAACTCCTGAATGTCCGGTATACACGACTGCTGCCGTGATAGAGTCGTGCGGGATTTCCCGTTTTCCCTGGCGAGTTGGATGTGCTTCGGCAGGCGTGCATCTACTCGATCACAATCATGGCACCGCACAGTTATGGTGATAGTACTGCCCGGCAGAGCACTTTGAGGCACGACATAGCTTTGTGTCACGTGACACACCTGAGGTGATATGATGGGCAAAGCAGATGCGAACGCAGGGTGGGCACTGTGATCCGGATCAAGGATGATCCCTTCCAGCACCTGTGCAATGACCGGCCAATTATCTTCACGTTTGATCCAATCTGCCCACCATGCGTCCTCATTGCGGAGACGATGCCCCATTAGCGCGTCTACCAGGCCATGTGGCATAACGCTCCGCCCATCCAGCAGCGGAACTGATGCACAATTGCACAAGTAAGTGCAACCGCTGCGGCGCAGCAAGTAGGCGGTTACATCGGTCAAAGCATTGCGACCGTCATCCATATCGGGCTCGACTTGCACGACCATCTCCATGCCGAGCCAATAATCGCTATTGTAACCTAGCAACTCCAATTTATTTTTAACATAGCGGCTGATGTCCTGTGGGTCAGCAGGACGATGGATGTCCTGACGGTGGTGGATAACATAAGCGTCATTATTCTCATCGTCACTATATCCCTGTCTACACAATACTTCGCGGCTATCACGAACAATGTCCATGACATATTTAGGTAAGATTACCTGACGATATGCGTTGCGGGTTTTCATGGCAGAAACGCGTTCCCCGTTGGAAATGTTATGCACTGCCGCGTATACACTAAAGTTGTCGCAATCAACAATCTCGCCATACTTTGGGCATACTTCAGCAGGGCGCAGCAGACAGCACAACATCAGAACGGCACCGGCGGCCAAGGGTGTTTTTGAGGAATCCAACCGGATCAATTCCGCCAACCGTACCAAATCGTCACGAGGGAGGGCTTTGGCCTGCTCCGGAGGAACGATGCTCTCTGTTGTAAATAAAGGAATCTCAATGGGGGGCAAATCATATTGTGACAACAAATAACGTGACGCCTCATATAGCAGATTCGCTTCAGTAATGTGTTTGTTTGCGGTTGCGAGGGCATTTGCCTCACCACGATCTGTGTTCTTGCGAGCCAGTGCCAAATATGCCTGCTGCGCTTCTTCCAACGTACTAGGGTCATCAATACGATCCAATATCCTCTGGAGGATAGGGATACTGCGGCGTTCATAGTAGGTCAATGCTGCCCTGCGTGTGTTTTCGGCGCGCCATTGTGCAGGGCATAGCTGATGCTTCACATCACCCGGCAAGTAGCCATACGCTTGCGCATAGTCTATATGCTCCCGCTGCGGACGGCAGGCTGTCTCATACTTTGCAACCGTGCGGGCAATAACGTTTTTGACGGATTCCTCCAGCGTCCGGCCACAGCCGGGACGATAGGTCATTTGGGCAGAAATACCTGGTACAAATTTGGATTTATTGGAAAACAGAACAGTCGATAATGTTTGCTTACCGCCAGACGGGTCTGATAATCCAGCGCGGAAAACGGCTCATCCAACAGCAGAATATCCGGCTGCGTGGCCAGCGTGCGGATCAGGGCGCAGCGCTGCCGCATGCCGCCGGACAGCTGGTCAGGGCGCTTGGCGGCAAATTCCCACAGGCCGTAGCGCTTCAGCAGCCCCTCCACATTGCGGCGGTGCGCCGGATCACGGTCGTGCCGGATCTGCAGCCCCAGCATCACGTTGTCATAGATGGAGCGCCATTCAAACAGCTGGTCGCGCTGGGGCATAAAGCCCATGCGCCCGTCGGCGCCGGATGCCGGATGGCCGTATAGCTCCACCGTGCCGCCGTCCAGCGTCTCAAGCCCTGTCAGCGCGCCCAGCAGCGTGGATTTCCCACAGCCGGAGGGGCCTACGATACTGACGAACTCCCCCTCCGCCACGTCGAAGGATACGCTCCGCAGCGCCTCCACCTCGCCGTTGCGCGCCTGATACGTCAGGGCGGCGGAACGCACGGAAATGATTTGATTCATACGCGCCTCCCTTGTATGGTATGCCTTTGCGGGAGAGAAAGCCCTCCCTGCTTCAATGTTGGTGTACCATGGAGCTACACAATCAATGAGGAGGCTATTCCCATGAAGAAGATCATTTCCACCACCAACGCTCCCGCTGCCATCGGTCCCTACTCTCAGGCCATCAACTGCGGCAACTTCCTTGTCACCTCCGGTCAGGTCCCCTTCGATCCCGCCACCGGCGAATTCGTACCCGGCGGCATCACCGAGCAGACCCGTCAGGTACTGACCAACATCAAGGCCATCCTGACAGAGGCCGGTCTGACCATGGACAACGTGGTGAAGACCACCGTGTTCCTGCAGAACATGGGTGATTTCGCCGCCATGAACGCCGTGTATGCCGAGTTCTTTACCGAGGGACAGTATCCCGCCCACTCCGCTGTGGAGGTAGGTGCCCTGCCCAAGGGTGCGCTGGTGGAGATCGAGACCATCTGCGTAAAGTAAACAGATACCGCAAAAGGGAAGCGCCCGGCGGGCGCTTCCCTTTTTGCATCTGCACTGCTTTTTTGAATATCTCGCAAATATTCTTGTCAATATTTGCCGACAATCCGTGGAAAATGCTGGATTTTCGGTATTTTATGTGTTATACTGTATGTATCATTTAACCGCGCTTCGCGCTTTTCCATATCGGCGACCCACTCTTTTCAGAAAGGCAGCAGTGATATGATAGATGCAACGTCTCCCGTTACAAAATACTACCAGTTGAAGGACATTCTTGTCAAAAATATTCAGGACGGCAAATGGCCGCCCCAGAGCCGCATGAGCAGCGAGAACGAGCTTTGCGAAGCATACAACGTCAGCCGCGTGACGGTGCGGAAGGCCATTGATCTGCTGGTGCAGGAGGGCTATGTCTACACCATCAAGGGAAAAGGCACCTATGTCAAGGGAAAGTATATCGAACAGCCTCTGACCCATTTTTACAGCTTTCGGGAGGATCTTCGCAGCCGGGGCGTCAGCACATACAGCACCATGCGCCACTTCGACATCGTTCCCGCCGACGCCAGGCTGGCCGCGGATCTGAATATCCGGCAGGACGACAATGTGTTCTGTATCGAGCGGATCTTCTTTGCCGGTGAGCAGCCCTATGCACGGGAGTTTTCCTATATTCCCTGCGCCATCTGTCCGGAGCTGCATGCCCAGCAGGTGCAGTCTTTGGGGCTGTATAACTCCTTAAAGAAGTACAATATCATCCCCACCCGCGCCAACGAAAAGCTGAAGGCGATCCTGCTGGATCAGGAAACGGCGGGAATGCTGGATCAGCGACAAAACGACGCCGCCATCTATCTGACCCGCATCACCTATCACAACAATGTTGTGATCGAAAAAAACATCAGCTATGTCCGGGGCGACATGTTCGTCTATTCTGTGGAACTCTCCGTTCGTTGACCATATCCGGCAAAAAGACCGCCACAAACGTGGCGGTCTTTTTGCCTTTCTTACGAAAGAAGAGCAGAGAGATAGCTATTCATATAACGCCGGAAAACAGGCGGCGGCATAGTCGTCCAGCACATCGCCGATACGGTCAAGGATGACGGCGCGGAGATCGCTGCCCAGCTGCCCGTTCCGGTATTTGGTATACTGCCGGGGAAAATACAGGCTCAGCAGCGCCGGCGGCAGATCGCCGCACTGCGTCAGCAGCGTCTGCACCGCCTGCTCCACGCCGGGATCCGGCAGATAGTAACGGCAGCGATCCGAGAAGCTGAACAGGCGCTTATAGGCCACCTCCCGCTCCGTGCCGCTGTAATAGGACTTCCAGTATCTGTCGTCCGCCAGCATGGCGTTTTCCAGGGCTCCGGTAAAATCCACATTTACGCCCATCCGGCCGGCCGCCTGCTGCGCCAGCATCAGCGCCTCACGCAGGGCAAAGGTCAGCGCGGGACCCACCTTCAGGATCGCCACGCCGTCCCGCACCAGACTGCTCAGTGACTCTCGCGTCTGGTAATCGGTAGAATGTCCCTCCAGCACCAGATCGGGGCAGCCCCGCATCTGCGCCATCAGTCCCGCGGCCCGCCGGGGGGCGTAGGCATTGACAAAGTCGTCGCCGAACTCCACGCCCGGCTGCGCCACGAAGCCGATCACCTCCCCGAAGGGCAGTCCCTTTTGGGCAAATGCCTCCCGGAACGCGGCGATCTGCCGGGCGATCTCCACTGGAGAGGTGGGGGTCACACTGTCCTCATGCACCAAGCTGCCGCCGGGGATCGGTACCTCGCTGCCGACCACCAGCACCGGCTGTTCCGCATCAGGCAGTGCGCGGCAGGTCTCCCGCACCACAAGCGCCAGCTCCGCCGCGCGGCGGGCGCAGACCTCCGGTGCCAGCGGCTGCCGCGGGTCGTCATCGCCAAGGCGCATACTGGTGTCGATATGTATTTTGCCGAACCCGGCGGCCGCATAGGCACGGATCATATCCGCCGCGTCCTTCATGGCCTCCCGTTCCGGCTTATGGCAGCTGATCAGTGGTCCCAGATGATCCCCGCCCAGAATAAGCTGGGAAGCGGGGCAGCCCTCTTCCTCCACCAAATGGTGAACCATGTCCATATAGTCCTTCGGCGTCATGCCGGTATAGCCGCCAAACTGATTGCACTGATTGGATGTCGCCTCCAGCACCAGCGGGTATCCCCGCTTTCCGGCATGCCGCAGCGCCGCGCGGATGACCAGCTGATTGGAGGTGCATACGGAGAACACCCCGATCTGCCGGCCGGTCTTATTCTCCATTGCGATCTTCTGTAACATTCCCATAATTGCTCTCACAGGCGGATCCATGCGCTTAGCCCATTGGGTCGGTCTGGGTCTACGCCACGTTTCAGCGCCTTATACAGCGCCACATTTTGCAGCAGGTACAGCGCCGGGATAGCCGCCGCCACAGGATCGGTGATCTCTCCGGTGTCGAAATGCGTATCCTCCCCCTCTGCCGCCGCAAAGGGTCCCAAACTGACCACATAGCCGGTTCTTTTCCGCAGATCCTTCAACAGCGCCTGCTCTGTCTGACCCGCGGATTCCAGAAAGGCAAAGACGAAGGTACGCTCGTCGATCATGACCACCGGCCCGTGGCGCACGTCCAGCAGGTTGTAGAAATTGGAGTTGAGACAGCAGATCTCCTTGAAGGCCAGCGCGCCTTCCTCCATCACCCCGGCGGCCTCCGCATCCGCCAGCACCACCACATGATCCCAGTCCTTCTCGGCCAGCTGCCGCGCCAGCGGCAATACCCGCTCGTCCAGCGCACCGCCCATACGGCTGACCACCTTCAGCTGCTCCTGCAGCCGCGTATCGCGAGACACCAGTGCGCAGATCATCGCCAGCGCGGCAAAGAATGAGCCAATGGTGCGGGTCTGGCACACGCTCTCGTCAAATGCCCAAGGCACACACAGGGACAGGTCGCAGGCGTCGTTGAGGGTGGACGCCGCATTGGCACACAGCGAAACGGTGGATACGCCCTCCAGCTTTGCCACCAGATCATAGACCCGCAGCACCTCGCTGGTCATGCCGGAGCGGGATACAAACACCACTACGCTGCCCTTTACGGCATTCAGATACCGCTCGGTATGCAGCAGCAGATCCCCTGCCGCCACCGCCAGAGAGGGAATATCGCACCGCATGGTGAACATTGCCGCCGCGGACTTGGCCAGGCAAAAGCTGGAGCCGCTGCCGATGAACCACATCCGCCTAGCGCCGGAAAAGGTTCGCAGGATCTCGTCCTCCTTCCCGCAGACCAATTGCAGGCACTTGCTTATGCTGTTCAGCTCATCACGGATCTCTTTTTCAGTATTATACATTCGTGTATCCTCCCAATCTTAAAGGGGAAACGGCGGGCGGCCGCTGTGGGTCGCCCGCCGCGGTCTGTGGTTCTCAGTTGGCAGCGTCGCCCATGATCTCGGTATAATTGTCCTTTGTCACGATGACAGAGCCGAACGGATAGGTGCCGAACTGCTCGCCGTCCTTCTTATACTCGCCGAAGATCTCGGTGCCGTTGACGATATTCTCATACACCGCGGTAACAGAGACCTTGGCCACCGTGCCGGAATCCAGATAGGCGGACGCCTTCACGGGGGAGGACTCCTTCTTGAACTCGTCGGAGGCCAGATAGCCGTCAATACCTACGCACACGGCGTCCTGATCCATGCCGGTCTCCTCCAGGAAGCGAGCCGCGCCTACAACGCCCTCGTCGTTGGCGGCGACAACATACCATGTCTTGATCTCGGGATGGGCGGTGATGGTGGCGGCAGCGGCGTCATAGCCGGTCTCCGTGGAGCCTGCGCCGTAGTCAACGCGGAAGATGTTGGCTGCGGGGAAGTCGGGGCATTTCTCGGTGAAATAATCATACTGGCCGTCGGCGCGGGGAATGCAGCTGGTGGCAGTCTCCATGGCCAGGATCAGGAATCCGGTGGTGGCGGGATCCTTCATACCGCCGTTTTCTTCCACATAGTTCAGCAGCCATTCCACCGTTTGCTGGCCGCACAGATAGGAGTCCAGGATCACGGCGGGGGCAATGTGCGTACCGTTGTCGTCGATCAGGGGGACGTCCACGGCGCACACGGGGATACCGGCGGCCGCGCACTTATCCAGAATGGTCTGGCTCAGGCCCTGATCGCAGGTGTTGATGACCAGTCCCTGAATCCCCTGCGTAATGAAGCTGTCCAGCACGTCGATGAGCACAGCGGGATCCTCCTGACCGTCACCGATCAGGATGTCGATACCCAGTTCATCCGCGGTGGCCTTGGCGGCAGTGGATTCCTTTTCAAACCAGGTCTGGGTCAGGTCGCGGTAGATGGCGCCGATCAGGATCTTGTCCGAACCTTCTTCGTTGCCGGATGTCTGGTTGTTCTCTTGGCCGCCGCAGGCAACGAGCGCAAACGCCATTACCAGCGCCAGCAGCAGGGCTATCATTTTTTTCATGTGTACGTTCTCCTTTTTTTATTTGCCATGCTTTCGCATGATCATACAGATTTCAGGCAGCACCGCATCATGGAACAAGCGCGATTTGCGCGCAAATTTTGCGTACTGACGGGACGCGGTTTCGCAGCAAAGTCAGGACACAACATCTCCGCAACGCGCCGCAGCTTTAATTGTGCGGTGTTTCCTTTACTTTGTTGCGGCGCTTCGTCCGGTAGAAGTCCAGCGCCAGCGCAAAGACCAGCACCACGCCCTTGGCCACATTCTGCCAATAGGTCGTCACGCCCAGCACCAGCAGGCCGTTGTTCAGCGTCAGCAGCACCAGCAATCCCAGGAAGGTGCCGAACATGGTGCCGGTACCTCCGGTCATGGCGATGCCGCCCAGCACCACTGCCGTAATGGCGTCCGTGTCCACATTGGCCGCCGCGCCCGGTTGGCCGGAATTCATGCGCGCCGCAAGGATCACTCCGCCCAGCGCGGCAATGGCGCCGGAGATCATAAACAGCTGCACCTTGATCTTATTGACGTTGATACCGGCCAGACGGGCTGCCTCCGGGTTTCCGCCCACCAGATACACATTGCGGCCAAACTCCGTTTTGGCCAGCAGAATGCCGAAGACCGCGATCAGCACCACCAGGATCAGCACCGGCAGCGGCACCGTCAGCACCTGAAGGGAGCCCACGGCATTGAGAGACTCGTTGGCGATGCGCACCGGCTTAACCTGACAGATGATGTAGGCAAGCCCCCGGGCGATGGACATGGTCGCCAGCGTGGTGATAAATGGCTGCAGCTTGATCTTTGTCACCAGAAGTCCGTTCAGCAGGCCAAACAGCAGGCCTCCGGCGATGGTGATGGGCAGGATCGCCCCCAAGGGCAGACCGTCCCGCGCCAGAATCGCCGCCAGTACGCCGGAGAACGCCGCCACCGCTCCTGCCGACAGCTCGATCATGCCGGCAATAATCAGATAGGCCTCGCCGATGCACAGCAGACCCACCAGCGATCCGGAGGTCAGGATATTCAGCATATTGCGATAGGAAAAAAAGTTGCTCTGCAGCTTTGTGAATACGATGCACATGATGATCCACACCGCTATCAGCACGAAGTAGTTGGAATCCACTACTTTTTTTGCGATCTCCTTCAAGGATTTGTCTTTCATTGTTGCGTCCCTCCGGCGTTATTTGTCATCATGGCCCACGCGATAACCGTCTCCTCGGTAGCCTCCGCGGCCGGCAGCTCCTTGACGATACGCCCGCTCTTCATCACATATATCCTGTCACTGAGTCCGATGATCTCCGGCAGCTCCGACGACACGACGATCACCGAGATCCCCTGCGCCGCAATGTCCCGGATGATGCGGTAGATCTCTGCCTTGGCACCTACGTCGATGCCCTTCGTAGGCTCGTCCAGGATCAGGATCTCCGGATCCATCGCAAGCCAGCGTGCCAGCAGTGCCTTCTGCTGATTGCCGCCGCTGAGCTCCGCGATCTTCTTGTGAATGGAGCTGGTTTTCACCGTCAGCTTCTCACATTGCTCCCGGGCAAACTGATTTTCTTTCCGGCTGCTGAGAAACCACAGGTTTTTCAATTTCTTCAGACTGACGACGCTGATATTCTCCCGCACGCCCTGCTGGGAAAATATTCCCTGATCCTTCCGATCCTCGGTCAAAAAGGCAACGCCCTTTTTCACCGCCTGTCCCGGCGAGGTGAAACGCAGGCACTCACCGTTCAGCTCCAGCTGTCCGCCGCTGATCTCATCCGCGCCGAAAATGCCGCGCATCAGCTCCGTCCGTCCTGCGCCCACCAATCCGTAAAAACCGATGACCTCGCCCCGGCGCAGGGTAAAGGAGGCGTCCTGAAAGCCCCTGCCGGAGTAGCCTGTTACCCGCAGGATGCAGTCCTCCGCCGGAGCGTTCCGCTTCAGCTCGCCAAACACCTTTTCCAACGGGCGGCCCACCATGCGCTGCACGATGGCCTCCTCGTCGGTCTCCGCCGTGACGGCGGTGTGTACCAGTTCGCCGTCCTTAAACACCACGATACGGTCCGAAAGACGGAAGACCTCGTTCATCCGGTGGGATACATACAGAATGATGATGTCCTGCTTCTTCAGCTTTTCCTCAATGATGTAAAACAGCTTTTCCGCTTCCGCCTCCGTCAGCGCCGTGGTGGGTTCGTCAAAGGCGATCAGCTTCGGACGGCGGGAATAGACCTTGATGATCTCCACCATCTGCTGCATCGCGGCAGAGAGGTTTTTCAGCTTCTCCGTCGGTGCAATGTCCAGTCCGAACTCCTCCAGCAGCGCCTTGGCCCTGGCATACAGCGTCTTGAAATCCACAAACGGCCCCTTCTTCGGCAGCGCACCCATAAAAATGTTTTCCGCCACCGTCAGCTCCGGCGCCATCTGCCGTTCCTGATAGATCAGCCCCACGCCTGCGCGGATCGCCTCGTAGGGGGAAGCAAAGTGCTTCTCCTCCCCGTTGATGCGGTAGGTTCCGGAGGAGGGCTGGTAATCTCCGCCCAGTATCTTCAGCAGCGTGGATTTCCCTGCGCCGTTTTCGCCTACCAGCGACAAAACCTGTCCGCTGTACGCCTTGAAGCTGATATGCTTCAGTGCCGCTACGCCGTGGAAGTTTTTGCAAATATCTTCAAATTCCAGCCAACCGCTCAATCCTGATCCCTCCCCGCAATACCGGCAAACGTCTCTATGGCTTTCTGATCCGCGCTGAGAATGTCCCAGCAGGCCACGCGGTCGAAATAGCCCGCCTGCTCTACCCGGTGTACGCTGTCCGCAATATCCGTCCGCCGCACCGGAGGCAGCCCTTCCGCCGTATGCAATTCGATCCCCGGCACAACGCGCCCCACCGGCGGGATCGCCGCCAGCTCCCGTTCAAAGAAGCCGCCGGTATCACCGTCCATGCCGGTCACCTGTCTCAAATATGCCCGCCGCGCCGCATAGGCCGCCGGCGCAGCTTCGCTGACGGCTCGCGCCATGGCGTCCAGTTCAAAGGACAGCCCTGCCGGTGTGTAGGTATGCCGGTACAGCATCGGCTTGATAAAATCGGCCATCGCCCCGAGCCGCCTGTAATCCTGCCCCACCAGCGGTGCCAGAAACGGCGCGAACAGATCCATCGCCACTTTCATACCCCGGCTCCGAAAACCGCCGCACAGCACACGCACCACGCTTTCAATCCGCTGGCACTTCAGCCGCAGCAGCGTCTCCAGCGCCGGATCCGCAAAGATATATTGTCCCGCGCAGTATTGGAGCAGTCCCAGCGGATCTATACAATCCTCATCCGACATACGTGCCGCGATCCGCTGCGCAAGGTCATCCTGCACCTGACGCGGCAGCCCGTTTTCCGCCAGCCAATCGCGGCACTCCCCGCAGGCGCAGCCAAACAGTGCCTCCGCGCCCACGGTCAGAGAGGGGTACCGGATGCGGTCCAAAAACATGCCGTCAAAGGCACATCCCGCAAAATCACGGTCGTATTTCTCCAGCAGGCGCTGCGCCAGCCCCGCCTGCGAGGGGCAGCAGAAATCAAATGTCTCGTCTCCGTCAAATACCCGCGCGCCCAAAGGCGCGCCGGTCAACAGACCGGTCTGGCGGCGCAGGCCCTCCCGCAGCGTATGCTCGGAGAACACGGGAAACCACAGCCACAGCTCTGCGCCGCGGCGGTGCAGCGCTTCCCCCAGCTCCCGGTACAGCGCCGGATCCTCCGACCATCCCACGATCACAGCCTGTACCGGTACGTTCCGCAGTCTGCGAAGAATATCCTCCGCGGCAACGCCACGCCCTGCCGCGCCGCCGGTAAACGCCTGATAGTATAAGCCCATCCCCGCTCACGCCTCCTTTTCCAGCAGCCGGGCCGCGGCCAGCGCCGCACCCTCCTCCGGCGTATACAGCGGAGAGTTCGCCACGCAGCCGGGGATCGCCTGCCGCACCTGCCGAAGGAAGGGTTGCAGTAAAAAGTCCCTGACCTGAAATACGCCGCCGGAATAGGAGATGTGTACCGGCTCCTGAAAGCACAGCTTCCGGTACACCGCCGCTGCCGTCTCACACAAGTGGCCGGCCGCCTTTCGGTACAGCGCGGCGGCGCTGTTGTCTCCGGCCTGAGCGGCCGCCAGCAGCAGCTCCTGCGTTTTTGCCAGCTCCGCCCGGTTTCCCGCGCAGCGCCGCGCATAATAGTCGATCACATCCGTATCCCGCCGCAGTCCCAGTCCTTCCCGAAAGATCTCATAAAACGCCGTGCGGGGTGCGCGGCCGTCCATCTGCCGGGCAAACAGCGCAAACGACTCACGCCCCAGCCATACGCCGGAGCCCTCATCCGAAAAATCATGGTGCCATCCGCCGCTGCGGGCGGCATGCCCTTCCTCGTCTTCTCCATAGGCGATGGCTCCGGTTCCGGCTACCACATTGATACCGGCCTTCAGTCCAAACGCACCGGCAAAGCCCACATAGCAGTCGTTCTCACACCGCACCGCGCCATTGGGAAACAGCTGCCGCGTCCGCGCCGATACGGCGGCGTCCAGCTCCGGATACTCGCCGAAGCAGGGAATGCCGATGCATACGGCGGCCACGCGCTCCGCCGTCACACCCAGCTGTGTCAACGCGGCCAGCAGACCGGCGGCATAGCCCTCTACGCCGTACTCCGCGGGATCGATGCTGCCCACGCGGCACGTTCGCGTCTCTTTTCCATCCACAGTACGCAGCAGAACTGCCGTCTTACTGCCGCCGCCATCTATCCCTGCGATCCATCTCATAGCTTCTCTCCGCACAACTTCTCATATCCTGTGTTATCTTGTATTATCCTGTATTTGATAATACTGTTTTTGGAGAAAAATGTCAATACTCATCTGCTGCCGGCAACGCCAAAAGGAGGAAATGATTTCTGTGCAAAACTACCAAACCGCCTTACCGGGAGCGGGAAAATGAAATCCAGCGCGCATTTACGTCCCAAAACAGGCAAAAAACTATGCAAACGCCCCTGCTTCTGCTATTATAGAAGAAACGGGGGTGTTTACATGGAAGGCTGGAGAAAAGACGCACGGCATGAGCCAATCATCGTAGATTTGGAG
>ERZ837910.602-NODE-602-length-55292-cov-16.921900_pt1 | contig 55292 bp, 73 predicted proteins | sample MGYA00519940_ERZ837910 | MGnify/ENA primary metagenome ERZ837910 (study PRJEB31850, sample SAMEA3708825) | human gut metagenome | biome: human gut; feature: human-associated habitat; material: faeces | place: China | collected 2014 ... | reverse complement strand
CTGACCTAGAGCACTCACACTTTAGGACCCAGGCTTCGACTATGTGAGAAACGACACATGCAAAGCTTTGCGCATGTGGGCGTATCATGAAGCTACTGAAACTGGGAGGATGTTTGTTTTCGACCGGCAGAGGGAATGTTAAATAACAAACTACACTCGTAGAAGGACAGGGGATTGTGCTTCGGACACGGGTTCGACTCCCGTCTAGTCCACTAAAAAAGGTGCTTATTTAAGCACCTTTTTACTTTTTGTGTGAACTTTTGTGTGAACTTTTGTGTGAACTTTCTTCGATAAATGAGTTGAAATAATCATCAATTTTCTGATCTACAGCGATCCGTTCTGCACGATACGTCTGCATATAGGTTCCTTTCATGATCTTGTCCGTTTTCCACCCACCACGTTCCATTGCGTATTTGTCCGGAACATTTAGCATTGCCATCACTGACGCGTTTACGTGCCTCAAATCGTGAAAAGACATATGAGGCAGACCATTCTTCCTAAGCATATAAGTAAATCGGTTTGAGACGGCTTTAGCGCTTATAGTGACCAATCTGTCAGTAGGTACTTTATCAATCAATTGTTTTATGTATTCTGGCATAAGTAACATTCTGTTACGAGCATCGTTCTTTGCTATCTTTTTATCAATTTCTTTTCCGTCAACAGTGACTGTGACCTGATCGATGAATATGTAGTCACCTTTTATGGATCCGGACTTTGTTAACCCCTTTATTTCTGATAGTGTAAAACTAAGCCACATTGCAAGCAGTACCGGCAATTCAATCTCGGTCCCTTTAACCATATTAAAAATTACATCCGGTGATGATATGTCGTGTATGACTTTTGCAGGAGTTGGCAGTTTTACAACCAATATGGTTCCTGGAGAATATTTTTTTATTACAGAAGCAACAAGACCATATTCATTCACGACTGTTTTTGATGATATAGGTTTTCCTTTGCAGCGTCTGGATGTAGATTTTCTTTGACATTCTTCATTGACTGCGCGCTGCATAATATCACTATCTATTTTGTTGATCGGAGTGCTCATAATGGACTTAAAAGCATTCTCTTTGATCGTTTTATATCCTTCAATGGTTGTCGAAGATAAAACTGCAGAGTATGTAGCAATATACTTTTCAATTCCTTCCTGAAGTGTCATAGACGTAGCTGGAGCACTTTTTTTCGTAAATGCATACTGCGATGCCAGGTATTCGGATTCTTTCTTGGTGTCAGCAGTAAACGATTTCATATGTTTTTTCTTTCGACCGTCTGGTAGAGTTTCTGTATAGTCATATACTTGGGTTCTCCACTTGCCGGATGGTAATTTTTTTGCCTTTGCCATATTGTATCCCTCCTAAAAATAGGCGCAAAAATAGCGCGATGGTTGATTTGTCGCGCTCCGAATGATACAATATGCTTGTCTAGGGCTTCTGTATCATTCGGGAGCTTGCCGCCTTGCTTTGGTAGAGCAGGGCGGTATTTAGTTTATATTACAACGTAAAGAGCCTCGTATTTCTACGAGGCTCTCACATAATAAGCTAATATCTTCTTTTATGCCCTTAAGGCGATATTCACAGATAACAAATGTTTTCTGCGCTAACTTATTATATGATATCTTGTGCCCGTAGTCAACAAAATATTCCAAAATCAATAAGGAAATCAATTAAATATATATAGTTCTTTTACTTTCTGATTGATTTTCTCCATACTTTCTTGTGAAAGCGAAACTCCTGCAAGTACACCCTTCAAATTACGCGGATCAAAAATGCGAATCTTGCTTATTGTTGTAATCTGATTGACGAGAGCAATGCTACCTTCTTTCATGTGAGATATTTCTTCACCAATTTTATCGAGATAGTCAACTTCATCAGCTTTGTGTTGACTTTTTTCTTCGAGTACTTTCTGAATTTTTTTCACAGCATCCAAATATGTTTTTGCGTCATGCATGTTTTTGCTAAATTCTTCACTATTACGCTCTGAATTTCTAGTTTTTGTAATGGATTCATCGGTAAGGGTGGTAAGAACCTTTGCCATTGCGAGCATTTCTGAAATTTCTTCTTGTTCATCGGTAAGTGCCTTAGAAATAGTATCATATTTCAATTTTAATGAACGATATATTTCGTTTCCAAGATCAACACTGTTTGGATGTATTGTTTTGTCCGCTTTAACGGAAGTAAGAGGTACAACTGTTACCACTGGAGAATTATGAGTGTTATGCTTGTCTAAAACAACTCCATAATGAAGTCCACCATACTCACTGCCAACATTGAATCCAAAATTTAATTTGACAATATTTCCTCTTTTATATGAAATATTTCTAGTTGGATCAAAGGTTTCTTCAAAATTGATAAATCGGGTATAATCTTTAATCCAATATGAAATTAAATTGGCTTTCTTTAAGTGTTTTCCAGATGGATCATTTATATAGTATTCGAGTAATTTATTTAATGCTTTTATAGCATCCTTTTTGTTTGAGATAACGGTTTCTTTTGTGATTTCAGATGACATATAATATTCTCCTAATATAAATCTTGTGGTTTATTGGTATCCGGCAGCTGACATATCGCCCCTTCGGTTCTCTGGGTAAGTGTATTATCTTGTCAAGGTGCTATTAATTGAAAGGTAATTCTTCGTCAATATCATCTTCCAAAGAAAGCTTTGCAGGTGGTTCATCAGGAATAGTCATGAATCCGTCAGAGTATGTCGGTATGTTTGCTTCAAATGCTTCTTCTTCCATGAATTGGTCATATTCTATATTCCAAATATTTAATATATCCATTTGATAAAAAATGGACATTGAACCACAATCGGGACAATATCTCGCATTTCCGGGCAATGGAGAGGAGTGTCTGCATTGTTGAGGATCTTCGTTGTCTAGATAAGATGTACAATAGTTTCTAACAGGCGCACCGCATATTTGACAATAATTTCCCATGATTTTTTTATTGCCACAGCGAATACAAGTTTCTAGAAATCCCTCTACAGTTGTTTCATATTCTTTATAATTCATGATTCCATCTCCCCATTTTAAAGTGTTTTTACTACCACATATTGGACAAAAGTTTCTATATCGTAATAAAAAGGACGCATTACATTTATTACAAGTAGTTTTATTGTAGAATTTATGAAAAATATTACTCATTCTTTGGAGTAAACCATTTGAATCAATAATTTCATAATCCTTTCTAAATAAATCTCGTCTTGTGTTCGCTGCATGGTAAGTAATACCAAATTTTGCAGAAATATTTTTAGGAGCTTTATCTGTTAATTGTTGTACTAATGATACTGGGGCTAAAACATTTCTTGCAAATGCATTTGCTTCATTTTCTAAAACTTTATTTTCATCTTGTGAAAGCGATCCTCTATATAATAATGTTATGTCAAAGTCGACAAGGTGATTTAGATATATATGCCCGATTTCGTGCATTAAGGTAAAACGTTTCCTATCACCCAGTGCAGGGTCATCATTATATGCAATAGAGTAGTTATCCTTATCTAATTGAGTATATCCATCTTTACTTCTAAGGCATCTTATTACAGTTTCCCTATCACAATTAAATTGCTCCATTAAAAGAGAATATGGTGTTAACCCCCAGTGGTTATCAGTAATTATTTTTTCCACATCAATCGGATAGGATGAAATATTATATTCTTCTAAAAATTTACATGCTCTTTTGGCACAGTAGTCATATCTTGCATATATTGGTATTTTCAATTATCCTTCGCTTCTTTCCCTCTTTTTGATAAGAAGTTAATCATATCAATCGCAGATTTTTTATCTTCTTCACTCAAATCCATCATGCCGCGTGCAGCAGCTCTAACATCAGGTGGTAATACAGAATCTTCACTGTAAACATCTTCAGGTTCATCAGAAAACAAGTAGGATGTAGTCGTATTTAATTCTCTGGCAAATGCAGATATTTTACTCTGAGGTAAATCAACTTTGCCAGCTTCAACTTTTGCAATTGCTGTTTTGTCTTTATAACCGACGAGTGTGGCAAGCTCTGATTGGGACAATTTTTTGTTTTCACGTAAATGTTTAATTTTCAACCCCATGCTTTCTTGCGTTGTCATATTGTTCACCAGCCTTTCTAATATGGATAATAGCATAGAAATGAATTTTATTCAACATTTTTATTAAAAATAGTTGACGGAAATTCAACTCCGATGTAATATGATGATAAGTTGAACAAGAATCAACCAGAAAGGAGAAAAAAATTGACTGATAGCAAAAAATTGAGCGATGAAATTAATGAATCTGGAATTACCATTACTGCAATAGCGAAAAAGATTGGTATTACTAGAGAAGGATTTTATAAGAAACTCAATAACGAAACTGAGTTTAAAGCATCCGAAATTTCAACTTTGCAGAAAATATTAATGTTATCTAATAAAAAGCGTGATGATATTTTTTTTGCAAAACAAGTTGAACAATAATCAACCATACGAGGGCAAAATATGAGCAAATCAAGATTTATGACACCGCAGGAAAGAGAAGCATATCGCATTGGATATGAACGTGGAAGACAGGAAGGACTTAAGAAAGCCTCGCTGCTCATCCAGTTGGCGGCATCAGACAGTAATGAATTTAAGGAGAGTATTCTTCAGAACAGCAAAGAAGCTATTGAGTTGAGAAAGATTTTTGCAGAGAAAGGAGAGTAAGATGGACGAACTTATTACAGTTAATTTTGATACACAGACAGTATCAGCAAGAGATTTATACGATTTATTATCGCAGGAAGATGGAGTCAAAGGTACAGAACGGTTTAGTAAGTGGTTTGAAAGATATTCCGGCTATGGATTTGTACAAGGCGTTGATTTTTCAACCCCGAACAAAAAAGTACGGGTTCAAATTGAGGGAACTAGAGAGGTTCAGCGAGAGGTAGATGACATTGATATGTCTGTAGATATGGCGAAACAAATTTGTATGTTGCAGAGAACAGAAAAGGGCAAAGAAATTCGTCAGTACCTTATCGATTTAGAAAAAGCATGGAATACACCGGAGCAGGTATTTGCCAGAGCATTAAAGATGGCAGATCAGACAATCAGCAGCTTAAAAGACAGATGCAAATTTCTTGGTGGACAGGTCGTGGAACAGCAGAAGGTTATTGAACAGTTAGAGCCTAAAGCATCATATTACGATCTGATTCTTCAGTGCAAAGATCTTATTGCAACAACTGTTATAGCTAAAGATTACGGAATGTCAGCTAAGAAGTTTAATTCTATGCTTCATGACATGGGAATTCAGTATAAACAAGGAGATATTTGGGTGCTGTATTCAAAGTATCAGGGGCAGGGATATTTGAAAGCTAAAACGCACAATTATGCAGATGGTAATGGAGTGCAGCATTCTAAAGAGCATGCCTACTGGACACAGAAAGGAAGACTGTTTCTTTATGATCTTCTTAAGCAGGAGGGAATTTTACCACTTATTGAGAGTGAATATGTGGCATGAGGCATAACGACAGGAAGGAGAGTGAGAAGAATGAACCGATTAACGCAGTACATTATTAGCAAAATCGGTAAGTTAAGCATGAGATCGACTTGGAAGCACATGCATATGATCGTCTCTACTGGATTGATTTACGCCAGAGAGGCATTAAAAGCGATCTTGAAGATCTCAAAATACGAGTTTCCAAACTTGAAAAAGACCCGGCAGAGGAAAATTAATAGTTGTTAATTAAATGACATTTGTTAATCCCGTCTTCGGTTCCATCACACTTGATTTGGGAACGGAGCGGACAGTTATGAGAGATATCAACTTTTTCACCATTTATATCTTCATAGCAGTGAGTAATTGTTACTTCGCGCTTGGCGCGCGGACAATTTGTTGTTTCTTTTTCAAGCATTTGCACCTCGTTTCTTGCCGGGCAAATATTAAGTTTAGCATTGAGAAATTAAGAAATCAACAAGGAAAAGGAGAGTGAGAACGTGCCAAAAACTAACCTTGCACAGAGCATAACCAAGCGCCGTATGGATTATTTGTGCGGAATGCTTGCAGGCGGACGAGCACAGAACCATAAGGAAGCATCCGAGTTGGCCCCGAAGTTTGGTGTTACGGAAAAAACCATTCAGAATTGGTTTAAGAAACCGGAGACCATGAATGTCGCGACATTCTATCGCATGTGTGACGAACTTGGATTGACAATTTCGGTTCAGTTTAAGGATATACCGGAGTAGGAAGGAGAAACGATGAAAGTAGGAAACGTATTGATGGCGATCGGCTTCGGAGTGTTTCTGATCAGCGCATGCGCGCTTGATAGTGATGGTCTAGCAGGAATGATTATGTTCTGGTTGACACTCGGCGGTCTTTGGATCATGTGGCTTGGTTATGTGATCAATGATATCAACAAGCGCCGCAAGAAAACAAATCGGAGAAGCGAAAGCCTCCGCAAATCTGCATGAAAGGAGTAGGCAATGTGTTGCTTAGCCATTACCACCTGCAGCAAGGCAGGCGCGATACGGAACGCACGGACACCCGACGTAAGGGAAAAGAGAATGAGGCGGATTTCCAGAGCGTGCTTGAAGCAGAACAAAAAAAGATGAATTCAGGCTTTGGTCGGCAGTGAATTCATCTTAATGGGGAATCGGATCCCTCGAGTTGAGGAGATTCGAAATAATACACTTGTATTTTAACCAATGGTTTCAGAAAAAGCAAGACGCCAAGAAAAAAATTGAGCATTCCAGATAATTATGATTTTTTTATTGCACATGAAGCCGAGATGGGGGCAAAGCTAGATAGCCAATCTGTGTGCGTATGTTGCGAAGAACCTATTCAAGACGATCATATGTATGACATCTATGGAGATATTTACTGTGAGGATTGTATGATCGCGCAGTTCCGGAGGTCGATTGACTGATGTATTACAGAGTATGTCAATTTTGTGGCAGTAATTTAGATCCTGAAGAACGGTGTGAGTGCCGGCAGGAGAGAAAAGGAAAAGATAACCGATTCATGGCACTTTTGGGGTGCGATGAAAACGGACAAATTATTATGAAAGTAGAGGAATTAAAAAGTGCAGGAAATTAATTTATTAGTACAGTTACAGAATGGAATCATTGAAGCAAATTTTGACAGTATCAAGGCTGCGTTATCAGCAGAACTTGAGACATACAAGGGTATGGTATTTACCGAGGAGTCGAAGAAAGATGCCAAGGATACCGTGGCATATCTTAGAAAATTCCGTAATGCGTTGGATGATAAGCGTAAGGAAATCAAGAAATCATATATGGCACCGTGCGATGCTTTCGAGGCACAGGTCAAAGAATTGGAAAAGCAGGTTGATAAACCAATCAATTTTATCAATCAGCAGATCGCAGAGTTTGAGCGTAAGCGCATTGAGGAGAAGCAGGCGCTGATCAAGAATATCTATGAAGATGCCGCCACGGAGCATGCAGAGGCGGCTACCTATCTGCCATTGCAGAAAATCTATGATAGTCGGTGGGAGAATGCTACGACAACCAAGAAGGCAATCACAGAGGCAATTACTGATCGCATGGTTAGCGTTGAGAAGGATCTTGCTACTATCCGAGGAATGGAGTCTGAATTTGAGGATAAAGGCATTGAAAAGTACAAAACTACATTAGGTTTGTCAGATGCTATTGCGACCATGAATCAGTACCAGAAACAGAAAGAAGAAATCATTCGTAGAGAGCAGGAGCGTGCGGCACGTCTTAAGGAAGAGAACGAACATAAGGCAAGTGAGCAGGTACCAGAAGAAATTAATCCAGAGCCGGTTAAGCCGATTCAGAGCAACGTAAAGATCATCGAGCCAAAGGCAGAGTGCGATATGGAAGGTTACATTACTTATCATGTAGTTGCTGATCCGTTCCAGATTGCGCAGCTTGAATCTGCCATGCGTAAGTATGGTATTAAGTTCCGGAGGGTATAAGGATGGCAGAGACAGAAAGGAAAATGAATATCTTCGAGTCCATTTCCCGATGTATGGAAGAAATCGGTGCAGTCGGAAAGGATTCGGTAAACAAACAGCAGGGATTTAAGTATCGTGGCATTGATGCAGTTATGAATGCTATCAATCCGGCGCTGACCAATAACCATGTATTTGTGGTGCCAGAAGTGTTAGATCAGCAGAGGCAGGAGCGAACTACAGGAAAGGGCACAGTGCTGATTTATTCGATTTGTAAGATTAAATTTACGTTTTATGCCGAGGACGGATCTCACATTGAAGCTGTCACAATTGGCGAGGGCATGGATTCCGGAGACAAGGCAACGAATAAGGCTATGGCGATTGCGTTTAAGTATGCGTGCTTCCAAGTATTTTGCATTCCTACAGAGGAAATGAAAGATCCGGACGAAGAAACGCCGGATCCGGTCGTGCCACAGTCTGCACCTACTCCAAAGGAGTTTAAACCTGCAACACCAAAGTTTGAGCCAGCAACACCGGAACAGATGCACACAATGAATGATTTTATATCTGCGTACGCAGATATGTGTGAAGAAGCAAAAGAGTCTGATGTGTGGCAAACTTTGATGAAAAAATATAATTTTAATAGCCAGAGTGAAATTTCCAGGGGCATGGCAGACAAGATTATTGAGCAGGTAGAGACTTGGTATAACAAAAAGAAAGAAGCTGATGCCTGATGGAAACAACAGGGAAGTTGACCGGGGCAAGCCGGACATTTGATGGACGTGGAATTATCCTTACTTTTGAGGTCGATGCTTCGGCATCCGGCCAGATAGAGAATATGAAGCACGATGACCTGCTTCGAATCAAGGCGGTTAAGTACCGTCAGAAACGAAGCCTTGATGCAAATGCATACGCATGGGTGCTTATGACCAAGATTGCCAATCATCCGGACATCTCTTCGAGTAAAGAAGAGGTGTATGAGCAGATGCTGCAGAAGTATGGATCTATTTATGAAGATGATGGTGGGCATATCACCATCACGGTCAAAAAGACGGTGGATATGACAAAGGTGTCTGGTCATTGGAAATTCATCAAGGACAATGGAACATTCGCTTCGTATCTGATGATCAAGGGATCGAGCGAATATGATACTGCGGAGATGTCGCGCTTTATTGATTGTGTAGTTGCAGAGGCGCAGGAGCTTGGAATTGAGACTGCAACGCCTGATGAATTGGAACGCATGAAGCAGGAATGGGGTGCGGCATGAAGCGGTTGTGGAGTGTATTCACGGATGATATGGACCATTGTTATTTTACCGGTGCCGCGCCGGTGGAGCGGCATCATATATGGGGCGGAGCGAACCGGAAGCATAGCGAGCAATATGGTTTTGTGATTCCGCTTCGCCCGGATCTGCATCCGAATGGAGCGCAGGCAGGAAAAAACGCTGCGGAGATTGATCTGCAGCTTAAGAAGATGTCGCAGAGATATTTTGAGGAGCATTACGGAACCAGAGAGGACTTCCGGAGAATCTTCGGTAAGTCGGTATTGTGAGGTGAGAAGTTGATACAGATTGAGAATATTCCTTACGGACACGAGAACGCAGTGCAGCGTCCGGCGAATCCGCTGGAGGATAGAAAGCTGAGAAAAGAGATCGAGCGGGCGAATCGGAATGGAGACTGTGTGATTAACGTGGGTCATGGTATCTATAGGCCTGTTCCTGGAGATCCGATTGATGAAGCTGAGTTACGTGAATATCTTGCAAAGGACTTATCCAGAGCAAGGAATGTGTTATATAAGCGTAAGAAAATGAGCAAGACATTTGAGAGGTGGCGAGAAGTTGGAGTACTTATTGGTAATACCCACGAGGCTTAATAACCTCAACGATTACATAACTGCAGACCGGACAAACCGGTACAAAGGTGCTGCCATGAAAGCAAGGAATGAAGCACTTGTGAAAGTTGCTATCAAGCAGCAGATGCGAAGCATAAGGATCGAGCGCCCGGTGTATATGGAATACACTTGGTACGAACGCAATAAGCGCCGTGATTTGGACAATATATCGTCATTCGGGCGCAAGGTTATCCAGGATGCGCTGGTGCAGACGAGGGTACTCGTAAACGATGGCTGGAATGAGATCGTAGGTTTTTCTGATCAGTTCTATGTGGACGCTGCCAATCCCCGAATTGAGGTTCTGATCCGGGAGGTAGGGGACGATGGATAAGAGTAGTTTTGTTATGTATACGAAATATCTCCGGAACATTCAGAAGCTTACAATGGAGCAACGAGGATTGCTGTTTACGGCAATATTAAGCTATGCATCTGATCAAGAGATGCCGGAGCTGGATGCTGCTACTGATATGGCATTTAGTTTTATTCAGGAGCAGATGGATCGGGATCATGAGATATATTTTGAGAAATGCCGGAAACGTAGTGAAGCCGGTAAGTTAGGTGGTAGACCTAAAGCAAATGCTTTTGATGAAAACCAAACGAAAGCAAAAAAAGCAAATGGTTTTTCTGAAAAGCAAAATAACCCTGATACTGATACTCATATTCATATTCATTCTCATAATCAAGAGGATGAATTAAAAGAAAAAAAGAATATAGATTCTCTTGTTGAAGCAAATAAGTTATTTGAACGTGTATGGAAGATGTATCCGAACAAGAAAGGTAAAGGCCAAGTATCGGATGCCCAAAAGAAGCGGCTACTCGCAATCGGGGAAGATAGGCTTGTTAAAGCGATTGAACGCTACAGTCTTGAATTGCAGAAGGACGCCGGCTGGAGGAATCCACAGTACGGTAGCACATTTTTCAACAGTGGCTATGTTGACTATCTTGACGAGAATTATGTTCCAGGCAGAATACCGGTACCGACAAAGAAGAACGCATTTAACAACTGCACTCCACGAGATCACGATTACGGAGATCTCGAGAGCCGGTTGTTGAACAATGGGTTGGAACACCCGCCTTCGGGTGAAAGAAACATTTAACGCAAGAAACGCGAGGAATACCGAATAGTTATCACAAGCCATCTTGGTTACCTTGCAGGGGCGGAAACGCCCCACTTCCCAGAGGAGATTGAGAGCAATGTTGACAGAGGAAAATTTGGGATTTGTTGAGAGTGGTCCGGTACCCAAGCACAATGATCCCGAAGCGATAAAGAGATTTAAAGCTGCGCCGACCTACTACGGTAGCGGGCGGATCTGCAGCTATGGAGACAAGACAAAGGTGTGTGATCCGAGCTGCCGGTTCTGGAACACCTGCGTTAAGGGAAAACACAGAGAGGAGAAGTAGCGATGGCGGATGTGAATGGACAGATGAACCTATTTGAGCCGCCAAATATGCATGCTAATTATCGTGGAGAGTTGAAAGATGCCCCTAGATGGATGCAATATAGCCGATGCGAAAACTGCACGCGTTGGAAAGCGTACAGAGCTGATAAGCAACCACCGGAAGGATGGGGCATACAAGGTTGGTGTGCTGAACATGGTGAAAAAAGCAACGCTACGTCGTATTGTCAGAACTTTGAAGATAAAAACAAAATTTAGAGGAGAAAAGCAAATGAATGATTTAATGGTTTTTGAAGGACATGAGGTAGAAGTATTTGATTTCGAGGGACAGATTTTATTTAATCCATATCATGTTGGCAAATGTTTAGAATTAGGTGATAGTGCTGTAAAAATGGCGGTTTCAAAGATGAATGATAAGCAGGTTGTAAAACTGACAAATTCTAAAGTCAAAAAAAGTGACTTTAGAAAATTACATAATACAGGGGAGAACTTTATCACAGAAAGCGGTGTCTATAAATTGGTATTCAAGAGCCATAAACCAAATGCTGAGAAATTCACAGATTGGATTGCTGATGAAGTGCTTCCTGCATTACGCAAGACAGGACGTTATGAGATGCAGAAACAGCGAACAATCAAGAAAGTGCATACGGAGAGTTTATCTGCAGTAAATAATGCGGTCAAGATTCTTACGCCTATGCTTGCAGCGGCCGGTTGTGATAGCAAGATACAGCTTCTTACGGCAAAATCACTTTACGAAAAGGCTGATGTGACACTTCCCGTTATGATCGAAGCAGATCGGCAGTATTTTGACACGGTACATATTGCTCGAAAAGTCGGAATTTATTATCAGAGCTCAGGCAAGCCGGCAGACAAAGCCGTAAATGAGATTATTCGCCGATTGGATATTTCGGAAAATATGTATACAGAAACATGGGAGAGTAAAGGAAAATGGCAGGGAACAGTCAGAAAGTATGTCCCAGAGGTTATAGATATGGTTCGTTCTTGGTATGTAGATCATGGATATCCTAGAGATATCGAGTACACGCAAACTGATGGACAGATGAAATCATATCATGTAATTTGGCGTAAAGGTGGCGTGGCTGTATAAAAATAGTTTATAAGCATTAGGCAAACCGAAAATTTGGGTTTGCCTAATTGTGTCGGGAAATATGAACATTGACAATTGAATATTAGAGATGACGGTGGTATGATTCTTGGTAGTAATACAAAGGAGGAAATTTTCGATGGATGAGATAATGATTGGAATAGATTTTATGAAAATTGGATGGGTTGTAGCTGTTCCTCTGATAATAATCTGCATTATTACATATGTATTTAATTGCAAAATATCGGAGTTTACATTTGCGTTATTGAAGGCATTCTTTTATGGGATGCTTGAATTTTATATGTGCAAATATGTATGTAAAAAGGGGATGACGGAGATAGGCGTTGTAACGGCTTTCACTTCAATCTTTTGTGGTCTCGAATGTGGAGACAATATTGTAAAGGTTATTTGCATGATAATAGAATATTTTAAGAAATGGGCAAAAGTAATAAAAAATAAATAAATATACACCAACTGTCAAATACGATGGTTGGTATTTTTTTACGCAAAATCGAAAGGAGGAATGCCTGTGGACGAAAAGGAAGTATTCGAGATCTGCAACCAGGTAGACAGCTACATCGCTGCGGAACTGACAGAATCCATTGTGATCGGGATAAGTTACGACATGCTGGAAGCACACCACGGCATTCTTCCGATCAGCCGAAATTGTTTTTACAGAAAGCGCCGGATCGTGCAAAGGATCATAATGCAGAGGTTGGGGCGTATCGTGGAAGAGCCGAACGGGCAGTTGAGGATGGTGTGGTAATATTGGTGGATGGACTACTTATTTGCTTTTCGATCATCCATATAAAGCGTGGTTGTTCCGTATGGCTCTCTATATAAAGTTTTATCTATGCGACGTACATAATTTTCATGTCCGTCATTACGGATTTGAAATTGATAGGAGATAGTTGAATTATTACTATTAAAGGATAAGTCCCCTTTTTTCCATTCTCCATGTTGGTCAAAGTAGAGTTTGTAAAGATACATATATTCATGATTATCAAAATCTTGTAACCATAGATAGAATGGGTATTTGCATTTACGCATGGTTGAAGTGTATGGAGTAAGCCGGAGGTGAGATACTGGGAACTCACGGTTGTATACAGTATCTGTTTTGAGTCTATTGGGTAAAATCGAATCTTTATAATATTTCTGGAATGGTTTGATTAGATTATTGGCTGCATGAAGATAGTTATATGCAAGGTCCAGATTGTGATCGGACAGGGCAATACATACAAAATTCCCATCGGAAATAAATGGAGATTTTAAATCAAAAGGGTTCATATCATAAATGGCCACGTCTTGATAGGTTATATTTAAGTTATTGTCTTTTTTATGTGCTTTACGTTTATAATACTGCTCCATTTTAGGGTTTGGAGTATATGTGGATGCGGCCGTTGACTGAACAGTTGTGGCAGAACTTGTAGTGTCTGGTAGTTTGAATAAATTGAGTGTTTTTTGCATTATTGACATTGGCGGATACTTCTTTGTACTGTGGGATAAGTGTATTTTAGCATACGAAGAGCAAATCAAAAACCCGCTTACATGAAGTAGGCGGGTTTTCAAAATGGTATTCCATCTATGGGATGGGCTTTGTATTGAGATAATTCACCTTCAAGCCATTGGTTATATATGTCAGTGTTAATTACATTCTCTTGAAGAAGAGTATACATTTTTTGCCAATTTGTAAAAAATGTATTAAAGACAGGATCACCTTTAACAATAAAATGGATGTTATAAGACGAGTCGACAATAGATGGAGTGACAAGGTTTCGAGTTTCGCCTTTATATTTTGTGGAGCATAGCTTCACAAACATGTTTAAAACATCATAGTATGTGTTAAAATCAAAAGATAAATCTTTTATCTTACTTCTGCCAAGAAGCCAATCAACTGATACATTGAATTTTCTTGAAATACTGTACAGAATATCTAAGGATGGAGTTCTGTCACCCCGTTCATATCCTGACAAGGCAGCTTGTGTTGTATTTACAGATTCGGCGAATTCTGCTTGAGTGAGTCGGAGAGAAGTTCGCAATTCTTTTATTTTTGAAGCTATTATATCATTTGTCATATAGCAAACCTCCTTCGTGTTTTGATATTACAATTATAACAGTTAGCACAATAAATAGCAACAAAAATAACTATATGAAATAAATATACTGTTGACAGTATAAATACAACGTGATAACATTAGATTGTCAATAAGAAAGGAGGACAGATAGATGAAAAGAGTTGTGATTGAACTTGATGATGATTTTCATAAGAAGATAAAGATTCGAGCAATAACATCTGACAGATCAATTAAAGGCTATATTAAAGAGTTGCTTGAGCAAGATTTGTGTAAAGAAAAAGAGCAAACACAGTAACTTTGGCGAGTGAGTGTTTGCTCAAAAGTGAAACCTATAAACTTAGGAATCTTTTTGTATTGTAAGGGATTCTACTATTTTTTGCAAGGAGGAATTGCAAAATGCAGAATTTAACAGTAATCGAAAATGAATTGGTGCCGGTATATGAGACAAGCACTGGCGAAAAGGTAGTATATGGCTCAGAACTCCATGAGGTTCTTGGAGTTAGGACACCTTATAAGGATTGGTCATCTAGAAGATTATCGGATGTGGATGCACTTGAAGGAGAAGATTTTGAAGCCGCTCAAATTTGCGCACCTTCCGGACAGACTAAGAAGGATCATATTATTAAACTTGACACAGCCAAGGAGATGGCGATGTTGGAGCGCAATGAGAAAGGCAAGCAGGTGCGTCGGTATTTCATCCAGGTAGAGAAGAAATACAAAGAGAACACGCTGAATGATCTTTCTCCTGAACTTAAAGCGGTGATTATCGTTGACAAACGAATCACCAAGGTTGAAAAGAAAGTGGAACACTTAGAGCATGACATGCCTTTGTACGGTGCGGAAGCAGATGAGCTATGCAGCCATGTAAAGAGAAGAGGATCGGCTATACTTGGCGGAAAGCAGAGTAATGCATATAAAGATTCTAAGATTCGATCTGCGGTATATACAGATATTTATAACCAGATCAAGCGGGAATTCGGTTTATACGATGAGAACGGACGATATAAGTCATACAAGGCTCTTAAGCGTCGCTATTTATATGAAGCGCATGAGCTAATTGATACATACGAACTGCCGAAATACTTGCAGGAACGTGTCAATGATTGCAATGCACAAATGAGCATGGAGGTAGCTTAGGATGGGAAAAGCATTAACTAGGGAACGCAAGGCGATTATTGACATTATGTATGATGAATTGGAAAATCAGCCAATGGCGAGTCAGAAGGTAAAAGATAAATACTCCTCATTGAGTGATATTTTTGATGAATATGTGAATGCAGTACAAGAAGATGCATTCTATTTTGGATATTTGACTGCTGTGAAACAATATGAGAAAGCGTAGGTGCAGGTATGAAGAATGAGATTGATGCATTATCAATGGAAATATTACACGCATTTGAAGGAATGAGTCCGGAAGAAATAGATAAGATCAGGAAGGATTGGCTTGCAGAAGTGCAGGGCAGAAAAACGGAGCTCGTGAGTCCAGACCGGGTTGTTGATTATGTAAATGCAGTGACAGACGTGGCTATTGATCGAGCAAAAAGAAGAATGAAGGTGGCATAGCTTATGGGAAAAGTGAAAGATACGATGAATGTTGTGGAGAATACAAAAGGGAAAGTCGATGACAACTATTCTATGTATTTGACTAATATTATTCATATTAAGGAATCAAGTAGGGATGTGTACGATGCCATAGCTAATGCATTTTATTTTGGCTATGCGCAGGGAACCAAGGCGACAAAAGCGGAACTGAAAAGAGCATAATTTAGAGAGAGCTTAGAAATAGGCTCTCTTTTTTCTTGGTAAATTAAATTACAAAACTTTAAGGTAGGCCAGTTAGTTTCAGTTCAGGTAAATCATTCTTTTTTGACAGATAGTATTTCTGGTAGCAATATTTGCCAGCATATCACTCAGCGCCACTAAATCGGCGGAGAGGCCGGCAAGCTCATCATCTGACGTGCAAGTCGGCTAGTTGGCAGGCGAGCGTTGAAAGAAAATAAAGGTTTGAACAGTTTCGCATGGAATCACCAGAATAGTTTTACATATTTTATGCAAATGGGGCAAAAATGATTCACTAAGGATGCGCATTGATATGGCGAACGAAAAAATGTCGAAGAATGTGGCTGTTGACAATTGAACATTGACAATTGGAATGTTAAAATTAGATATCAAATATAAAGGGAGAAAATGTATGAACATTTCCAAAATTTGTGAAAAGTATAATATTGAATCGACAGAATTGGAGGAGATAAAAAATGAGTTAAAACAAATTTTGAAAAAAGTGCATCCAGATAATAATAGTGGAGAAGTTGATGTCGAGTCTTTTGACGAAATAATGAATGCTTTGGAAATTATTAATCAAGAAATAAAGTATGGGTCTACAAAAAATGAAATCCAGACGATAACAGAAGCCTTTGGAAATATAATTGAAAAGTTAAATTTAAGTAATGAACTATCTGAAAAAAAAGAGATAGAGCGCCGTTATGAAAAACTGGAGAATGATATTGATAGATATTCTTCGCCAATTATAAGAAGAACACGCGTGCGAAGATATACTTCAGCAAGTATTACTGCAATTATAACGTTTTTATGGTTATTGCCTGACAAAGTGTTATCACATCCATTTTTTAAATTCATGATAGAAAATAAAATTTTTAGTGAGGTTAGATTTACAGCATCTTTTTTCGTGATTTGGATTTACATGCTAGTTTTCACATTATTTTATTGGTGGAGAGTGTTCAGGGTAGAGAATCAAGAAAAAGAGATCTTGAGTAATATTAAGAATAAAACTATTCAAAATAGAATGATGATGGATTTTATTGTTCGCTTATCGCATGATGGAACATTACAATTTTCGAGAAATCAATTTCTTGAGTATATATTAGATGAACTTGGAGAAAGCTATGGCTCAGTAGGATTATTATGTCAAAGGAAGAAAAGAAAGTTTTGTATAGAAAACAGTTCTAGCCAGGAGATTATAGAAAATGTTACAGACATTATTTTGTTGAATGCTGAGAAGCATAAAGTAATCAAGAAAGTAGAAATGAAAAGTTTGATAGAATACTATAGTATTATTGAAGAGTAGAAATATAGCAGTCGGCCAACCGTCAAATACGATGGTTGGTATTTTTTTACGCAAAATCGAAAGGAGGAATGCCTGTGGACGAAAAGGAAGTATTCGAGATCTGCAACCAGGTAGACAGCTACATCGCTGCGGAACTGACAGAATCCATCGTGATCGGAACCAGCTACGACATGCTGGAAGCACACCACGGCATTCTCCCGATTAGCCGGAATTGCTTTTACCGGAAGCGGAGGATTGCGCAGCGGATCATAAAGCAGAGGTTGGGGCAGATCGTGGAAGAGAAGAATGGGCAGTTGAGGATGGTGTGGTAGAAATGCTTTATATTGTATGACTAAAATGCTATAATTATAATGTATGATTGCATAGAGAGGGTGGTCCAGAATTGGGCGATATTTTAAAATAAGTAGAGGTGAATTAAATGAATATTCTCATGTCAATTGTGAAAAATTCATACGAAATGAGTGATACCATAAAAGCCGCATTAATATCAGCTATGATTCCCGCTTTGATTTCTATTATTGGATTCATTGCAACTAATAGATCTGTAAAAAGAGATTTTAAGAATGAGAGCCTAAAGCAAAGGAACGAAATCGCTTTGAATAAAATGGCAACAATGCCAATGCGTATATTAGAATTGTTGGGAACAATTATTGAAACAGGAGGTCAAAACGAAGAATTAGCAAAAGAATTCGATGGTTTTATGAATGAAGTGTATGCATATGGATCTGAAAATGCAATAGCGCTTATTTCCAAGATACAAAAGGATAATATGTTTTTTGGCGATAATGTCGCTGATAGGAATTCGTATGAATTAATTGCTATGTATATACTGTTAGCCACACAGATAAAATATGATGTCACAGGAATAATCGTTAGTCCGGAAAAGTGGTATGAAATGAGGATAAACGATTATGAAATTAACAGGGAGAAGATGCGATTAGCCAACAATAATGTTGTAAAGATGTTTGAATTAAATAAGCGATTTTACATAAAGAAAATTCGATGATATGATAAGATCTTGGAAAGAGAGGTTATCTTTAGTGAGACCTCTCTTTTTTATGCCTTAAATTGGTACAAATCCACTGAAACACTGCTTTATAATTATGGTATGAGGTTAGAAATATACCATTTGGCAGAGAGAAAGTGATCGTGTGGCAAACCTAAGAGGTAAGATGAAGAAACTACAGACGGCAATTATAAAGCGAGGCATGGTTGTAAAGATAAATCAGAATCAGTTCTACTCAGAGGATCAGAACCGCATGATCACGTCCTATCGCATCATTACGCCTGTAGAGTGCTATAACCAAGGTAAGAAAGAATGGAAGACAAAGGACTATGAGGTACTGAAGACTTGCTCAATGGTGGAGGTAATCTATTGTCTGTTAGATATCTATAAGGCGGTGAGCGGATGATGAAATGTAGAGAATGTGGGAAGATGCTGCCGCAGGAGCAGAGAATAGATATTTGTCTCGACTGCTCCAGGAAGAATATGCAGAAACTGTTTCGGGACGATCCAGAGCTGAAAGATGCATTTAAAAAGACAATAGAGGAATTAAGAAAGCCGGAGAATGTAAGAAAGATGGTAGATGGCGCTTGCCGTGTGGTAAATGCCATTAACAAAATGCGAGATGGGCGGTGATGGGATGAAGAAAGAACTCACACCGAAGCAGAAAGCATTTGCAGATGAGTATATAAAGAATGGTGGGAATGCAACACAGGCGTATATAAAGGCGGGATATAGTAAAAGGGGGGCGAGTGCGAGCGCAAGCAATCTACTAGCAAATTCTAGTGTATCAGCATATATAGCAAAACAGACTGAACGCATCGAAAAGGAGCAGCACCGCGACATTATGAGCCTTGCCGACATCCAGGAGCGTAGAAGTAAGATCGCAAAAGGCGAGGTCGTAGACGGCTTGGGATTCGCTCCGGATTTCTCCGATCAGCTTAAGGCTATGGATGGCTTGGAAAAGGCACTGACCATAGCAGAAAAGCAGAAGATCGAGCGCGAGGAAAAGGAAAAGCGCGAGAAAGCACCACTCTGGACCGTACCGATCACGGACATTACCTCCGACTTCGTAGAGATCTACCGGACGGTGCATGAGGCGTTTGTCGGCGAGATAGATGTGCATGAGATCGTGTCTAAGGGAGGCCGAGGATCCATTAAGTCGAACTTCTGGGGAGCGATGGCGTACGAGACTATCCGGCAGGATCCGCAGGCGCATATTGTATATACCAGACGGTACAAGGTAGATCTGCGAGGATCTGTATACAATCAGTTCATGAAGACCGTGATCCGGTATAACGATGTGGAGAATTGGGATTTCAAGCAATCCCCGATGTGCGCGGTATATAAGCCGACCGGACAGATGGTAATGTTCGTGGGCGCAGATAAGCCGATTAGCTTGAAGTCTTTCAACGTGCCGTTTGGATATGTGAAGATGCTGATCCATGAAGAGTGCGACGAGATGGCGGGTGTGGAGCAGATGGATAACATCGAGGATACCTTCCTTCGTTCTGATACACCGGCATTGGATATCAAGATATTCAACCCACCAAAGTCAAAGAACAACTTCATGAATCAGTACGTGGCAGAATGCCGGAACAAGCCACAGACAAGGATATGTCATAGCTATTATTACAATGTTCCAATCAAGTGGCTAGGTAAACGATTCTTCGAGCGTGCGGAGTGGTTCAAGATACATAAATCATTATATTATCGCAACAACTACCTTGGAGAAGTGACCGGCACCGGCGGTGGCATCTTCGACAATGTGGAGGAACGGACCATTACGGATGCGGAGATCGAGAATATGCCGTTCTTCTATTATGGATTGGACTTTGGTTTTGAGCATCCGCAGACGTTTGAGGTCGCGTGGTATGACGAGGACACCGACACGCTTTATTGTGTAACTGAGGTATTCGCCAAGCGATGCAAGAATAGCACGTTTGCACGCAGGATCAAGAAATACATCGAGGAAGAGATCATATGCGATTCCGCGCGCCCAGACGCTATATCTGAGTTGCAGGATTGGGGATTCAATGCGATTGGCGCTAAAAAACGATGGGGATCTGGCAAAGGAAGGGATTATTGTTGGGAATGGCTGCAGCAGACTGCAAAGATTGTTATTGATCCACAGAGATGCCCGCACCTTGCGCATGAGCTGACAACATTAGAGCATGAGCAGTTGGCAGATGGCAGCTTTTCGGATGCTTACCCGAAGATTGGTGAGGACTGCACAATGGCACTGATCTATGGATTGAACCGTGTGATTATGGAGAGCCGGCGCAACAATGGACTGTATGATGATGAGATAGATGAAGACGAGGAGGAAGAAGATGAAGAATACGAAGAGTAAGCATTATGTTCTTGTAGACAAGGAATCAAGAGAAGTGATTGCGTGTATTTCCAATAATGGCAAAGATGATATTCTGCGGAAGGATGTCGAATTGAAAGTATACGAAGACACAGAACCGGTATTTACCGAGACAAATCACGGAATATTGCTGAAAGATAATGCGTTTACTATGAGATTGTAGGTGGTGACATATGAACATATTCACACGAGTAAAGGAGTTTTTCATGAATTTATTCAAAACAAGCGCAGAGAAAGAATTTAATGTTGATATCATCGCATCGGATCTGATGGAGATTGCACAGACCGAGTGGCAGAATATCATCAAGGGCAGACCGTATTGGATCAGTGAGGATGTGCATACAATCAATTTTGCGAAGTTCTTGTGCTATTACACAAGCAAGAAGACGTGCCTTGATCTGAATGTGACGATCACCGGAAGCGACAGAGCGGATTATATTAATCAGTGTATTAAGGCGATGATCCAGAAGTCTATCCGTGATAAGGTGGAAGATGCGTGCGGTGCAGGCGGCATCATTATCAAACCGAACGGCACATACAATCCAGCCGGCGCGATTGATTATGTAATGCCTGGTAGCTTCGCTGTGACCGAGAAGAACAGCAACGGAGATATTCTCGGTGTGATCTTCATTGATAGGAAAATCAAGGGTGATGATTACTATACAAGATTGGAGTATCAGCACTTCACAACTTCGGTTGCAGATGATGGGGATAATGCCGGCAGAACATACACCATCGAGAACAAAGCATTCAAGTCGCAGGGAAGCGATAGCCTCGGCAGGAGCATCAATTTGACAGAAGTGCCGGAATGGAAGAATATACCGGAATCAATCAATATCTCCAATGTTGAGAAGCCGTTATTCGGTTATTTCAAGATGCCGTACAACAATACAATCGATTATGCTTCGCCAGAGGGTGTGGCAGTATTCGCAAACTGCCTGGAGGAGCTGCGCAACCTTGATGTGGCATGGAGCAGGAAAGACGGCGAGGTCGATGATTCGCAGCATATCACATTCATCGATGAAAATGCACTGATGAAGCGCGATAAGAACACCGGAGATAAGAACAGAGTAGAATTGCCGCGGTTTGTTAAAGGTTTGAAGCATGGAGTGGATGCATCAAATACGATTGATGAGCACGTGCCTACAATGCTGACGGATCAGAGAGTTGCAGATATCAATTCGATTCTCTCCATGATCTCCACCAAGGCAGGATTCTCACAGGGGCAGTTTGTGCTTGATCGCAAGACCGGTATAGCAACCGCCACAGAGATTGAGAGTGACGATAGCGAGACTGTAGAAACAATTACCGATATCCGGAATGCATTAAAGAGTGCCATCAAGGATCTCGTCTATGCTATGGACAAGTATTGTGATGTGTTCTTTGATATGCCTAGTGGATATGTCAACGCGCTGGACGATGATGTAGCGGATGAGGATATATTCTACTTTAAGGATTTATTGGCTTCGTTTGAGCAGGACAGACAACGCGCATATCAGCTAATGGTACAGGGCGTGTATAGCAAGCGCAAGTATCTAAAAGAGTATGAGGGATTCAACGATAAGGAAGTTGACGAGATGTTTGCGGAGCGCGATGCTGAGAATGCGAGCGACAACAAGGGCGGACTATTTAACGAGGAATAGGAGGAAAAGGACATGGCAGTATCAACTATGAACATTTTGGTTATTTGCATAACAATCGTGGCATTGGCGATTATCAATCGATAAGGAAGTGATTATATGCAGTACAACAGGACTGTGGGATGCGTGCAGATACATATAGATACCAAGCGCATTGATGAGAATATACGGAATGCACAGAAGTTACTTAATATGCAGGTGGCGGCGGATTGCGATCCATATGTTCCGTTTTTAAATGGAGCATTAGCGGGATCCGTAAATTATCCGGATGGAATATATGGAGGGGCGATAGAGTGGAACACTCCATATGCGCATTATCAGTACATGGGAATGGTATATGGTCCCAATATTCCGAAGTATGACGATGAAGGAAATCTGATTGGATTCTGGTCTCCGCCTGAAAAACATCCGGAAGGGAGACCATTACATTACAACCCAAGCGAAGAACATCCATTTGCAACAGATCATTGGTTTGAGCGGGCGAAAGATGCGCATGGTAAAGAGTGGATTGATTTGGTTAAGAGAGAGGTAGGCAAAGGATAGGTGCTGACACCGGATTATTTCTATGGTAAATCAGACAAGTTAATAGAGATGTATCAAGATCTTGAAGATTGGATACTGCAGGATATCGCTTCGCGCCTTATGGCGGCAGGATCTTTGTCTGGTACCGCTGATCGTGAATTGTGGAAGCTTCAGCAGATGGGATTGCATCGACAGGAGATTATAAAGCGCATTTCACAGCTGACCGGAAAGAGCCGGAATGAAGTGCGCCGCCTATTAAGAGATAGTGTGCTCACTTCGTTTTCCGACGATGAGAGTGTATTGGAGCGGTTGGCGAGCGTTCAGCCACCTCTTGAAAATAACGCAGTAATCGCGGCGATGAATGCCGAGATGATGAAGACGTTTGGAGAACTCAGCAACCTCACGAATACCACGATAGACCAATCACAGAGGGATCTGCTTAATCTGTTGAACGAGGTTGACTTCCGAGTGGCAAGCGGTTTGCAGTCTTATAGCAGCGCTATCTGCGAGGTGCTGGATCGGTATGCAGAGAATGGGATGCACGTGAACTATCCGACCGGATCCCGTAGATCCTTGGAAGCAGCAGTAAGATGTTGCATCGTTACTTCCATGAATCAGACCGCGGCGCAGGTTACGAATAAGTATATTGTTGAAGCTGAGGCGGAATATGTTCTGGTATCGGCACATATGGGTGCGAGACATGATAAGAACAACCCAACCGGACTACAGTCGCATGACCATTGGCAGGGCAAGGTGTACAAGATACAAGGCGCTGATCCAGACGCACCGAACCTCTTGGAGTCCACCGGATATGACATCGATCTGCAGACCGGAGAAGGACACGTGGTAAATCCTCTTGGACTTCATGGGTATAACTGCCGACATTCACACAAACCTTGGGATAAGTCCTTAAGAAATCCTTATGTGGATGCGGATGGTAACCCCAAAATAGATATACATGAGAGCCAGAAACTATATGATTTGCATCAGAAGCAACGTGCGATGGAGCGAGCAATCCGTAAGACCAAGCGCCAGCTGATCATAAAGGAACAGGAGATGAAAGCGTTTCCAGATGATCCGAACATTCAGAGCGATTATGATAAGCTATCCGCAACCTTGCGGATGCAGAATCGTAATTATGGTACATTCTGTGCGGAGAATCAATTGCGGCGGCAGTATGACCGCGTTAAGGTTGCCGGATTCAAGAGGAAGCAGGCGGCAACGGCGAATGGCAGGGCAACGGCTTATGGCAACACCAAGACTAAAACCGCAAGATCTACAGGTGTCAGCAAGAAAGTATACTATGATTCCAATAAAAACTATAGGATTGATCTGCCCGAGACTCCAAGTGCGGTGAATGATGGATTAAGCAAAGCCGCCGCGGAAGTAGCGAAGTTGGGAAGCGATACCATGTGGGAGCATTGTAAACTTGTAAATTTAAAAACAGGTAAAATTGAGTTTTCTACAACGGATCAAGAATTTTCGCAGGTTGGTGGATTTTATAAGCACGTATTGGAAAATGAGGGCGAAACATATGCTTTTATACACAATCATAATACTGCCACGAAGCTTTCGCTTCCCGACTTGCAAATATTGGCGGGCGATGACAATATTAAGGTGATTGCAGCTGTAAGAAATGATGGTATAATATCATTGGTAGAAAGTAACGGAACGGTTACAAATGAGTATTTACCGATTTATTACGAGAAGCAAATAAACCAATATATCAAAGAACATGCGAAGGAATATGGAGCAGATATCAGCATAAAGGCAGAAGAATATGCGGTTGAGCTGGCGGCTCGTGAATTTGGAAAAGGAATGGTTATATATGGAAATCAACGGAATTGATGTAAATACAAAACTAAGGGATATTCCAAATCTTGGTATCCTTCTGGATTATCCGTTTGTGCGCGATGAAATGACATGGGGAGAATACTTAGAAGAAAAGGAGTACTATGGTAAACATTATAAAGAGCATTGGCTTGGAACCTATAAACCGTTATGGAAACAACGAGAAGAAAGAGCATGATACTTTATAAGACAATGAAAGGAATCAAGGATGTAGTTCCTGCAATATAGAATTTTGGTACAAATGAAAGTCAAATCTGTTGTAATATAATAGTGCAGATGGCATTGACGTTTGCACTACTCCTCTTTTAATTAATGTGAAAAGAGCCTTGAAATATAGGCTCTTTTTGTATGCTCAAAATTGGTACAAATCTTTTATATTCCCATGATAAAATTATATTGACAAATGAAAAGCACCGGACGGAGCGTAGGTATCCGCCCGCTAACCTACAAGAGCTATAGGATGACCGATGAGGCACGTCCTGTTTGTGGGCGTGTCTTTTTATTTTCGGCATTTAATTCAGTGGCAGAGGACACGGCTTATATCCGGGTTGTCGCGGGTTCGATTCCTGCAATGCCGATTGCCAGCTATGGATCAAATAGCAACTCTATCGTGCCGGGCTGACCGGATAAAAAACTTTTAAGAATGAGAGGTAACGAGAATGAACATCATTGACAAACTGAAAGCACTTGGAGTTGAGATTACCGCAGATATTGAAAAGACGTTTTCCGGCGAATGGGTATCTGAACAGGAAGTGCAGAAAAAGGCGGGAAAGATTACCCAGCTTGAATCAGAGAACAAGGAACTTCGTGATAAGCAGGAAACTCTGGAACAGGAACTGCAGACCATGAAAGACACTGCTCCGGATGCAGATGCACTGAACCAGAAGATCACGGAATTGACCGCGACACTCGAAAGCGAGCGCAAGGAACGCAAGGAGAAGGACGAGATCGCAAGACTCGATAGCCTTGTTACGGAGTTCTTCGCAGACAAGCATTTTGTTAATTCGATTACTGCTGATGCGATTAAGAAGCAGCTTGTTGAGACACTTAATTCTGACGAGGCGCGCGGCAAGAGTGTTTCTGATCTGTTTGATGCAATTGTCAAGGATGAGAAGGGCAATTACAAGCCGGACATTCTTATTGATGACAAGACATTCAAGGCGCAGCAGAACCGCAGCCAGATTGTCGGAAACAACATTAACCAGCCGGACGGAGCAAAGCTCTCTATGGCGGAACTTATGAAACTTAAGAACCAGAACCCAGATATGGACATTACGCCGTATCTGAAAACAGGAAAGGAGAAATAATCAATGGCATTATTCGATTTAGTTAATTTCAATGGCGAAGTATTTGACACCGTTGTGCGGAATACACCGAATCTTCGCATGAATGAGCTGCTCCACAGTGGCGCTATCGTTGAGCGCGGGGAGTATGCAGCTCTGTTGCCGGATCAGAAGGGCGGCAACTTTATCACAACGCTGATCAAGGCACGCTTATCCGGAAAGACCGTGAATTACGACGGCAAAACAGACATCGATACTGAGGAACGTGGAAATTATTCTATGGGACGTATCGTTGTCGGACGCGCACAGGGATGGACTGAAAAGGATTTCGTATCGGATATCTCTGGGGATGACTATTCTGCCGCAGCTGGAGAGGTTGCAGAGTTTTGGGATGATGTAGACCAGGATACACTTCTCAGCACACTCAAAGGCGTGTTCTCTATGAACACCGGAGAAGGTAAGAACTTCGTAACGAAGCATACTTATGATATCTCTGCAAATGAGGATGGCACTTTCGGTGCTACAACGCTTAACACCGGTATGCAGGTGGCACTTGGAGACAAGAAAGCGAACTTCGCACTTGTTGTTATGCATTCTCGCACAGCTACCATTCTGGAGAATCTTAATCTCTTAGAGTACATGAAGTACACAGACGGCAACGGAATCGAAAGAAATCTTCCTCTGGCGACTTTAAATGGCAGAATCGTACTTGTAGACGATACCATGCCGACAAGACAGGTTGATGCCAAGTATGAGAAGTCTGCGGACGCTACAGTACAGGAAGGAACGACCTACTACACTGTATCCGGCAAGGAGTATAAGGTTGTTGCTTCTCCGACCGGCAATCCGTCAGAGTCAAGCTACTACGAGAAAGTGTCTGATGCATACACAGAGTATACAACTTATGTTCTTGGAAACGGGGCAATCGAGTATACAAACTGTGGTGTAAAGGTTTCGTCCGAAATGGATCGTAATCCTTCAAAGAACGGTGGCGAGACGACTCTGTATTCAAGACAGAGAAAGGTCTTTGCTCCTTATGGTATTTCTTGGAAGAATACAAGCATTGTATCTCCGACTGCCGAGGAACTTGAGACCGGAACCAATTGGGAGATTGCTCATAACAATTCTTCTGATGCAAATGCTACCTATCCGATCAAGGCAATCAATATTATGCGAATCATTACCAGAGGGTAGTAGAAAGAGGGGATTCCAAGATGAAATACACCACGTATGACTTCTACAAAGAAAAATACTATGGGGATTCTATCGGGGAATCCCTTTTCCCAAAGTGGGAAGATCGCGCGGCAGATAAACTTGATCAGCTGACCTATGGACATATCGGCGATGCTGCCAAGGAAGAATTTGACGAGCAGATTCAGAAAGCTACGTGTGCGCTTGCAGATCTACTCTATCAGATCGATTACAAGACCGCTCATGCGAACGATGCGCAGGCGGGGAACGTTAAGTCGATGTCCTCCGGTGGTCAGTCCATCAGCTTCGGAAGTAACGAGACACTTGTTGACAAGGTGCTGAACGACAAGGTGGCGCAGAACAGGTTGTGCTACGACACAATCTGCGAGTATCTGTCCGGTACCGGATTGTTATATGCGGGGGTGCAGTGATGTTCATCAAGAGATTATTTTGCAAGCATAAGATGATGCCTTATGCGTATATTGATGTCCGCACACACGGCAACCATTACAACAGACGGCATATTTGGAAGTGCACGAAGTGCGGCAAGGAGCGTGGATGATGGGATTTGGATTGGTTTACAACGATACAGTGACACTGTTCAACCGCTTCTGCGATCCCGACACTGACGAGGAGAGATATTATCCCACACTTTTAGAGCACGTGAACCTGGTAGAGACCAAGGGCGCGAACGTATCGGCAAGTGGCATGGATAGCGCGGATGCTGCAAAGCTGTTTGTTGATTTTTCCCGCCTGGGAAAAATGGGAAAATCATACATGGAGCCGAAAGCGTGGGACACGCTTCCAGAAGCAGAGAAACCGCACCGCATCACGTTTCATCCGGCAGATGACTTCTTTATCAAAGGAGATCAGACTGAATTGGAATTACCGGAATCAAGTGCTTACGAGTGGGCGCGTGACAATATGGATGCGGTATACAAGGTAACCACAGTGGATAAGTATGAGGACATCATGCCTCATTTTGAAGTCGGAGGTGTGTGATGGAAGAAGTAGAGCATTTGACCGTGGGGGACGCGGAAAACGCGGCGAGCGCAGTGCTTACGCTGGTATTGCAGTATCCGGACTTCCCTAAGACGTTCAAGGCGACCAACAAAACCGTGCGATGGAATACCACATGTGATGATTCAACATCGATCGGCATTTTCCCATTACAGGGCGCACGGTATATCAAGAAGTATGTAAGCGGAAATTACACCGCGCAGTTTCCGTATCAGATCGTTTTCAGGAGCTCCCCAACCACAAACAAGACATCTATCGACGCACAGACCGTGCTGGATAGCCTTGCAGCGTGGATGGAAAACGCGGTGGTGGAGTTCAAGGACGTTCACATGCAGCTGGAAGCTATCGACCGTACATCGGTTGTGTATCCGGTGTATCAGGACACGAAGCAGGTCGGCTACGGTGTGAGCATGCAGCTTAAATATTTTTACAAGAAATAGGAGGATAAATCATGGCGTTAGATCGTACCAACATGGTGTCATTACTTGACATCGGATTATTAACTGAAGGCACCGAAGAACTTGCCGAGATGGGTGATGGATTTACGGAAATCACCGAGGATTGGGGACCGAATACAGATTCCAAGCAGTATGTCAACATGAAAAATGCTTCAAATACTGTAAAAGGATATGCACTTTCTATGAACCCATCAAGAGATTGTTTGTCAGATAAAATGCAGACTTGCATTGACACTCTGTTTAAGACATTCCCAACCGGAGAAAAGTGCAATTCATATTATTACCGATTCCGCAAGTCGGATATCAAGAACGGAACCGGGGATTGTATCCGCGTTCCGGTTACAGTTTGCCCTTCCAGCATGGGAGGATCTGGCGGCGATACGCTTACATCATCCATTCAGATCAATGGAAATGGAGAAGTCGAACTTGGAACTGTCACGATCGGTTCGGATGGTTCCTTTAAATGGGCTCCTAAGACGACCGCAAGCGCAAACGCGAAGGAATAGGTGTTAATCAACAATTAACATATTCGGGACGCGTACCTCTCTTTCGCGCCCCGAATTAAGAGAGGATGGTAATTATGGCAGATATTAGAACAATTACATTTGATGATGGAATCAAGACAATCGAGGTCAATAACCTCGAAGGAGAATTGATCACAGTGCTTCGTATCAATACCGCGGATGCTGCTACGGCAACGCGTTTTGTTGAGCTCGTGCACAATCTTGAAGAGGTGGTAAACCTTGGCGAGGATGATGTTAATTCTTATAGAGAAAAATACAAGGAATATGAGGGAGAGGAGTTCGACAATCTTCCCGATGAAGTGCGGATGGATATCATCGTAGATGCCTCCAAGATGCGTATCGGTATCATAGAGGGAATGATCCGCGAGATTGATACTCTGTTTGGCAAAGACACGATCCGTAACGTGTTCCGTCAGAGCTATGAGATGCACGAGGACTTTGTTCCAGACGAAGATGCCCTTATTGATTTTGTGAATGCAGTAATGCCGGTGATGAGTGATCTCTTCCAGACACGAAATGAAGCGATCCGCAAGAAGTATTCACCGAACCGCGCGGCACGCAGACATAACAACAAGTACAAAGGTAAGAACAGGAACGTAAAGCATGAATAATATTCTCATCGATGAGCTGCCGACGGAGTGGCGCGGGTATCAAGTGAATACGGATTATACGATCGGCATTCAGATGCTGCAGGCGAAGTACGATCGGGAGCTTACCGACTATGAGAAAAGTGATATGTTCGTGTGGCTCATGTTCGCCGACGAGGATGAAAACGGAGAAGAGTATCTTCGCGATCATCCTCAGGGGGCTGAGCTTTCCGAGTGTGTAGAGTGGTTTCTCTCCGGCTGGTTTCACGATAATCCGGATCCGGACGGCGACAAGATGCGAACGGTCGATTATGACGTGGATCAGTGGCGCATCTATGCAGATTTCCGGCAGATCTACGGAATCGACCTCGCTGCGGGTCAATCCATGCATTGGTGGATGTTTTGCGGACTGCTTTGGAATATGCCGTACAAGTTATCAAGCTTCTTACAGGTTGCTGGTAAGCGACAAGAGAAACCGACAAAAGGATCAACGCCCGAGTATCGAGAAGCACTCAAGAAGGCACAGAAGATGTATGCGCTGGATCAGCCGGAGCAGAAGAAAGAGTACACCAAGGAAGAGACGGAGAGAATTGATGATTATGACCGCATGATGGCGGAAATACGCGGCAGGAAGTAGGTGAGTAGATGGCAAAAGCGGACGGATCTATTCTAGTTGACACTAATATTGAAACAAAGAAAGCAAAGCAACAATTACTGAGCTTAGAAAATAGATTGTCAAAATTCGCAAAAAAGGCATCTGCAATAACTGATGAGATGCGAAAAATGGAGTCTGCAAAGCTTCCTACGGATGAATTTGCAGCGGTGCAAAAGCAGATAGATGACACAACGAAAAAAATCAATGCGCTTAATGACCGTATGGAAAAATTTGTAGTCATTGGTGGAAAAACAGATAGCCGTGCTTTTAAATCGATGCAGTATGATTTAGATCAGTTAACTAAGACTCTCGAATCTGCGAAAGGTGAAGCTCAATATTATTTGGATTCGGGAACTGCGTACAAGGGTGTTGATGAGATTAAGGATTCTCCAGATTATCAGAAAAAGGCGGAGCAACTGTCGGAAATCAATGCACAGATGGAAGTTACGGCTCAGAAGATAGCCAACTTATCCGCAAATGAGAAAGAAGCAGCTGCAAGCGCAGATAATTTGGCGGCAAAAGGTCAATCGACCGCAAGTAGTGTAGAGGAGATGGTGGAAGAAGAGGAACGTGTTAAGCAAGAAGCTGATCAGGCAGACAAATCTACGCGAAATTGGTTAGATTCTTTTAAATCAAAAGCAAAGACTACAGGCGAGAAGGTATCTGGTTTAGCTTCAAAACTGAAATCCGCAGTTGGCGCATTCAAAAGTTTCCATTCTCATGGCAAGAAGGGAAGCAGCATGCTCAGCACCTTTGGCTCGCGTTTGAAGGGAATTGCCCTCTCAATGTTCGTGTTCAATTGGATTACGAAAGGCTGGAACGCCATGATTTCCGCCATCAGAGATGGCACACAGAATATTTATGAAGCAGATCAATGCACAGTATGTTAGCGTCCGACGCGAAAAGAAATGCCTTGTGACAGCGTGGTGTCCTGAGATTATGAGGTATGTGACGATGTATTGTTATGTGCCGGATGTAACTCCGATCGTTGGATATGCGGATGAAAAGACTATCGAATATGATGCATGGCGCATTGCTTTTACTGGATATGGCGGTGAGATTTTATGATAAGTGGCAAGAATAAGGAACTTTATTACACGAGTTCTATCGATAAGCAGCTTAATATTGAAGTGGTCGGAACGAGGATTGTGATCGACAATTCCATGCGTGAGCAAGACACGTTTACGCTTACAGAGGCATTGAATGACGGATCCGAGTTGAAGTTTGGATCATGTCTGCCGAATCAGATTTCGTTTATCGCGCATGATATGCCCGCCGGACTCGTAGGCAAGACGCTTCGCCCAGTTGAAACACTGGAAGGAAACGAAGATGATCCGTTTACATACGGCAAGTACAAAATTTTCTCTGCAGTTCCGACCGCAGATCGCACCAAACGTCAGATCACGGCTTACGATGCTATGTACGACATCCTCAATGCAGATGTGAAAACTTGGTATGCAGGACTTAGCTTTCCTATGGCACTTAAGCAGTTCCGCAATAGCTTTTTTGCGCATCTTGGAATCGCGCAGGAAGAGACCACACTTGTTAATGACTCTATGACAGTCAACAAGACTTTGGTCGCTTCATCTTCCGAGGGTTCCACGGTTACTGCCGAGGCTACGATCAGCGGTAAGACCATCATTGAAGCAATCTGCGAGATCAACGGAGCATTCGGTAATATGAACCGCGCCGGTAAGTTTGAGTATGTGATCCTGCCAAGTATCACGTCTGCATTATATCCGGCAGATGATCTGTATCCGCGAGATGATCTGTTTCCGTCTGATGCAAATACGGAGTCCATGACCGGACATTATTTCACATTCGATTATGAGGATTTTCAGAGTAAAGCGATTACGCAGCTGGAGATTCGCGCGGATGATAACACTGCCGGCACGATTGTTGGAAATCCTGGCAATACTTATGTGATTTCCGGTAACTTCTTGGTATCGGATAAGACCGGAGCGGAGCTGGAGCAGATTGCAAACAATCTTCTTCCAATCATGGCACAGGCAGCATACACGCCGATCAAAAGTTGTACTACAGTCGGCAATCCGTGCTTGGAGATTGGTGATCCAATCCGATTTAACACGAGCCGAGAGATTGTAGAAACGTATCTGTTGCAACGCACACTAACAGGAGTGCAGAGCAAACGCGATTCGATTGTGGCGCAGGGGACAGAAAAGCATGCCGTAAAGGCGAATTCAACTCGCGAGATGTTGGAGATTGTACAGAGACGTACAAGCAAGTTGGAGCGCAACGCAGATCATTTACTTTCGCAGTATGAGGATTTAGAGAAACAGACAAATACCAAATTTGAGCAGACCGCAAATAGCATTTCAGCAGAAGCCAATCGTGCACAAAAAGCAGAGGGCGAATTAGACGCATCCTTGGAACTAAAAATTGGAAGAGATGAGAACGACCAAGTCGTTTCTATGATTAATGCAAGCGCGGACCAGATTACGCTTCGCGGAAACAGGCTCATAATCGAAAGCAATAATTTTCAACTTGATGGAGATGGACATGTTTATATCGTGGAATCTCTTGGATTTAAGGCTTCGGCTTATGGACAAAATACGGACATTATCAGCTTGGGCGCAAGGGGTGATCCGACACTTCAATACATGCACATTGACCTAGACAGTGTCACTGACTTGTATGGTGATAATATAGCAACAGAAAACTATGTGGATGACGCCATTCAAAGCATTCCTGATGCTCCGGTAAAAAAGATAACGGCTTCTCCGACAGGAACAACTAGCGGATCAATTAAAAAGGCAATTCGATTTTTAAATGTGATCGGTGGAAACAATGGAACATATCAAATTCATGGCGAAGTATATACGATTGACACCGGATCTGATAGAAGAATCAAGGATCACATAACCGATTTGCCGAAAGAACTAGAAGCCGCTTATCTAAATTTACACCCTGTAAGATTTAAATATAAGCCGGGACTTAAATCCACTGATAGTAGCCAATACCATTACGGCTTTATATCACAGGAATTAGAAAAAGCCTTGTTAGATGTTGGCATTAGGGAACGCGATACGTCATTATATGAATATCTTCCGGTTGATACGGACGAACACGTTGATTTATATGTCGACGATAAGTTGCATCACGTTAATTATCGAGAGCTTCATGCTATGCATGTTCAGATGATTCAAAAGCAGCAAAAGGAAATCGAAGAGTTAAAGCGAGAAAACAAAAATTTGAGTGAACAGATGAAAGACTTTGAGCAACGATTATCCGCGTTAGAAAGGAAGTGATCAGATGGCATATCAGAAAATCTATAGTTTAATAGGATATAAAAACTTTCCATCAGAGGATACGCCTTTAAACGAAACCAATATGGGCGCGATGGATAGAGCGATTGATGAGATTGACAACCGCATTGTTGCTATGGATGCATCCAAAGTTGACTTGACCAAAGCTAACGAACTTGTAGAGGAAATCCTTTGGGATGAATCCAACGGAACGCTGACGGTGGTTAAGATGAATGGTTCCAAGGCGGTCATTGATACCAAGCTGGAGAAGTTGGCGGTCAACTTCAAATATGATCCGCAGACACAGCAGTTAGTAATCACACTTGACGATGGCACAGTACAGAATGTGGATTTATCTGCACTGATTACGGAGTATGAATTTCTCGATTCTGATACGATCGCATTTGAAATCGTGGATGGCAAGGTAAAGGCAAATGTTAAGAATGGTTCGATTACCGAGGATAAGTTACAACCGAACTTCTTAGCGGATATTAAGGTGGAATCTGCCAAGGCGGTAGCGTCTGCCAAAAGCGCAGGAGAGTCCGAAACCAAGGCGGCAAAATCTGCCACAGATGCAAAGGACAGCGCAGACAGGGCACAGGGAATCGAAAACGAGATTAACAAGAAACTCACAATGACAGAATTTGATGTGAATGAGGATGGGGAGTTGATTTACACGGACAATTCGGCATATAACTTTGTCGTTGACAATGACGGAAATTTGAATTGGGAGGTGGCTTAAATGGCTATAGCAGGAAGAGTGGCGATTGTTCCAAAGGGCGATTGGAGCGCAGATGTTACATATAAGAGATTGGATGCGGTTACTGTGAATAATACGCTATATATCGCAAAAAAGAGTGTTCCGGCAGGAACTGCGACAACAGACACGGAATATTGGGCAAAGTCGATTTCCGGCGGCGCTACAAATGTAGCAACCAGCACCGAAGATGGTTTGATGGCAAAAGGTGACAAGAAGAAACTTGATGGAATTGATGGAGATGTTGCCGCGAAACTTGGTGAGTCTAAGGATGGCTCGCTTACATACAACGGCACAGAAATCAAATCGAGCGTTGAAACAGGAAAAGGTCTCTCGATTGGAGAGGATGGAAAACTTCAAGTCAACATTGATGGTACAACGCTCACGATGGACCAGGTCAACAATGTAATCAAGTTGGCAGATACTTTAAAGGATGCTATCAACGGAGCGTTTCCGGCGGCGAATGTGGCGAATAATCAGATCACCACAGTGGAAGGCTTCGCACTTGATGCGCGGCAGGCGAACCCTAATCTGGATGGTACGCTTGCAAAGCAGATAAGTGATTTAAACGGCAGTTTAGAAACATACGAAATGAAAATACTTTCTATTGTTGACTCTAATTTTGCAACAGAAAACCGATGCGGATGTGTTCTGATACAAAAAAGGTGGATATTATTAACTGGTGAAATTAATGCCGATTTTACAAATGTAAAACCCTATACTAGTTATACTGCATTAAAAAGCTCTGTAGTGCCATTTTTAAACACAACTTTTACTGTAGTAGATGAAGATGGAATGTGTTATACAGGTATTTTTTATGCAGATGGTAGGATTGACTTTGCAATTCGATCCTATATTCCAGAAAGCAAAAAACAAATTTTACGGTTTTCATGTATTGCGTTTGCTCCGATCTAAATTTTAAATAAGCCTTAGTGCCCAAAGCTCATAGGTAATAGTTATTATATTACTTACATAGCATCGGAAATGAAGCTCAATAGGCGTATCAATCGTTGCTACAAAAGCATTAGTTACAGATCTTGTTACACCTGTTTCATCTGTTGCTATCGTACTAACAGGCATATTGACGTTTTTTTCATAAACCACAAAAGAATTTTCTTTTGTGTCTATAGAAGTGTCTATATAGACATCGCTTTTACAAATTGTATGAGCTTTAAACCCTAATATATATTTCCCAGGTTGCAGTGTTATAAAGTTGTCACTTGCTACCCAGCTATTTATAACAGATGGAGTTAATGTGTTTGGACTAGACCAAATTATATTGCGGTTATTATTTAAGCTGCCGTTTAGAAAGGAATGTGGGATCTTGAACGAATAAATTTTATTGTGACAAGCCTCTTTTTGCCGTATAATGGCGATGAGGAGGTTTTACAATGGATGAAAAAGTTATCGAAAATATTATACCAATAATAGCGGTCGTTGTAACATGGTTTTTGGCAAGAATAAAAAATCCAGATTATGGGAAAAAAGATTGGAAATGTAAACAATTAAGAAGTTCATATGAACGATATTCTATCTATTTAATTTGTGTTTTTCTACTGCCTATAGCAGCATATACAATTTTTATGGGACTAAAAATAGTATTTATTGATGAAATAACACATATGGTCGCAAGCAATGCAGAAATACCCGATATTGCAGTAAGTATATATATGGTGGCTGTTACAATTGGAATTTATTATGGTGCATATAAGTTTATAAAAGCTATTAGATTCTTTTTTATTCCGAAGCGTATAAATTCTAAAACTAAAATTACTCTAAGCACAATGTTGTATGGTCCACTCATTGTTAATTTGGTGGTAAGTATGAGAATAGCAATACATGTAGATATATCATACTATGAAAATATTGTATCTGCATTGATAATTGTTTTTCAAATAGTTGCAATTTTTATCTTAGATGGAGAAACATCATATCGGAATAAGAAAATGACAATATACATGAATGATGGAAGTAACTTTGACGCCAACGTTGAGGACGTATGCAAAAAAGGAAAATGGTTGAGAATTGTTGAAAGTGAAATTCCAAGGAAAGAGAAACTTGTTGTTTTTGATGAAATAAAAAGCATCGAATATCATGATTAGGCAGGCTATAAACAAGCCTGCTTTTTTCATGCCCAAATTGGTACAAATAGTACCTTGATACCCATTACAATATAGTTAGAAACTTCGGAAGGAGTGAAATCATGTGGTCAAACACCTACAATGAGCGCCGGCTTACCAGAGTTGAAGCGCGTGCTAAATCGAATACACACAGAATCGACAAGCTAGAGCCTATTGTCGAAGAAATACATACGATGAGCGAAACAATGGTGCAGTTGGTCGAGGAAGTCAAGCATACCAACGAGAATGTGTGCGCCTTGGATGAGAAGATTGATAGCATGGACGCTCGCGTAGATGTTATGGAGCGTGCGCCGGCGGAAGATGCAAAGAAGTATAAGTCAGCTGCGGTTACTACGATCATCGGAACGGTTGTTGGCGCGTTGACAACAGGATTTCTTGCGATGATTGTTCAGTATATCAAATAAGAAAGAAATGAGGTATTTATTATGATGAAAAATTGTGTATTAAAACCAAGCGTAGACACTGTTAAATGGTGCAAAGCAGCAGGAATCAGAGCGATTAAGACAATGGCACAGGTTGCCGGTTCGATGCTCATCATCGGAGCGTTTAATGAAACGGCGTGGTCAATGTTAATTCAGACTTCGTTGGTAGCCGGACTTGCGTCCGTGCTTACATCCATTACCGGCATTCCAGAAGTAAAGGATGGTGAGTAGAGTGAAAATTAACGTACATGCCGGGCATAACCCGGACGGTAAGATCGCCTGCGGCGCGATCGGACTGATCAAAGAGTCCACAGAGGCACGTAAGGTAAAAAAGAAAGTGATCCGGCTTCTTAGAAAGAAAGGTCACAAGGTGTATGACTGCACATGCACCAATGGGACAAGCCAGACGGATGTCCTGAAGCGTATTGTGACAAAGTGCAACAAGCACAAGGTGGATCTGGATGTTTCCATCCATTTCAATGCCGGAGCTGGCGACAAGAAAGGCAATGGCAAGACGACCGGAACGGAAGTGTATGTGTACAGTGCCACCAGCGCGGCGAAGCCAGTGGCACAGAGAGTCGTCAAAGAGATTGAGGCACTTGGATTTAAGAACCGTGGCGTGAAGATCCGAACGGATCTGTATGTGCTGCACAGAACCAATTCTCCGGCCATGCTGATCGAGTGCTGCTTTGTGGATGATAGGGACGATGTGGAGCTGTATGATTACAAGAAGATGGCGGCGGCTATTGTTGTAGGAATCCTTGGGGTGAAAGCATAGAGTGTAGATGACACGAAAGATGACACAAATTTGAACAATGTATGAAAATAGCGTATCCTACATTGTTTTTTAGAGGGTTCGACTCCCGTCTAGTCCACTATTTGCAATGTACTCACGAAGTGAGTGCATTGTCTACGCAGGCGCTTACGGACGGAGTTCGCAAGCGTCTGGCTCAAATAATTTTTTTAGATTTATCATATGAATGAATTCTCATTCGTTTTCCATTTTGATTTTAATTTAATATTTAAAGACAGACATCTTTTTAAGTTTATCGAAAAGTAGTTTACAAATGATTGATTATACACATTTAATGTGTATAATAGAGAGGAGAAGGTTATTGAAGCAATTCTGAGAAAGTGGAGGTTATTATAATGAAGCAGGTATATCCAGTTATATTTACACAATTGGATGACAAAAAGCATACGGTGCTGATTGAAGTTCCTGATTTGGAAATATTGACTGAGGGGTTTGGAATGCCGAATGCGATAGAAATGGCAAGGGATGCGATTGGATTAAAGGTTATTACAATGGAAGATCAAAAAGAGAAAATTCCGAATCCAAGGATGATAAAAGAAATAGATGCGCTGCAGGGAACATTTGCTCAGGAGGGGGAAAGCTGGGTATCTATGGTCGACGTTGATTTCGCAGAATATCGCAGGAGAATGGACAATAAAACAGTACGAAGAAACGTAACCCTTCCCAATTGGTTGAATCAGGAAGCAGAAAAAGCACACATCAATGTCTCAGGAGTGCTTCAGGAGGCACTTATGCTGAAACTTGGTGTGCACAGGTAAAAATGGTAACAGAAAAAGAAATTGCAATATAAGAATATTATGTTTATAATAATTTCTGATGAATAAAAATACAGGCTGACTGTATGAAAACAGAAGCATGCAACAGTAAGAATGGAGGATAATATGGAAATCGTTTGTTTAGATTTGGAAGGTGTATTAGTACCTGAAATTTGGATCGCATTCGCAGAGGAGACAGGAATTCCGGAACTTAAGAGAACAACAAGAGATGAGCCGGATTATGATAAGTTGATGAAGTACCGTATCGGTATCTTAAAGGAGCATGGACTTGGACTTAAAGAGATTCAGGATACGATCGCAAAGATCGACCCGATTCCGGGTGCGAAGGAGTTCCTGGATGAACTTCGTGCGATGACACAGGTGATCATTATCAGTGATACGTTTTCACAGTTCGCAGGACCTCTGATGAAGAAGCTTGGTTATCCGACCATCTTCTGTAACACACTTGAAGTTGCGGACAACGGAGAGATTACAGGTTTTAAGATGCGTTGCGAGAAGTCGAAGTACACAACCGTGAAGGCTTTGCAGTCCATCGGATATGATACGATCGCAAGCGGAGACAGCCACAATGACCTTGGCATGATTCAGGCAAGTAAGGCAGGATTCCTCTTCAAGAGTACCGATGCGATCAAGGCTGAGTATCCGGATATCCCGGCGTACGAGACTTACGATGAGTTACTTGCTGCCATCAAGAATGCAATCGAAGTTTAATCAATTGATAATAGGTAAATAGAAGTCCGCTTCAGCAGCTTTGACAGAAAAACAAAGTTCGCTTAAGCGGATTTTTAAATGATAGGAAAATGTGGTGTAGCGTTTTGATGGCAGTTAACGTATACTAACTGTAAAGCAATATACAAATGCAATATCTGCAGCGGAAAGGAGCAGCTTATGAGTATGAATCTGTTCTGGGGAATTTTAATTCCCTTCATAGGAACGACTCTAGGCGCAGCATGCGTCTTTTTTATGAAAAGTATGTTAGGTGATCAGGTGCAGCGCGCCTTGACCGGATTTGCGGCAGGCGTGATGGTGGCGGCATCGATATGGAGCCTTTTGATTCCGGCAATCGATCAGTCTGATAGCATGGGAAAATGGTCGTTTGTGCCGGCAACCGTGGGATTCTGGATCGGTATTCTGTTTCTGTTACTGCTTGACCACGTAATCCCACATCTGCACCAGCACAGTGAGAAGGCAGAAGGACCGAAAAGCCATCTTGAGAGAACGACGATGATGGTACTTGCCGTTACTTTACATAATATTCCGGAAGGGATGGCGGTCGGTGTGGTCTATGCCGGATATTTGTCCGGGGAATCAAAGATTACAGCGATGGGAGCATTGGCATTATCTCTTGGTATCGCCATCCAGAATTTTCCGGAGGGAGCAATCATTTCACTGCCGCTCCGGGCGGAAGGTGCAAAGAAATCCAAAGCATTTATGGGCGGCTTCCTTTCCGGTATCGTGGAGCCGATCGGTGCGGTGCTTACAATTCTTGCTGCGGGGCTTCTTGTGCCGGTGCTGCCGTATCTTTTGAGCTTTGCAGCCGGTGCGATGCTTTATGTGGTTGTGGAGGAGCTGATTCCGGAGATGTCACAGGGAGAGCATTCCGATATCGGAACCATATGCTTTGCCTTTGGATTTACGCTGATGATGATTCTTGATGTGGCGTTGGGATAATGGAAATAATGCGTAAATTGTCAGAAAAATATATAGAAAGAACACAATTTATAGATAGAAAAATAAAAAAACTAGAAAAAGTTTAAAAAATATGTTGACATATATGAAATTGCATGATATATTAAATACAACAAAAGAAGAGAGAACAAAACAAGATCACCAAGAAGAACGACAAGAGTCGCAGGGTGAAATTTAAAAAAGGAGGTACAGTCCAAAGGGAACATAGCAAAGGTAAGAAGCAACCATAGTATCGGATTTGAATTCATGAAACCAGTGACAAGATAAAAGAAAACGGATAAGAATTTCGGATGGAATATTCATCGGATACGGAATCAATTCCAAAAGTCATTTGAGGTAAACGTACAGAAGACAAAGAAGAGAATTACAAAAGAAAGGATCAGTCCATTGGAAACTGAACAGATTTAGGCGTCATCGGAAGATTCGTACTTCAGATGGCGCCTATTAAATTGCTGTTTTTTAATATCATGAAAATCGGAAACAGATGGAATGTTAATATGCAGGTTAGCCATAGATGGTATCAGATCGAATCTTGCTCAGAACACGCCCGAATTTGATCCATTTGGATGTTTCTGACACCTTGCTTCCGTCGACATAGAGCGTGCGTCCGTATGAACCAATCGGTTCAAGACGGCATGGATGCCCCCGGTGGAAGCGGCGGATATAGGCGAGCCCACTCTCCTTATGAAGAAAGATTCCGGTGTCACCGTCCTGAATCGGACTTCGGTCAATCAGAAGAATATCATTTACATTGTAAGTCGGATTGAGATGATTGGTTGTGATCAGAATCGCACAATCAATTTTATCATGAAAACGTCTGCGGTAAGATGCAATATTGATTTTGCCGAGTGAGCAGGAATCGTAGATCATACCGTCATGCATACAGCCACTTGGAATGATCAGTGTTGTGTAGTCGGTGGAATTCTGATCGGCGTTTAAGGATCGCGCAAAGTGATCCTCAAAGTCAACAAATCCCCGGATCGTGCGAAGCTGTGGCTGACTCAGCCGACGCATCGATGCCACGGTGTCGGAAAGCAGATCCCCGTATTTACAAAGCTCGAAAGCAAATTTACCTGTTAATTGGTATAGTTGATAGAAGATGAAGAAATCCAACTTAGAGATCTCTCCGTTTATGATTCGTTTGTAAGTTGAGAGGGACATATCAAGTGCCTGCGCCATCTGTGCCTGAGAATAACCCAAAGCGATGCGTTCCTGTTCCACACTGTCAGCAAAGTTTTCGATTAACTGTTCTCTTGTCATAAAAACTCCTTTAAAAATTTCCCCTTACGGATATTTTAGAGGACATTAGCGGGATAGACAATATTTTTTTGAAAAAATGGTTCAAAAATGAGCCACAAACGACAAAGTATACGAAAAATTTACATACAAAATGGACTCGATTTGGAAGAGGAAGAACAATTATACTGAAAAAGTAAAAATTATAGTCAAATTCAGTCAGGAAAAGATCGGAGGCTTTGAACTCCGGTTTTTTCTTTTTTCTCGCTTTTTTTATAGATGTTTTACTTCCAAAAATAACAATGTATGATAAAATGGAACTATTCTAAGACAGATATTTTGAAGGTTGGATTTGAACCGTTATGATAAATTTCGATATCGAAAACAAAGAGGTGCAGATCATGGAAAGAGAACGTTTACATTATTTAGAGCAGCTTGCAGAATTATATCCGACGATCGGACGTGCATCGACGGAAATTATAAATTTACAGTCTATTCTCTACCTGCCGAAAGGAACCGAACATTTCCTGTCGGACATCCATGGTGAGTACAGGGCTTTCTCCCATGTGCTCCGCAACGGATCGGGAGCGGTAAGAAAGAAGATTGATGATGTGTTCGGGCATACGCTCAGCACAGCGGACAAGATGTCACTTGCGACACTGATCTATTATCCGCAGAAGAAGATCGAACTTGTGAAGCAACAGGAAGAGGACATGGAGAACTGGTACAAGATTACGTTGTACCGTCTGATTGAGGTGTGCAAAACGGTTTCTTCAAAATATACAAGATCGAAGGTGCGTAAAGCGTTGCCGGAGGATTATGCGTATGTAATTGAGGAACTGATTACGGAGAAGCAGGAAGTACTTAATAAAGAAGCTTATTACGAAGCGATTGTCAATACGATCGTTGAACTTGGACAGACGGATAATTTTATTGTCGCATTGGCGGAACTGATCCAGAGACTGGTTATCGATCACCTGCATATTTTGGGTGATGTGTATGACCGTGGACCGTCGCCGGATCTGATCATGGATCGTTTGGAGAAGTACCATTCGTTTGACATTCAGTGGGGAAATCACGATATGGTCTGGATGGGTGCTGCAACCGGACAGCTTGCATGTATCGCATCGGTGATCCGGACCAGTATACGGTATGGTAATCTGGATCTGATCGAGGACGGATACGGAATCAATATGGTGCCGCTTGCAACCTTTGCGATGGATGCGTATAAAGATGATCCTTGTGAGCGTTTTGTCCTGAAAAATTCGACCGAAGAGGAACGCAGCCAGAAAGAGACTTTGATGAATCGCAAAATGCATAAAGCAATCGCAATCATCCGATTTAAGCTGGAGGGGCAGCTGATTCAGAAATGGCCGCAGTTTGGTATGGAGAACCGTTGTCTGTTACATCGCATCGATTATGAAAATAAGACGGTTGAGATCGATGGCGTGAAGTATCCGATGCTGGACACGAATTTCCCTACGATCGATCCGGAGAATCCATATGAACTGACACCGGAGGAAGCGGATGTTATGAAACGTCTGCGCACTTCGTTTATTCATTGCGAGAAACTGCAGCGCCATGTGCGTCTTATGTTAAAACGCGGTAGCATGTATAAGATTTACAACGGAAATCTTCTGTATCACGGATGTGTACCGATGAATGAGGATGGTTCATTTGCCAAGGTGAATGTGTTTGGCAAGGAGTACAGCGGCAAGGCTTTATATGATGTGCTTGAGTCTTATGTCCGTAAAGCTTTCTTTTCGCTTGACAAGGAGGAGCGTGAGAAGGGACAGGATATGATGTGGTATATCTGGACGGCGCCGAATTCACCACTCTACGGACGCAGTAAGATGGCTACATTTGAACGCTATTTTCTGGATGATAAGAAGATGCATCATGAGAGCAAGAATGCGTATTATCACTTACTTGACAAGACGGAGACCGCAGATAAGATCCTGAATGAATTCGGACTCAAGGATGGAAGAGTGCATATTATTAATGGACATGTACCGGTAGAACGTATGGCAGGCGAAAGTCCGGTAAAATGTAACGGTAAATTAATCTTGATCGACGGTGGATTTTCAAAGACATACCGCCGTAAGACCGGTATTGCAGGATACACTCTGACGTACAATTCGTACGGACTGACACTTTCAGCTCACGAACCGTTTGATTTCTCAGATTCGGCGGTAAGAGATGAGCTTGATATTGTATCGCATCAGGAAGCTGTAGAATATATGGATAAGCGAATTCTTGTGGGGGATACGGATTATGGTAAGCGTATGATGATCCGCATTGATGAGTTGAAGGAACTGATCCGCGCTTATCAGTCCGGTGAGATTGCAGAACGGGATGAACATCATTAACTGTGATCATTTCTTCGAAATGATCATGTAGCGTCCGGCCGGGCGATACATCAGAGATGTACCGCAGTCGCATAGCAAACTATCATGGACGGATGTTCAAAAAAGGAAAGTTATTATGTATAAAGTAGGAAACTACGAGTTTGAGACAAAGACGCAGGCGGACACGGCACAAAAGGAACTGGAAGGAATCCGTTATATCAGAAGCCAGACCGATATGGATGATCCGGATGTCGTGCTGCAATTGTACAATAGCCTGATATTAAAAGAAGTTTTTGTGACGCCGGTAGGCTTTGATTTCCTGCGGCAACTGCAGGAATATTTAAACACGATTCCATATATCAAGAACGAGGATATTCTCCCGATACCGGTATACCGACCGGAACTGATCGAGGAGGAAGATCCCGAAGAGGAGCGTGAACTGAGAGCGAAGGCTGCAAAGCGCCGCCAAAAGAAACAGAGAGAACTGAAGGCACAACAGAAGCGGAAGAACCGGGATTACCATGGGGCATATGTGGTAAGTACGTTTTTTGCGGTTGTGTTTGCGATGATCATAATCGGAATGTTTGCAATCACGTATTTCAGCGATGATAATGTGACGATTTTAAATTATGAAAATAAGATTATTGATAAATACGAGGAATGGCAGAAGTCACTGGACGAGCGGGAACAGCAGCTGGATGAGCGGGAGTCGGAGCTTATGGAGAGGGAAGAGCAGCTGCAGGAGGTAAAATAAGATGGATAAATTAAAGATACTGGTAGTGGATGATGAGAGCAGAATGCGAAAACTTGTGCGCGATTTCCTTGTGAGACAGGATTTTGACGTGATTGAGGCAGGAGACGGTGAAGAGGCACTTGATCTGTTTTATAAGGATAAGTCGATCGCACTCATTATTCTTGATGTGATGATGCCGAAGATGAACGGATGGGAAGTGTGCCGGGAGGTGCGTGAGACTTCCAAAGTCCCAATCATTATGCTTACTGCAAAAAGTGAGGAGAGTGATGAACTCATGGGCTTTGATCTCGGCGTGGATGAATATATTGCGAAGCCTTTTTCGCCGAAGATTCTTGTTGCACGTGTGGAGGCAATCCTTAGAAGAACCAACAAATTAGGAGATACTTCCGAGGTGAAGAAAGCAGGAGCAATCGTGCTGGACAAGACGGCACATGAAGTGAAACTGGACGGAAAAACGATTGATTTAAGTTTTAAGGAATTTGAGCTGCTTGACTATTTTCTGGATAATCAGGGAATTGCGCTCTCAAGAGAGCGAATTCTTAACAGTGTCTGGAATTACGATTATTTTGGCGATGCGAGAACCATTGATACGCACGTAAAGAAGCTTAGAAGCAAGCTTGGAGAACATGGCGATTATATTAAGACCGTCTGGGGAATGGGATACAAATTCGAGGTCTGATCTATGGAGAAAAGAAAAGCAACACTGTCCCATCAACTGATCATTGTGATGGTCGGGATTGTGCTTGGAACGGTAATTGTGTGCTGGTTTCTAAACAACACATTTCTGGAAAAATATTATATATACAATAAAGAAAAAGGCTTGCTTACCTGCTTTGATAAGGTTACGCAGGAACTGGAACGTGCAGGCGATGATGCAAGCGAGTATGATATTGCATTTGAGAGGCTTTGTTCGGATAACAATATTAATATGCTGATCACGAATATGAATCGGGAACTTGTGTGGACTTCCTATAGTAACGCGCAGCGTTTCCAGATGCAGATGGATGATTGGATCTACGGATCTGACAGAAGTAAAATACAGATTTTGCAAACCGGATCAAATTATACACTGGTTCGACAGACGGATGAAAGACTTAAGACGGAGTACCTTGTACTTATGGGAGAACGCGCAAGCGGCGGCTATGTGTATATGAGAGCGGCACTCGAAAGTATCCGTGAGAGTGCGCAGATTACAAATAAATTCTTTGCAGCAGTCAGTGTAGGGGCGATTGTGCTCAGCGTGATCGCAATCATTTTCCTGTCGCGCAGTATTTCAAGCCCGATTCGCTCACTATCTGAGATATCCCGCAAGATGTCGGAACTGGATTTTGATGCAAAATATGTTTCGTCTGCACATGTCAGCAGAGAGATTGATGAGCTTGGCGAGTCGGTCAATGAGATGTCGGAGGCTTTGGAAGAGACGATCAGTGAACTGAAGACCGCGAATGTCAGCCTGCAGCAGGACATTGCAAAGAAGGAACAGATCGATGAGATGAGAAAAGAGTTCTTATCGAATGTATCGCACGAACTTAAGACACCGCTTGCTTTGATTCAGGGATATTCGGAAGGCCTAAAGGAGTGCATCAATGATGATGCACAGAGCCGTGATTTCTATTGCGATGTCATTATGGACGAAGCAGACAAAATGAACAAGATGGTAAAGAAACTCCTGACTTTGAATCAGTTGGAATTTGGCAATGATACAGTTGAGATGGCGCGTTTTGATATTACGGAACTGATCGATGGTGTCCTGCAGTCTTCTTCGATTATGGCGGCGCAGAAACAGGTAAATATCTCGTTTTATCATGATGGACCGGTCTATGTGTGGGGCGACGAGTTCAAGGTGGAGGAAGTGATTACCAACTATCTGACGAATGCGATGAACCATGCGGATGGGGAACGCCGGATTGAAATCCGCTTTTCGTATCATGATAATCTGGTGCGTACAAGTGTGTTTAACACCGGTGAGCCGATTCCAAAGGAGGATCTTGAGAAAATCTGGGTAAAATTCTACAAGGTAGACAAAGCAAGAACGAGAGAATATGGCGGCAGCGGCATTGGTTTATCCATTGTGAAGGCGATTATGGACTCTTTTCATCAGAAATGCGGTGTCATCAATCATGAGGATGGTGTGGAATTTTGGATGGAATTGGAGAGTCAGGGCTAAATTGTTCGAAAATTGTTGTATTGTTTTACAAATTATGGTACTATAAAACTGTTTTATAGGGCAAAAGTGACAAGAGGTTTAGAGGACGATATGAAGAAAGGAATGCGTCTGCTGGCGGTGTTGTCGGCAACGGTTCTTCTGATCAGCGGCTGTGGAACGCAAATGTATGAACTGACGGAGGATGAGGAAACTCTGATCACGCAGTACGCCGCATATGCGATTGGTAAGCATAACATCCGTCAGAAGGATGGTATGACAAGTGATAAGCCGCAGGAAGAGGATACCACAAACAAAGAACAAAAGCCGCAGGAAGATTCGAAGGGGCAGCAGGATACGCAGGCAGCTTCAGAATCCGGTGGAGAACAGGGAAGTGGAGAGGATTTATCGAATTATCCGGAAGTTTCTCTTGCGGATGCGCTTGGATGTGATACATCTCTTAAGATTACCTATAAGGGATATAAAGTTTCCGATGCATACAAGGAAGGCAACTATTTTTCCGTGAATGCGGGAGAAGGAAATACGCTTTTGGTTATGAACTTTGTAATTACCAATTCCGGTAAGAAAACGGTAAAATACGATACATCTTCTTTGAAGAATACATTTTATGGAATGTTTGATGGAAGCAATCGAATCGGAGAGAAGATGACGTTCAGCAATAAGGAACTTTCTTCCTCTACGGTGAAACTGAAAGCCGGGAAGAAGACATCGGCAGTCATGCTTTTTGAGATAGCAAAGGATACTGCGTCGTCGATTACGAACGAGACACTCCTGGTGGAGATCGACGGAACAACTTATCGTGTAAAAATGTAAAATGCATTTATTTTATGTTATAATAAAAACAATATAAGAATTCGGGAGGATACATATGGATACGAATATTCTGTTAGAGTCAGGAACAAACGAGCTGGAGATTCTGGAGTTTACTCTGGCGGACAATCATTACGGTATTAATGTGGCAAAGATTAAGGAAATCCTGTCATATCAGAAAGTTACACCGGTGCCGAATGCACATCCGAGTGTAGAAGGTATTTTTATGCCGAGAGATACGATGATTACGGTCATCAATCTTAAGAATTGTCTGGGAATCGAAGATGACGGACAGAAGGGCTTGTTTATTATAACCAATTTTAATAAGCTTAATATTGCATTCCATGTGGATCAGGTAATCGGTATCCATCGTGTTTCCTGGAATGAGATTATCAAGCCGGATTCTACCATTAATGGCCAGGACGGAAGCGTTTCCACTGGTGTTATCAAGATGGATGATAAGCTGGTTGTTATTCTTGATTTTGAGTCGATTGTTTCAAGCATTAGTCCGGAAACAGGTCTTCGTGTACATGATGTGGAAGAGTTCAAGGAACGTTCCAGAAGTGATGCAAATATTCTGATCGCAGAGGATTCTGCATTGCTGAGCAGCCTGATCACAGATTGTCTGAAGAAAGCGGGATACGGAAATCTGATCGTGACAACCAACGGTCAGGAGGCATGGGATCAGCTTGTAAAATTCAAGAAAGAGGGAGACCCTGCCGAAAAGGTTCAGTGTATCATTACGGATATTGAGATGCCGCAGATGGATGGACATCGTCTCACGAAACTGGTCAAGAGTGATGATAAGCTTAAGAACATTCCGGTTGTTATTTTCTCATCTCTTGTGAATGAAGAAATGCGTCGCAAGGGCGAAAGTCTCGGTGCAGATGCACAGTTGACAAAGCCTGAGATTGGAAGTCTTGTTGAAGCCATTGATGAACTGATTGCAAAGAAAAATCAATAATTTTTTGTGAGAGTAGGGGGATGTGGTGTTTTCATCACATCCCTTAATTGGTTAATATATTTTACTGGAGACTGTTTTATGAAAGATCACTCATCGGAGAATTATCTGGATCAATTATTAAACTCTGTAAATGGAGAATACAACGATATAGAGGCTACTGCGGAACAGAAGCCTCCTAGCAGCAAGGACCAATGGGAGAGAGAATTGTTCGGGGAGCCGGAGAGCGATGAGGAGATTACGGCGAAGAACGAGGAAGATTTCCTGCGGGAATTTGAGGCGGAACTTCTAAAAGATGATATGATGACACCTTTCCCGGATCTGGAAAGTGAGAACGACAAGGATGTGGATGAGGCAATCAATGATATGATCGGCCATATGTCGGCAGAATCGAAGGGTGAGGAAACAAGTGAACCTGTTGTAGATGAGGATGCGGAATTTGAGGGAACGCTTCCGGGAGAAGATGGACCGGAGGAGAATGTATCGAAGAAGAAGATGGCAGAAGATATTGATGCCATGCATGATATGTTCTTAAATAAATCGGATTCTGACGACCGGAAGGAGGAGAATATTTCACCGGAAGATGCAGAAGAAGCGGATTTGTCGCAATCTATGGATGCCGCTGTTGGTGCGTTTGATGATAGTCTTGCTTCTATGCCGGATGAGCTGCCGCCACTTGCTGCGGAATCGGAAAATAAGCAGTCAGCAGAAGGGGAGGAATTGGATCTCTCCGGAATGGGTGATGCAGATTTGATGGATATGCTTTCCGATTCCGATGATCTCTCGGAACTGGGAGATTTGTTATCCAGCGCGGATGAAGACAAGCCGGTAGAAGACGGCGATTCGATCGGTGCGTTTGCGCAGACGGAGATGGACGCGCAGGAGCAGGAGATGGAAGGCGAAAAAGCGTCAGACGAACCGGATAAAAAGAAACGTGGCAAGAAGAAAAAAGAAAAGAAGAAAAAGGAGCCGAAGGAAAAGGGAGAGAAGACTGGTTTCTTAGCGCGCCTTTCTAAGTTATTTTTCGGGGAAGAGGAAGCGGAAGCTGATGCTCTTGATGAGATTACGGATCAGACATCTGGAATGTCGGATGAAAACAAGAAAATCTTAGAGGAACTTGAGGCTGCGGGAGAGCTTACTGAGAAGAAACCGAAGAAAGAGAAAAAAAAGAAAGAAAAGAAGAAAAAGGAACCGAAGCCGAAGAAACCGAAAAAGGTAAAAGAGCCGAAGCCAAAGAAGGAGAAGAAGCCGAAGGAAATCGACAATACACCTCCGCTTCCGAAGGGACCGGTAATCGCAATTGTGATTATGGTGGCCTCTCTGTTCGGATTGATCATGGTTGGAGTTAATCTTCTTGGTTATCAGTCGAATATCAATCTGGCGAAGGAGGCGTATGGAAAAGGATCCTTTGTTGAGGCTTTTTCCGAGTTGCAGGGACTGAAGATACGTGAGAAAGATACGGAATTCTATAATCAGCTGCAGGTGTTAGCGGTTGTCTCGGAAAAATATCAGGATTATCTTGTGTTTGAAAATAATGGCAAGCATGATATTGCAATGGATAATCTGATCTGTGCATATGGTCGTTATGACTTAAATAAACAGAAGGCACAGGATTATAATTGCAGTGTGGAATATGAGCAGCTCGGCGGCAAGATCATCAAGTCGCTTCTGGAAGATTATGATATGACGGGAGAGGAAGCTTTGCAGATGTACAATGCGAAGAACCGCAAAGAATATACGTTGCAGCTGCACGCAAAACTGAAAGCATTAGGACTGGAATAGGAGACATCAGATGATTGCAATTATTGATTACAATGCAGGAAACTTAAAGAGTGTGGAGAAAGCGCTTCATTTTCTTGGACAGGAATGTGTTGTCACGAGAGATTTTCATGAGATTGAACAGGCAGATAAAGTAATTCTTCCGGGCGTTGGAGCCTTCGGAGATGCGATGGGACAGCTGAAAAAATATGAGCTGGACAAGGTAATCCGCGAAGTGACGGAAAAGGAAACTCCGTTTCTTGGTATCTGTCTGGGACTGCAGCTTCTGTTTGAGGGAAGCGATGAGAGTGAGGGCGTGGAAGGACTTCATATTCTTGACGGAGCAATCAGGCGGATTCCGGATCAGCCGGGACTCAAGATCCCGCATATCGGATGGAATTCTTTGAATCTTCGGAATAACGGACGCCTTTTTGTGGGACTTGAGGAGCATCCTTATGTATACTTCGTTCATTCTTATTATCTGCAGGCAAAGGATGAGCAGATTGTGAAAGCAACGACAGAATACAGTACGACGATTCATGCGTCGGTTGAGAAGGATAACATATTTGCATGCCAGTTCCACCCGGAGAAAAGTGGCGATGTGGGCCTTGCGATACTGAAAAATTTTGCACAGCTGGGAGGTAAGGAATAATGTTTACAAAGCGAATTATTCCATGTCTGGATGTGAATAACGGAAGAGTGGTCAAAGGCATTAATTTCATCAATCTTCGCGATGCGGGAGATCCGGTTGAGGTTGCGGCGGCGTATGACAAGGCGGGAGCAGATGAGGTTGTTTTTCTTGATATTACGGCTTCCAGCGATCATCGTGCGACGGTTGTGGATATGGTGCGTAAGGTTGCGGAAAAAGTATTTATTCCGTTTACGGTCGGTGGAGGTATCCGTACCGTGGATGATTTTAAAGCACTTCTCAGAGAGGGGGCAGATAAGATTTCCATCAATTCATCGGCAATCAATACCCCTCGTCTGATCAGTGATGCTGCGGACAAATTCGGAAGTCAGTGCGTGGTCGTTGCAATTGATGCCAGACGTAGAGAGGATGGAAGTGGCTGGAATGTCTATAAGAATGGTGGACGTATCGATACCGGATTAGACGCAATCGAGTGGGCAATGAAAGCAAATGCGCTCGGTGCGGGAGAAATCCTGTTGACCAGTATGGACTGTGACGGCACGAAAGCCGGTTATGATATCGAATTGACCCGTATGATCGCGGACAATGTATCAATTCCTGTGATCGCATCCGGCGGAGCGGGAACGAAGGAGCATTTCTATGATGCTTTGACGGAAGGACATGCGGATGCGGCGCTTGCAGCTTCATTGTTCCACTACAAGGAACTTGAGATTATGGATCTCAAAAATTATCTCGCGGACCGTGGCGTGTCAGTGCGACGATAAAGCGCTATGTGTTTCATACATAAGAAGAAAATTTGTGAAACGTTTAAAAGTATGACAAACAAAAGGAGTAATGCAGCATGGCAATGATATCAAACGATTGGCTGCCGGCATTGGACCAGGAATTTCATAAAGCATATTACAGAGATTTATTTACATTTGTGAAGCAGGAATATAATACACATGTGATTTATCCGCCGGCAGATGATATTTTTAATGCGCTTCATTTTACACCGCTTAGTGAAGTGAAGGTGCTGATCCTGGGACAGGATCCGTATCACAATGAGCATCAGGCACATGGTCTTTCATTTTCGGTGCTCCCGGATCAGAAGGACATTCCACCGTCGCTTCAGAATATTTATAAGGAATTACAGGATGACTTAGGCTGTAAGATACCGAATAACGGATATCTTAAGAAATGGGCGGATCAGGGCGTACTTCTGCTCAACACCGTACTTACGGTGCGGGCGCATCAAGCAAATTCCCATCAGGGAAGAGGATGGGAACAGTTTACAGATGCAATCATTCAGGCAGTCAATGCACAGGATCGCCCGATCGTCTATATGCTTTGGGGCAGACCGGCACAAAGCAAGATCACGATGCTCACAAACCCGAAGCATCTGATCCTGAAGGCTCCGCATCCGAGTCCGCTTTCTGCGTACCGCGGATTCTTTGGGTGCAGGCATTTCAGCCAGGCGAACGCGTTTCTTGAGAAGAATGGAATTGCGCCGATCGACTGGCAGATTGAGGATGTATAAATATACTTGACAAAATTACAAAAAAGGGTTTATTTTTTGAAGTAGAGATCGATATATATTATAGGATAGGGTCACGGATTGACCATTTTATTTCAAAGGAGTGATACTATGAGAGGCATTTCTTCTTACGATTCATCATCAATCAGTACATTGTTTTCGAGCCTTGGATCATCATCGGGATCCAATTTCCTCGGAATTAATCTGCAGGATTATGCAACAATTAAGAGTGGAACATACGGAAAACTGATGAAGTCTTACTACAGTAAGGTGAATGCAGATTCCACAAAGACGTCTTCTAAGGATAAGACAACATCCACCTCAACATCCAAGGATTCTACGAAGACGATCGCCAATATGGAGGAAGCGGCACAAGAACTGACTACGTCTGCAAAGGAATTGTATTCGACGAAGACGGATTCTGTTTTTGCTAAGAAAAATGGTAATTACGATACCAAAAAGATTTCAGAGAAAGTCGGATCGTTTGTTGAGGACTATAACAATCTACTGACAACAAGCGCAAAGTCGACATCGAGCCGTATTGAAAATTCTGTTGATTCGCTCAAACTGTTGACGACAGGCAAGAGTAAGGATTTAGAAGAGATTGGTATCAGTGTGGATTCCAAGACGGGAATTCTCTCCTTTGATTCGGGCAAATTCAGCAGTGCAGATATGGACAAAGTAAAGAAATTATTTAACGGAACAGGTTCTTATGCTTATGGTGTGGCAACCCGTTCTTCTCTGATCGACTCTTATGCACAGTCAGAGGCGGAGAAAGCCAATACTTATGGTAAGAATGGTAAGTATTCCTACAATTACAATAGTGGAAGTATTTTCTATGACTCCTTCTAGGAATAAGAAGACAAAATGAATGAATAGAAATAACAAAGGGTGTTGACCGGAACTTAGAAAGTCCGGGCAACACCCTTATTTTTATCGATTAATTGTTTTCAATCATCGGCCTCTACCTCTTTTACAGAATTTTCAACATTATCTTCAGCTCCTGATGCAATCTGCAAAATTTCTTTTTGCTCTCTCAATCGTTTTTGACGTAATCGCTCTTTAAGTGATATATAATCTGTTTCCATAGTAACTACTTCTGCCTGTTTCACCCCGGCTTTAGCCGCTTCTACGCTTAAGTCAACTTTATCTTTGCTGTTCAATTTGATTTCATCAGCAGCTGGAATTTTTTTATCTTCACTCTTTCTAAAAATCAAATAGGCTTTTTGTGAATAAACCAACTTAATATTATTCATTACTTTATCAATCTCTAAAAAATTACCCTTTAGACGGTAATTGACAAGCTGTAACTTCTTTTTATCCCATTCATCAAAATAATAGATCGTTGGCATATTATCCTGATTTTCTTTGCGAATCTCAATATATGTTTTCTTACCATTGTCAAAAACAGAACTTGGAATATATTTTTCAACAACATTCTTATTTTTAATACAAGAATAATTTTTATTGATTTTATCTGCTTCACTGCGCGCCTTTTGTGTTAACTGATAATCATACCGAAGTTTATTTAACGCATTTCTTAATCCCTGACGCTTTTCTGCCGCTTCCTCTTCTGGATATGAAAATTTTATAAAATACTCTATATCATCACCAGAAGAAACTACTAACCTGTAACTTCTAACATCAGTATTTACAATTATGTTAGTAGTTGTGCCATATACCAAAGGTTTGATATAAACATGCTGGATATTTCCAATTTGATCTAAGTCAACGGTCCACTGCGTACTATTTCCTGTTGCTATTTTTTGAACTTTTTCTCCTGGTCGAAGCTCAAAATCGGTAACATAGCCAATTTTTGTATCAATGTAATACTGATTTGCCTGATCGTAAGTATAAATGCTGGCAGATCCAACGCGTCTATCCGGCTCATAGACGTAGCCACCAGCAAAAGCCGGATTAGAATTAAAAAGCATTACTAATCCGGCTAATGTTAATGGTAAAAATCTTTTCATCGTCATTTACCGCCTACCCCTTCTTGACTAAATTCAAAGTCTGTTATATACAGCCCCAGCGGATTTAATACAAGATCCTCTTTATTTGATACAGTTTTTTGTTCAATACTGAAATTGCCAGTATAAACAGTTTTGATCGGCTTCATAGAATTTGATTTGTTTATAGTAGTTTCTTCCCAACGAACCTGATATGTATTTTTAGTATTAGCAATCGGATTAACATTCAATATTCGGATTCGAGAATACTCGGAGCCGATTTTTTTTGTAAATTCGTCAAGATATAAATTCTTATACTTTTGTGCCGATTGCGAAGTCAGATATTTAATCCCTTTATCCACATTTTCTTTCAAAACATATTCATCTTTTGGGATTGACCTCATGTTAGTTACAAACTGACTTAAAAAATAGTTTACCTCTGTAGAGGTTACTTTGGTTTTGCCCTGCTCCAGTGCACCCAAGCTCTTGACATAACCAGTTTCTGGGTCCACGTGAATTACATAGGGAATAAAAGTTGATCTTGTAGCAATAAAAATTATTCCAAATATACAAATAATCATTGCCACAATACTCATGTAGGATAGCCTCTGCCATTTTAGGATTTGCAAATCCTTCATAGCCAATAAATTTGCGGCTACCTGCTTTCCCTTGTCTTTCTCTCCTGCATACGTGTTTTCCCTTGAACTACTACTCAAGATTTTTACCACCTTTCTGTACATTTGTTATCCTTTCAGTTCTA
>ERZ837910.581-NODE-581-length-56231-cov-17.317022_pt1 | contig 56231 bp, 50 predicted proteins | sample MGYA00519940_ERZ837910 | MGnify/ENA primary metagenome ERZ837910 (study PRJEB31850, sample SAMEA3708825) | human gut metagenome | biome: human gut; feature: human-associated habitat; material: faeces | place: China | collected 2014 ... | reverse complement strand
CCGCCGGTCAGACGGATCTTCCGGACTCCCAGCTTCACCGCCGTACGAGCGATCTCACCGTATTCCTCCACAGAGAGGACGGCCCCGTGAGGGCCTTTTTCCACGCCGTCCGCCGGCATGCAGTACCGGCAGCGGTAGTTGCAGAGGTCCGTGACGCTGAGCCGCAGATAATCAATTGTCCGGCCATACTGATCAATCATTTTATAACTTCCTATCATTCTTGGTCACATCCCGGAATTCCTCCGGGGTATTCATATTGAAAAATACGTTGTCCGGCATCACACCGCCCATATCCGCCACTGTGCATTGAAGCTTGTCCAGCAATGCCGTAGCACGGTATTGCTTTTGCTTCAGCTGCGTTTCCAATGCGGGTAGAGCCGTTTTCGCATAAAAGCCACAAAGCGGGTAAAGCCATCCCGCACCATCCCGGCAGACCAGGGCATCTTCGCCGTTGTACCGCTCCAGCAGCAGCCGGGGCAGCGTCGGGATGAAATTTGGCATATCACAGGGGATGCAGAAAAGCACGCTGCTTCTGGAAACCGATAAGGCCGCATGGAGTCCAGCCAGCGGCCCTGCGCCCGGATAGAAGTCCGGCACAGGCGTCAGCGGCAGTCCCTCCGCTAGAGCGGGCGTATTGGTGGAAAGCAGCTTTTCCTGAAAATCATCCAACTGCCGGGTCAACCGGCTTAGCATGGTTTCACCCTCTATTGTCAGCAGTGCTTTACAGGTTCCCATCCGTCTGGAGCGCCCTCCAGCCAGAATTACTACACCGCAGCATTCTCGTGAAAGCATCATAGCGGACCTCCCCACCGCTTATAGAGGCAATGCCTTCAATGTATCCCCTACATGGATGGGACCACTCCCCGCAGGAATATCAAGCAGGCAGTTACAACCGATCATGCTGCGCATCTGCCCGTTGGCCTGCTTCGATGGGATTGCCACTTCATCCGCCAAGCAGGTTCCCCGAATGAACCGCCTTGTAGGACTACTCTTTTCAAAGGGGGTGGCTGCCCGCACCGTGATCCATCGGGGCTCCCACACAGAGTTTTGGACCATACGGGCCAGCATAGGCCGGACCAACAGGAAAAACGGTACCGCTGCAGAAAATGGGTTCCCGGACAGACTTAAAATAAGCGTTTCATCCTTTACGGAGAGCATGGTCGGCATCCCCGGCTTCATAGACAGTCCGTGGAACAGTATCTCGCCGCCGGACTGAAGTATCGCACTTTCCATCAGATCCTTTTGTCCCACAGAAACACCACCGGTGGTCAGGATTAAGTCTGCAACGCCAATATACTGATTTATTGCCGCTGAAATGCGGCTGGTATCATCCTTTACGGAACATACATCCAAAATCTCTACGCCCATCTGCTGTAAGCTAACCCGTAGATAAGCCGCATTGGAATCGTATATTTTGCCGGGGTACAAGTCCTCCCCCGGCTGTTGAAGTTCATCGCCTGTGGAGAGAATGACCGCTTTCACCTGCTGCCGGACTGTCAGCATTCGGTAGCCGGCTCCAGCCGCCACTGCAACGGCTGCTGCATCAATCAGTTGGCCGCCGGGCAGCAGCAGATCTCCCGCCTGGTATTCCTCACCCTCCCAGCAGATGTTGCTGTCTGCCGAAACACTTCGGAAAATGCGGACTTCCTCTTCTCTCCCATCCGTGTCTTCCTGCATAATCACGCAGTCAGCTCCCAAGGGTATCATGCTGCCGGTCATCAACCGCACTGCCTGTCCCGGGCCCACCGAAACATTGGCTACGCTTCCGGCATATAGCTTGTCCACTACCTGCAAAATGACCGGTGTATCCGGTGCAGCTCCCACAAGATCCTCCGCCCGTACTGCATACCCATCCAACGGCGAACGGTCAAAGGGCGGCTGGGAATACCGAGCATACAGATTCTGTGCCAAGCTACGGCCCAACGCTCTCTCCAAAGTCACTTGCTCCGAACTCAAAACGGGGGTGCGCTCCAGCATGCACTGGATTGCCTGTTCAACAGAGATTGCCATGTAAAGCTCCTTATACATCCTTCTTGTGTTGCTCTAAAATCCATTTCAAAAGAAATTCTGCCAATGGGCAGGCATCGTCCAGTGGGAATACCGGGCAGGGAGCCGGTTCCGGATAGTCACCCACAATAGCCAAGCATTCCTCCGCAGGGACAGAAAGTCCCTTTCCCGTATCTGCTCGGAAGACTGCAATTTTGGGATAGGAACCGTATTTATAACCCTCTGTCAAAATCACGTCTGCATCACGGATATGAGATATGATATCGTCCAGTGGCATAGGGTAGTACTGAAAAATTGCCGTCTTTTCTCCCGAAGCAACCGCTACCACCTCCGCGCCGGCTTTAGCGAACCGCCAGGAATCCTTTCCTTCGGTATCTGCCTGAAAATCGTGCCCATCATGCTTTATAACCGCTATCCGCAGTCCCTTTGCCTTCAGGCAGGGGATCAACTTTTCCAAATAAGTTGTTTTCCCTGTATTAGAATACGCAGTAAAGGTCAGTACCGGCAAGCACACGGCACATTCTCCTCTCCTCAAAAATAAACACGCCTTGTGATACATCACAAGGCGTGCTTTCCCAAGCTCCAGAGCGGAGCCTTTTCCAAACATGGCCTTGCTTTCTTTTCAAAAAACGGAAAGCGTTTCTGTTTCCGGAAACACTCGGCGGTATATTATTTTGCACCGCGGCCGCCGCACCATAGCATAGCCTTAGATCCGGCAGCTTGAAAGCAATCGTACCCTTCTTTATTGGGACAAATTTATAGTAGCAGCTAATCTTAGAAAATGCAAATCGCTTTTCTTGGTATGGGGCAAGCAAAAAAACTGTAGTGACACGTTCACCACTACGGCGAGCTACTTTAAAAGAAGATCCTCATAATGAACTGAAAGAATATTTGAGTTGTTAGTGTCGGGAGTTCACGACCCCGTTGGGGGTGAGGACGTTTTTTGGGACTTATTTGATGTAGTTCCTAAATTTCTCCGCCTCAATATCAATGGAAAAAGTGGGGCCAAAAATATCTTCCTCTACAATTCCAATGGCGGATGTAGAATCAATCATCTCGTTTTAATTCTTGCAAAAGTTGTTCCTGCTCGGCCACTTCTTGGCGCAGAGACGTTAATTCGGAACACAAGGCATCTTTGGTTTTGAATTCGTTTTTTTCTTTTGTATGGCTTGTATTTCGAGGCATGGCAGTACTCTTTAGATTACATCTTTCGATGCAATTCCATTATACAGGGGGTGTCTGACCGGCGGCGAGAGTGTATGATTTCAGCGGTCAAGCTGTCTGACCTGTGCGGTCAAAGTGTCCGTCGGAGGGCGGCGTATTTAACTTCTTACGACAAAACTCTGCAAAAGTTAAGAAAAAATACAGAAATACGCTAAAATGTTGCAAAAAAATCCGAGCTGGCTATAATGAAATAAGCTTTATTGACCGCGCGGATGTGCGCGGCAGAAAAAACCACGCACGTTTCAGGCGCGGACGATCAAGGGGGCGATGGGCGCGAACCGTTGGAACAGGCAACGAACGCTCCCCGCGGCGGGGAAGGAGAGAAAAAAACAGGAATAGGAGGAACAGTCATGGACAAAAACAGGCAGAGCGGCTTTACGCTGGTCGAGCTTGTCGTGGTCATCGCGATCATGGGCATTTTGGCCGGCGTCGGCTCGGCGGCGTACTCGGGCTATGTGAAAAAGGCGAACGAGGCGGCGGACTTACAGCTTCTCGGCGCGGTGAACACGGCCTTTGCATCCGCGTCCTACGATGCGGGACAGTACGACGGGAGACCATCCGGCGGCGCGGCGTCTCTGGCCGAGGACGGCAAGGTGGCTCAGGTCATCTCCTCGGTCGACCGCAAAGGTGAATTCTTTCAGAAGTATTTTTCCGGCAATCAGGACAGCCGGTTCAAGGTATATACCAACCTCGCATACGACAGGGTGACGGGCACCTTCCACGGCGCGGTACTCACCGCGGCGACCGACAAGGACGGGAATATGGTGCTGCGCTATACCATCAACGGGAAGGACTATGAATTTACAGCGACAGAGGCGCAGCTCGACGCATTTCGCGCCTCGACCTTCGGCGGCAAAAGCATGACCATGAACGCCCTCACCGGCAATGTGGGCGGAATGATCAATGCGCTGAATTCTGCCCTTGGTGGGGGCAATTTCCTTGCGAGTGTTCTTATAAATGCCGGTATGGCTCCCGAAACCTTGGGGATAAAACCGGATGAAAACGAAAACTACAGCGAGCTTGATAAGCAGAGGCTGGCAAATGCAGCGCTGCTGCTGACGGCGAGCAAAACAGACGAAACTACCGCAGAAAGACTACTTGCGGTGTTTACGACCAATGCTGCGGATGAGGGGGAAGAGGAATCGCTGGATGTGAAGGCAATGAGCCTTATTAACCCTGATGATATGGGCGAAACGATGAGCAATGTGGGGGCGATGTACGGCATTATGACCGCCTTTGCCTATTCCGAGCAAGCGAAGGGCTGGACAACGACCGTAGATGACAAAGAATACAATGCAGAACAGTATTATAACTATGTCAATCAGCAGATCGCCGCTGCCGGTGAAAAAGAAGGTGCGGAAAAAATTCCTGATATCCTTGCCGCGCTTGGGCAGCTTGGGGCGTTTGTTCAGGACGAGGTCGGCATGACGCCACAATTCATGGATTATATTACCGGCACGGAACAGCTGGATGAAAGCGCGCAGATCAACAAGGATTTGGACGGCTACATCAGCGCGATGCAGGCGCTCAGCCAGAATCAGGACGGTCTGGTTGCCGCCGGTATTCTGGAAAACGGCGCGGACAGCGGAAACATTTCCCCGATCCTGGACCTGCTGTTCGCCCCGCAGAAATGAAGCGCCCTCCCCCATCGGACAGGCACATGATAAAAACGACCCCCGTAAGCGATTCATTTGAATCGCTTACGGGGGATTTTTTGCTCGGATACGGGGAAGAGCGCCGCGCGGAACGCTTAGCCCTCCTCTGTGTAGCCGTTTGGATTTTGCACCTGCCAGTTCCAGGAGTCTCTGGCGCAATCCTTATAGTCGTATTCCGCCGTCCAGCCAAGGATGTTCTTTGCCTTTTCAACGGCGGCAAAGCTCAAGGGCACGTCGCCCGGCCGCGGGCCGACGATGCGGTAAGGCACCTTCCTGCCCGATGCCTCTTCAAACGCGGACACCAGTTGAAGCACGCTCGTCCCCTTGCCCGTTCCCAGATTGAAAACGTCATACTTGCTGTCCGTTTTTTCAAGATAGTTCAGCGCGGCGAGGTGTCCCTTCGCCAGATCGACCACATGGATGTAATCACGAACGCCCGTGCCGTCCACGGTATCGTACTGATCGCCGTAAACGCTCAGATACGGGAACTGCCCGAGCAGGGTGCGGGTGATGTAGGGGGCAAGGTTGTTGGGGGCCTTCTGACCGCAGTCCTCGCCGATGAGCCCGGAGGGATGCGCGCCGACGGGGTTGAAGTAACGCAGCGAGGCAAAGCGGAACTTGTCGCGCTGCCGCGCGAAATCATGCAGGAGCAGCTCGTTGAGATACTTGCTGAACCCATACGGGCAGCAGACCTTGCCGACAACATCGCTCTCGCGGTTCGGCATGGTTTCGGGCGTGCCGTACACCGTTGCCGAGGAGGAGAACACCAGCTTGTACACCTGATGCTTTTCCATTGCGTTGAGAAGATGGAAGGTAGACGTCAGGTTGGTGTCGAGATATCTTCCGGGATCCGCAACGGATTCCGCGACGGATTTTAAGCCCGCAAAGTGGATCACGGCGTCAATGCGGTTTTCCGCGAAGACCTTTTCGAGCGCGGCGCTGTCCAGCAGGTCTAACTTGTAGAAGGCGGGGCGCTTGTTCGTGATCTTCTGGATGCGGTCGATCACTTCAATCTTAGAATTGCACAGATTGTCGGCAATGACAACGTCATAGCCAGCGTTCAGAAGCTCCACCACCGTGTGGCTCCCGATAAAGCCCGTGCCGCCGGTCACCAATATCGTCATGACTTTAATTCCTCTCTCTTCCGTTTGTTTTCTGGCTGCTTGCCGCTCAGAGCAGTCCCTTTTGCTCCAGCTTTGTCATATACCAGGACTTTTTGAGGCTCTTTTCGTTGGCATAGGTATAGACCACGGTATCCACAAGCGTGAGATCGCCGTTGTTGTCCCGGATGAGCGTTTCCATGGCGCGGATGACCTCGTCCATCTTCCCGTCGCACTCCTTTTCCAAGGCGTTCGCCCGGGAAAGATAGCCCTTTGCCATCTTCGCAAGCTGAGTCGTTGTCCGCTTTTCCGCGGGGAGCGCCAGATACTCCGCCTTGGCGTCGGCATACATCGTATCGAGCGCCAGCGTGTACTCCTCGCGCAGGACGTAGACCTTGGCGATGAGCGCCGACAGCTCCTTCTGATAGCTGCTTTCCGCACTTTGTTCGCTCTTCTCGCCCGCGGCCGCCGCGTCCGGCGTCTCAGGTGCAGCGTCCGTTTTGCCGCCGCTTTCCGGGCGGCTTGCCGGGACAGCGCTCTCCGCATCGGGTTGGGAGGGTTCCCCTCCCCCGCTGCCCGTCAGGCGCTCCATAAGCTGCTCCTGCGTCATCGAGCCATCGCGCAGCGCCTGACGCTCCTCCTCCGTGACCTCGCGCACCGTGACCTCGCTCGCCGAGCGCACCGCCTCTTCGATCATCTGACGGTTTTCCTCCAGCTTTTCCTCCAGCTCGTCCGATGTGTGCTGCGTCGCGGCATGGACTGCCTTTAAGTTGTCGCGCTGCCACCACAAAAGCCCCGCCAGCGATACCGCCAGCAGTACAAGAATGGTGCAGAGAATGGTTTTACGCCGTTTCAAGCCGTTTCCTCCACTTTTTTGAGGTCCATTTTCCTCATCCACCAGTTCCAACGCCTGTTATGAGACTTCTGCCGTTGCTCGACCGTTGATCTCCTCCGGGGAAGTATATGTCGGGACCATCTCCCGTAGCATGGTGATCAAATCCTGAGGCGGTATGTCGCGGGTGACGGCTTCATCCAGCCGCAGCAGGTCATCCATGATGACGTCCTTTGAAATGTCCTGCTGCTGTTCGATGAAGATCTTCTCATTGCTTGTTTTGGAGAGCGTTTCACTGCGCATCAGCAGCTCCTCATAGAGCTTTTCTCCCGGGCGCAGGCCGATCTCCTGAATGGTGATATCCTTGTCCAGCTCCAGCCCGGACAGGCGGATGAGGTTTTCCGCCAGCTCCAGAATTTTCACCGGCTCGCCCATGTCCAGAACGAAGATCTCGCTCTGCTTTGCCATGGCGCCCGCCTCGAGCACCAGCTGGGCAGCCTCGGGAATGGTCATAAAGTAGCGGATGATGCGCCTATCCGTGATGGTGACGGGGCCGCCCTCCTGAATCTGCTTTTTGAACAGGGGCACAACAGAGCCATTGGAACCAAGCACATTGCCAAACCGCACCGCGCAGAATTCTGTGGGGCTGTCCGTCCTGCTTTGCAGGATCATCTCGCAGAATCGCTTGGTCGCGCCCATGAAGTTGGTGGGATTCACAGCCTTATCCGTGGAGATCATGACAAACTTTTTGACGCCGAACTTCTCCGCCGCCCGCACCACATGATATGTGCCGAAAATGTTATTCTTGATGGCCTCCTCTGGGCATTCCTCCATCAGCGGGACATGCTTGTGGGCCGCCGCATGGAGCACGATGTCAGGGCGATACATCTGAAACAGGCTGTAAACTTTTTCCTTATCTCGCACGGAGGCGATCTCCACCCGCAGATCGAGCCGCTCGCCCCATACACGCCGCAGCTCCTGCTGGATATCATAAGCATTGTTCTCGTAAATATCCAGAATGATGAGCTGCTTGGGCTGATATTTGGCGATCTGACGGCAAAGCTCGCTGCCGATGGAGCCGCCGCCTCCGGTCACCAGCACGGTTTGCCCTTGCAGGAAATTCAGCAGGATCGCCGTGTCCAGCTTGATCGGCTCTCTGCCAAGCAGATCTTCCACCTGCACATCCTTCACCGCCGCCATGCTCACCTCGCCGTTCACCAGCTGGTAAATTCCCGGCAGGCTCCGTATACGGCAGCTCGTTTTCTGGCAGATGTTCAGGATCTCTTTCTTATCCTTGGCAGACGCTGCGGGAATGGCAAGGACGATCTGCGTGATCCGCTCCTTTTTGACCATCTCGGGGATCTTCTCCCGCCCGCCGACGATGGGCACGTTCCCGATGTACTTGCCCTGCTTGCTCTTGTCGTCGTCGATGATGCAGCAGACATGGCTTTTTAGCTGCGGCGTGACGGAGATCTCCCGCAGGAGCATTCGCCCCGCCTCGCCCGCGCCGATGAGCATGACGCGCTCGCCCTCCTCCTGCCTTGCCTGACGGGCGGAGCTTGCGAACATCCGCAGAAAGCGGAAGGTGCAGCGCCCGCCCACCAGCAGGAACAGCTGAAACAGCAGCTCCATAAAGAGCACGCTCCTCGGCTGGTGATAGCCGAAAAGCGCCGCCGGCACATGGAACGCGCAATAGGCGAGGACGACGGATATCACCATCTCGGCGACATCATGGGCGCTGACGTAGCGCCAGAGGTAGCGGTACATCCGGCGCGGCCAGAAGACCGCCGCCGTGACCAGAATCTCAAAGGGCAGAGCGCGAAACCACGGCTCAAGGTAATTGGCAGGCACCTGATCAAAATCGAAGTCGAAGCGCACCAGCAGCGCAAGCCCGCCCGCCAGGATGATGAAAATGGCATCCAGCAGGATGAGCAGCACCGTCTGAACGGGCACGCTTTTCTGAATCGTTTTCATAAGACGCTCCCATAAATCTGCGGGAAAAGGCAGTCCCTCCACTGCCTTTTCCCGTACTCTTTTGAATTCTCCGCTCAGCGGAGGGCGACGCCGTCAGACGCCTCGCAGATGTTCTTCCACGCCCAATGGGTCTGGGGGACATCCGGGTACTGGCGGGCATTCTCGTAAGACTGACCTGCCATGCAGCGGCCCAGCAGACGGTTCAGCAGAACGGCTGCCTGCGCGCGGGTGATGTGCTGATTGGGGGCAAACTGCCCGTTGCCGACGCCGTTGACCCAGCCGAAGGACGCCGCCGTGGAAATGGCGTCAAACGCCCAGTGGCTGGCGGGCACGTCGGTAAAGGTCTCTCCGCTCGCGGAGACCTGAGTAAAGCGGGCGCAGATGGTGACAAACTCGGCGCGGGTGATGGGCTGATTCGGGGCAAACTTGCCGTTGCCGACGCCCTCCACGATGCCAAGAGAGGCAAGGGCATTCACCGCCTCGGCGCACCAGAGCGTGTCGGGGACGTCCGTAAAGGTGGATTTGGAGGAAACCTTCTGCTCCTTCAGCAGGCGGTAGAAGATCTGCGCCACCTGTCCGCGGGTAACGGAGCTTGCGGGATAGAACCTGCCGTCCGCCATGCCCTGCATATAGGCAATGTCCTGATCGGTGTTCAGCTGCTTGGAGATGCCGGTCATATCGGGGTCGGCGACCATCACGGCGCGAACGGACACGCTGCTTTCGGGCATGGTGAAGGTGTAGACGCCGTCAGACTGCTTGCTCACGGGAATGTCGTTGCCGCTCACATCCTTGACCGCCAGATCGGAGAGGACATAGCCGTTCGACGCGGCGCTGTCCCGGATGACGGCGGTCCCACCCTTGGGCAGGGTATTCTTGTCCGCGCGCAGCGTGTTGTTCGGCACGGGATCCACAACGACCTTGTGACCGTCGGGCGTGGGCACGACGGGCGGATTCACGCCGCTGTCCGAGCCGGTGGTGTAGGCCTTGAGCGTCACGGTCACGGTGTAGAGACGGCCGTTGTCCCGATAGGTCACGCGGTTGACGCGGTCGACCGTGAGGTTTGCGAAGGTGGAGGAAAGGCTCTTGAGCGTATCCTTGAAGGAGCTGTCCACGCTGTCATAATACTTCTCCACGTACGCATTCCACGCGCTCTCGCCCTGCCGGAACGCCTCGGCGCCCGTGTCCACGATGGTTCTGAGGCCGGTTCCGGCGAAAATGCTCTCCAATTCGCCGTATTTGCTGTCGACGACGGAGGCAAGCTCCGATGCAAGGGGCGTGCTCATCGTGCCGTAGCGGCTGGAGGAGGCGCTGAGCGTCCGCTCCACGCCGTCGGCATCGGGACCGGAGATGGTCACGTCGACATAATAGGTCGTGGCTGCCAGCGCGGTCTGCGACAGCAGCGTGCACAGCACCAGCATCAGTGCCAGCGTTCTCGCAATGTTCCGTTTCATGTTCATCTTCATCCTCCATTGTATAATAAGTTGTAAGAATCACGTTTCTACTTTTTCAGACAATGCCCTCAAGATGCAGCGTCTCGCTGTGCAGCCTGCCCGGCAGGGCGCTGTGATGGGTGGCGAATACCGCCGCCGGATACGCGCCCGTCAGCTCTGTCAGCAGCTGTGCCTCCGTATCCTCGTCCAGCGCCGAGGTGATCTCGTCAAGCAGCAAAAAGCGCGGGGCGGAAAGCATCGCGCGGGCGATGGCAAGGCGCTGACGCTGTCCCGCGGAAAGACCGCCCCCCTCTTCGCTCAGGACGGTTTCAAGGCGGTCGGGCAGGTCGCGGACAAAGCCGCATTGCGCCCGATCCAACACCTCCCAAAGGGCGGCGTCATCCGCGTCGGGCTTTGCCAGCAGCAGATTTTCGCGAATACTGCCGGAAAAGAGCCAGGGCGTCTGTGGGACATAGCCGAACAGTCCCCGCACGGCAGCGGAGCAAGGGAGCTCCCCCCGCTCGGTTTCAAGGTATACCCGGCCCTGCTGGGGGTGATAAAGCCCCAGAATAAGGCGGAAAAGCGTGCTTTTTCCGCTCCCGGATATTCCCGTGAGGCAGGTCCAGCGATCGAGCGGCAGCCGCGCGGAAAAATTCCGCAGAACAGGCTGTTCCTCGCCCTCATAGGAAAAGGTGACATTTTCAAATACGATGGCGCGAAGGACGTCGTCCTCCGCCGCCGCTTGTCCCGGTGCCTCCCCGGGCAGGGAATACAGCTCATCCAGCCGCGCCTCCGCCGCGCGGACGGCTGCCAGCCGGGACTGAACGCCCGACAAGCCCGTGAGCGGGCTTTGGAACATCGCGAGGAGCTGTAAGAGCGCCGCAAGGTCGCCGAAGGAGAGCCTTCCTTCCCGAATGGCGATGCCGCCCCAGACAAGAAGAACGGCGTATCCAAGCTGCAATACGGCGGAAAACCCGGTTCCGACCCCCGTTGAGAAGACGCGCAGGCGCTTGCGCTCGCGCAGCCACTCCTTCTGCCGTCCTTCAAAGCGGCGGACAGCCTCCTCCCCCGCCGTCATGCTGCGCAGAAGCTCCGTATGCTCCAGGATCTCCTGCGTGCAGCCCGTCAGACCTTCCTCCGCCTGACGCACGCGCAGATGCCGCCGCGTCAGATACTTTCGCAGCAGCCGCCCGCCGGCGATCGCCAGCGCGCCCGCGCCTATGACCGCAAGGGCAAGGGGGATATTGACGAAAAACAGCGCGGATGCGGCGCAAAGCAGTCGGATGAGCTGCCCCGCCACCTGGGGGCGGCCGACGACCCGCCATTCGCAGACGGTGTAAGCGTCCTGCGTCAGGCGGCTGAAGACCTGCCCGCTGTGGTAGCGGCTGTATGCCTCCGCATCCTTGCTCAAAAGCGTATCAAGCGTGTTGCGCCGCAGCGATAGCGCCGCGCGGTCGACCGTCCTGCCGGAAAGCAGGTCAAGCCCGCCGTCGAGCAGCGGGAGAGCCAGCGCCAGAAAGAGCAGCGCGCCCCCCCATGTCCTGCCGCCCTCATCCAGCACCCGCCGGCTCACCAAGGCAAGCGCCGCGATGCCGAACGCCTGCGCGGCGATGCCTGCATACAGCAGCGTGAGCGGCGTTTTGTACGCGCCCGCCGCCTTTTTCTTCGACTGACTCATCTCATCTTCTCCCGCGTATCAGTCCCCTCCGTGCCCGCTGAAGGAATCGCAGCAGCCTCAGCAAGGGGCGACGGGCGGGAAAGGTATGGACCCAGAAGTGTTCATAAAGCCGGTAGGGCCGGGACAGGGCGGTCTCCTGCCAGTGCCTCTTGCGGCGAAAGGCGGTGACGTACGCAATGATCTGCGCCTCATCGACCTGCTCCCCTTCCCACTGAGCGTCGCCGCAGCAAATGCAGGTCTCTGGCGCACACAGGCGGATGACCCGGTGCAGGATATAGCTGCCGTCCGCCTTCTGATAGAGGGCGATATCGCCCCTTTGCACGCGGCGGTCGAGCCGCGCAAGGCGCACCATGTCCCGTCCATCGGCAAGAAGCGGCCACATACTGTTTCCTGTTACCGGAAGGAGCGCTTCTCCGTGCGCGAGCTGCTCATCGAGCAGTTCGCGCAGCTGCGCCATGGGGATCTGCCGGACCTGCATCTTACAGACCGTCCACCGCGCCGACGGGTCTCAGCTTGTCAAGAAAGGCGGCTGCGTCCGCCTCCGCCTGCTCCCGTTCGACCGAATACACGGCGCATAAGGCGTCTCCAAGGCTTTGGAGCGTCTGTTCCTGTTCCAAAAGGTCCCATAAAAATGCGCCGGTCTCGTTTACGGAGATCATTCCCGGAAACGCTTCGGCAGCCGCCCCCAAAGGGACGATGACCGACATATCTGCGACCCGGCGCAGGATGAAATTCTCATTTCTTCGCATATTCCCTCTCCTGTTCTGCACGCGCTGCGGTGAAGATCGCGTCGCTGCGGCAAAGGAGCGTTTCCAGCGCATCCCCCGTCAGACGCTTTTTGGCAACGGCAGCGGCAGGGCCCAGATCGGGTGTGCGCCGCTGTGTGCCGTGACAGTCGGATGCAAGGAAAAAGGATTGCCCCTCCCTCAGCAGCCGAAGGAGCTTCCACCGCTCCATGGGATGCAGCAGGCATCCGGCGCTGAGCTGGATGGGGACGTTCAGGCGATACAATTCCTGTATGTGCTCTTTCTTCTGCCGCCCCAGATACCGCTCCAGATGCGCCAGCACCGGCGTAACGCCGCTCTGTGCCGCCAGAGAGTAAAGCTGGTCGATCATACTATTGTTCCAGAGGGTGAAGGGCAGTTCCAGCAGCAAATAACGGCTCGAACCGAGACACAGCGCCTCAAGATCGTCCCAATGGTTCATATTTGGCATCCATGCCACCTCTGCACCCAACACAAGGTCAGGAAAAGGTTCGGCGGTTTTCTTCATCGCTGCGGAAAGATGCTCCCAAGCGGCTTGCCGACGCGCGAGAAACTGCTCTATGCTCTCCCTGTCCCGATGAAAATGGGGGGTGAGCGCTACACCCGTAACGCCCTGCGCTGCCTCCATGCGGAGCATTGCAAGACTGGCTGCCGTGTCCGGCGCGCCGTCGTCCATGCGGGGCAGAATATGGGTGTGAAGATCGGTCATGGGATGCTCCGTTCCCCGCTGTCCGGCTTCTCCTGTCCGTATCCGTAACCGTAGCCGTGCCCATAGCCGTAGCCGTAACCGTAGCGGTGGCGTCGATAGCCGTATTTCCGATATCCGTAGTATCCGCTCTCCCTCGTGACCTCGTTGAGAACAAAGCCGAGGATCTTGGCATGGGAGCGCTCTAACTGCTCCACCGCGCGCAGGACGCTCCCGCGCTCGGAAAGACCCGCGCGTACCACGAACAGCACGCCGCTGCTCTCCGGCACCAGAACGCAGGCGTCCGTCACCAGATTGACGGGAGACGTATCGAGAATGATGTAATCATAGTTCTCCTGCAAGCTGTCAAGCAGCGCTTTCATGCGGGAGGAACCGAGCAGTTCCGACGGGTTGGGCGGCACGTCGCCGGCAAAAATGACGTCAAGATCCTCAATGCCGGAATCATGGATGGCCTTTCCCAGCAGCTCCGGCTGGATGAGCAGGTTGCTCAGTCCTACCTTTTCCTTCGCGGACAGCAGACGCGCCAGCTTGGGACGGCGCAGGTCACAGTCGATCAGAAGGACGCGCTGCTTCATCTCCGCATAGGAGATGGCAAGGTTGAGTGCGGTGATGCTCTTGCCCTCGGACTGCAAGGCGGAGGTGACGATCAGGACCTTGCACGCCGTCTCGTCCGCCAGGGAAAAAGTCACGTTGGTCCGCAGGGTCTTATAGGACTCGCGGATGAAAAAATCGCTCTTTTCTGAGAGGATGTTTTTCCGCTCCACTTCCATGATCGCCGCGGTATCCGGCGCATCGTGACGCCGGGCTCTCCGCAGAAGGGAAAACAGGTTGTTCTTCATATCGCCTTTTACCTTTCTCCGCCGTGTTCGTCGGCCTTTTGTGCGCTGAGCCCCGCCTTTTTCCGCTCATTCTCCGCAAAGGAGGGGATCTGCCCCAGCATGGGAAGATCGAAAAGCTGCGTCAGGTCTTCCTCGTTCTTGATGCGAACGTCCATCAGATACAGCAGCGTAACATAGACGACCGCGAGAAGCAGACCTGCCGCGCAGCCCAAAAGGGTATTTTTCCGATAGCTTGGGGTATAGCGGCTCGTGGGCACCTTGGCATGGTCGATGATCTTGGTGGAGCTGCCTTCGACAAATTCCTCGATCTCGCCGGGGGCGACGGTCGCCACCGCGTTGGCGATCTTCGCCGCCATCTCCGGATCGGGGTGGGAGATGTATACCGAGAACAGCTCGGTCTCATCCACCTGCGCCGTCGTCATCATGCCGCGGATCTCAGCCGCAGAGTAATCGAGCTTCGCGTTCTTTACCACCTTTTCCAGCACGGTATCGCTGCGGATGATATTGACATAGGTGTTGACGAGCTGCTGGGAGGTCGCGAGGTTCGCCGCGCTGATATAATCCACCTGCTGATTCGCCTTTATATTGTTGACGTAAATGGTGACGTTTGCACGATACAGCGGCGTAATGAAATTGGCAGTGTAGATCAGGGAGATCCCCGCGGCGGCAAGCGCGCACAGCAGGATCAGCCGCCACCGCCTGAGGTAAAGCAGCAGCAGCTTCCAAAGGTCGATCTCCAGAATGTCGCTGGATCGGTTGATGTTGGATTCGTTCATGGTTGTATTTCCCTTTCTGTCTGCGTTTGGACAGATCTTGAGCGGGGCTTTCCGCCCCTTTTGGCGAGAGACCGCCTGAATAGTCTAAAGGCGGCACAAAAAGCCGCATATCAATCGGTACTCTTTGTGCCGCTTCCGTCCACTGGCAGCGGGCAGCACGGCGTTTGCGTACTGCCTCCTGTCAATCGATGGGTTTGGCTTGATCCGGAAACAGTTTCTCCCGGACAAAATAGGCGGCGCTGTCGTCATTCCGGCAAATCAGCCGGAACACGTTCGTCTCCCGCAGGAGACGGTCTGCCGCGGCAAGCAGCCGCTCCATATCCTCCCGATGCAGACGGAAGGGGGTCTGGCTCAGCAGCAGAGGTAAAGCCTCCGCCGGAGTGAGCGGCTGTAAAGCGTTTTCCTCCCCCTGAAAGAGGAAGCAGATCGCGTGCAGGGGTGCATTTCGATTCTGATTCAGCGCCTCCTTGCCGGACCACGGCGTGCCGTAGACCTGCCACACACCGCTTTCGCGGCGCAGGGCAGGCTTGTCATCATTCAGAATGGACGCGCCGAACAGGCGCACCCATTTTTCCGTGTGGGTGGATTTCCCCGTGCCCGGCGGCGCGGAAAAGCACACGGCCTGTCCGCCATATTCCACCGCCGAGGCGTGAAGCATCATCCCCTCGTGGGACAGAAGCCCCACGGCAAAGCAGTCGCCTGTGGCGATGTACTCCGCAAGGTCCTCCGTTTCCAGCTCGGGACAGAGCGACAGCGCCTCCGCGCCGCCCACGCGGATGGTGATATCCGCCGCGCCGCCCCAGGCGGAGGTCCGATAGACCTCCGCCTGGGCAGCCGTGCGTCCCTTGGGGGACATTTCAACGATCAGATCAGCGATTCGGTAACGCATTACTTTTTGTAGATCTTTCCGTTCTCACCCCAGTAGGTGCGCTTGCTCGTGACGCTGGCAACGGTGAAGGGCTTGTAGCCCCATTGCTTCAAGGCAACCTCGTCCTCTTGCGACCCCGGAGCGGCCAGCGCCTCCATCGGCGCAAGCAGGATCAACTCGGCGGACGGAGCGATATAAGGTTTTTTTACAGTTTTCATCATGCTGATTCACTCCGTTTACTGCTTGATGCCTAACTCGTCCAAGAACTTTTTAAGGATCTCCTGCTGCTTGGGAGTGAGGTCCTTGAGGCCGTCGGTTTCCGTCCAGGCATCCTTGAAGCTCCACTTCTTCGGTTCGCTATCCTGCGTTTCGTTATTTTTGAACATTGCCTGCGCGGTGGCAATGATCTTCTCGGTATAGGCAGCGGGCTTATCCTTTTCGAAGGAACGTTTCAGGTACACCTCGAAGAGAAAGGCGTCACCACTGCGAACGACCGGACTATCGCCGGGTTCTGCTTCAGGGGGAATGTCCTTGTCGGCAGGTAACTCATAATTGTCTTCGCCGAGCGGCCTGCCATCTTCACCCTTCAGCGTAAAGCCCAGAGACGTTAGGTAATCCTTTGCGGCTTTGTCGCCTTGGAACTTGCCGATGAAGAACAGCGCGCACTGCGGGGCCGCCAGCTCAAAGCGGTAGCCGGTGACGGAGATGTTGAAATGGTGGAAGGACAGATTCAATGTACCATTTTCTTCCGTCCCCGGAATGGCAACATAGCGATCGTATTCCCCATCCACCGTCGGCGGCGTCTGGTAGGTCGGGGCTACCGTGCCCGTCACCGTGCCGACGATCTTGCCGCTCGGGGCGATATACTCCTTGCTCGAGTTGTCCATGCCGTAAAGCTTATAGCCGCTCGTTACCGAGATATCGCCTGTCACCGTGCGGCCGTTCAGGTCGAGGCGGAGACTCTTGTTGTTGACGCTGATAGGTTTCTCGGTGGTGTTGTGCAGCAGCTTGATATAGTTCGTCGGAGCGGTGTTGCTGTCCGGCGAGTACGCGTTGACCGCGGCTTCCAGGGTGGAATAGGTGTCCCCCTGCGTGCCGTTGTTGATGATCGCCGCGACATCCTTCACCCATGTGCCGTTGCCGCAATCCTGGCATTTGCAGTAGATAAAGGTATCGTTAGCCACGGCATCCTTGGTTTCGGTGTATTTGCCGTCGGCGTTTTTCAGCTTGGCGGGGGTGATGGGGATGCTGACGTATGTAATGTCCTTGTTTGCTTGCGTGCACTGGTAGGTGTTACTACCGGTACCAGGCGCACCCGTCTGGATAAACCTGCCGGTCCCCTCGCTGGAGCAGATGTTCGCGCCGCTCTGCGTGGTGTAGACGCTGCCCGCCGCCGTCAGCGTACCATTGACATCGATCTTCGCATCTGTGAGTGTGCGTGTTCCTGTTTTCGTCGGCGAATAAAGGACAGGTACAAATTCCTTGTTGTTGATGCAGTAGGGTCCCCACTCGCCTGTCTCTATGTTGTAGTCATAAACATACAGCGATTTACCGGACACTATATTCAACTCTGCGTCCTTCGCAATGTTGATCTGCGCCCCCGGCAGCAGTGCCGCGTCGCAGTTCATCGCAACGCTTCCTGACAGGATATTTAATGTCATATTGCTGTTGACGGGCAGAACATAATCCTTTGAGTCAATATTATAGCCCGAAATACCCAGAGCAAGGCTGTCGAGCGAGGCTGAGCCTGTCGTTGTATATGTCGTGCGGTCGGTTTTCGAATCGTACTTTTTTGTGAGCGTTCCTCCGTTGCCAAGTCGAAATAGGCTATTAGTGCTTCCGATAAAGTCGATCGTCGCTGTTTTTACAGTGTCGATAAAAAGGACTTTAACAGAAATAGATATATATGTGCGCTCCGCGGCTCCCGCCTGAATGGTCAAAGCCGCTTCAATATTCTGAACATAGTATTGAGAAAGAGGAAACACTTTTTGCTTTTTTCCGAGCATATCAGAGGTTGCCGTACCGCCGCGCCAATCCCTTACTTGGAAGTACTCATAGACCGTCGCGCCGAATTCGGCGGTGATCTGCCCATCGCCGGTGATATAACCCCATGCATAGAGGTTCGCGCCGTTCCTCAGCGTGATGGTACTGCCCGCAGCCATGTCGATCTGTCCGTAGGGACCGCTCGGTCCGAGAGACCCCATGGTGTGACAGTGCTTTCCGCCGACGCTGATCGCGCCGTCGACTGTGATGGACGAACCGGGCGCCATGGTCAACTTTCGAAAGGCTCTCGGCGTTTCGTATTTTTCAATAGACTCCGGTTTGTCTGTGTAGAGCGTTTCCGCCTCGTCAAACGGGATCAGCAGGGTGACCCCGGATGGGATCGTATAGGTTCCTGTGATTTTGCCGTCGGAAGCCAGCGTGATCTTGTTCTGGCTGTTTGCCTGCGCATAGGCAACCGCTTCGTTCAGATCGTCAAAAAGCTGACCGCCGGTTTCAAAAAGGGCTAAATCTTTGCTCCTGAACCGCGCTGTGATGGTGCAGTCGCTGTCGAAGCTCAGCGCCGTCGTAGCATTGGTGTTGATGCACGTCCCGGTGTTCACATCATACCAACCCTTAAAGCGATACCCGTCCGCCGGGGTTGCGTCAACCTTATAGGCGATCGAGGAGCTTTGCGCGTTGGTATACTCCTCGGTGATCGTTTTTCCGTCCACGGTGTAGCTGCCGTTCTCGGCGGGCTGGAAGGTCACGGTGGCAGTCGTATCGGCGGATACAAGTGTCACATTGGTCATCGTGATCTTGGTGTCGTCGCTGGTGCTGCCGGATTTGATGTAGACCGTGGCTGTGCCATTCGGCGCCAGTTCCTTAGAGAAAGAGTCTGTGCCGTTTTGCTGAACTGTTTTAGAGTCAACTCTAATCGTGCCGCTGCTTAACGTAGCAACGTAGTCAAAGGACAGCGTTGCCGTCGTGGTCTTCTTGTTGGTGATGGTCAGCGTGGACGTATAGTCCGTTTGAGACTCCCAAAACCATTTCGGAGGTTTGCTTCTCGCATGGCCTTCGATCTGCTTGCCGCCGGCCTTCCACGCATTGTCCACGCCACCTGTAAAGCTCAAGCCGATGTTTTCATCGGCTAAACCGGTCACGGGTCCGCTGGTCGCCGCCAGCGCCGGCAGCGTCATCGCCGGAAGCATCGTCAGTACTGTGACAAACGTCAGGAGCAGCGACACCAAGCGCCTGCCGATCCGTTTTTTCATTCCGTCGTCCTCCTGTTTTTCTTTCTTTCATAATTCACCGTTTTTGCTGCCGTCCCTGCGGCAGCAAAAACGGATCTTTTGTCTTACTTCTTGGAATTCAGCACTGCCTGCAGCAGGGCAAGGGTCTGGTCGTCGTTGAACGCGTTGGAGCTGGAGGTGTCGAAGGTAACGCCGTATTTCGTCTTGCTCTCGCTGATAATCTGCAAGGCGCTGAGATACGCATTCATATCGGCCTCCGCACCCTTGCTGTTGTCATTGACATAGTCGTGATATTTCTTCTGCTCAGCCTCTGGCATGGAATCAAATTTCGTCACAAATCCCATGAGAACCTCTTGCGGGTTGCTTTTGTAGGCCTGCTGGAGCTCCGGGTCGGCGTAATTCGAGTTCAAGTAGCCAGCCGCCACGCCCAGTGCCAACGCAACATTGCTGCCGTAGTCGCTCCCGGTAACAGTGGCCAGGTTCAACGGGCCGGTGCCATCTTCCTTTAGTTTTGTTAAATAGGTTTGCAAGTTGCTCTTCATGCCGCTTGCATTTCCGGCGACATGGAGCACGATTTCATTTGCCAGTTTTGTTTTGGTCTCTTTGTCTAATTTTGTTAGATCGTCTTGCTGATTCTTCGGAACCCCTATTTTATTCAGTATTTTCGTCAATTCTTCTTGACCAATTGCGGTTTTAGCAAGGTTTATGTAGTCATTAGTGGCAAACAGGGTCGAAATTGCGTTGCAGGTATCCGCCAGTTCCTTCTCATGACCGTCCAGATTGGACTTTCTGAAATTCTCCAGCAGGGTCTTATGAGTACTATCCAGCGTGATCTCCATGGCGGGAAGGATAATCGTTCCGCACGTGCCGTTCGCGTACTTGTCCGTGTGGTATTTCACCGTGGTTGCCCAGTTATCGCCGAAGGCGTTTTTAAGCCACTGCTCAACGACACTCGCGTTGCCGGAAGTGCCAACAGCATCGACCCTCGCGCCTGTCTTGTCGACGATCACGCGGCCTGTTACGCCGGGGTTCTCATACTTGCCGATCTCACCGGCGTAGATGATGTTCTTATACAGAGTCTCGTCCAGACCCTCGTTGGTGCGCTTAATGTAGCCGCCGTAGCCCACCGTGCCGACGCCGGCTAAAATGCCGATGATCGCGATGACCACAATAAGCTCTACCAGCGTAAAGCCTGCTTTGTCACGCAGCTTGTTTCCCACTTGCTTTTTCATGTTGTATCCTCCTCAATATATTTGTTTTCTTTTTGAGAATTATATGAACAGATGATTACTCTGTGGTTTCCTTTCCTGTCTTCCAGTTCAGCACGCCGTAGCCCACGATGCGCTTATCGTTCAGATCGTAGCGCTGGACGGCGACCTTGCCGCCGCTGTTGCCCTCGATGGTGTAAAGGAAATTCCCTTCCACGCACAGCACCGCGCCGACGTGGTCCGGGTCCTTGACGCCGTCCGGGTCGTTGCGGCCGTCCCAGTCGAAAAAGACATAGTCGCCGGGGATGGGCATATTGTTGGCGTCACCGCGTTCGCGCCACATACGGCTATCCTTGAATCCCTTCATGCCCTCATCCACGTCTGCGAATCTGGGCGGCGCGCCGTTGATGGTATCGCGCTGCTGATCGGCTGCCCACGAGAGGAAGCAGCCGCACCAGGGAGTGTACTGGTTCCAGCCGGGGTTATCCTTGTAGCTGCGGATGTACCATTCGGAGAAGTAGCCGCTCCCTCCGATGATCTCTCCCCTGCTGTCGTACTGTCCGGCAAGCGTCTTTAAAAACTCGAACCGCGCGTCCTTTTCCGTCTCGGTCAGATCGGCGGCGGCCGGCAGGGTCGGAGTTTTTTTTAGGATATCTTCCGCCTCTTCTCTGCCGACGCTGTCGCCCTCGATCCCGGTGCGGCAGAAGACGGAGGTGCTGTAGCTGTGCGCCGCGGTCGCGAAGGTGAAGGTCACGAGGCTGCCGTCCAGATCGACCCGCGCGCCGCGCAGGTTGTCCAGCAGCACCTGATCGCCGCTCGTGCCGCTCGTGAGCGTTCCGCTGTTGTAGCGCAGCAGCACCGCGCCGGGAGTGCCGTCGGCAGTCTTTCCCTGTAGCTGCCAGCCGTCGGAGAGCGGCTCCACGCGGTAGATCTTGCCGCTGGCGGAGAGATCCTCCAGCGCGGAGAGCACGATGCGCACGGTCTGCTGCTCGCCCGCCTCCTTCTGCGTTGTTTGATGCACCCGCAGTCCGAGCAGCATCAGCGACGCTGCGGCTGCCAGCACGATGGAGCTGACAGCGACGGTCACCAGCAGCTCGACCATGGTAAAGCCGCTGTTGTTTCGTTTCATTCGCTCGTCCCCCCTTCCGCTGTCAAGTGGGTGATGGTATAGGTGTTGTAGTGGCGCGTCGCCTTGCTGACCTTGGCGGTGTACGTCGTTTTGGGCTTTCCGTCCGGCAGCGTTTGCGTCGTCGTTTTTACATCGTAAGTGAGCGCCATGCTGATCTCTGTTTCGATGCAAACGGTATCGTTTTTGTAAGTAAGCGTAAATTTGCAGGATTCCCTGTCAGAATCGCGGGTATCATGTTTCAAGGTATATCCGCTGGCCAGTGAGTTTAAGTAGGCTTTGTACGCTGTTTTCGCCGCGTCCTTTGCCTCATCTTCCGAGTTGTATTCCGCGGAATCCGTTAAAAGATGTACGTCCTCCGCCAGCGCCACGAATCTTTCGATCTCGCCCTCCGCCTGATAGAGCTGCCGCGTCTGGCGGATGGAGCGCTCCTGCGCCTGATAATTTTTCAGCGCCGCGGTGCAGACGGACACGGCGACGGCGCACAGCACCAGAACGACGATGAGCACATACGCCAGCGCGTAACCGCCGTTGTCTTTCCAGAGCTTCTTCATGTGCCACCGCCTTCCGGCACCGCGCGGACATACGTTTTCACCGTAACGAGCTTCGTGTGCCTATCCGACACCGTGACATGATAATAGGGGTCGCTGTCGTGGTCTTTCTTCGTTTCGATCGTCACATCGGAGAAATCTCTTTTGCGGTAAACGGGACTTGCCTCCGTGACGCCGTCCTTCATCAGGGTCTCCACGGCGGTACGGACGTTCAAATGGGCTTCCATCACGGCCTGGCTGTGGGCGTTGATCCGTCCTGCCAGAATGAGGCTCGTGCAGATGGGCGCGGAGATCAGGCCGATAATGGCGATCGCCACGACGACCTCCAGCAGCGAAAAGCCCGCTGTTCTCTCTTTCCCGATCTTTTTCATGCCTTGTCTCTCCCAATGGGTCAGTTGAAAATGTCTGTCTTACCGGTCGCGGGCGGCGTTACGCCCGGTTCCTCATAGGTGTTCTGAGCGGACGGCATCAGATACAGCGTCAGGGTCATCTGCCCGTCCAGCAGCTTCTTTTCGCTGTCGTAGTTGAAGGTGGCATACCGGATGGAGGTAATGCGCTCATCCGTTGCCAGCGCGTGCACCATGTTCTTGAACTCCTGATAGGAGGCGTGATAGTACACCGTCAGGTTCAAGCCCTCAAGGAGTGCGCCATCGCTCAAGGCCTGCATCGGCGTGATCTCACCGAAAGAAAACTCGATGTCGCCGCCGCTCCCGAAGCGCTGAAGGAAAATATCGTGCAGTTTCTGGGTGTAGCCCAGCTCCTTACTGCCGGTCCCCAGCGTTTTTTCCAGATACAGCAGGTAGAGGAGCTGATCCTCTTCCTGCATCCCGGCGGGGAACTTGTCATAAAGCGCGGCGCGGCTTTCCTCGATCGCGGCCTCTGCCGGCTCAAGCTGATCCTGCACGTCCTTGTACATCTCGTTTTCGACGATGGTGGTTTGCAGCGCGGTGATCTGAGCATTTAACTGATCCCGCTCCATGACGTAAGCTTCACTGCGGGGGCGGTAGCCCAGAACATACACCAGAACGGCGACCAACAAGAGCAGGACTGACAGGACAGCCTTCCAGTTTCTACCGATCACTTTCACTGGCCCACCTCCACTTTCTCAACCTTGGCGTCGCGATCCAGACCCTTGCGCGTCTGCTCCGCCTGGATCAAGGACTCGTCATAGGACAGCACGACCGTCAGGTAATAGCGGTTGTCGGCAGGCTTCTGCGTCTGAGAAGCGCCGGTGTTGAAGATATCCGGGATGCCTGAGCCGCCGGTTTGATTTTTGAGTTGATTCATCAGGATCCACATCAGCAGATCGTTTTCATCCATGCCCGTGCTGCCGGAGGTGCCGGATGTACCGGAGGTCTGCTGATTCTTCCGCAGCAGCGCGTTGACCGCGGCCACAGTGGCGGCATCCCGCTGGAACGCCGCGCCGCTGTTGATCTCCTTTTGGAGCATCGCAAGGTCGAGCGCGGTGTTGACCGAGCGGAGCTCGCCCATTTCCTTGGCAAGATGGAGCGCGAGCTTGCCGCTCAGCGTCTGATTCTGCCGAATGAGCGCGATCGCTGCGTTGACATTCGTCTTGTTGTCAGTCAGGATATTCAGCAGGTTCGGCAGATATTTGTTCAGCATCACATCGTCGCTCTCATAGAACATGCGGTGCTGATCGGCGTTTTTCCAAATGTCGTCAAAGATCTTGTCGTACAGGATCTGGTCCTTTTCCTCACGGGCGATATCCTCGCGCATCAGCAGGAAAAACTGATACATGGCGGCAGGATCGTTTTGCAGCAGGGAGCGCAGCGCCGCCTTTTCCTGCGCGGCAGTGGCGCTCTTGAGCAGGCTGTCGAGCGGGAAGGAATACTGCTGCACCGGGCCGTAGACGGCTTGCAGCGCGTTGAGCTGGTCGTGGCTCAGGTATTGCAGAGCGAGACGCAGACGCGCGATCTCGGTCGTCTCGACCGACGGAGCGGTGGTCGTGCCGCCGCTCGGCGCGGACGGCGTGACCGGCGTGCCGGAATTGCCGGGACGGCTCGGAACGCTGGGGGTGCTCGGCGTGCCGCCGGTGCCGCCTCCACTGCTGCCGCCTCCGGGGAGCAGACCTTGCAGGAAATCAAGGTTATCGGGGGAAATGGTCATGCCGACCTTCTCCATCATGTCGGCGTAGCTTTCGATCTTCTGGATGGTCGCTTCGTCAACGCCCGCGGCACGCAGCAGCGGGAGCGTGTCCTTGATCATTTTGCCGGTGATGCCGTTTGACGCGTTGGGGAACAGCTCATCGAGGGAATAGCCGCCCTCGGTGGGAGGTTCTTCCGTACTGCTTTCCGTGGTACTATCCGTTGTGCTTTCCGCAGTACCATCCGTTGCGCTTTCCTCCGTGCCCGGCACGGGGGACTCCTTCTCCGCTTTCTCGTACAGCGCAGCGATCATTTTGTCCGGGGAGTAGGCTTCCCGCGGGCCGATGGTCAGGCTGGAAACGGTGTTGAGGGTCATGAAGGGCACGTCGCGCAGCGCCACGAGGAAATAAGCGGCGTCCTCCTTGCTCTGGAAGGCGACCTGCGCCGCAAGACACAACTCGGTCGTGCTCAGAGCGGTCACCGTTGACTTCTTGGGGAGCTTTGCCTCCAGCTCGCCCAGCACCAGTTCAAGGTTGTCGTTATATGTCCGAACGGAGTCGAATACGATGTCCCAGTCGGCGCTGTAAGCGTCGTACATACTCGAATAGTTGTGGTAGTTCTCCGCGCAGCCAGCGTTCTGCTGAGCAAGCGCCGTCAGGCGGTCCTGCTGTGCGCGCAGACCGTCCAGCTCCGTGCTCCACGACAGCTTGGAGGTCAGCAGCAGCAGTACGGACGCCGTCAGCGCCGCGCCGCCAAGGAACACAAGACCGTACTGCCACGCGCGGTTGATGGGTGCGCGCGCGCCGGTGATGTGGTTCAGCTCCGGGTCGCCGAAGTCAAGGGCGGTGAGCGCCGCGCCCTGACAGAGCAGCCACTGCGCGCCGTAGTCGGTCTCCGCCATTTCGACGGGGACATTCAGCAGCGACGCGAGCGCCGGGGCAAGCCCCGCCTCCTTCGCCTGACCGCCGGAAAGCACGGCGCTCGTCAGGCGGGCACGGCCGGGCATGGCGGAGAAGTAGTCGAGCACGATGCCCGCCTCATTGAGGTCGTCCTGCTGGGAATAGCCCCGTTGCAGCAGGCGCTGCAGCTTGACCTGCCCGTTGTGGACGAAGGTCAGCAGCAACAGCTCGCTCTCGGCGTTGATATAGAGGCAGACGCCGTCGTCCGTATCTGCGGAGGACTTCGCGTGCTTTGGCAGGGCAAAGTCCGCGTCCACGGCGGTGGCGTGGCTGTGACCGCAGAAATCGACGGCGGCAACGCTCAGCCCCATGCTGTTGGCAAGGGCGTAGTAGCGGTGGAGCATCGCGCGCGGCACCGCCCAGAGCTGCACGCGCAGATGACGCGCGTCCTCGCGCGCCTCAACGCCCACGCTCTCCCACGAAAGCTGATACTCGCCCGGGTCGATGGGGAAATACTCGTCCATGTTCGCCAGCAGCATCTGGCCGAGGCGCTGCTGCTTTTTCACCGCGGGGACGGTGACGCTCTCGCTGATGACCTGCGTGGAGCAGAGCGAAAAGACCACCTTACGGCAGCGGCGGAACAGCCCCTGCCGCAGAACCGGCTCCATCGCGTCCCGCAGGGCGTCCAGCCCCACGAGCTGACCGTCCTCGACCGCGTTCGGCGGCGTGGGCAGGATGATCTGCTCGGAAATGGCGTCGCTGCCCAGCGTCATCTGGGCGATGCGGATCTCCCGCTCGGTGATCTGCACCACCAGCGCCCTGCCGCTCAGCTTTTGCTTGCTCATAAGTGTTCCCTCCCGGACTGTGGGAATGGCACAGCCGTCCCGAAGAACGGTTCTGCCCCTCCCACAGGCTCTTGTTTTTCTCTCGCGGGCAGGTCCGCGCCTGCCCTGTTTCTCTCCCGTATTACAGCCCAAAAAGACCGAGGTACGCCGCGATGAGCCGGTCGCCCCACAGCGCCGCGACCCAGATCCCGGCGGCAAGATACGGCCCGAACGCCAGCTTGCGGGGCGCGCCGCGTTTCATGCGGACCGAGTGGATGATCGCGCCGGAGACGCTGCCGAGGATCATCGCAAGCAGGATGCGCTGCCAGCCGAGCAGCAAGCCCGCCGCCCCCATCAGCTTCACATCCCCCATGCCAAGGCCGTTGCCCTTCGTTACGAACCACAGCAGGAGGAAAAAGAGGCTCACGGAGAACATGCCGATGAGATACGTTTTCCAGTGCGCGGTATCGCCTGCAAGCTGCACCGCGCCCAGCAGGAAGATCGCAAGGTTCACCCCGTTGGGGATCTCGAAGGTGCGCCAGTCGATGAGCGCCACGACCGTCAGCAGGGAGAAAAGCAGCGAATACAGCACCGCGCGCAGCGGCTCGGCCTGATACAGCCACGCCGCGAGCAGCCATGCCCCGCCGCTGAGCGCCTCGACCACGGGGTACTGGGCGGAGAGCCTTGCGCCGCAGGCGCGGCACTTCCCTCCCTGCATCAGCCAGCTTGCCACAGGAATCAGCTCATACCAGCGCAGGCGATGGCCGCAGGCCATGCAGTGCGACGGCGTTTTCACAAACTCCTCCCCGCGCGGCAGACGAAAGATCAGCACGTTGCAGAAGCTGCCGACGCACAGACCCAGCGCCGTCCAGAGCAGCAGCAAAAGACAGGTCATGGGAAATCTCTCCTTTTCGCTCAGGGGTCTCCCCCGCCCGCCCGGGTGATAGGGATACCGGACGGGCGGGGCGTTGTTTCAAATCGCTTGGGGCTGATGTAGGGGTGGATTAGCCCTTGGAGGGGTAGGTCAGCTTCCAGCCGTCGGCAGGCGTCCACTCAGCCTTGGTGGCGTCGCTCTTGAACGTGTTTTTAGACAAATCGTAGTAAGGGGAAATGTCAAGACCCTCGGTCGTGGGAGTAACTGCAACTTCAAAGTGATTATCTTTCTCGGTGACGACGATGGACTCGATATCCTTGAACGTAGCGTCCTTGACGTGCTTATCGGTATAGGCAAAGACAGCGGCGGTCTTGATGGCGTCGAGCTGGGTGTAGTCGGCGGCCTCGTTGGCCTTCTTGATGTAGCCGGAGTAAGCGGGAACGGCGATACCGGCGAGGATGCCGAGGATCGCGATGACGACGATCAGCTCAACGAGGGTAAAACCGGACTTGGAACCAAACTTTTTCATAGGAGTTTTCTTCCTTTCTTTGTTTTGCGTCGGATTTTATATCATCGCCATGCGGCACGGGCCCCTATCTCCCGCTCCTGAATACACGGCTTGGATATACGGATCTACAGGTATTTGTCGAATGCCTTGGTCATGTTGATCATCGGCAGGTAGATGGCCAGCACGATGATGACGACGAAGACCGCCATGAAGATGATAATGGCAGGCTCCATCAGGTTCAGGAGCTTTTTGGTGGCCTCATCTACTTCTTCATCATAGTAGTCGGCGACCTTGCCCATCATGCTTTGCAGGTCGCCGGTCTCCTCCCCCACGCCGACAAGATTCGACACCATGGGCGGAAAAATACCCGTCCGCACGAGGCTCTCCCGCAGGGGGGTACCCTCGGCGACCATGCCGCGCGCGTCGCGGATGGCCTCCAGATAGTAGATGTTGCCCATGTTGCTGGCGGCGAGGTCCATGCTGTCCGTCAGCGTCAGGCCGGAGCCGATCAGCACCTCCATCGTGCGGCAGAAGGTGGCGCAGGCGGTCTTGACTGTCAGGTTGCCTACCACGGGGGTCTTGCGGGCGAGCCAGCCGAAAAAGTGCTTGCCCTTGTCGGTCCTGTGAAACAGGACGCCGCCCACGATCAGCGCCACCAGCACCAGCAGCGGCACCCACCACCAGGATTCGAACCATTCGCAGACCGCCATCACGCCCTGCGTGAGCTTGGGCAGCTCCGCGTCCATATCCTCAAAGGTTTTGAGGAAGTTGGGGATGATCTTCGTCATCATCACGATCAGCACGACGATCATGACCACGATCAGCACGCAGGGGTAGATCATGGCGCTGGTCACCTTGCTCTTGGTGCGCTTGCTGCGTTCGAAATAAAGCTCCATCTGGCGGAAGGATTCCTCCAGATTGCCGGAGGATTCGCCCGCGGCGACCATGTTCACCAGAATGGCGGGGAAGATCTTGGGATGGCGGCGCATGGAAGTAGCAAGCGATTCGCCCTTTTCCACGTCCGCCTGCATTTCGCGGATGGCGGCGCGGAGCTTTTTATTGCTCGTCTGCTGCCCCAGCATGGCGAGCACGGAGGCAACGGAAACGCCCGCGCGCAGGATGGAGACGAACTGACGGCAAAACACCGCCATGTCCTTCGCCTTGGGCTTGCCGAGGAACGGGATCTCGATATCGCGGTTGAGGGTGGTCTGCTCCTTAATGTCTAAAATCGTATAACCGGCGCCGCGAAGGGAGCTTTTCGCGGTCTCGATGGACGACGCATCCAGAGAGGAGCGGACGCGCTTTCCGTTTCGGTCGATCGCCGTATAGTTGAATCCGGGCATGGAGCCGCCCTCCTTTCTCAGGTCTGCCGCCCTGTCTTGAATTTATCAGGCTCGTTGGCGGCGGCGAGGGCAGTCTCCAGCGAAATCACGTGACGGTCGACCAGATCCTCCAGCGCGTCGTCCAAAAGCTGCATCCCGTACCGCTTGCCGGTCTGGATGGCGCTGACGATCTGGAAGGTCTTGCTTTGCAGGATCATGCTGCGAATGGCGGGGGTGACGACCATGATCTCGAATACCGCCGTGCGGCCGCCGCCGATCTTCGGCAGGAGGGTCTGGCCCACGGCACACTCCAGCACGTCCGCCAACTGGATGCGGATCTGGTTCTGCTGCTCGGCGGGGAAAGAGTCGATGATACGGTCGATGGTGTTGGCGGCGCCCTTGGTGTGCAACGTGCCGAACACCAGATGGCCCGTTTCGGCGGCTGTGATGGCGGTGGAGATGGTCTCCAGATCGCGCATCTCGCCGACTAAGATCACGTCGGGGTCCTGACGCAGCGCAGCACGAAGTCCCGCGGCAAAGCTGCCGGTGTCCGCGCCGACCTCGCGCTGATTGATGATACATTGATCGCTCGCGTGCAGGTATTCGATCGGCTCCTCCAGCGTGATGATGTGGCGGCGCTGGGTGTGGTTGATGTGGTCGAGCAGCGCCGCGAGCGTGGAGCTTTTGCCCGAGCCGGTGGGGCCGGTGACGAGCACCAGTCCGCGGGGTTTATCCGCCTGCGCCACCACCACGGGCGGAAGGCCCAATTCCTCGGCGGTGGCAATGCGCAGCGGCAGCAGGCGAAGCGCCAGCGACGTCATGCCCCGCTGACGGAACACGTTACAGCGCATACGCACCAAATCGTGATAGGTCACGGCGAAGTCCGCCTCGCCCATTTCATGAAATTCCTTGAGAAGTCCGGGCGTGATCAGCTCCTGCACATAGGCGGTGGTATCCGCCTCGGTCAGCGGGACCTCCCCAAAGTTGGTCAGCTCGCCGTCCAGTCGAAAAATGGGGGGCTCCCCCACCGTGAGGTGAATGTCGGAGGCGTTGCGCTCCAGCGCGTCATGAATGAGTGTTTCCAGGTCGATCATGCGCCGTCCTCCAAAGGATGAGTTTCTTCCGCCATATTTTCAACGCTGATGCGCTGCATCTCGCTGATGGAGGTCGTTCCCTCCAGCACAAGGCGGCGGGCGCTTTCGCGGAGGGTGTGCATCCCCTCGGCGATGGCAGTCTCCCGCAGCGTGCCCGTGTCGCAGCGGTGGGAGATCATCGTGCGCATACGGGGCGTGATCTCCATGATCTCGTAAATGCCGATCCGGTCGAAATATCCGGTACCGGCACAGCGCTGGCAGCCCACCGGCTCGTAAACCTCGGCGCTGTCCTTCTCCTCCGGCGTCAGTCCCAGATATTCCAACTCATGCTCTAAAAGAACGTGCCGCCGCTTGCAGTTGGGGCAAAGACGGCGCACAAGGCGCTGGGCGATGATGCCGGTCAGCGCGTCGGCGATGAGGTAGCTTTCCACGCCCATGTCCAGCAGGCGCGTGACGCTGCTGGCGGTGTCGTTGGTATGCAGCGTACTCACCACAAGGTGACCCGTGATGGACGCCTGCACCGCGATGGACGCCGTTTCCCGGTCGCGGATCTCGCCGATCATGATAATGTCGGGGTCCTGACGCAAAATGGAACGCAGGGCGTTGCCAAAGGTCAGGTTCGCCTTGGGATTCACCTGCACCTGATTCACGCCGTCCACGTTCGCCTCCACGGGGTCCTCCACCGTGACGATGTTCACCATGTCGCTGTTCAGCTCGTTCAATGCGGTGTAAAGCGTGGTGGATTTACCGGAGCCGGTAGGTCCGGTGACCAGCACGATCCCGTTGGGATGGCGCAGGATCTCGTCGAATTTTTCCAGTTCCGCCCCCGTCAGGCCAAGGGCGCGCTTGCTGCGGCGCAGCGCCTTTTTCTGCGTCAGTCGCATCACGCACTTTTCGCCATAGACCGTGGGAAGCGTGGAAACACGCACATCGTATTCCCGGCGGTCCACCAGGATGGAAAAGCGGCCGTCCTGCGGTCTGCGCTTTTCGGAAATATCCAGATTGCTGAGGATCTTAATGCGCGCGATGATGGCGGGCAGCAGCTGCAGGTCGTAAGTGGCGGTGGTGTACAGCACGCCATCCACTCGGCAGCGGACCCGGACCTTGTCCGGTCCGGACTCCACGTGGATATCGGAAGCGCGTTGGCGCACCGCCTGCTCCACAAGGGAGTTCACCAGCACCACCACGGGGGAGGCGTTGACATCCTCCTGAAAGACCTGATCTTCCAGAGAGGCGCTCTCCCGCTCGTTGGTCTGGGTGTAAAGCTCGGCAGCCTCCTGCATCTCCTCGCTGCCGTAGCAGCGGTCGATGGTCACGAGAATGTCGGATGTTGTCGCTAAAAATGGCTTAATGCGACACTTGCTGGCGATCGCGACCATGTCGCGCCCCTTCATGTTCATGGGCTCGTTCATGGCGACATACAGCGTGCCGCTGTCCTCCGGATCAAACTGGAAGGGCATCATTGTATATGTACGCAGGATATCCGGGCGAACCGCCTGTCGGACATCCATGGGGATGGTCATTTCGTAAAGGTGCACCACGGGGGTGCGGGTCAGCGAGGACAGGGCTTCAATGACCTGTTCTTCGGGCAGGATGGCGCGCTCCAAGATCAGCTCGCGAATGGACTTGTTCGTTTCCTCCTGAGCACGACGCAGCTCGTCCGCCTGTTCCGCGGTCAAAAGCTGCTGTTCCAGCAGGTATCGCAGGAGCTTTTCGTTCATGCGCGCCCTCCTTTCTCTTGTTTTTCGGGGCAGAAATTATTTTTGAATCAGTGCTTTTCAAAAGTGTGAGACGACAGACCCGCCAGGCTCTCAAACGCGAATGAGCCGCTGACGCGCCTAACGTCTCTTTTTTTATGCTCCCCCTCCCCCGGCGGGGCGGAATTGCCCCGTCGGGAAGAGGTGGTCCGAATCATTGCTTTGTCTTACGCTGTCAAATTACTTGACGTTGATGATGAGGTTCGCGCTGGCGCTGCGGGTGTTGTAGTTGACCGTCACCTTCTGACCGGCAGGGTCAGCGAAGCTGCCGATGCTCAGATCGCCAAACTTCGCGATGAGGTTCGCAAGCTCGGTCACGGCCTCGAGAGAGGTCTTGGCATTGCCAAGCGCCGTGAGATCGCTCTTCGTCAGCGGCACACCGTTGAGGGTGATGCTCGCGCTGTCGGGCAGCAGGTTCTGCGCCTTGGCAACGATCTTGCCGAGGTACTGCGCAACATAAGTGTCGCCCTTGCTGCCGACGATATCCTTCATGGTCTGGCTCGTGAGCGCGGCCGCAAGCTCGTTCGCGGTCTTGGTCTGGATGCCATTGGCGGCATCGAACTTCAGGCTGTTGAGCAGGTCGATCTTCTCCTGATACTTCGTCTGTTCGGCAGAGCCGTTATTCAGAATATCCGACACATTGATCGCGCCAAGCTTGGCATCCAGCTTTTCGGCGAGCTTTGCCTTGCCCTCGGTCTTGATGGTGGAAACGAGATTCGCCAGAACCGCACCGTCCTTGGCAGCGGCGGCCTTCTCGGTGGTGAAGTTGAGTCCGAGCTGCACGAGCGCGCTGTAGATCAGGTAATCCTTCAGATCGGGGTTCTTCGCCAGCATATCCTTCAGCGTAGTGGAGGAATTCAGCGCAGTATCAAGCTCGTCCTTCGCCATGTTGAAGACGTAGTCCTTGAGGTTCTCGCCGAAGGAACCCTCTTCAGGCAGCGCCCCGTTCACAGGCATGTCGCCCAGAGGAGTTCCCATGACAGCGTTGAACTTGAGTTTTTCAAGATTAAGCAGGACGTTGATATCCTTGACAGTCTTAAGATCAAGAGTTACCTCAGGAGGATCAAAGGTGATCGATTTAAATTTGCTGAGGTTATCCTTGATCTCCTTCATCTGAGCGCTGTTGTTCGCCTTATCGACGATCCACGCCTCGTTGATCTTCTTCTCCGTCAGCTTCTCGCTGATCTGGTTCTCGATCAGAGCGTTCACATCGAGCGCGTCGATGTCCTTCTCGATCAGCGGCCACACGGCGTTGATGAGAGCGGTGTTGTCAAGACCCTTGAGGGGGCCGCCGCCGGTGGCAGAGTTAACGAACGTCGTCCAGTTGGTCTCGACCCACTTGTCTGCCTCTGCAAGAAGAGCTGCCTTGAGCGCGTCCTCGGTGGCGTTAGTCAGGGTGATATCGTATTTCTTCAGAGACGTCTCGATCTTCGCATAGATCTCGGGGAGACGCGTCTCCATTTCCTCCTTGACCTTGGCGACGACCTTATCCTTGGTACCGTCGGTATAGGCGAACTGCGCGGCGATCTGGTCGAGGCCGTCGTTATAAGCCTTCTGGATGTCCTTGCTGATGTTGAGACGCAGATAGTTCTCATTGCCCTCGTACTTGTACTCGACGAGACCGTTGCTGTTGAGCTTCGGCGTCACGACCAGCTTATAGTTGTAGGTGTAATTGTCGGTCTTCGCCTTGATATCCGCGTTGGCAGCGGGATCGAAGTTGACCTTCAGCTCGATATTGAAGGTGAAATTATCCGTGTAGGAGGTACCCTGCGCCTTCATCTGCTTGTAGATCTCCTTGGAGATGGCAGTGCCAAGCTCCTTGGCGATCGTGGACTTGGCGGCGGAGAGAGAGGCGCTGCTTGCGCCGACCTGAACGGTGGCGTAGGTCTTGCCGTTGAACACAACGTCCACATTGCCGCAGAGGTAGTTGTTGTTATTGTCGCGGAAGTTCGCCCACAGGCTCTTGCCTTCCTTCTTGAGAAGTTCGACGACCTGCGTCTTGATCTCCTGCAGGGACTTGTTGGTGAGCACGATGCCGGTCTCGGACTCGACAGCGTTCTTAACGCTGGTCAGGAAACCGTCGATATCGTCGGGAGTGGGCTTGCTCGTGGTGCCGGTGATGATCGCGTTGGCGAGCTTGTTCGCCTGCTCGATGGCGGAGACGACCTGACCGTCCTTGACCTCGAGAGCGACGTTCCAAGTGACCTCGCGCTCAGCCTTTTTGTCGCCGGAGGTGAAGTTTGCCTTCACATCCTCGACCTTGACCATGGACTTGACAACGTCTTTGACCTGCTGGAGCTGTGCATCCGTCAGGTACTTGTTGTCCTTGTTGACCTGATCAACGGCGCTGACAACGGCGTTCTTCATGTCGTTGAATCTGTCGTTGACCTGCTTGACGGACTTGAGAACGGCATTGCCGATGAGGTCCTCGGAAACGACCACGGGCGCCTTCGCCTGCCAGACGGCGTACAGGGTGATAATGGGATAGGCAGCGGTCAGCGTGACGGTGCTGCCGGCGGGGTATGTCGCGGTCGTGGCGCTTCTGTCAGTCGACCAGCCCAGGAAGGTGTAACCGTCGCGGGTGGCGGTAGCGGTCACGGGGAAGCTGTAAGTGGTGCTCGTCGTCGTCATGGAGACGGGAGACGCACCGTTCAGCGTGCCGCCGTTGGCGTCAAAATACAGGGCATAGGTGTAGGCGGTCACCGGGGGATTCACCGGGGGATTCACCGGGGGATTCACGCTCGGGGTGTTATCCGGCTTCGCGTTCTGCACGAGGTAAGACATACGGTAGATCACCGCTGCCACCTGCGCACGGGTAGACAGATCGTTCGGGCGGAACGTGCCGTCCTCAAAGCCGTTGACCAAGCCGTGACGCTGGCACTGCTTGACCGCGGCGAGCGCATACGCGGGGATCGCGCTCTCGTCGACCATGACGGAGACGGAGCCGGTCTCGGGCAGAGTCACCTTCCAGGCCTTGCGATAGAGGACGAGGTAACGCTCGATCATGGTGCACATCTGCGCACGGGTGATGGGATCGTTCGGGGCGAACTTGCCGTTGCCCACGCCGTCTACGATCCTGTTGGCAGCCGCCCAGTTGATGGCATCAGTGTACCACTCGCCGGGAGCCACATCGGTGAATGCGCTCTGGCTGCGATCACCCTTCGCACCGTGGAAACGGAACAGGACCGTGACGAACATCGCACGGGTCATGTTATCCGCGGGGGCGAAGGTCTTGTCCGCGACGCCGTTGAAGTAACCCTTCGACGTCACATAGTCTACGAACTGGTAATACCAGTCGGATCTGCTGACGTCCGTGAAATCGTCAGCTTTTTCCGCCAGCGCTGTGGGCACCAGGGAAAAGACGATGCACAATGCCAGCAGAGCACTCAAGATACGCTGCTTTTTCATCTTCTTAACCACTCCTTTTTTTTACTGATGATCTTCGAGTACCGCAAAAGGGTGTCAGCGTTTCCGCCCCAAGCGCTGCTCGCAGCATCCAAAACCTGTCCCTGTCCGGGCGTGCGGATAGACGCACGTACTGACAGTAATACAGTCTACATAAAGTCTATCAGATATTTTCTCTTTTTGCAAGCAGTTCTTGCTTTTTTTTCTATATCCTTCCAGGGGTCTTACATTCGAAAATGAATCGCCGCGAATTGCTCGGACAAGTCTCACGTGAGACCGCCCTATCCTTCTTCAAAACAGGAGAACGCCGGATAGTAGCGCAGCGGGATGGGCTGTCCGAGCGCGGCGGAGCGATTCTTGAGGATCTTGAGCTCCAGCTCGCGGGGGTCCTTGCGCTTTTCCTCGTCGATGTTGAAGCCGGGTCTGCCCGCCCCGCGCGCCTGAAGTCCCATCAGCACGTCGGCGGAGTAGTCGATGCCGCCGGATTCCTTGAAGGCGTTCATGGAGACTTCCAGATTATAATTCTCGCGGTTGAAGGAGGAAATGGCAAGGATGGTCAGCCCGTGCTGGCGCGAGAGCTTTTTCAGCGCGCAGACGATGCGGTCAAGGTTCTGCTTGTCCGTGAAATGGACGTCCACCGGGGCGATGATCTGGAGATAGTCGATGAGCACCACCGGCTTTTGTCCGGTCTCGGCTATGTGGCGCGCGACCTCCGCGCGGATGTAGTCCAGCCCCGTTTCGTGGTCGCCCTCGCGGAAATAGAGGTGCTTTGCATAGGAGGCGTAGCGCGTCTGCGCCAGCTCCAGATGCGCGAGATCCTGCGCACTGTAGCCCGCCCAGCGCCTGCCGTCTAAAACACCGCGCGCGGTCTTGGCAAGGCGGCGGCGCGCGGAGGTGTCGAGCAGGAAGGATTCGCGGGAAACGGAACGAGCCATCAGCTCCCATGTCATCATTTCAAGGGAGAAAATGAGAACGTCGCGCCCCTGCATGGCAAGCTGATCGGCGATCTGCATACAAAAGGCGGTCTTGCCCAGCGAGCTGACCGCGCCGATCACATAAAGTCCGTCGTAAAGTCCGCCATCCAGCGTCTGATCCAGCCCCTCAAAGCCGGTTTTGAGCGCGGGGCGCTTTGCCTGCGCCTCGATATAAGCGCGGAATGCCTCCATCTGCCCCGCGGCGGAGGTCTCGGCATAGGGGGGCGGCTGCTGTGCCTGCCGATTCTCGACCGCCTGCGCCAGAAATCGCGCCGCGCCCTCGCGGTCGGCGCAGAGAAATTCGTTCAGATCCTTGCCGGTGGGAATACCCGGGCAGCGGTACAGCCAGGGGAATTCCTCCGCGAGGGCGGCTGCCCACGTTTCCCCTGCCGCGTCGTTGTCCGTCAGCAGCAGGATGGGCGCGGGCTTTTTGAGTCCGCGCAGGAGTGCGGCTGCTTTTTCGCGGTTGCCCGCGCCGTTCAGCGCGGCGGCCCGATAGCCCAGCTCCTCTGCCGAGAGCGCGTCGAAGGCGCCTTCCAAAAGGAAGACCGGCTCTTCCCCGCCCGCAGTCAGCAGCTCCGGCTGAAAGAGCGGCGAAGGCTGTCCCTTCTCGTTGAGATAGCGCTTTTCCGCGACGGCGCGGCGCACGCAGCGCCCGTTTTCGCATGGCAGCACCACGCAGTCATGCTCAGGGTCGTAGCCAAGGCGGAATCTCGTCACCGTGGCGTCGGAAAGCCCGCGTTTGGCAAAATAATCGGTTTTCCGGCGGTGAGAAAAGCAGCTTTCGGGGTAGGAGGCGGGCAGCGTTTCCCTGCTCAGGCGGTCAGCGGGGCGCGCCTCTCCCGCGTCGCCGTGCCCGTAGCGCTTGCTGGCAAGCGCCAGAGCGTCGTGCGGCGAGGTGAGGTTTTCGTCGATTGCCAGCAGATCGAAGAGATCATAGTCCGCGCCGCAGGCAAAGCAGTGTACTTTCTGCCGCTTTGCGTCGTATCCCATGGAGGGATCGCGGTCGAGATGCTTTGGATTCAGGCAGCGAAAGCGCTTTTGCGGGTCAATGCCCCGGTCATAGAGATAGTCAACGATGCGGGGGCGCAGGTCGTTAAAGGTGTCCGGCATAGGCTCGCCTCCTTTTCTTGTCGTTATTATAGCATAAGACCCCGCGGAGGATGGATTCCCGCGGGGTCTGTAAGATATCTTAAGATATCAATAAGGGGATTTTCGGTAAAAATGGAAAATATGAAAAAAATTAGATGAAACAAATATAAAAGTATGATTCGACAGAAAATATCTGTATAAAAGTTTGAAAAACATGGAAAAATGGCTTGGGTGATTTTGGGTCTCCTGCACGACTTGAGGTCGGCTTTGCACGAAATGAAGTCGTCTTAGCACGGCTCGAAGTCGGAATTGGACAGGCTGTGACCCTCGTTTTTTCCACAGGATGGGCACAGACAGTGGAGAACCTCCGTGAAAAGTAGGCGTTTTGGTGGGAAAATCGGACTTTTGTCGTCAAATTTCCGTTTTTTGTGGATATCTTTTCCACGGATGCTTTGATCTTCGATCTGTATTTTGGAAGTAATTCGAAGAATTCAGACGTGGTTTCGTGCAGTTGCTGAGGGGTCACTGCGTGCTCTGGGGCGGCTTTTTAGCGGGCTTTTTCTTCGCCTCGATCTGCTTGACCGTCTTGTTTTTTTCGATCTGCTGGATGTAGCTCTGCATGGTGGCGTCAATGCCGACGTTCATCTTGCCGCCGAGGAAGGTATTGATGTCGTCATAGTCGAAATCCATGTGGATCGAGCCGCCCGAGACGTCCTCGATCTCCTCCACCGCCTTATTGAACGGACGAATGATCGCCTCGTCATAGTTGCGGTTTTTGACGTCCTCCTTGGTCGGCAGGCCGATGTAGTGGATGATGTCCTGAATTTTTACGCGGAAGCTGCCGTCGTCATCGACGGGCGCTTTCCGCGCGCGGTAGAAGAGATAAAACGCCATGCGGTAGGCATTTTCGCTCAGATGACCCATCCAGTCGGGGATCAGCTGGTAATACTGGGTCAGGAAGTGGCGCACGTTCTCGGCGAAGGAAATGCGCACCTCGCCGGTGTACTTTTTGATGGATGCCTCGGTTGCCAGATGGGTGATATAAAAGGATTCAAAATACTTTTTGAAGGATTCCGCGGTGATCTTCATGCCCGTGATAGACTGCATATCCTTCTTGATCTGGCGGTAGGCGGCGTCTCTGGAGCGGAGCCCCGCCCAGTCCATATATTCCTCGATAGTAAAGCTCGCGGTGCTGTTGCGCCAGTTGTCGCTGTTGCCGCGCATCAGGGTGTAGATCAGCAGGCGGTGCGCCGTCCAGGAGAGATTTTTCGTGTATTCCGCGACGGCCTCAAAGATGATGGTCATTTCGTAATCCTTGTTGCGGTAGCGGATGTTCTGGTTGCCGTAGGCGTCAGGCTCGGAATAGGTCACGGTGATGCCGTTGGAGGAGGGATGAAATTCCCTGCCGCGCTTCATATTCGCCCAGACGCCGCAGATGAAATAGGTGGCGGGGCTGTTGCCCAGCACATCGTATTCCTGCACCCTCGCGGTGACGGTCTTATCAAAAATATCCAGCAGCGTGGCGGCGAACGTGACGGTCTCCGACGCGCCGATGGTCACCGCCTCTGCCACCGCCTCCGGCGAAGACAGATCGTGTGTCTGAAGATAACTGTCCATCAAGGGGTAAATGTCGCTGAAGTCAAAGACGTTCATCTGATTTTTGAACTTTCTGGGGTGCTCTTTTTCCAGCGGCTTCAGCTTGTTGTATGTATCCAGCATCTCCTGAAACTGTTCGGTCTCCAGAAAACGCAGGGGGGTGTCCTTCAATTGCTCTGCCGGTTCGGGGAACTGGGACATGGTGCGACCCTCCTTTTGGGAAAAGATTGCTTTTTTAGAAGCTTAGTATAGCATAAGTTGAAAAAAAGGGAAAGAAAAAGTTTTTTTCGCAAATCGCGAGGAAAATATTCTCATCGCTCGGACAGGTCTCACGTGAGACCTGTCCGAGCGGCGCGTTATTTGTCCGTCAGCAGCGGCTGCCGTTGATGATCTTTCGGATCTGGCGCTCGCTAAGGCGGAATTGGGCCGCGAGACTTCGGTAGTTAGAGCCATTAAACAGGGCGTGAATGTCCCGATCGCGGGCGCCGCGCTCCAGCGATTCCCGCTTGGGAACGTACAGCGTTTGTCCGCCACACAGCAGCGTCAGGTGGACGAACGCCTCCATACCGATGGCGTCCACGATGTCTCGGTACTCCTCCGGGATATCGTCCGTGCGGATGTGGCGGGCAGGGGGGATGCAAGTGGTAGACATAACATTCTTCTCCTCTCTGAAATCAGGTGTGAAACAGGACGAGTTCCTAAGTCTCACGTGTGACTTGTCCGGCTTTGTCCAAAGAACTGTTTCTACCATTCAGCGCCGCCGAGGGAGGCGTTGTATCCTTCGGTCGAACAGAGCGGAAAATTTATTCCTTTTCGCGAGAGAATATCGCTTGTAAAAACAAAAAGAAAATTGTCCAAGTGTCGCCGCTGCCGTTCTGAGCTTTTCCGGAGTGATGAGAAAAAGGGCGGAAGACCGACTTGGAAACGTGCAGTTCGCTGTGTGTGATTTTCGGAATTCCGACGTGCTCTCGTGCATGATGTTTTAGGCAGATGTTTGGGAAAGTACGACTTGAAAACGTGCAGATGAGAAGAAAATCAGTTTCAAGAGATTGGATATCGGCGCGTGATTAAAACACCAGATGTAGTGAATTTGGACAAGTCTCACGTGAGTTTTTGTGGGAAGGCGTTCCGATTTCGGCAAGAAATCGAAAGAAGTCTGCACGAAACCAAGTCGGAAATCAGCTGGAACAGGGAAGCGAGGGTGCACGAAACTAAGTCGGAATTCGTCGAAGGCAGGGGAGAGCGCTGCACGAAATCGAGTCGGAATTCGTCGGGGAAAGGGGAAAGCGGGTGCACGAAATCGAGTCGGAATTCGGCGAAAGCAGGGGAAAGGCGCTGCACGAAACCGAGTCGGAATTCGGCGAAAGCAGGGGAAAGGCGCTGCACGAAATCATGTCGGAATTCGGCGAAAGCGGGGGAGAGGCGCTGCACGAAATCAAATCGGATTTCACCGGAGCGATCACCGCTGATCGGGGCAGGGGAGGGGGAGGCCTTTTTTTCCCGGTGCGGCGTAAAGCCCTTCGCGCAGAAGATGACCATTTACCTCAAATTGAGATCGTTGCGATGGTCGGTGCGTTCTATCGCCTGCTTGACATGGTGCACGAATTTTCAATGCTGCGCACGCGCTCGGTGTGGAGGCAAAAGAGATCGCGCAGTATGCCGACAGATGTATGTTCTGTGTGTCCGAGGATTTTGGCGCGCCGATCGGCTCACTGGTCTGCGGGAGCAAAGAATTCATTTATGAGCTTCGCCAGACGCGCCGCCTGCTCGGCGGAGATCTGCGCCAGGGCGGCGTTGCCGCTGCCCCCGCGATCTATGCGCTGCGGCACAACATTCTCCTTTTGAACGAGGATAACCGCCGAGCGGAGAAGCTTGCCGAGGCGATTCAGGGCTTGGACGAGACCCGCGTTCGTCGGGTGTTCCATCTGGGAATTTCTGAAGAGGACTACGGTAAGGACAATTCAGATCTTCAAGACCGTTGACTGCGAAATGACGCAGTAAACGGCAGAGCGCAAGGATAAGAGCGATCCCCGAACCGGTCTGACAATGAACGGTTCGGGGATCCTTTTGTATTTATGGACTTGGCGGGCTTTACCGGGGGAGGGGAGGGAGGTCGGCTGCTTTTTTGCTTTTTCAGTATTGCGATGCGCTCCCGCGCGCGTTACGACGGAAGTTCGTGCTTGAGGTTGCGAAGATGCAGATAGACGGTGTTCTTTGAGATCCCCAAGCTGGCAGAGACATACACGACTGCGTCCTTGATGTTGAAGATGCCCTGCTGGTAAAGCTGGCGGATGATCTCCTTATTGCGGTTGGTGGAGGGGATATTCGGCGACGCGGAAATGCTCTCTTTCGCCTTTGCCATCGCGGTGGAGATGACCTCGTCAATGTCGGCATTGAAGCTTTCGGTCTCTCGGGATATGGTCAGGTCGGAGGTGGTGGGGAGGAATGTGGAGATGAACTGCGAAAACGGCACATCGCACTGGAAGTTCATACAGACGAGTCCGATGATGCGATCCCTCTCGCCGATCACCGGGATCGTCACAGATTTAAGAGTGCGCCCCTCTCTCCTGTTGAAGTAGACCATGGAGTGCGGGGTCTGGCTTTTCTGAATATCGTGCAGCATGGAGAGTGCCAGGTCGGTGATCGGCGCGCCCACCTCACGCTTGGTGTAATGACCGTTGATGATCTTGATTACGGAGTGGCTCAGCTCATCCAGACTGTGGAGCACGATCTCATAGCTGTCGCCAAGGTAGAGCGCGAGACCGTCCAGCATGTATTGGTAGGACCGAAGGATCTCACGATCCACTTCTGTCAGCTCAAATTTTTTCGGTGCCACAGGATTTATCCTTTCTTGAACAAATTTTCTTTGATTATAACTCAAAAAATAGCAAAGTGCAACAAAAACATTGAAAAAATTAATGCAAATGAGATAAATTAATGCGAATGAGAAAAAAACTATTGACTAAATTATAATTCATTGCTAATCTAAAGTTAACCTGACCGGCAGCCTATTCCATATGTGTGTGCGGGGCTGCCAGGGCAAGAAATACTATGCCGCACCAGCGGCAGGATGGGAGATCATTCTATGACAAAAGTCGAAACTTCTCAGGCGCCGGCCGCGATCGGCCCCTACTCTCAGGCGGTTTGCATGGGCAGGGTAGTGTTCACCTCCGGTCAGATCCCTGCTGTTCCCGAGACCGGCGCTGTACCTGAGGGCATTGAGGCGCAGGCGCACCAGTCCTGCAAAAATGTGGCAGCCATTCTGACCGCTGCGGGCAGCAGCATGGAAAAGGTCGTCAAGACGACTTGCTTCCTGGCGGATATGGCAGACTTCGCCACCTTCAACGCCGTTTATGAGCAATACTTCACCCAGAAGCCCGCGCGCTCCTGCCTGGCGGCGCGTGCGCTCCCCAAGGGCGTGCTGTGCGAGATCGAAGCGATCGCAGAGATCGACACCTGAAAATGACCTGATAAACCATATTTTATTTGAAGGAGGAAATTACAGTGAAAGCAAAGAAAGAACTGTCCACGGGGCTGGCGTTGCTCGGCTTCCTACTGCCGCTTGCGGTATTGCTGACCCTCATTTTCCAGGGCGTGAGCATCATGCTCGGCCTGACGGCGGCGATCTGCGTGGAGGGGCTCTTCGGCATCTACCTCGGTTACTCCTGGGATGAGCTGGAAGAGTCCGCCATGAAGGGCATTGGCCGCGTCAACCAGACTGTGATCGTGATGATCCTCATCGGTATGCTCATCGGCGTGTGGATCTCCGCCGGCAGCGTGCAGACCATGCTCTACTACGGCGTGAATCTCATCAACCCGAAGGCATTCCTGCCGATTGCTTTCATCATCTGCATCATCACCTCCATCGTCACCGGTACCTCCTGGGGCACCGCGGGCACGATGGGCATCGCACTGATCGGTATCGCGCAGGGTCTCGGCGTTCCCGTTGAGATGGCGGCGGGCGCGATCATCTCCGGCGCACTGGTCGGCGATAAGCTCTCCCCGCTGTCCGATACCACGCTGCTGGCCTCCGCGACCTCCGGCGTCAAGCTGTTCGACCACATCACGTCCCTGCTTTTCGTGACCGTTCCCGCCTCGCTCATCTCCATCGTGGTGTATGGGCTGCTGGGGATGCGCTACGCCTCGGGCGATGTTGACCTCTCCGCCGTGAAGGTCCTCTCCGACAGCCTGCTCGGCTCCTGCCATGTCAGCGTGCTGATGCTGGTGCCGCTCCTGTTCGTTCTGGTGCTCTCCGCCATGCGCAAGCCCACCATCCCAGTCTTTGCAGGAGGTCTGGTCATCGGCTGCATCTGGGCGATGGTCTTCCAGGGGGCTTCCCTGAACGATGTGATCTCCGCCGCCATCAACGGCTTTGTGAGCGCAACCGGCAATGCGGATGTGGACAAGCTCCTCTCCCGCGGCGGCGCCCTCAGTATGGCGGAAACGATCTTCCTGTGCATCGGCGCGGGTATGTTCTCCGGTATTTTTGAGCGCACCGGCGTGCTCCATCGCCTGATGGACAGCCTGTGCAAGGTCGTCAAGTCTGTCGGCGGTCTGGTGCTTTCCCTGACCGTGACCGGCATTGTGCTGATGTTTGGCGGCGCGGGTCAGTCCTGCACCCTCAGCCTTCCCGCCATCGCGTTCAGAAACGCGTTCGACGATATGGACGTCAATCCCTGCGTCATGTCCCGCACGCTTGAGTGCACGGGAACCGTGCTCGGCTCCATCGTGCCCTGGGACGCCTCTGCCATCCTGTATACGGGTCTGTTCGGCGTGTCCGTCGCCCAGTATCTGCCCTTCAACCTGATCGCGCTGCTCTCTCCCATTCTCGCGGTCGTCACGGCGTTTATCGGCTTCGGCGTGTTCAAGAGCAATGAGACGGTGCATTTCACGCTCAAGTGCAAGAAGTACGACAAGCAGACCGGCAAGCCCCTCTAAGGAGTGCGCATATGACAGGAATCGAACTGGAAGCTGCCCTGACAGCCTTTCCGCGCAGCAGGCTGTGCGATTTTGCTACCCCTGTGCACCGTCTGCCGCGTCTGGAGCGGAAGCTGAATACCTGCCCGCTCTACATCAAGCGCGATGACCTCAACGGCGTCGGCTCCGGCGGCAACAAGGTCCGTCCGCTTGAATACCTGCTGGGCGAGGCACAGGCGCAGGGCTGCGATGTGGTGATCGCCTCCGGGCAGGAGAACTCCAACTTGTGCTCTATCGCCGCATCCGCCTGCTGCCGGCTGGGGCTCAAGTGTATTCTGGTGCACAACAACGATCAGCCCACGCGCCTTGCGGGCAACGTCCTGCTCAACAAGCTCTCCGGCGTGGAGGAGCACTATGTGGGCCCCATCCCGGAAAAGGAACGCAATGTCTATGTGGAGGAGCTGACTGAGCGCTTGCGTCAGGAGGGGAAAAAGCCCTTTGTCGTGGAAAATGGCGCGACCTCCGTTCATGCTGCCGTCGGCTATTTCCACCTGCCGATCGAGCTGGTGAATTCTCCCGCCGGCGCGCAGATCCACGATCTGTTCGTCCCCGGCGGGAACGGCGGAATGGCAGCGGGCATCGTGTACGGCACAGCCCTTCTGGGTGCACCCTTCCATGTGCACGTCGTCTCCGTGGAGAACACGAAGGAGGAGCTTGAGAGCATACTCGACGATCTTTTCCGCGGATTGGAGCGCTACACCGGCCTTACGCCTCCTGTTCCCATCTCGTCCGTCATGACCGTTCACGGGCAGTACCGCGGCGACGGCTGGGGAATTCCCACCGAACAGTCGGACGCGATGATCGAGCAGATGGCACAGTTGGAGGGCGTGCTCCTTGAGCGCATCTACACGGCCAAGACGGCTTGGGGTATGTGCGATCTGCTCCGCCGCGGCGAGGTAAAAAGCGACGGTGCGTGCCTGGTCCATTCGGGCGGCTTCGCCTCTCTCTTCTACCAGTACGGATAAAGGTACAGACACCTCAAAAGGCAATAGAGAAGTCTCTTTTGACCGGCAGCACGACTTGCACAGTGCTGCCGGTCAAGCCTGTTCAGGGGCAGGCGCAGCACACGTTTTTCCGCGCAAAGGTCATAATTCCAAGGCATTTTCTGAAATTCGGCGTATCGTGCTGCAAAAGCGGCGTTGTCCAGAGAAGAAAAAAATCCGACGCATTTGCGTCGGATTTTTTTGTATAGGACTCGTTTTGGGCGGTTTTTGTTTTCCGTAAGTCAGTCGTCCAAAACCATTTTGAGCGTCTCCACGGTGCGGCGCAGCTCCTCCAGATTTTCAAGGCAGGTGTCAAGCTTTTTCCTGGCGGTGTCCTTGTCCACGTCCGTGCTGAGATCCAGCTCCTTCAGTTGGGCGATGCTGCGCCGGACCGATCTTCCGAAGGAGTCGACCGTCCGCAGGGGGTTGGCGCTCTGGGCGGGCTTTGCCGGGGGAGGGGGGAGCTCGGCCGTCTTTGCCCATGCGATGGCGCGGTGCACCAGCGCGGGCAGGTCGCCCTTGGCGTCGTTCCGGGCAACGTACTCTTCCACGGCGGGTTGCAGGTGCATATTCTTCTGGCGAGCCAGCTCATAGGCGTCGGTCATGGTCATCTGCCCGTTTTCCGCCCACGCGGTAACGGTCTCATCCAGATTCAGAAGATCCAGATACCGTTCCACGGTGGCGCGGCTCAGATCGACCTGAGATGCCATCAGCTCCGACTGCTCCTTCACATTATCGGGGAGCCCGCCCTCTTCCGCCAGCGTGCTGCGCAGGGTCTCCAACTGGCGCGCCATGTCGAAGGCGGAGATGTTCCGGCGGTGGATGTTGGCGCCCATCAGCGCCCGCAGCTCGGAAAGCTTACTGTCGTAATGGCGGATCTTGCAGGGCACGGTGGCGCGGCCCAGCTTTCGGGAGGCGTGGACGCGCCGGTGACCGCTGATGATGCGGTAACGGCCTTCCGTGTCCGACGGGGTGACGATGATATCCTCCAGCAAGCCGTCCTTCTCCATGGAGTGCATGGTGGAGAGAAATTCCTCATCCTCCGCCATGGAAAAACGGTTCAGGGGGTTATCCTCCAGCGCGTCCAGCGGGATCTGGTGGGTGAATTCACCGTTCACGGCGCTGGCATTGGCAGTGGTCTTTTGCAGCGTGGAGAAAATGGAAGGATTCTTCTTGCTCGCCATTCATCAGCCCCCCATTCTTTCAAGCATTTCGTCGCACAAAGCGGCATAGTCGACAGTCGCGGCGCAGCGGGGAGAGAAGAAGCAAAGGGGCTGGAGCGCCAGAGGCGCTTTTTTGACGTCAATATTCTTGCGGATGAAGGTGCGGAACGCAAGATCGGGCAGCATGGCAGGGAAGTGGGAGATCATTTCCTTATCGAGACTGGAGCAGACCTCCACCGCCGTCATAAAGATGCCCAGCACGCGAATGTCGGGGTTGGCGATCTCGCGGACGGACTGGATGGTTTCCAGCATCACGTCATAGCCCTCGATGGAGTTCTTGTCCACCTTGATGGGGATGAGAACATACTCAACGGCGACCAGCACGTTGATGTTAAAAAGGCTTTCGAGAGAAGGGGAGCAGTCGAAGAATACAAAATCGTATGTATCGGGAAGCTGCGGCAGCAGGCGGCGCAGGGTGGTGTCCCTGCCGAAGGGCATTTCCTGCATGGCTGCCAGCGCCGGCGCCAGCAGACCGCCGCCACGGATGAGATCCAGATGCTCGATACTGGTGTGGCAGATGGTGTCCGCCAGGACGGCGGTTTTGGATACGATCACGTCGGTCAGGGTGAAGGGGGACACGTCCGTCAGTTGGAGGTTGCTGGTGGCGTTGCCCTGAGTGTCCATGTCCACGATGAGAACCTTCTTGCCGCGGCGAACCAGCTCGCCCGCCAGATTGATGGCGCTGGTGGTCTTGCCGGTGCCGCCCTTCTGGTTCATGACAGCGATCGTTTTCATAACTGGCTCCCTCCGTTCTTTTCCAGCTCCTCAATGCTGGCGACCTGCTCCAGCACGCTGTCCAGGATCAGCTGGCTCATGCTCATGTGCAGCTTGGCGGCAGCCATCTTGATGCGTGCCCGCTCGTCCTCCGTGGCGTAGACCAGCAACTTGACCTTCTTTTCCTGTTCCATCGACAAGACCTCCGTTCGTGCGTTGTTTGATGTCGGTATCTGAAAGTTTCGGTAGGATCGTTTTTGCGGCTGCGGACAGTCCCACAGCGATCGTTCATTGAGGATATTATGACATTATAATGTCATGCCGTCAAGAGGAGAATGGTCGAAATGATGTCATAAAGAAAAAATTTTTACTGCATATTGATGGCGTGTCGTGATTCTGAGAGTTAGGTCGGAAGCGTTCTTCCAAAATTTGATGAATAATAGAAGAATAGGGGGGAGCAAATATGATTTATTTCAAAGATTGGGAGATCTCACACGACGGCAGTATTCTGGCACGCCAGTACGACCATCTTTCCCGTGTGCTGCTGGTGCGCGGCACGCCGCAGGGGTATGACTGGGAGATGCGGGTACGGAAGGGGGACTGGTACGAGACCATTCCCCTGAGCCCCATGGAAGGGGACGTGGGCTGTGTGCTGACGGAAAAGCATCTGGCGCTGTGGGGCTGGTACAGCCTGCAGCTGGTGGGAACGCTCCGCACCGACGGCGTGACCGTACAGCACAGCAATGTGATCAGCGTTTTTGTGGCGGAAAGTCTTACAGACGGGGATTGGCCGGCCTCGCCCAGCGAGTTCACCCGGTTGGAGTCCAATGTTCGGGAGATGAATGGTCACCCGCCCATCCCCGGTGAAAACGGCTTTTGGATGCTGTGGGAACTGGATAGCCACAGCTACAAGGAGAGTGCTTTCCCACTGCCGAAGGGACTGGATGGCGTAAACGGCAAGGATGGCGTAAACGGCAAGGACGGCGTAAACGGTAAGGACGGGACAGACGGAAGAAATGGGACAGACGGCAAGGACGGCGTGGACGGCAAAACGCCGATTCGCGGCGTGGACTACTGGACCGAGGACGATGTAAGCGCCATGCGGGAATACATCGACGGACGGCTGGGGGTGGTCGAAAATGGCACTTACTGACAAGCTGACGGCGATCGCGGACGCGATCCGCGCGAAAAACGGCGGCACGGACAAGCTGACGCTTGCGCAGATGCCGGAAACCATCGCAAATATCCAGACCGGGACGGACACGGGCGACGCGACGGCGGAGGCGGGCGATGTGCGCAAGGGCAAGACCGCCTACGCCAAGGGGCAGAAGCTGACCGGCACGCTCGAAGAGAGCGGGGGCGGCAGCTCCGCTTATGTGGTCGGCGCGCCGGTATTGTTCACGCTCACCGGCTGGGACACCGCCGAGCAGGGGACGACCTACACCTTGACCGCCGAGGGCTACAAGATCGGCGAAAACGGCGTGCAGCTCGGTCTGCCGTCCGATTCCTCTACCGTCAACACGCAGGCGGTGATCGCAGCGGCGCTGACCGTCGTGAACACCGCTGTTACCGCTCCGAACAAAAAAGAGGGGACGGTGGGCTTCACCACCATCACCATTTCCGCTGTGAACGCGCCGAGCCGGGAACTGACCGTCGCCATCTTCGGGCTTGAAGAGGCGGAACGTGTCACGGTGACGGAGCCCGTCATCGAGGGCATCTCCGTGCCGGTTGCGCGCAAATATCCCGCGAAGGTCGTCCGGGAGGGCAGACAGTTCGCCGGCACGGTCGCGTGGTCGCCGAGCGCTGTGGCATTTAACTACGCTACGGTCTACACGGCGACCATCACGCTGAAGGCAAAGGTCGGATATACATTTGACGGCGTGGCGGAGAACTTCTTCACGGCAGCGGGCGCGGCGAGCGTCAGCAATGCTGCGAACAGCGGCGTTGTGACCGCCGTTTATCCGGCGACCGCCGAGAAGGGGGCGAAATCGTGAACCGGCTGAACCATGTTGCGGTCATCGCCGACGGAAACGGACGCTGGGCGGAGCAGCGCGGTCTGGAGCGCTCCTTGGGGCACGAGCAGGGCTTGAACAAGGTGGAGGACATGATGCACTGGTGCGTGGACATGGGCATTCCGGCCCTGTCTGTCTACTGCTTTTCGTGGGAGAACTGGAATCGGCCCAAGGAGGAGGTGGACGCGCTCTTTTCCATGGCGAACCGGTATTTTGAACGGTATCGGGAATTTGCGGCAAACAACATCCGCGTGCTCATCTCCGGGACGGACAAGCGCGTTCCGCCTGAGAGCATCGAAAAAATGGAGCGCATCCAGCGCGAGACCGCCCACTGTGACGGCCTGACGCTGAACCTGTGCTGCAACTACTCCGGGCGGATGGAGATCGTGGACGCCGTTGCCAAGGGCGCGCGGACGGAGGAGGAGATCACGGCGGCGCTGTATCAGGATCTTCCCGAGCCTGACCTCATCATCCGTACGGGCGGCTTTCAGCGGCTCTCCAACTTCCTGCTGTGGCAGTCCGCCTATTCAGAGCTTTACTTCACCGAAACGCTGTTCCCGGACTTTTCCGTGGGCGAGTTCCGCCACGCGGTCAAGATGTACGGCAGCATCAGAAGAAAGCGGGGCAAGGTATGAGCTATACATCCAATCAGTACAAGTATCTGCTGCTGAAGCGGCTCCAGCGGCATTTTTCCATGGGCAACGCCTACGACAGGGCGTATACACAGAGCTTTTTCTGGGAGCTGTTCGACGATTCCGTGACCGTTACGGAGGAGGCCTATCAGAACTTCTGCCGCCTGATGGACGACGAGCTCGCGCTCTGCGCGGAAAAGGGCTGGTATACCTGCAACAGCATTCCGCAAAAAGACATAAAAGAGCATGGGCTTTTGCTCACAAAGGCGTTCGCGGAGATCGGCGTCACGCTGAAGATCGGATTTCCCTCGATCGAGGAGGGGACGGCGACCTTCACAAAACCGAATGGCGCGGTCATGGTCTACACGGTCTCGCCGGGAAACAGTGCGGGCTTCAACTATTTCTACATCAACGCAAGGGCGGGCACGGAGTACCAATATGCCGCAGCGTCGGCGCCTGCCTACAATATGCAGGGGATGGACGTGCCGGAGGAGCTGGGAAACCCGAAGATCGCTGGCCCCGGGACATATTGGAGCTACAACGCGGGCACGAAAACGGTGACCGTTTCCGGCGACGGGGCCTACGCGGGTGCGGCGAAGGACGAGCAGCTTGGCAGCGGGCTGTATCATACGGTGATCCTCGGCGCGAACGTTTCCCGTCTGCTGAAGGAGTGCGTGATCCCCGGTGCCTCGGCGCTGGTGCTGCTGCGGCCCTCGGACGCAGGCTTTGCGGTCGACCCGCAGTTCAACCGCAGCGAGAAGCTGAACGTTTACACAGACTGCACTGCCGCCATTGAAGCGATGAAAGCGGTGGAAAAGCCGGAGAACATCACGCTGCACAGCTTGTCGGAGTGGGACGGATAGGAAAAAGGGGCGCTTGGCGCGCTATGCGCTATGCGCCCCTCCCCTATATTGAACAAAAATTTGATTTTGTTCAATTATTCGACCGTGTTCCCCTCCGCGCGATCCTATAGAACGCCCATGGTCGGAGACGCGGAAAATCAGGTGCTTGTTGTATCTGTTGTTTTCTGCTATACTATATCCAACTTTTTGCGGTGTGGAGGTGTCAGCCCGATGACGGATACGGAACAGAGCTTATTGGCCCTCCTGCGCCGCGCGCTTTTTGGACAGGATACGCCGCTGCCGCCGGATGTGGACTGGCAGCGTGTTTTTGAGGAAGCCGTCAGCCACAGCGTTCATTTGCTGGTCTATGACTGCCTGACGGAACAGGAGCGAGCTGCCATCCCAAAGGAGACAGCCGCCCCCTGGCGGCAGGAGGTGCTCTCCGCCATGTGGTATAACGAGCAGCTCCTCGGCGAACAGCAGGAGGTGCTGAAGGCACTTTCAGGGCTCCCCTGCGTGATCTTGAAGGGCAGCTCCTCTGCCGCGTGTTATCCCCGGCCGGAGCTGCGCTGCGCCGGAGACATTGACCTGCTGCTCTTCCCCGCCGATGTAAAAAAAGCGGAGGCGATCCTCTGCGCCGGGGGCTATTGTCCGCCGGAGGACAACCATCCCTTCCATCGCTCCATGCATCGGGAGCAATTTCTCGTGGAGCTGCACTTTGAGCCGCCTGGTATCCCTTTGGGCGCCAGCGGTGCGCCTTTGCGCGAGTATTTCCAGAATGCTGCGGGAGAAGGGATCTTTCGCGGCGGTCTTCCCGTCCTGCCGCCGGAACGTCAGGCTGTCTTGCTGCTGCTCCACAAGCTGGAGCATATCACGAGCAGCGGTCTGGGGCTTCGGCAGCTCTGCGATTGGGCGGCGTTTGTCCATTGTGATATGACGCCGGAGCGTTGGGAGGCTCTGCTGCCAAAGCTGTCCCGATTCGGACTGCTTCATTTCGCGCGGGTCGTCACCCGCATCTGCGTGGAGGAGCTTGGCCTGCCGCGGGAGGATGCCCCGTGGTGCATGACCGCGGATGAGGCGCTGTGCCGCGCGCTGCTTGCGGATATCCTGCGCACCGGGAACTTCGGCTGCAAGGAGGAGCGCTACGGGCAGCGGCTCTTTACCGATGGGCGGGCGGAAAATCGACTGGTCAGCTTCCTCCGCACGGGCGTGGAGACCTGCTATACCCATTGGCCTGCCTGCAAGGAGCATCCCCTCCTGCTGCCTGCCGCGCCTGCCGTGTTGGTGCTGCGCTACCGTGAGCAGAGAAAGACGGGAAAACGTCCGCCGTTTCGCCCCCTTGCCGCGTACCGCAGCGCCGGGGAACGTCAGAAGCTTTACCACGCCCTTCGCCCCTTTGAACCGGAGGACGCGGGATAGAACGGAATAGAGGGAGGCTGCGCTTCACAAGCGCAGCCTCCCTTTTTGGCATGGAATTACCCTTCGTTGAGCAAAAAGTCCAGCGCCTTTACGATTTTGATACCGTCCACGTCGCTGATGAGGTCGCAGTCCATGGCAATTACGATCTTCTCGTAATTGTCCTGCACAGCTTGCAGCGGCGCAAGCTCCCGTGCGCGGGTTTCGGGGGCGTTCATGTTGTCAGTGACTTGGATATACTTTTTCTCGTTCATCTTCGTTGCGATGAAGTCGATCTCCTTTTCACCAACCTTGCCGATAGCCACCTCATAACCACGCCGCAGCAGTTCAAAATAAACGATGTTTTCCAGAATGTGTCCCACATCGCCGCCACGATTGCCTAACAGATAGGTACGGAGGCCGGGATCGACGATATAGTATTTGCCCAGCGTCCGCAGATAGTCCTTCCCCTTGATGTCAAAACGCTTGACCTCATAAAAGATATAGGACTCCAACAGTGCATCAATGTAGGCAGAGATGGTCTGCACCGCAGGCTTGGTCTTTCTGCCATCATCCAACAGGCCCTCGCTGACAAGGGTGCGCCCGATGGACGCCGCCGAGGTGTTGTTGCCGATGTTGTCAGCCAGAAATAGAATGATCTTGCGGAGCAGCAGCGCGTCGGTAACGGCCCGCTGTTCTTTCCGTTTGCCGCGTTCCAGAATGTCCCGCACGACCACAGCGGAATAAATGCCGTCCAGCAGCATATTGGCGCGCTCCTGATCCAGCTCCGCCTCGGCCAGCGCCGGCATACCGCCAAACTGTGCGTAGGCTTCAAACAGGTCGCGCAGCTCATACGCTTCGCCGTCTTTTCCCTTGGCGCGCTGTTTTATCGTGCCGTTGGGGGATTTGTACTCCTCCAGCAAATAGCCGTGGAAGTCCAAAAACTCGCGGAAGGACAGCGGCAGCATCTTGATCTCCACATAGCGTCCGGACAGATACGTGGACAGTTCGGAGGACAGCAGGTAGGCGTTGGAGCCGGTCACATAAATGTCGCAATCCAGATCCACACGGAAGGAATTCACGGCATCCTGCCAGTCCCGAACCTTCTGCACCTCGTCTAAAAACAGGTAAAGCCGCTTACCCTTGGGGGCTCGTTCCATCACATACTGATAAAGCTGCTTGCTGTCCATATCGGCAAACTGCATGGACTCAAAGTTCATCGAGAGGATCTGTTCCTCCGTGACGCCCTGTTCCCGCAGATGTGCCATCATCAATTTCAGCAGGCTGGATTTGCCGCAGCGCCGGATTCCGGTCACGACCTTGATGACCTCCATATCCTGAACGGAAATGAGCTTATCAAGGTACTGCGATCTGTTTTTTAATTCCATGATCCTGTCACCACCTTGAAACCATGATAGCACATCTACGGCATTAAGTAAAGTTTTTAACATCAATGTGAATAACTTTTTTCTTGTCGAAATTATTCACATCAATGCTACTTTTGCCGAGCCTGCGCCCCGCGGTATCGCCGCCTCACGCGCTGCGCCTGAGACGCAGCAGATTGGTTCGGGCGACGAGCTTGGACTTGCGCGGGTACGGGATGCACTGCATTGCGGTGTTCACTGCCTCGCGGCTCCCCACGAGGATGACCTCCTTCCGCGCTCGCGAGATCGCGGTGTAGAGCAGATTGCGATACAGCATTTTTGCAGTCGCCGTGCTCACCGGCATGAGGATGGCGTCATACTGGCTGCCCTGACTTTTATGCACCGTCAGCGCATAGGCGAGCGCAAGGCGCGGTGGGGGCGCGTCGTCATTGGCAGCGCCGTATTTCTCCATACAGTCGATCTGCCAGGTCTTCAACGTTCCCCTGACCGCAAGCGTGGCGATACGGTGGGGCTTCTCTCCGCGAATATACAGCACGCCGACATCGCCGTTGCAGATGTTGTAATAGGAGTTATTCTGCGTAACGATGACACGGTCGCCGTCACGGAATGCTCCCCATCTCTGCTTTTCCGCTGTCAGCGGGTTGACTTCATTTTGCAGGCGCGTGTTGAGCGCCTGTACGGAAAAGTCGGTTTTGGTCTTCACCGGAGAGAGGACCTGAATGCTCTCTCCCGCCCGGTAGCGCCGCGCAGCCTCCTCGCACAAAAGATCGGGAATGATCTTACTATCCGCGGAAAGCAGACGAAAGCTGTCATCCCATTGCAGTTCCCGCTCATCGCTCAGCTTCGGGAAGTCCACGACGTTCTGACGCAGCGCCGCGGCGTCCGCGCTTTGGCGGTACTGCTGCTCCAGACGGAGCGAGGGGACGCCGAGCGTCAGTAGGTCGGAAAGGACGTTCCCTGCCCCAACGGACATCAGCTGATTCGGATCGCCGAGCAGGACGACGCGGCAATTCCTGCGAACACGGTTGAGGATACCGGCGAGCATCTCCAGCGACACCATCGACGCCTCGTCGACAACGACCAGTCCGGTGCGGATCCAGCAAACGGCGTCCAGAAAGTTTGCATCCGGGACCTTCCCCAGTGCGCCGTGGACCGTGCGCGCCTCGATCCCGATGCGCTCGGTGAGGTTGCGCGCAGCCTTGCCGGTCGGGGCGGCGAGCACATATGCCTCGGAACTGTCAACGCTCCCTCTGAAACAGTGTACAATGGCTTCAATGAGCGTGGTCTTGCCGCTGCCGGCGCCGCCGAGGATGACGGCGAGGCGGCTGTTCAGCGCCAGACCGATCGCCTTGCGCTGCTGCTCGCTGAGAAGTATGTCCCCGGCGCGGAGCTCCTTCGGGATCTCCATGACCGGCAAAGCCGGGTCTTTAAGGATGTCAGCGAGCTGCTCCGCCGCAGTCACCTCATAGTCCCACGTCCGCTGGGCATACAGATGACACCCCTCCTGATGGAGGAAGGCGGCTTGCAGCAGGAGAGATTTATCCGTGTAGAATTGCTGTTTGGTGAGGTCAGGTCTCACCGTCTTGCTGACGCGGAACAGGATCTCATCCGTGCAGTACAAAGAGGGGCTGTCCATGCTCAACGGCACGATCACCGTTACCGCAATGGGTCTGCTCGCGCTTTACGAAAGCGTTATCACCATGCAGAACGTCGAAATCGCGGGCGCGCTTTGCTATGAAGCGCTGCGCGGCACCGACCGCGAGCTTGACCCCCGCATTCACGCGGCCAAGAAGCACGACGAGCAGATCGCGGCGGCGAGCAATCTGCGCCGCATGCTCTCCGGCAGCGAGATCGGCGAAAAATACCGCAATTCCAAGGTGCAGGACGCCTATGTCATGCGTTCGATGGCGCACATTCACGGTGCGGCAAAGAAGCTTATCAGCGAGGCCTATGAGGTCATCGTCAATGAAATGCACTCCGTCAGCGACAACCCCGAGATCTTTGCCGAGGGTGAGGACGACGGCGTTGCGCTGATGTGCGGTAATTTTGACGGCAGCTTCGTCGGCTCCCACGCCGATATGCTGGCAATGGCCGCGGCGATCGCCGGCAATCTGGTCGAGCGCGGCACCGACCGTATGGTCAACCGCAATCTCAACGACGGTCTGCCCGCCTTCCTTGTCTCAAACCCCGGACTCAATAGCGGCTTCATGATCCCGCAGTACACCGCCGCCGGTCTGATGAACGAGATCAAGCATCTCGCCGTTCCCGCAACGATTGACTCCATTCCCACCTGCGCCGGTCAGGAGGATCCTGTTTCGATGGGCTACTACGCGTCGAAGAAAGCGCTCATGGGCGTGAAGAAGCTTCAGTATGTCACCGCCATCGAAATTTATGTCGCGCTGCAGGCAATGGACTTCCTCAAGCCGCTTGAGCCCTCTCCGGTGCTCGGAAAGCTGCGTGACTTCATCCGCAAGGAAGTTCCCTTTGTCGACAACGACCGCTATCTCTATCCCGACATCGCCTACATCACCGACCGCGTGCGCGACTGCTCGCTTGTCGATCTGGTGGAGAACGAGATCGGCGCACTGGAATTCTGAAGCATCTTTCCCCGTTTCCCGCCCCTGACTGCCTGATGTGTGCAGACGGAAGACAGAGACAAACTTTAATCTTATTATACGAGGAGGTTTTTTATGGAACTGACGATCATCATCTTATATCTGCTAGCAATCTTTGGCGTTGGCATTTACTGCAACAAGTTCAACAAAGGTCTTGACGGAGTAGTACCCTGTAAGTGCAGTCACAAAATCCCCAAAAATCTGTTAAACTGAAAGAACAGAGATGGAGGGAATCGCAATGAAACATTACAGCAAAGAATTCAAGGAAGAAGCGCTGAAGCTGTCAGACGAGATTGGCGTGAAGAAAGCCGCGCAGCAGCTCGGCATTGCGTACTACACGCTGGCGGATTGGCGCAGCATACGCCGAAATACACCGCCCGCGAAGACACCGAGCGCAGAGGAGCAGACGATCCGCATCCGTGAGCTTGAGCGAGAAAATGCCGAGCTGCGGACCGCGAACAATATTCTCAAGGACGCACTCGGTTTTTTCGCGCAAGACCGCAAGAAGTAAAAGCGTGTGAGCGGCACCTGTTCGTAGTCGAACGCAAGGGTGTCTACACGGCAAAGGATATGTGCCGTGTTCTGCACCTGAGCGAGTCCGGTTATTACCGGTGGCTTCGAAACAGGGGCAGGCACAGCAGCCGTCAGCTTCTTGCGGGAAAGGTCAAAAAGATTCTCGAAGAGCATCCGGATAACCGAAACTACGGCGTGGATCGCGTCTGCCTTGCGCTTGAGCGGGACGGCGTTGACGTCAGCCGGAGGACAGTGTATCGCGTGATGAAAGAGAATGGCTGGCTCCATAAAAGACGCATTCCGCATGGAATCACGAAAGCCACGACAGAAGCGCAGGAGCAGGAAAACATTCTGAAACGGGACTTCAGTGCCCAGCGCCCTTCGGAGAAGTTTCTCACAGATATTACCGAGGTACAGTGTGCAGACGGCAAGCTGTATGTTTCGCCGGTCATGGACTGCTTCAGCGGCGAGATCGTCGCGCTTGAAATGCGTGACAATAGGAAGAAGGAGCTGTGCATT
>ERZ837910.567-NODE-567-length-56820-cov-7.383793_pt1 | contig 56820 bp, 52 predicted proteins | sample MGYA00519940_ERZ837910 | MGnify/ENA primary metagenome ERZ837910 (study PRJEB31850, sample SAMEA3708825) | human gut metagenome | biome: human gut; feature: human-associated habitat; material: faeces | place: China | collected 2014 ... | reverse complement strand
AGTGGCCAGACCGCATTCTTATTATAGCAGAAGGAGTTTGTTTTTTATACTCATCACTAAAGCTTTTTTGAACCCCCGATACAATCGGGGGTTTTCGTTATACAATAAAGAAACGGTACGCATAATTTGTTAATTATACATACCGTTTATATGTCATATTTATATAATTTTACATAATATTTATGATTGAACAGATTTTTGCTTTTTGATACCATAAATTTTTCTTAGAACAACACCTAACACCTTTGGATTATCAATAACAATAACTTTCATACCACTACCTCCTACATAATGTACATGACAAAAGGATGATTATTAATGCACAACAGTCAGTTATTAACCAGTAAGGAAAAATTGATGCTATCAGCAGTCCCAATGCAAAAGCAAGATAAATTTTCCTTTGTGTTCTCCAACATCTCATTTAATCACCCCTTAATAGATTATACAACTATTAGCTTTTGGTGAATATTATTTTAAATAATCCATAAACCAAATATCATTTGTGGAAAAATCTTTCTTGTCTAAGTAACTTAAAATTCCACTATCTGTAGTAAAATCAAAAGCTAATTTATAACTATATAAACATTGCTTTGAAAGGGAATACTTTTGATTTAATTTTTTGTTGCCATATTTATTGTCACCTAAAATGGGACAACCTATTGAGGACATATGGGCTCTAATTTGATGAGTTCTGCCTGTTAAAAGTTCCACTTCACACAAGGTTAAGTTGTTGTTAGTTTCCAGAACAGAATACTTTGTTAAAATTTTCTTAGCTCCTTGTTTTTCATTTCTTAGAACAGTTACTTTATTAGTCTTTTCATTCTTAATTAAGTAATCCGAAAGAATTGCATTATCCTTTTTAGGTTTGTTAATAAGTAAGCAAAGATAGAATTTATGAAGCTCCCTATCTTTCATTTTTTGGTTAAGGATACGCAATGACTCTGCATTCTTAGCACCAATAACTATACCACCGGTATTTCTATCAATTCTATTTACAAGTGCCGGTGCAAAACAGTTTTCTTCCTTAGGATTATACTCACCATTATCGTAAAGGTAATGTTGAAGTCTAAGCAAAAGACAATCAAAATGATAAGACTTGTCCTGATGTACAATTACACCGGGTTTCTTATCCAATAGAATAATATTTTCATCTTCATAAATTATCTTTAAATTCTTCGGTGCTTTTAAGAATTCATAATTTTCTTCTTGTATATTATCAAAAAATTCATCCTTAATATAGAAAGTGAGAAGGTCGTTTTCTTTTAGCATAACTTCAGGAGTTGCTTTTTTGCCATTTACTTTCACACACTTTTTTCTAATATACATATAAGCCATTTTCTTAGGCATTGTTTTAAATTTCTTCAAGAGAAATTTATCCAGTCGCTGATTAGCGTCATTTTTCTTTACTACTAATTCTCTCATAATTACTTTTCAATACACATAAATGCACACATTGTACCACGATGACCGTTAGTTGCTCTATGACTCCATAATAAATCTGAGTTACACTTAGTGCATAGGTCAGACAATGTGATATTTTCTTCCTTTACTCCGGCTTTCATTACAATTTGCTTATTTGTTTCTAGCAGGTCAATCATATATTTTCCATCTTCCTTAGGGAAAATAAATTTTGAATTATCTAAGTCATTTAGTGCATAAAAATTATCTGCACAATCTTTATCCACTTCATAACAACACTTTGAAATTGCAGGACCGATACAAACAACAATATCCTTTGGATTACTACCATATAGGTTAGTCATTTTCTTAATTACTTCTTCACCGATTCTACCAACTGTACCACGCCAACCGGCATGGGCAAGCCCAATAGCTTTCTTCTCTTTATCAACAAAAAACAGTGGTGTACAATCTGCATAATGAGTTACAAGGGTAACACCCTTTTCATTCGTAATTAAAGCATCTACAGACTGAATATCCTTTTCTCTCCAAATGCCAATACCACATTCTTTCTTAGTTACAGGTCTGACAAATGTGTGGTGGTCTTGAGAAGAAGTTACAAGGCTATCATAATCAAAACCTACTGCATCGGAAAAGATTTTATAATTTTCAATTACATTTTCGGGCTTATCTCCCCTAGAAAAAGCAAAGTTCATTGAAGTCCATTCATCAGTACTTACACCACCATACTTAGTTGAAAAAGCATGACGAATAAAATCAATATCTGAAAGTACATTGTATGTTAAAAATGGTACACCTTTATTTTCGTTTAGTGTCATTGTTTTACTGTTAATTTTCATAATTTATCACCAAACATATTTTACAATATAATATTACCACTTGCAAGTATCATTAAATAAGTTTATAATAGTTATGTAATATTGTAGAATAACTGAGGAATTATTATGAAATTATTTGGAAATAACATTGAAATTAAATGTGAATACTGTGCCAACAGTGCTGATGCACCAAGTGGTTACATTTGTACACTTAGAAAAAGTATTAAAAATGGTAAATGCAGAAAATTTAAATACAATCCTACCCTTAGAGTACCAAAAAGTACTGAAGCTTTACCTGAATTTAAAAAAGAAGATTTTGAGCTTTAATTAAATAAAACTAAATTAAAAAAATAAATGCTAAAGACTGTATCAAAAGTAGGTAAAGTCTTTAGCATTTTTTATTTTACACAAAAATAGTGGAGTTACATAACCCCACTATTTCTATAAGTCAATTAAATTTTGTGATTACAAATTTGCATAATCTAAGTTTTGTTATATTTCATTTTGGGATTTTTTATAAGAAGACCTAAATGTTATTTGTAATACATAAAATCAATCTAACATAACAATTATTAATTAACTGTAAATGATAAACCAACTGGGAAAGAGGAAACCAGTTTAATGGAATATTTTTGAATCAATGTTGCGTCTTTTACATTGATTTCACCATCACCGTTAACATCAGCAGACTTTGTCTGAATATCATTAAATGACACCTTACCGGCAACTACCTTTGCAACTAATACTGCATCTTTAACATCAATTGTTTTGTCAAAATTAAGATCACCATATAGATATGTTACTGATGGTTTAGTTGTAGTTGGCTTAGTAGGCTTAACAGGTTTGTACTCTGTCCAACTATTATTAGCTGAAAATAGCATTGATGCACCATTTAGAGAAAGTCCTGGTTCCATATCTGCCGGATAACGGTTGGTTGTAGCATTTTCATCTTCTGTAAAAATGACCTTACCGTTTTTAAAGCCTTCCGGAACAACAAGGCTATAGTAACCTGTACTACTATCCTTAGTCATCTTTGTACCCGGCCACGCTACACTGGCTGAGTCATTATCGCCACCGTAAATATAAGCATATACTGATGACCAATTGTAAGATGAATTATCAAAATAAATTGTCTGTACTGAATTTGGATCAACTTTTGTAAAAGTATAACTTTCGCTAGTAGTTTCGTTACCATCAGTGGCAGTTAAATCAATCGTATACTGTGTACCAAAATCATCACCAGCTCCAATTGAAATAGTCTTTGTGCCTGTATATGTTTCTATTGTGCCACCATTTATTTGGTATGTACCTGATGTTGCATTTTTTAAACCTAAGTCAAGTGAAAGACTATCTGTCTTAAAAGTACCACCTGTTTGTGAAATTGTGTTTCGTGGTATAACCTTTGCATTATAAATAACTGCGATACCGGATGAACCAATCTCACCCTTGATTTCATTTGAAGTTACTGTAAACTTATTACCTGAAACTTGATCGGTATATGTACCCGGCTTAGTTAAGTTACCTGCATTTTCAACAGTAACACTACCACTGCCACTACCCTTTACAATTACTGCACCTTGTTCTCTTGTAACAACAGAACAATTATTTGACATTGCATAACTGTCTTTCTGACCAATCATAGCATTATGGAAACGGTTTACTTCTGCAACTTCATTACTTGTAAAGTGTGTTGAACCCTTTACACCTGCCTTAATATCAGTCTTAACTTTTGATGATGGTCTTGAGAAATACAGAGCTGTAATATTGTTTCTACTAGCAGCAACAGCATAAGCTCTATCAATAACATTCTGGCTCATATCATTAGAGTAACCATAATCTTGGTTGTTAGACCATGTATCATGGCTTTCGCCCCAATAGATAAGTTTATCGGCAGAAATACCTTTTGCTACCCAATTACCACTGGATTCCGGTGCTTTACCACTATTGAAAGAATCACGAAGTTCCTTACCGTAATTACTGTCAGTAACTGTCATATAATCTGTATATTCTTTCATTAAGTCTTCATTGCCGGTACTTCTGTCATCAGGACCAGTAAGAATTTCGCCATAGTGATATAAGCCTTGCTTTGTAACTGTTGGCCAAAAGTCACACTCTTCACTTGGAAGAGCAATATGCTTTGCAGCATCCCAACGGCAACCATCTACTCCAAGACTTTTTAGTTCATCAATATATTTAGCTACAACCTGCTGTACGTAACTATCTTCTGAATTAATGTCAGGCATACCGATTTCACCGTGAGTAACCTGCCATCTGTTTTTCCAGTCAATGCCACCACCAAATGTATGCCAATATTTGCTGTCTTTAAGGTCATTCTGAATATTAGAATGGTCACCTGCTAAGTGGTTAGCAACAACATCCACGATAACCTTAATGCCATATTTATGGGCTTCATCACAAAGTGACTTAAGATCTTCTTTAGTACCTAGATCATTAGTTTGTACTGAAAAACCCAATGGTTGGTACAGCCAATACCAAATACCTGAAGCAATGCCCTTTTGAGCCGGTGAAGTCTGAATTGCTGAAAAACCCGCATCAGCAATATTCTTCAATTCAGCTTTAATGTCATTATACTTCCAGTTAAAGCAATGAAGAATTGTACCTTCTTGGATATTACTTGCTAATCCGTAACGGTTTGCACTTGTAGTTTCTGCTGATACACCTGCTTTTTCAGTTTTTGTAGAAATAGCAGATACCGCAGGAATTGAAGTAGCTGTTAATACCATACAAACTGAAAGAATAAAACTAACAAGTTTCTTTTTGATTGTTTTGTTTTTTATCATAAAACTTTCCTCCCTTAGATGTTTTTTTATAATAAATTATAACAAATATCTATACTATATATTTCTTTAAAACAAGTAAATTATAAACAAATTGTAAATATACAAAAAATAAATTTGTAATTTTAAAATGTAACAAAAAATTTTTTTCATAAAAAAAAGTTATGCCAAATATATGACATAACTTTTAAAAAATCTTTAAATAACTTTTAAATTATAAGAACACACTTAGGATTGATAATCGTTTCTTTGCTAACTGAATTGTGCGAGTTACCGTTGAAGGACAAACACCTAATTCCATGGCAATTTGTTTCATAGGCTTTTTCTCAAAGTAGTGCATAATGACACATTTTCTTTGCTTTTCCGTTAGCATATTATCAATACCAACTTTCAGCATTTTCTTAATATTATTTCTATCCTCTGTATTTGAATAACCGGTTTGGTTATACAGATTGTAAGCCAAAAGGTTCTCAAAATCTTCTGTCATATGTACTTGATTACGCAATAGACTCACCTACTAATTCATCTAAATCTTTAGCTTTTGATTTTAAAAGTCTAGCAGTTAGTCTACATTCATAATACATTGACTTTAGAATTTGTATTCTTCTGTTTATACTTTTTACCTCATCAAAATTCCTAGCTTTGTTAAGGTTATCCTTTTCCCTATCAATAATTGACTTTAGGTTTACGACTTCTTTTTCATAATTTTCTGACCATTCTCTATAATTCATACAATCACGTCCTAATAATATTAATTTATAATTTGCTAAATAGATTGGGGCTATTTGTTATTTAGCAATTATAATTGTAGCGATTGTTCACCATAATTGCAATAAAAATTAGAACATTTGTTCTAATTTTCTTTGATAAGTCCAAAATATAGGTCAGTAAATCAGCTATTATTCTTCTATAGAATTATTAGTAGTAAAAAACAACTCCCACTTTATTAAGTGAGAGTTAAACATAATCTTAAATTTTAATTAAAGAACACACTTTAGGAAGTCAATTGTTCTTTCAGCTTGTGGATTTTCAAAAATATCCTCAGGTGTACCTTCTTCAACAATTACACCGTCACTCATAAAGATAACTCTATCGGCAACTTCTCTAGCAAAGCCCATTTCGTGAGTAACAACAACCATTGTCATACCGTCCTTTGCAAGGTTCTTCATAACATCAAGAACTTCACCAACCATTTCAGGGTCTAGTGCTGAAGTTGGTTCATCAAATAGTAGAACCTCAGGTTCCATACACAATGCTCTAACAATAGCAACTCTCTGCTTTTGACCACCGGAAAGCTGACTAGGATATGCATTTGCTCTATCAGCAAGTCCAACTCTTTCAAGTAACTTCATAGCTTCATTAGTTGCTTCTTCCTTAGACTTCTTTAGAAGTTTCATAGGTGCAATAGTCATATTCTTAAGAACATTCATATTGTCAAAAAGGTTAAAGTGCTGGAACACCATTCCCATCTTCTGTCTGTGAAGATTAATATTATTCTTTGGATTGGTAATATCAACATCATCTAATAGGATTTTGCCTGATGTTGGGATTTCAAGTAGGTTAAGTGAACGAAGTAAAGTTGACTTACCACTACCGGATGGTCCGATAATAACAACAACTTCACCTCGGTTAATGTGGCAGTTTACACCATCAAGTGCCTTAACCTTGCCACCATTATAATGTTTCTTTAGGTTTTCAACCTTAATTAAAGCCTTATCTTTCATTCTTTCTTAACCTCTTTTCCAGTTTACCGACAAAGTAAGATAGAATCATAACCATTACAAGGTAAATAGCTGCAACAGTTAGTAGTGGGATATAGTAAGAATATGTTACACCTGCAATAACATTACCTGCCTTTGTAATATCAATAACACCCACATAACCTACAACTGATGTTTCCTTTAATAGTGCAATAAATTCGTTACAAAGTGTTGGTAGTACAGACTTAAACATCTGTGGTACAACAATATATCTCATAGTTTGGAAGTAGTTAAAACCTAAGCTACGACCGGCCTCAAACTGACCGTTATCTATTGACATAATACCGGCTCTGAAAATTTCTGCAACATAAGCACCGGAGTTGATACCAAAAGCAAGCATACCAACAGGCACACCGTCTTTTGCTGAAACAAAAACAATGAAGTAAGCAATCATTAACTGAACTACTACAGGTGTACCACGAATAATTGTTAAATAAACTCTACAAATAGCATTCAAAACTGCAAGTATGTAGTAACCAATGCCACCACGCATTTTTAATGATTCTTTATTTTTATCAAAAGAGGAACGAATTGACGCAATAACTACGCCAATAACAATACCAATTACTAAAGCACCGGCTGTAATCAGTAAAGTGTTTTTTAGACCAGTTAGCATTTGTTGGTACCTATCTCCCTCAACAAATACAAATTTAAACTGATCAATTAAGTTTTGAAACCAATTCACCTATTTCACCAAACCTTATTATAAAATAAACAAATAGGGGCAGTTAAACAACTGCCCCCTTAATTACAAAGTAATTAGTCAGCTTTGATATATTTATCAACAATCTTCTGAACTGTACCGTCTTTCTTAAGTTCCTTTAGAGCTTCGTTAACTTTCTTCTGAAGTTCTGAATTATCCTTAGAGAAACAAATTGCATAATCTTCTACTGCATAATCAGTATCAAGAATCTTTAATGCACTACCGTTAGCCTTTACATAAGCTTTAGCTGGTTCGTTATCAATAATAACACAATCAACCTTACCAACCTTTAGTGCATTAACTGCTGCGTTACCACTGTCAAACTTCTTAACATGGTCTGCACCATAATCATCAGTAGCATAAAGGTCACCTGTTGTTGATGTCTGTACACCAATATTCTTGCCCTTGATGTCATCAAGAGATTTAATCTTAGAATCCTTAGTTACGATAACCTTCTGGATACCTGTAGCATAAGAATCAGAGAAGTTAACACTGTTCTTTCTTTCAGGTGTTACAGTCATACCTGCCATACCCATATCGTATTTGCCACTCTGTACACCGGGTACAATTGAGTCAAATTCAATATCAGCAATTTCAAGTTCAAGATTAAGTTTCTTTGCGATTTCACCTGCAATTTCAGCATCAATACCAATAACTTTCTTGCCTTCATAATATTCATATGGAGGGAAAGTAGCATTAGTAGCCATTGTTAGCTTACCTTCTGTTACAGTTTCAAGTCCGCCTTTTTTGTCATTGCTTGAGCTTCCACAACCTGCAAGTGCTACAACCAGCATTAGGCATGAAAGTACAAGAGCCAATACTTTTTTCATTGTTTTATCCTCCTATAATTAAACATAGTTTAAATGTACTATGTTAATTGTTGTTTGTCAAGAAAAACACAAAAATATTAATTATTTCATAATAATTTTTAGTATACTATACCTTTTCTTGTTTTTATTTATTATTGTTGTCATTTTCTTTAGTTTCAGGTGGTCGAGGAATTGTCAGCTTTTTGTTTACTGTTACACCCTCATAACGCAACTTACAAATTACTCTGGCAATAAATTCTTTGTTACATTTTTCGCAAACAAACTTTGCTCTAAATGAACGATTCTTCACTACCCAATCAGAAACCTGCTTTACTGCTGTATGACACTCAGGACAAGTAAAAGTCCAAAGTGACTTATCAATTAATGGATTTTCTATATCGGTAATAAATGTTGTTCTAAAAGTCATTTTCTTATAAAACTCTAGGTCACAATTACTGATATACTTTTTCATTTTTTCTTCATTATAACATTTTCTGAAACATAAAAGACTAAGCTCTGCATCAGTTAATGCTCTATGAAGGACTAAATCATTTCTATCTATATTTAATAAGTCAGCACAAGTGGATAATCCAAGTTGCTTACCCTTATCGTGAACACCTAAAGCAAATTCACAATAAATCTGCAAATCACAATACTTAGTTAAATATGGAGGTCTATCGTCACCAAAATAGTAACCATAGTTCTCCATTAATGCGTGAATGTCGCTATTGCCCCAAGTTAAGAGAACAGAATCTCCAAGAAATTCACCGAACTTCTCAGAAACATCAGCAAAAGTATTGTGGGCATCTTTCAATTCTTCATTTGTTATATTGGTAAGTGCTTTAATTCTTGAATTAAGTTTCTTGCCAATTGTAGGAGTAACCAGCATTGAAAAGGTGTCAATAATATTTAAGTTGCTGTCTGTTTTTACTGCACCAAATTCTATAATTTCGTTATAGAACTTTTTATCTCTCTTACTATAAGAGCCGTTCCATTCTAAATCAAGTATTACAAAATTCATTACTTCTTACGGTTTTGATTCTTCATTCTCTGTTCACGAGATAGAATCATCTTTCTCATACGGATATTTTTAGGTGTAACTTCAACTAGTTCATCATCACCGATAAATTCTAGGCACTGTTCAAGTGACATAATTGATGGTGGTGTTAGCTTTAGAGCATCATCAGAACCTGATGCACGAGTATTTGTCATATGCTTTTTCTTACATACATTAACTGTTAGGTCCTCAGCCTTTGGAGATGCACCAACAATCATACCTTCATATACAGGAACGCCGGGACCGACAAATAGTCTGCCTCTTTCCTGAGCAGCATTTAGACCATAAGCAACTGTATCACCTGTTTCCCAAGCAATAAGTGAACCCTGATGACGAGTGATAATTTCACCCTTCCATGGTTCGTAAGCATCAAATACATGGTTCATAATACCGTTACCGTTTGTATCTGTTAGGAATTCAGGTCTGTAACCCATTAAACCTCTTGATGGAATTCTAAATTCAATATGAGTTGTACCACTACCGTTAGTATCCATATTAACAAGTTCAGCTTTTCTTGTACCTAGCTTTTCCATTACAGCACCAACATATTCGTCAGGTACTTCAATCATTAGAATTTCGACAGGTTCGTTACGAACACCATCAATTTCCTTAGTGATAACCTGTGGACGAGATACCTGGAATTCATAACCCTGTCTTCTCATTGTTTCAATAAGGATAGATAGGTGAAGTTCACCTCTACCTGAAACCTTAAATGTATCTGCTGAGTCAGTTTCTTCAACTCTTAAAGCAACATTAGTTTCGATTTCCTTAAATAGTCTGTCTCTAAGATTTCTTGATGTAACAAACTTACCTTCTCTACCTGCAAATGGTGAGTTGTTTACAATAAAGTTCATTGTAACTGTTGGTTCATCAATCTTAACAAATGGTAGTGGTTCTACACAATCATAAGAACAAAGTGTTTCACCGATGTTGATTGAGTTAATACCACTGACACAAATAAGGTCACCGTAAGTAGCAGTTTCTGTTTCTACTCTCTTTAGACCTTCATACTGATAAAGCTTCTGAATTCTAACATTTTGTCTTGTGCCGTCAATACCACAAAGTACAGCACCTTGACCGTTCTTTACAGTACCTCTTTCAACTCTACCAACACCAATACGACCTACATAGTCATCATAGTCAATGTTAGAAATAAGAATCTGTAAACCACCATCAGGATCACCCTCAGGAGCAGGGATTTCTTCAACAATTTCTTTAAATAGTGGTTGCATATCTGTACCCTTATTGTGTGGGTCAAGAGAAGCATAACCACCCTTTGCTGATGCATAAACTACAGGGAACTCAATCTGGTCTTCATCAGCACCAAGTTCGATAAATAGGTCAAGAACTTCGTCAACAACTTCTTCAGGACGACTTCCTTCTCTATCAATTTTATTTACAACAACTAAAGGCTTTTTCTTTAGACCAAGAGCCTTTTTCAAAACAAATCTTGTCTGAGGCATACAACCTTCAAATGCGTCAACTACCAATAAAACACCATCAACCATTTGTAGGATACGCTCAACTTCACCACCAAAGTCTGCGTGACCAGGTGTGTCAACAATATTGATTTTTGTATCACCATACATAACAGATGTTGTCTTAGAAAGAATTGTAATACCTCTTTCTCTTTCGATGTCGTTACTATCCATAACTCTTTCGTCAACTACTTCGTTAGCACGGAATGTACCACTCTGCTTTAGCAGTTCATCAACAAGTGTTGTTTTACCATGGTCAACATGGGCAATAATAGCGATATTTCTTAGATTTTCTCTTGTAGCCATAATATCATTTCCTTACATTTAATTATCTTATATATTACATTTACCACAGTCGTTTATTATATCACAACCCAATTATAATTACAAACAAAAACGCAATTACTGTTATTTTGTAAAAAAAAGAAATAAATACACTCCTATATTTAGTAGAAATATTTAAATATTGTTATAAATTTAACATTGATAAAATCACAAATTTATTGTATAATTAAATTATATTTTATTCTTGTTATTAGAATTTTCTTACAATAAGGAGATTACGAGAAAATTTAACTAAAAGGAGACTAAAAACATGGGTTACACACTCGCAGAAAAAATCATTAAAGAACACATTGTTGATGGTGAAATGGTTAAAGGCACAGACATCGGCCTAAGAATTGACCAGACACTAACTCAAGATGCTACAGGTACAATGGCATACCTGGAATTTGAGGCAATGGGTGTTCCAAGAGTTAAAACAGAAAAGTCTGTTGCATATATTGACCATAATACTCTACAGACAGGTTTTGAAAATGCTGATGACCACAGATTTATTCAGTCTGTTTGTAAGAAACATGGTATCTACTTTAGCAAACCGGGTAATGGTATTTGTCACCAGGTACACCTAGAAAGATTCGGTAAGCCGGGTAAAACTCTTATCGGCTCTGACTCACACACACCAACAGGTGGTGGTATCGGTATGCTGGCTATGGGTGCCGGTGGACTTGATGTTGCAGTTGCTATGGGTGGTGGCGCTTACTACATCACAATGCCTAAGATGGTAAGAGTAAACCTAACAGGTAAACTTCAGCCTTGGGTTGCTGCTAAGGATATTATTCTTGAAGTTCTAAGAATTATGTCTGTTAAGGGTGGCGTTGGCAAGATTGTTGAATATGGTGGTGAAGGTGTTAAGACACTTTCTGTTCCTGAAAGAGCAACAATTACAAATATGGGGGCTGAGCTTGGTGCTACTACTTCTATCTTCCCTTCTGATGAACTAACTCGTCAGTTCCTAAAGGCTCAGGGCAGAGAAGAAGATTGGGTTGAACTAACTCCTGATGAAGATGCAGTTTATGATGAAGTTATTGATATTGATTTATCAACACTAAAGCCAATGGCTGCTTGTCCTCACTCTCCTGATAACATTAAGACTATTGAAAGTCTTGCAGGTCAAAAGGTTGACCAGGTTTGTATCGGTTCTTGTACAAACTCATCATACAGAGATTTAATGACAGTTGCTCACATTCTAAAGGGCAAAACTGTTGCAGAAAATGTTTCACTTGCAATTGCTCCGGGTTCAAAGCAAGTATTTAATATGTTAGCACTTAACGGTGCTTTAGGCGACTTAATTGCTGCCGGTGCAAGAATTCTTGAATCAGCTTGTGGTCCATGTATCGGTATGGGTCAGTCACCTAACTCAAAGGGTATTTCACTAAGAACATTTAACAGAAACTTCCTAGGTCGTTCAGGTACTAAGGATGGTCAGATTTATCTTGTATCTCCTGAAACTGCTGCTGTATCAGCACTGACAGGTGTATTCACTGACCCTACAACACTTGGTGAAGGTTACACAGTTGAAATGCCTGAAAAGTTCCTTATCAATGACAATATGGTTATTGATCCTGCTCCTGTTGAAGAAATGGACAACATTGAAGTACTAAGAGGACCAAACATTAAGCCTTTCCCAGAAACTACTCCACTGGAAGAAACAATCAATGCTACTTGTGCATTAAAGGTTGAGGACAACATTACAACTGACCACATTATGCCAGCAGGTGCAAAGATTCTTCCTCTTCGTTCAAATATTCCGGCTATCAGTCAGCATTGCTTTACTGTATGTGACCCTGAGTTCCCTAAGAGAGCAAAAGAACTAGGTTCATCAATTATTGTTGGTGGTGCTAACTACGGTCAGGGTTCTTCAAGAGAACATGCAGCACTTGCACCTCTATACCTAGGTGTTAAGGCAGTACTAGTTAAGTCATTTGCAAGAATTCACAGAGCTAACCTAATCAATGCCGGTATTCTACCACTAGAATTCTGTAATGAAGCTGACTATGACAAGATTAACCTAAATGACGAAATCACACTACCTGATGTTAAGGATATTATCGCAAATGGTGGAGATGTTAAGGTTGTTAACAAAACTACCGGTGAAGAAATTATGGCTAAGTGTGAACTAACAGATAGAACAAAGGCAATTATCATTGCCGGTGGTCTACTAAACTACACAAAAGAAAACGGCTAATTGTACATATTGAAAACCTATTTTCTAAGGAAGATAGGTTTTCATTAAACTATAAATACATAAGAAGGAGAATTACTATGGCTAAAATTCCTATGACCACTCCATTAGTTGAGATGGATGGCGACGAAATGACAAGAATCATTTGGAAAATGATTAAGGATATTCTTATCACTCCATATGTTGACCTAAAAACAGAATACTATGACCTAGGTCTTGAAAACAGAAATGCTACTAATGACCAGGTAACTGTTGACTCAGCAGAAGCAACTAAGAAATACGGTGTTGCAGTTAAGTGTGCTACAATCACTCCTAATGCTGCAAGAATGACAGAATATGACCTAAAAGAAATGTGGAAGTCACCTAACGGTACAATCAGAGCAATTCTTGACGGTACAGTATTCCGTTCACCTATTATTGTTAAGGGTATTACACCATATATTCCAACATGGAAAAAGCCAATCACTATTGCAAGACATGCTTACGGTGATGTTTATAAGAATACTGAAATGGTTGTTAAGGGTGGTTCAAAGGCTGAACTTCTTGTTACTAAGCCTGACGGCACAACTGAAACTTCACTAATTCACGACTTTAAGGGTGACGGTATTATTCAGGGTATGCACAACCTAGACAGCTCAATTTCTTCTTTTGCAAGAGCATGTTTCAACTATGCTCTTGACCTAAAGCAAGACATTTGGTTTGCTACTAAGGATACAATCAGCAAAAAGTATGACCATACATTTAAGGATATTTTCCAGGAAATCTTTGACAATGAATACAAAGAAAAATTTGAAGAAGCAGGTATTGAATACTTCTACACACTAATTGATGATGCTGTTGCAAGAGTTATCCGTTCAGAAGGTGGCTATATTTGGGCTTGTAAGAACTACGATGGTGATGTTATGAGTGATATGATTGCTACTGCATTTGGTTCACTGGCTATGATGACATCAGTACTAGTTTCTCCTGAAGGTATTTATGAATATGAAGCAGCTCACGGTACTGTTCAGCGTCACTACTATAAGCACCTAAAGGGTGAAGAAACATCAACAAACAGTGTTGCTACACTATTTGCTTGGACCGGCGCATTACGCAAGAGAGGCGAACTAGACTCTATTCCGGAACTATGTGACTTTGCTGATAAGTTAGAAAAAGCTACAATCACAACTATTGAAGACGGTGTAATGACAGGTGACCTTTATCTACTATCTACTCTTGAAAATAAGAAGAAAGTAAACACAGAGGAATTCCTTGTTGCTGTTAACGAAAGACTAAAGGCAATTCTTTAATTGAAAGGTGGCATTAGTAGTGCCAAAAAGTAATAAGATTTCTATGTCTGTTATCAGAAGACTTCCTAGATATTACAGATTTATCTCGGAACTTGCTGATAACGGAGAGCAGAGAATAAGCTCAGGTAAACTTGCTGAACTGATGAATGTTACTGCCAGTCAGATTAGACAGGACTTTAACTGCTTTGGTGGTTTTGGTCAGCAAGGTTATGGATACAGTATCTCATATCTAAAAAGTGAAATGGAAAACATCCTTGGACTTAACAAGGTAAACAATGCTATTATTCTTGGTGCTGGTAACCTTGGTAAAGCAGTTGCACTTCACATTAACTTTGCTGAAAGAGGCTTTAATATTAAGGGTATCTTTGAGACTAACCCTAATATTATCGGTACAAGGATTAATGATATTGAGGTTATGCCTGAGTCACAAGTTGATGAATTTATCAAGAACAATGATATTTCAATAGCTATGCTATGTATTCCAAGACAAAGTGTTGCAACTATTATTGACAGACTTTATAACTGTGGAATTAAGGCATATTGGAATTTCTCTCACTTTGATATTGCCAGAAAATACAGTGATACTGTTGTTGAGAATGTTCATATGACAGATAGCTTAATGACTCTCTCATATAGAATGAACGAAAAATTAAAATCAGAAGAAAAAACTGAAGAATAATTATTAGGGCAGAAATTTTACTTTCTGCCCTATTTTTCTGCAACACAAAGCCTCCTACAGTATAACTATAGGAGGCTATGTTTATTTAGCTATGAATTTTACATTTTTTGGAGCTTTTCCATTACTTTTAATTAGCTTTTTGTATTTCTTTAGTTTACTCTTTGGCACAGTAAACTTTGCTTTTGAATAAATTTTAGAAAATGCTGATTTCCCTACTTTACTCAGCTTAGTTGATTTTATGTTTACTGACTTTAACTTTCTGTTGTTATTAAATGCACTATCTCCTATTGATTTTAGATTTTTGCCAAGAGTGATACTCTCCAGTCTTGTACAATCTTTAAAATCATACTTTCCAACATTAGCTAAAGAAGATGATGTTATTTTCTTTAGCTTAACACACTTTTCAAATGTACCACGATAATACGGTGTTTCAATTAAAGTATACTTTTTATTAGGATTTTGCTTATATACTTTCCAAGCAGAAGAATGTAACTTTTTTAATTTAGGAATATTTACTGTTGACAAATTTATACAGTTGAAGAAAGCTGATGAACCAAGTTCTTTTACCTTTGGCAATGAAATTTTCTTTAAACTTTTACAACTATAAAATGTTCTTGCTCCTACAGTTTTAACATTAGGAACTGAAATACTCTTTAACCTTGTACAACCTTCAAATGTGCCGTGATATTTATATCCTAAAAAGTGTGATTCAAATTCACCGTAATAGTGACCGGCACTATTTTTTGTAATATCGGTAACATCATGCTCTGCCCATTTCAGCATATACAATCCATCAACTTTTGGCAATGTGATAGTTTCCAAACTTTCACATTTTGCAAATGCTCCTGCACCAAGATAAGTTACATTATTAAGTTTGTTATTTGCATTTATTTTCTTCAATTTTTTACATTGATAAAATGTATCTGCACCTATAACTTTTGCCTTTGGAATATTGACACTTTCAAGTGAATAACAGTTGCTAAATGTACCCTCAATAAAAGACTTCTTACCCTTTAGAGTATCTTCATCTACAACCCTACCACTATTTAATGTGGTAACATTAGGTAATGAAATATTTTTCAAGCTTTTACAATTATGAAATACTGATATACCCAAACTTGTAACATTATTTAGTATATTATTCTTATTTATTGTCTTTAACTTTTGACAGTCAAAGAATGTTCTGTCACCAAATTTTTTTACTTTAGGTATGTAAACACTTTCTAAATTTTGACAATGCATAAACGCACCTACATAAACCCAAGGACTATAAGAATCACCAATACGACAACCGTCTGAAAATGAATCAGCATCTTCATAATCAAACTTATTACCATAATAAGAAAACAATTCAATTTCATTGTCATCTAGCTTTTGTAAATTAGGAAAAGATATATTTTTTAGACTTTGACAATTCATAAATGCACCACCGTCAATTTGTGTTACATTTTTACCACCTGTAATACTTATCATATTGGTACAAGAAAGGAAAGATGCCTTACCTATTCTTTTTAATGTACTAGGCAAAGTAACATTCTTTACTCCTATAAAATTATAAAACATATAATCGCCAATAGCTGTTATTCCTTCTTCTATAACAATATTTTGTGCAACATAATATACACTATCTTTTTCTTTTTCATTATAAAAATAATTTTCATCCCACTCCATAGGATTGCCGTAATTAAAAGCAAAAGTATCATCAAAGCCTATTTTTCCAAGTGTTCCTTCACCTGAAACAGTTAAAGTCTTAGTAGATTCACTAAATGTTGCCTTAAAATTGTATCCATTAGAAAATTCTACTTCTCTTTCATCAGTATCAGCTAATGCATTAAATGGGATAACAGTAACCAATAACATAAATACTAAAAATAAGCTAATTAATTTTTTCATAAAATCACCTTCTAAGTAGCAAAAACTATTTTATAAATACACTATCTTATATATAAAATTATAATTTATATTGTAATTTTTGTCAACACTGTATAATATATTACATTAACTTTTTTTATTTTTAAATCATGAATATTAAAATTACAAACAAAAAAACCTCCCATTAAGGGAGGTTTAATAGATTAGTATTGAGTTTATATTGTAATACTAAAGTTACATTTCTCTTGTATCTTTTTGAATTTCGTTAGCACCTAAGTCTTCATCAGTTTGGAACTTATAGTCATTACCCGGGATGATAGCATTTAGGATAATACCAACTAGAGAACCTACTGCAAGACCTGATAGTTGAATTGTTACAGAACCGATTGTGAAAGAAATATTACCGACAGTTGAGAAAGTAATACCTAAAGCTAATACAAGGATAATAGCCATAATAAGAACATTTCTCATACTTGTAAAGTCGATTTTGTTTTCAACAATGTTTCTAACACCAACAGAAGAAATCATACCGTATAGAACAAGTGAAACACCACCAACTGTAGCTGATGGAATTGATGTAACGATAGCTGCAAACTTTGGTGAGAATGAGAATAGGATTGCAAAGAATGCTGCAATTCTGATAACTCTTGAGTCGAATACCTTTGTAAGGTTAAGAACACCTGTGTTTTCACCATATGTTGTGTTAGCAGGTGCACCGAATAGTGCTGCTAGAAGTGTTGCTGCACCATCACCAAGAAGTGTTCTGTGTAAACCCGGATCAGCAATACAGTTCTTACCGATTGTTGATGAAATAGCAGAAATATCACCGATATGTTCAACCATTGTTGCAAGAGCAATAGGAACGATTGTGATAATTGATGTTGTAATTAAGCCCCAATCAGTGTCACCTGTAAAGATGCTGAATACTGTTTGGTCATATGTAAATGGTAGACCAATCCAATCAGCCTTTGCAACTGAAGTAAAGTCAACTAAACCTAAGCAAACTGCTACAACATATGAACCAAGAACACCACAGATAATAGGGATAATCTTAATCATACCTTTACCGAAGATATTACAAATAATGATAATTGCAATTGCCACAATAGCAACTATCCAAGATAAACCGGCATTGTCACCTGAACTTTCACAGTTGTTGATAGCTGATGGTGCAAGTGTTAAACCGATAGCAATGATAATCGGACCTGTTACAATAGGTGGGAAAAATTTCATTACTCGGTGAGCACCGAATGCTTTAAATAATGCTGACAAAATAAAGTAAAGAACTGATGCACAAGCTACACCAAAACAAGCATATGGTAGTAGGTTTGCTTCACCCTTAGGTGCAATTGTTGCATACCCTGCAAGGAATGCAAATGAAGAACCTAGGAATGCCGGTACTTTACCCTTTGTTACTAGGTGAAACAGTAATGTTCCCAGACCTGCAAAAAGCAATGTTGATGACACAGAAAGACCTGTAATCAGTGGTACAACTACTGTTGCACCAAACATTGCAAACATATGTTGCAAACCTAGCACAACCATTTTGCCTTTACCCAATTTACGGGCATCGTAAATTGCGTCATTGTTAATTTTTTTGTTCATACTCATACTCCCTAACATTTATTTAAAAGGCTTATGCCCTTTGTTACATAAATTAACCCCAATGCAATAAACGCTTTTGCAATGGGGTAAAACTTTTATTTGCCGACAGTCCTTTTACATTCTTTTTCTTCACAAGGATTGTTGTCACTGTCAAGAAAAACAACAGTAGGCTTGTGGGTATTGGCATCTTTTTCTTCAATTAATTTATAAGCCATAATAATAACATGGTCACCAACTGCAACCAGTCTTGCTGCTGCACCGTTTACACAAATGATACGGCTACCTCTTTCACCGGCAATAACATATGTATCAAAGCGTTGACCATTTTCAACATCTACAACACTAACTTTTTCATATTCATAGATGCCTGACTTTTCCATTAAATCTTTATCAATAGTTATACTACCTACATAGTTAACATCAGCTTCTGTTACAACTGCTCTATGTAGTTTACTTTTTAACATAGTAATCATCAAATCACCCTTAATTATTTCTCTATCTTATCTATTATATCACCTAGTTAACTAAAAATCAATGTTTGTAAAAAATTGTTATAAAAATCAGAAACCTGACTTTTTCATAACATTATCAAGGAAATCAATTTCTTCTTTGTTGTCATACTTTTTGTATTCTGACAAATTCTCTTGATACTGTTTTAGGTTCTTTGAAGTTAAAATTTTGAAATCTCTATGTAGCCAATATAAAGGTAAAAGCAATTTTTTATTCTTTAAACTTGGATATTCCTCTACCATTCTTTTGTATGGTGGGAAAATTCGAGATTTAATATAATTTTCTTCTGTAGAATTATTATATTCTTCATTGTATTTTCTTCTTTCATTTAGGATTCTATTTTCTTCTGTACCGAAAGTCATATTTGAAAGAATATAAACATCAACATCATCAAAATCTTTAATTCCTTTATTGAAATATAAATCAGCTTTTTCAAGTAGCATTTGATGAAATTTTGTAAGGTTATTTTCCTGTAACTTTTCATTTATAAAATCATAGTCAGCATTATTATTCTTTAGATAATTATTTAAGAAATAAGCATCAATTATCATTCTAACACCCATACCACCTAAGTCACGATAATGCTTAGCAAAATGCTCAACAATATAAATATAGTGGTATTCATCAGTAAATTTATAGGTGTGATTTGTATTATTAATCAGCATTGCATTACTGAACAAATTTTCTGTAAATGTTGAATTTCTAAAGTTACCGTTATCACAATGAATTTCAAACTGTACAAATGGGTCTTGCACTGCAACAATAAGGTCATCGGTTGACTCTGTAATTCTATAATCTAAGTTAGAAAGAATAGTTCTAGCTTTTTCAATATCATCACTTTTAATATGAACATCAACATCATTTGTAACTCTAAAGTCCGGTTGAGGGTAGGTGTCTTTAATAAACTGACCTTTCACAAGTAGGTTGTCTATTCCCTGATTTTCAAATTCAGCAATTAGCTTTTTGGTAGCTGAAAACTGAGATGCATCCTTCATAAGCATAAACTTTCTGCACCTAACAAACATATCCATAATTTCTTTAGGTACATTGATTTTGCTTTTTTCTAAGGCATAGGAAACCATATTTGCAACCCTGCTTTTTGCAGAGGTAAAATACAAATCTCTAAAATCAATCTGATTATTATTCTCTAAAGGAATATTAGAAAATAGAGAGCCAAGTACATTAAGGAGAAATTTATATTGCGTTTTTTCTTTTGGAGAAAATTCCTTTTTCACATTAATTTTCCTTTACAATAATTTTCTTATCTTCAATACAAACTTCTTTGTTGCAAATTGAAAGTGCAGCTTTTTTATGAGTGATAATCATACAAGTTTTGTTTTGCAGATTTACTAAGTTTTGAAGTAATCGCTTTTCTGTTTCTTCATCAAGTGCAGAGGTACATTCATCAAGCAAAAGAATCGGTGACTTAGTAAGGATTGCTCTGGCAATAGCAAGTCTCTGAACTTGTCCTTCTGAAAGTCCTATACCTCTCTCACCTAACATTGTATCAAGTCCACTAGGCAAAGTATCTACAAAATCGGCACAAGCAATTTTTAGTGAAGTGTGGATTTCTTCATCAGTAGCATTTGGTGAAACAATCAGAAGATTATCCCTAATTGTACCTGAAAGTAGGAAGTTACCTTGTGGCACATAAGCAAACATTTTTCTTGAATTTTTATCAATATAAAGCTTTTTGTTATCCTTTAAATCAAGATAAATTTCACCACTTGATACATTGAAAACTGACATTAACAGTTTCATAAGTGTGCTTTTGCCTATACCTGTAATACCCATAATGGCAACAAAATCACCTTTATTGATTTTTATGCTTGTATTTGACAAAACTTCATCTCTGCCATAGCTAAAGGTAATATTGTCAAAGTTAATTGACTTTAGGTTATTATAAATGTTTTCCACATTAATTTCACTTTTGTTAAACTTTCTTTCCTGTGGAAGTGACTCAATTTCCATAATTCTTTCTGCTGATGCAGTAGCAGCAAAGTAAGTAGGAAAAATTCCTGTAAGTCCTGAGATTGGACCTTGAATTTGAGAAACCAAAGCAATAATTTCTGTTAGCACACCATATGTAATATTGCCATGAACAATATTATAAGCACCCCAAATTAATCCAAAAGCATATCCAAGCATAAACACAAATGAAAATGCTGAGGAACTGATAACAGAAAGTGTGTTTCTCTTTCTACGGATTACATAGTTATTTTGTTGCAAATTTTTTGCATCTTTTAGAACTTCATCTTCAATATCGAACGACTTAACAAGAAGTAAACTTGCAATAATTTCTTGCAAAAAGCTTCTCACTTTGCCATCTGTTTCTTGACCTTTCTTGTGAAAGTTCTTCATCTTAGTTCTATACAAAGATGCAACAAAAAGTGCCAATGCACCACCAACTACAAAAACCATTGTAAAAGGAATACTGATTTGTACCAAAACAATAAACACACCTGTAAGTTTTACAATCATATATGTTAGTTGAGGAATGATTGTAACAATTGCACCTGTTATTGTGCCAATGTCACTTGTTAGTCTGTTTAACAATTCACCTGAATGATAAGCTGAAACATCGGCAAATTCTTTCTCTAATATTTGCTGAAACAAGTCTGTTTTGTAGCTGATTTCCAGCTTTGCACTAATTCTAAACACAAAAATTCTTTGCAACACACTAAAGAAAATATCTGCACAAACGATACCACCAAAAATCATACCGTAATGTGCAACACCACCTAAAGGGTCATTTGCATAACTTGGGTCATTACCGGTTGCAGCATTTACAAGGTACTTACTGGCTATAGCAACATATACACCGATTACTGCAAGAATACCGTAGATTACAACCAGCAAAATTATTGATGGTAGCTGAGATTTACTTTTCTGCAATATCCATCTTAATGCAGTTTTATTCACTTTTTTCTTGTAAGTTGAAATACTCATTTTCTTTTTATCTTTCTATAATATGGATATAATTTTTCTTTGAGAGAAAAATATTTCCATATCAATTTCTTTTTTGCAACACATTTTCTGGAATAAATCTTATAATTAAGGTCAGTGATTTTATGAGTAACATTGTCCTTAGTAAAGGCTGTTACAACTGCAAAAATATCTTTCCTAGGCACATTTACTTCACAAATCATTCTATTGTCGCCACATATATTATATGTACCGTCACTGTTAACTTTGATAATTCTATGAAGTACATAGGAATTAGTTGGTTTATGATAAAAAAATACCACATCATATTTTTTTAGTTTTGTTGGCTTAGTTAAGGTTACTGTATCGCAGTTATCCCTTAGCATTGGCAACATTGACACACCTCTGGGTGTGAAATTCACATTGCTACCACTATTAAGAATTTCCTTAAAAATCGGCACAAGTTCACTAATAGGCACTTGTTTATTCAAGTAAGTTACCGTCCTTTAGCTTTGTAATAAAGTTGTCTATATCTTTCTTTGCTATATCTTCAGTTACTTCATATTCATCAAGCATAGCCTTTAGCAATTCTTCTTTTGTTGTATCATTTTCTAACTTTTCCCATAGGAAAGCACCGGTTTCGTTAAGATTCATCATACCGTTAAAGTCAACAGTTGCCTTGCCTACAGGAACAACTACATAACAATCTGCAACTTTTCGCAGTAAAAAATCTTCCTTAATTTTCATATTAATCTTCCTTTACTATAGTATCATGAGAAAGTATTGCTGAACTTTTATCCATATTGCATTTCAGTTTATAGAATTTGCAATTATCTAAAATTGCATTAATCATATTTAGAGAGTCGTTCATTTTATTTTTGCCAATTCTTCTCATAGTTTCTTTAAACAAATATCGCATTGCTTTTTGTGGGGATAATTCTTCAATAGAATTATTTTCACTTCTTTCCAAAAATACAATTGCACCTAAGACAGCACTGTCATTTTGGAATTTCATTGTTCCACCGGCAAATGGTGAGCCATATACTATCAGTTCATTATTCTCAAGACGAATTATAGGTTTATCATCATTTATAATTTGTACCTTATCCCCATAAACTTCATGCCACAATGAAGTATGGGTTGACTTTCCCACACCACTATCAGCAGAAAAAAGATAGCATTTTCCATTATATTTTATTGCTGATGAATGTACCATAATCGCATTGTACTTTAAGATTTTTTCAAAAAAATCAAAAGATAAATATACATATTCTGTTTCATCAATAGGGACTTCAGGATGAAGTGAAATGTATTTTTTGTAGTCATCAACAGTAAACTTATCCCCTACTTTTATCACATCAGAAGTAGGTGTTTCATCAGTTTCAAAAGACTTAATCATATCTTTTGTATAATCATAAAGAGGGTTAATCTCAACAAAAAAGTTAGCAAATTTACAAAGCATAATACCCTCCAAAATAATCCACTTAATAGCACAGTAAACATCAAATATTGTTATTAATTATACCAATTTAATTATAAATGAAAAGTACTAATAAATCAAGGAATCGCAAAAAGTAACAAAAAAAGAGCTACCATAAAGGCAGCTCTAAAATATTCACTTAGAATTTATCAATCATATGCATTGCATACTTTTGGATAAGTGTAGCGTCAGCAACATCAACTTTTCCGTCACCATTTACATCAGCTCTCTTAAAGATTAGTGTACCCTCAGGAATTTCATATCCTGATTGTAAAGCAATGTATCTCAAAATATAAACTGAATCTCTAACATTGATAGCACCATCATTATTAACATCACCAATTAAAAGTGGATTTTCTTCAAAAGTTATATTGTTGTCCTTAGCATATTTCTCGGCATATGAGCCATAGTCACCTATAATTGTAAGATTTTCACCACAATTGCTGAAAGCATTATCGGAAATTGAAGTTACAGATGAAGGAACATTAACCTTAGTAAGTTTAGAACAATTACTAAAAGCACCATTTGCAATAGTTGTTACTGTATCACTAATTCTAATTGACTCTAGGCCTGAATTAAAGAAAGCCTCATCACCAATTTCTGTAATTGCAACACCGTTAGGCAAAGACTTTAGAGAAGTACAACTGTCAAAAACTCTGGTACCGATTTTTTCAGTATAAAAGTTAACATTAACCTTAGTTAGGCTAGTACAGTTCTTAAACATATAATTAGGTAAAGTTTCAATTGCTGAGTTTACATAAGCCTCAGTTAATGAAGTACAATTGTTAAAAGTATATTCACCCATTGAAGTAACCGTAACCGGTAAAATTATTTTCTTTAGCTTAGTACAAGAAGAAAATGCACTGAAACCGATACTTTTAATCGTGTTTGGCAAGGAAACTGACTGAATTTCATCATGTTTATAAAACACTAAATCATCAATTTTAGTTACAGTATAACCATAAACAGTGTCAGGAACTTTAACAGAAGAACTGTTGCCATTATATTCAGACAAAGTTGCCTGATTTGTAGTACCATTAAGTTCAAAAGAAAAATTACCGTACACAACTTCAGCAGCACTAGCTGACATAGGAACAATACTTATTAAGAGAAGTACAACAAATGCTAAAGAAATTATCTTTTTAGATTTTTTCATTTTGTCCTCCTATTTAAATAGCAACACATAGCAGAATGCTATGTGTTGCATAAATTTTACTGTAAACAGTTTACTTGTGTTGACTTATCATCTACCTTACCAGTTGCATCAAATATGTATTTAATGCAGTTGTCACTAACAATCCAATCAGTTTTACTTTCCTCAGTTGCACTTTCCTTATAATAATTCATAGCACTAAATGTATAAATGATATTTTGATCAGCAAGTGCTTTTTGTTTAAAATCAGTAGTAAACTGAACTCTGTTCTTGTTAGTTAGTAATTCCGGACTAGCTGTGTAAGTTAAGCCCAAAGCCTTGTTATCGTTTTTGCCGTCAATCTTAATTGTGACACCGGAGAACTGAGCGTTACTACCATTAGCTTTAATCAAATCATAAACATTTTTACGAATATTTTCTAGTGCAGTTTTTTTATTATTATCAATATAATCTTGAATGTAGTTGTGAGGGTCTAGAATATAGATAACTGCAACATTTTTGATATTAGGGTCATCATCAGGACAATTATAAACATTCATAACAGTGTTTAGACGAACTCTATCGATACCGTTACTATCTGTATGGTAATCAGGATTATTCATAGAAACAGTTAAACCAGGGGCGGTCTTATCCTTAGCCTCACCATAAATAGCATATAGGTGAATGTTGTTAGTTATACGATAGCCATATTTATATGAGTTAGATGCAATTGACTTACCATTTTCATCATAAGACCAATACAAGAACTTAAGCTCTTTCTCACCATTCTGGATAGACATTGCAGTGCCGGAATAAGTACCTGTGAAACCTGTAACACCATATTCCTTTAAGTAAAGACCTTCTTCATCGATAGAATCAACACCATTTTTGACACCTAAACGAACATTATAGAATACCGGTTTAATAATATTAAGCTGTGTACCAACAAACTTGCTTGTACCATCAATCGGAGATAGTTCGTTTATAGCTGTTGCAAAATGGAATGTTGGACTATAAGTCTTTAGATTATTAAAGAACCAAACTGTAATTGAAGTAACCGGTGTATCTGCCTTTTTAGCATCATCTTCTGTTGCGTACTTTGTTTTACCATTGTAGTAAGAAACCCAATCTTCATCATCACTTACTACAGCACCGTCAGAACCTTGAAGTCTACCGTAGCAGTCAGTGTGATTTTTAAAGTTACCCTTAGAATAAGCAGTTCCATAAGTCTTATAGGTTGAAGTTGTTTCATCAAAATCTCTGTATGAAAACTCATTCTGAATACCTGTTTCAGCAGCAGACTGACTTGTGAAGCACTTATAAGAGTCAATAACATTGTCCGGGTCAATTCTACCAGCAGTAACAGCCTTAGTAATCATTGTAGCATAATCATATGTGCCATTTTCATTTTTATATTTTGCAAGTTCAGAAACAGAGAATGCGTAGTTCACTACAGTAGGTTCTGTGTTAATGTGAGCAACAGTACCTGTTGTCACTTCTCTATCATAATACTTAAATGTAATAATGAGTCCGGCTTCCTTATTAGTGTAAGTAAGTTGTACTGTCTTACCTGCATTACTAGCGTCATTTGCGATTGGCATATTACCTGTAACTGTTTCAGCCTCTGTACCGATTGTGCTATCTACAAAATCATTACAAGATATAAAATCAGTATCCTTGATTTCATTAGTTTGAGTTGCGGCTTTAGTAGAATTTAAAGTGGTGCCAACAAATTCACCGGTTACATTATCAAACTTATAACCTGTTCTTTGCTTTTCAGTTACTTCATAGTGAGTACCAACAGGGATACCGGTGATAACAGCATATTCATTAGCTGTAATGCTAACACCGGACTTACCATAAGTACGAGTACCTTCAAGGTTACCGTCAGAATCGTAAACTTTATATGTTAGGTTTTCATATTCATTTAGTGTTTTATCATCTTTGTCACCAAAGATATTAGACAATTTAACAGTAAAGGTGAAACGGTCACCACTCTTTGAATCAACCCTATCATCACTATTATCAGTAGTAACCTTCTTTATTATTTTAATATCACTTGTTGAAACAGTGTTAGTAAAGTTAACTGTCATAGCACTTGAATCAGAATGGTTTTCGGAATAATCTGCAAAGTAGAAACCATCAGTTTCGGTGTAGGAACCATCAGGTTTGTAAATTCTATCATTACTGAAAACATTGGAATTTTTATTACCCTTTGCCTCAGTTATAATTTTTTGGCTCTTATCATCAGTGATTTTGTAAGAAGTTGAATAGAAATTAGAAACATTTCTTCTAGTGACTTTTTCTTTATCATCACTTGTTGCAACACTCATTGCTGTGTTTGAATTTCCGGCATTTACTTCATACAAAGTTTCGTTTTGAACTACCTTTACCATTGTATTACTAGGAATTTTCGAATTAAACTTAGCAGACTGATTAAACAGTAAGTTGAAACCACCATTAGTATCAGTTTGACCGGAAACTGCCGGTGAATTGTTTTCATCAGTAGAATTTTCCAATTTTGCAAAATCATCCGGTAAACTAAAGTTAATAGAAGGTAATCCTGTATAAGCATCTTTCAAATGCTGCTCATCCCAATAAGATACACATGGTTTACCACTACTAGTGTTCTTAACAGCCAAATAGTAGGTTGTACCGTTAACTACTCTACGGATAATGTTGTCATCAGTTTTAATAGGATATAGTGGATTAGAACTATCAAATGTAAAGTTACCGTTGTTGTTTATAATATCGGATGTAGTCTTGTTAGGAAGAGTGCCATACTTATTTGTTAGTGTAGTAAATTCAGCATCACTGGCATATTTATTTTCAATCATATAGCTAAAGTAATCTTTGTTAGCAATACCCATAGTGGCATCCTTTAGACCCGGGTTAACTGAATCAAAGTTTACATCGTTACGAACTAGAAGACCTGTGTTCTGAGGTAAGTTAAAGCTGACTGAACAGTTAGAATCAAAGCTACCTCTTTCCATATAGAACATCTGAAGAGTATGTTTCTTGGAAGAGTTTTTGTTGTTAAATTCTGCACCGTTAGCCTTGAATATTTTTGCTAGGTCAACGGTTGTAACATAATCTTTGTTAGTAGCATATGTATCGTTTGTCTTAGGTTCAAAAGTACGGCTATTAATGTTATCTGATGAATCAACAGCAGCCTTATAAATAACCTTCATATCAGAGAAGTTGATTGAACCGGATGAAACCTTATGAGCACCACCAAGGTCAAGAACCAATACACCATCAACATATACCCAAACGTCATCGTCACCGGAGAAGTTAAATGTAATGTCTTTTTGTGTACCATCAGCAGCAGTTAATGTACCTGTTTCTGACATATAGAAGTCAATATCAAATTCAGTACCAAAACCGTATTTATTAGCATTCTTATTACTATCAGAATTATCAAATGGGAAGAAACCAACACCATTATCAAGACCAACAGTAGCGTTTGAATATTTATCTACCTTGAAATCCTCGGAAACGGCATCAATTACTCTGTTCTTATCAGTAAATGAATCATAGGAGTAGGTTGTGATACCATTAAATGTTGATTCGTTAAATGGGAAGTTCAAGCCTTCATAAACATTTGATGCAACATTGGAATTACTCTTTAATTTATCATAATCAAACAATGGCATATTGCTTGAACCGTCAGCAGTCAGCAGATAACCACAACCATTTTCATTTTTGCTTGTAGAAGAAAGTGTATTTCCTGCCAAGCCTTGAACTGAAGCATAATAAGCATGATTATTATCATGACGCATAGCCAAGTTATCCTGAATTCTAAAGTTTTGGTTTTCTGCAACTTCTGTTGTATTTTTAGGGTCAAAATAACCAAAGAATAGAGGGTTAGCATAAGCTGTATCATACAAAGCATTTAAATAAGTGTTAAATGTGTTTGTAACATTACCACCTGCATCATATTGTGTATTATAATTAACTGCATTTGCCTTAAAGTTCTTTGTAGGAACATTATTGTTCTCTCTTGATGTTTCAGTCCAGAATGAACTATCAAGAACAACACCACGAGAATAGCAAGAAGAACCATTTTTGTATAACAAATAAATTCTGTTAGGGTTTAGACCGATTGAAGCGTCACCGGCTGTTTTCGGTACAAATGTACTTAATGTCGGAATTTTAGTTTCACCACTACTTACAAATCTAAATGATGTTGCCCATACAGGCAGAGATACCTTGTAAACATTAAATGCCCTTGTACCTGTAGCACCGGATTCATACAAGTCCTTCATATTTACGGTAATTGTATTAGAACCGGAATCTTTACCGTATTGGTCAACTTTAGTTGTAACATCAGCGTAATCACATTGAGTTTCAACTGAGTTATTCCAATAGTAAATTCTTAGACCATCACCACCGGTAGTTGGTTTTGAAATATCGGTATCATCTGTAGGTTCAGCAAAGTAATAATCAACTGTATTACTATTACCAAAAGTATTTGTCGCACCCATATCAAAAGTAGCTACTGCATAAATATTGTCATCAACAATGTAAATAGTTGGTGATGAAGCACCTTCATTACATTTAATTTTATAAGTTGGAATACCTGTAACATCATCAGTATCAATTGTACTACTTTTGATAGTTGTATATTTATTTTTGCTTTCAGATACAGTTAAGTTACAAACTGTATCATCAGAAATTGTTTTGTCTGAAAATACTGCAATAGTAACAGATTGAGCACCATTAGCAGGATTAAATGAATCTTTAGTTAGCTGATAAAGTTCACCCAGTTTGCCATCTGTAACTTCAGCGATATAAAGAATTTTTTCACGATAGTCAACTTGAATAGTATCACTAGATATATCTGTATAAGTTAGATTTACAGTAGGGTAATCTTTATCAGTATATGTTGCATTTGTAGAAACAACTACCTTATAAGAAACCACACCTTTTGTATTGCTTGTTGTTTCGCAAGAAGCAGTAGGCTCTTTTGTCACTATTTTTTCTACTTGATTACCCTCTCCATCATAGAAAGTATAAGTATAGTACGCATCACTATCTTCAACATTCTTATCTTTGATTTGTGCTGTTAGAGTAACTTTATTGCCAATCTTTACGGCAGTTGCACTTGAAGAAAGAGCAACACTTTTAGCTAGAGGCTTAGATAGAGATTCAATTTTGAATTGACCTGCGCCATTATCATTAATGTCATAATATGTTACTTTATAAGAACCGGCAGATAGCTTATATTCAATATTATCAACACTATCATACCTATAATTCATCGGATATGGTTTACCAAGTTCACAATTTTTACTACCGTCACTATACTGTACGTTAGGGTCTGCATTTTTAGAATCTTTGATGTAGAAGTAATGAGTACCCTCTTTAACAGTTATAATGCGCTGATAAGTAGTACCATCTTTAGCCTTAGTGAAGTTACCTAACAATGTACCTGTTTTATATTCACCTTCTGAAATATATAGCTGATATTTTGAAATTGTATCATCCTTAGTAACTTTAAACTTAGGAGCACCGTTAGAATCAATACCAACAATTTCTACAACATAAGTACCTGTATCAATAATTTTATATGTATTACCATCGTTTTTAGTAGTTGTATATTCTGTACCCATTGTAACTACTTGGTTGCCTGAAATTGTAGAACCGTAATAAGTTTTAGTATCAGTGTTATAGAATTTGAACTGTTTATCACTTGATGTTAAGGTAATGACAGCTTTACCATCTGAAGTAAATGCTAAACCTGAACCACCTGACCATGAACCACCTTCAAAATTACCTACCAATCTATATTTTGAATAATCAAGTGGAGTAGGAGTTGTAGTTGTTGTTTCTGTTGGTGTAGTTTCTGTAGGTTCTACACTACCAGTTACCCAAGATAATGTTTTATTTGTATCATCCCAAGTAAAAGTAATAGTCTTTGAAGTGCTAGTATCTACCATCCACTTAAAATTCGGATTGGGACTTTCACTTGTAGGAGATTTAGAATCAGCTTCAGTACCACTAGCGGCATTATCCCTTTTGGCAACATAAGCCATTGAACCATTACTAATTGTTACAAACTGTGTATTTGATGTAGAATCAAATTCAAAAGTACCTGAGTATTTATCATCAGACTGTGTTAATTTATAGCGGTTATCTCCATGGCCGACGTCACTATTATTAATATAACCACACAAATATAAGTCAGTTGTAGTAGAACCACCACTTCCAGCAGTAACAGTAAGATAATTATTACCATCCCTAACAGTAACTTTGAAAGTAATCTCACCATTACTATCACTAGGTACAGTATAATACATTACATCACCAGTATTCCAATTAAGTTTAACCTCAGTATTATCTGTAACACTACCATTGGAAGAGTTAAAATAAAATGTTCCATTTTCATAGGCATCTGTTCTAAATTGGATTGTTGAACCCTTTTTACTAGACAAATCATAAGTAATTGAGCCACCGTTTGCTCCACCAAACTGATATTGAGTATCTGTACTCCAAGAGTTAAAATCGCCTCTTAGAACCCAATAAGAAATTGTACCTGTCTTTTCCACATTAGTTGTAGCAGCAAGAACTGAAAAAGAAGAAACTACCATCATTAAGGCAAGTAGTAACGCCCAAGTGCTAGAACTAATGCGTTTAATTTTTTCTTTCATTTTTTATACCTCCATTACAAATAATTGCATAAGAAGTTGTGAATATTTGCTCATTTATTACGATTCTACTGTCTGACCATCAATAGTTAATAACCGAAAAAAGGGTGCAAAAACCCACAATTATTTATTATCATAATAACATTTTTATACAGTAAAATCAACTGTTTTCGCAAAATAACTTTGATTTGTATATGTTTACTAAGCTTAATTATTTTATAGAATTATAATAACTAACATAGAAATATTTTTATACATATTGCACAAAGAGTGGTAAACATAAAAAAACAGACCTCATAAGAGGTCTGCAAAAATACTGATAAACTATACCACTGTCAACCCAAATTATCGAAGGAACCGTAGGCATCTTTCATAGTTCTTTCATCTGAACTTGACAAGCCGGTACCTCCACCAATAGCATAAAACTCCGTACTTCTTTTATTATGGTTTGATCCATAGAGGTTTGCGCATACAAGTGAATCAAGTTCAAAATCATCATATTCTATTGTTGGAGTTTCATAAACTTTTTTCATACTTATCCTCCTCTACGCCTACCGAAAATAACTAAGGTTATTATAACATATTTAGATACAAAAATCAATATATTGGACGATAATCCTGTAGATACACAACTAAAAACAATTGTTGCACTTTATAAATATATCACTAAGCACTGAAATATTCAAGGTTTTATCAGCAAATTAATAAAATTTGTGCAATTCATTAAAATAATTGACTTAGTTATTAGTTATCTTGTATAACATTTTACATATATAATATCTGTTTGTTACAATGTTGTAAATCAATTTTCTTCAAGAAGTGGCAAATACTCCTTATATTTTGACATTGAAGGTGTTAGGTGTTCTGAGTCCTTCACCTTTTTATTAACTGCTTGAGTGGTTTTGTTAACCGGTGCAATTGTACCGGCACCTGCAACACAACCACCGGGACAGCCCATACCCTCTAGTAGGTAACCGTCATACTTACCTGCTTTGGCAATTTGAAGCATTTTGCGACATTCAGGCAGTCCCTCTGCCCTAGCAGTTAAGACTTCACGATTAGGGTCAATCTCTTTAATAATATTTTCAACTGCTTTTGCTACACCACCACTTACTGCAAAGCCGTTGCCATCTCCACTGCCTTCTTTAAATGGTTCGCCGTCTTCACATTTGGAAATATCAATTCCTTTTGCATCAAGAATTGCACTGAACTCTTCAAAAGTAAGTACAAAATCAACATCACTACGGATTGACTTTCTTCTAGCTTCTAGCTTTTTAGCAGCACAAGGACCAACAAAAACGACCTTGCAATCAGGGTATTTTTTCTTGATTAATCTACCGGTTAGCACCATTGGAGTTAGTGCCATTGAGATATATGGAGCAAACTCAGGGAATAACTTTTTCGCCATAACTGACCAAGCAGGACAACATGATGTTGCCATAAATGGTTGTTTTTCCGGTACTTCTTTAATAAAGTCATTAGCCTCTTCAATTGTACAAAGGTCAGCACCAATTGCAACTTCTACTACATCAGTAAAGCCCAATGCTTTGAATGCATTACGGATTTGACCTTGTGTTACATTGCCAAACTGACCTGAAAAAGCCGGTGCAATTGCAGCATAAACAGGTGTATCACTCTTTAATGCAGAGATAGTCTGGAAAATCTGACTCTTGTCAATAATTGCACCAAAGGGGCAATTAACTAGGCACATACCGCAAGATACACATTTATCATGGTCGATTTCTGCTCTACCATATTCATCGGACTTAATAGCTTTCATACCACAAACTTTGGCACATGGTCTTTCGTGGCGAACTATTGCATGGTACTCACAAACATTAACACATCTACCACATTTTATGCATTTGTCTTCATCAATATGCGACTGACCGTCTACAATGGAAACTGCTTTTTTAGGGCAAATCTCTACACAAGGGTGTTCAAGACAATTTTGACAAGCATTTGTAACAAAAACTCTGTTCTCAGCACACTTATTACAAGCAAACTTAATAATATCAATTAGAGGTGGCTCATAATACTTATCATTAAAAAGTTCTTCCTCAATACCCTCGGTTATGGGAGAAAATTCATTATAATCTCTAAGAGGGAAACCCATTGCTGCTCTTAGCCTTTCCCCTACAACTGCTCTTTCTACAAAAACACTATCTCTATAGTGGGCAATTTCACCTTTGATAATTTTGTAAGGTAGGCTCTGGAATTTGTCAGCATCCCAACCTTCAAAAGCAAGTTTTGCAATTTCGGTGAAAATCTGCTTTCTTATTCTTGACTTTGATGTTTTTACTCCTCGCATACAATACTCCTTTTCATATAAATACATTATATAAAATTTTGCATATAATTATTTTATTTGTATAAACTCTTTTCATTGATATTATACAATGGTGGGTTTAATTAGTCAAGAATAACAATAAAAAAAGCGACCCCATAATGAGGTCGCAAAATAATTTATAATCAGTCGCTTGTGTAAGGAAGAAGAGCGATCTGTCTTGCTCTCTTGATTGCTACTGTTAGTTCTCTCTGATGAGCTGCACATGTGCCTGTAACTCTTCTAGGAAGAATCTTAGCTCTTTCAGACATATAACGACGAAGTCTTGCGATGTCTTTGTAGTCAATCTTTTCTACCTTATCTACGCAAAAGCCACAAACTTTTCTGCGTGACTTTCTGCCACGGTTTGGTCTATCTGCCATTGTAGTTAATCTCCTTTATAAAATTAGGTTTTAGTAAAATACTAATTAGAATGGTAAATCGTCATCAAGTGGCATTTCTTCAAAATCTGAAGAAGTACCGTTTGAATAAGATGCCGGTTGTTGTTGCTGAACAGGAGCTTGATTGTAAGACTGCTGAGGAGCTTGGTTATAGTTACCGTAACCATTGTTATTGTTATAACCGTTGTTGTTACCATAACCGTTATTGTTCTGTTCTCTTCTTTCGCCTGTAAATGAAACATTATCAGCAACTACTTCTGTTACATAACGGTTTGTGCCATCTTTTGCTTGGTAAGTTCTTGACTGAAGCTGACCTTCGATGGCAATCATTGAGCCTTTGCCGAAATAACGACAAACAAACTCAGCCTGTTGACGCCAACATACAATATTAATAAAGTCTGTCTGGCGCTGTTCGCCTTGCTTTACATAATTTCTATCTACTGCGATAGAAAATGATGTTACAGAAATACCACTTGCTGTTGTCTTTAATTCCAAATCCTGAGTAATTCTACCCATTAAAATAACTCTGTTTAACATAACATACATCCTTTCACATTCAGCTTATAAAGCCTACTTCTTGATTATTCGATTAGTCTTCCTTCTTAATGATCATTGAGCGTAGAACGCCATCAGTAATCTTGTAGATTCTGTCTAGTTCTGCTGGGAACTCTGCAGTTGATTCAAAGTTGATTAGAACATAGTAGCCTTCTGCTTCTTTGTTGATTAGGTATGCAAGCTTACGCTTACCCCATTCATCAACTTCCTGCAGTGTGGCATGCTTTTCAACAAGATCCTTAAACTTAGCGATTGTGCTCTGGATACCTTCTTCACCTAATTTCATAGAAAGTACCATAACTGTTTCGTACTTAGCTGTAATTTCTGCCATTTATCTGCACCTCCTTCTGGACATATTGGCGTGTATTTCCTACACGCAAGGATTGTGTACTAATTCACACACTAGATTATTATAACAAAATATTTCAAATTGTCAATAGAAAATATGAGATATTTTTTGTTATTCTGTAATTTCTCTGCTTTCTACTATTTTATTGAAAAGAGTTTCAATTCTATCAGTTTCACCCTTTAAATATAAGAAACCGAATAGTGCCTCAAAACCTGTTGCACTGTGATAATCCCCCACTGTGCCATGCTTTGGTGTACATTTAGGAGAAGCGTTTCTCCCACGCTTATAAATAGAAAGCTCTTCCTCTGTTAAAACAGGCATTAGCATCTTTGCAAACTCAGCTTGGCTTTTGCAGTTTACAAACTTAACTTTTATTTTATTTAATTCACCAACATGTAGGTCGTGGTTGTTAACAAGGTACTTTCTAACCAATAAATCATAGACACCATCACCTACAAATGCCAATGTTAACGGTGAAATCAGCTTTGGATTGTTGTTTTCTAAATTCATATGCTACCTTATTCTACAAAGTCAAATTCTAGGTCATAAATAGAAACTGTATCGCCCTCGCTAATACCGGCTTTTCTAAGTGCATCAATAACTCCACCATTTGTAAGAACTCTCTGAAAATAGTTCATACTTTCATAATCATCAAAGTTAACTGACTTCATAACCTGAAGTAGCCACTCACCTTCAACAAAGTATACATCATCCTGAACTGTGATTTTAACTTCATGAGGGTTGATTTCTTCTGCAGGGATAACCGGTGCAGGTTCTGCTTCAAATTCACGAATTGGTGGTAATTTGCTTAATGTTTCAAGGGTTTTGTTCATTAATGCATCTACACCATAATGAATTTCTGCCATAATTGGGAAGAATGAATACCCTTGATCCTCTACAAACTTTCTAAAATCATCAATCTGTTCATCTGTTGCCATATCACACTTATTACCGGCAACAAGCATTTCTCTCTCTGCTAATTCAGGATTGAACTTTTTAAGTTCATTATTGATTGTAACAAAGTCTTCCTTAGGGTCTCTGCCCTCACTACCACTAACATCAACAATGTGAATTAACATTCTACATCTTTCCACATGACGAAGGAACTGATGACCAAGGCCTGTACCTTCCCATGCACCTTCAATAAGTCCCGGAATATCTGCCATAACAAATGAGTTACCTTCACCCATTGATACAACACCAAGTACCGGTGTAATTGTTGTAAAGTGATAGTTAGCAATCTCAGGTTTTGCCTGACTTACTACAGATACAAGTGTACTCTTGCCTACATTCGGGAAACCTACTAGACCTACATCAGCCAGTAGCTTTAGTTCAAGTACAACATCATATTCTTCGCCCGGTAGACCTGGCTTTGCAAATCTTGGTACTTGGCGAGTTGGTGTGGCAAAATGAACATTACCCCAACCACCTTTACCACCTCTGGCAACTAAAACAGGTTCTTTACCTGATACATCAGCAAGAATTCTGCCTGTTTCAGCCTCTTTAACTACAGTACCGATTGGTACTCTGATAATTAGGTCAGGTGCTTTTTTACCGAATTTGCGACCACTTCTGCCGTTTTCACCTTTTTCGGCATTATACTTCCTTTTATATCTAAAGTCAGCCAGTGTGGAAATGTTACTGTCAGCTTGGAAGAGAATATCTCCACCTTTACCACCGTCACCACCATCAGGTCCACCGGCAGCAACATACTTTTCTCTATGGAAAGAAACTGCACCATCACCACCGTCACCGGCTTTGATTTTAATTTTCGCTACATCTACAAACATATATTATTCCTTATTATCTTTAAATAATGGTTCTATATTTTTTACTTCTCTATTAATTTGATATTTCTTTTTGTTCATTTTTACTTTGAAGGTTGTAATAAGAAGAATTCCACCAATAACAAAAAAGAATACTCCTGATACTATTTTGCCCCCAACAAAGAACAAAATACCTATTAAAAACAGAATAACAGATAAAACTATAATAACTCTCTTGTAACCCTTAGTGTCGCCACTGTCACCAATAATGTCGTTGACCAAATTGACATTCTTAACAGTAGGGTTATTGTTCATTATCTTCTTATCGCCTTTGTTTACATCATAATTCATAAAAATGACTCCTTGGATAAAAGAAAAGGGTGGTAACTATATACCACCCAAATACATTAATTACTGTTCAACAGGATATACGCAAGCACGCTTTCTGTCCTTGCCTACTCTTTCAAAACGAACAACACCATCAATTTTAGCAAATAGTGTATCGTCAGAACCTCTGCCTACATTTTCACCTGGATGAATATGTGTGCCTCTCTGCTTTACTAGGATATTACCTGCAAGAACAAACTGACCGTCTGCTCTCTTAACGCCTAGACGCTTTGATTCGCTATCTCTACCGTTCTTTGTAGAACCCATACCTTTTTTATGAGCAAATAACTGAATGTTAATCTTTAGCATGTTATACCTCCGAAATTTTTATCTTAATAAATTCATCATATTCTTCTTTAAGTCCTTGAATATGAAGTTGAAAGCCATCTAAAATTGCTTTAGCTTTCGGTGCATCTTCTTCCTCCAGCTTAACTTCCATATAACCATCCTTGACCTCAACACCAACTACTATACCAAGAATATCTGTAATAGTATTTACTGTCATATAAGCTGCTGAACTAATTGCAGCACAAAGAATGTCTGAACCTTCTTCGCCATATTCAACATGATCCGTAATGGTAAAACCTGTAATTAAGCCATCGTGAAGTAAGAAATCAACTTTCGTCATTAGTTAATCTTTTCGATTGTAACCTTTGTATATGGCTGTCTATGACCCATTTTTCTCTTTTCGCCCTTCTTTGGCTTATAAGTGAAAACTGTGATCTTCTTGCCCTTGCCGTTCTTTAGAACCTTTGCTGAAACTGTCTTGCCTTCAGCAAAATCAAGAGTACCATCTTCGTTACCTACTGCAACTACCGGGATTTCTACTGTTTCGTTTTCTTCAGCTGTAAGCTTTTCGATGAAGATTTCCTGACCTTCAGTAACCTTATACTGCTTACCACCTGTTTTGATAATAGCGTACATAATTAAGTACCATTCCTTTATTTAGACTCGCTACCGTTAGGTGAAACCTAAGTTTACTTATAACCCACAATATGCGGTTTCTATACTATATCACAAAGTATAGTATTTGTCAATGTATATTTGAAAATATCTTGAAATATTCTTGAATTATAGGTTATTTTGGATTTTACAAGCCTTTAGTGTATTTTTCATTAACACTGCAATAGTCATAGGACCTACACCACCCGGTACAGGAGTGATTGCAGAACACTTTTCCTTTACATTTTCAAAGTCAACATCACCACAAAGTTTGCCGTTTTCGTCTCTGTCCATACCTACATCAATTACAACTGCACCTTCTTTAACCATATCGGCAGTAACAAACTTTGGTTTACCGATAGCAGCAACAAGAATATCAGCTCTCTTAGTAACTTCTTTTAGGTTCTTTGTACGGCTATGAGTGATTGTAACTGTACCGTTTTCGTGAAGTAGTAGCATTGCCATAGGCTTACCTACAATATTACTTCTGCCGATAACTACACATTCCTTACCTTCTACCGGAATATTGTAGCTATGTAGCATTTCCATAACACCGGCAGGTGTACATGGTAGAAAGTCATAGTCACCAATCATAATCTTACCAACATTTGATGCATGGAAAGCATCAACATCTTTTAGTGGTGAAATTGCTTCAATAACAGCCTTTTCATCAAGACCCTTTGGTAAAGGTAACTGACAAAGAATACCGTTGATTTCTTTATCTTCGTTAAGTTCTTTTACTAATGAAAGTAGTTCTTCCTGAGTAGTTGTTGCAGGTAGTGCAAATTCTTTTGACAAGAAACCTACCTTTTCACAAGCCTTTTTCTTGTTGTTTACATAAACTCTTGATGCAGGGTCATCACCGACAATGATAACTGCAAGACCGGGCTTAATGCCTTTTTTAACTAGTTCTTCTGTTTCAATTCTTACTTGTTCCTTTACTTGGGCAGAAACTTTCTTACCGTCAATTATTATCGCCATTTTTTACATTCCTCTTTTTTCTAAATATTATTAACAGAACAATACCTGTTACAAAAATACAAGCTGAAAGTATCTGACTTACTCTTGGAGTATATCCAAAAATTGAGAAGGTCATATAAAGACTGTCTGTACGAAGTCCCTCTACAATCATTCTTTCAAATCCATACCATACCATATAGCATAGGAAGATTTGACCTTTAAAGTGATACCACTTTTTACTTAAAATATGGAGTACAAGTACACCCAATAAGCACCATATTGACTCATACAAAAAGCAAGGATGAACACCAACATTGCCTGTGTTTTCACTTACCATTCTCCATGGTAAATCCGTTTGTGAACCAAAGGCCTCCTGGTTAAAGAAATTACCCCATCTGCCGATACCTTGACCGATTAAGAAACCGATTGAAGCAATATCAAGTACAGGTAACAATTCTTGCTTTTGAAGTTTACAAGAAATACCACCACCTAAGATAGCACCGATAAGACCACCATAGATAGCAAGTCCTCCCTTATTTATATAGAAAATATTCATAAGGTTGTTTTTGTAATCGTCCCAACTAAACAGTACATAGTAAAGTCTTGCACCGATTATAGCACAAATGATACCTACAATAACTGTATTTAATAATTTATTTTTATCAATCTTAAAATAATCAGCTCTTACAAATGCATAGATACAAGCCAAAACAAGACCTGATGCAATAATAATGCCATACCAATAGACACTTAAACTGCCTATGCTAAAAGCCTCTCTGTTAATATTAAACTCTAATCCTAAACCCGGAAAGGTTACTTCCATAACTACCTCCTACTTTACTACTGACAAAGCAGAATTGTTGTAGTCAAGAATTTCGTTAAACTTACTTTCTACATCACTAAACTGTAAATTATAAATTTCATCAACATAAGAGAAAAATTCTCTGTTTGTAAAGTGGCTTTCCATTAAACCGTTACCAATAGAATTTACTGAATTTAGTGAAGAAATTGCATCACCATAAACTGCCTTTTTAGAAATTTCATAGTCTTCTTTAGAAAGGCCCTTTTCTCTTAACTCTTTAATATAGTCAATGATAGTGTCATAAACTTCCTTAGGCTTTTGACTTTCACCGTCAAGAAGTACACAGGAACAACCCTCAGTTTCAAAATATTCATAACTAAAGGACTGATTAATAAGGCCTTTGTCAAGCATATCTCTATAGATTTTACTTGTTGAACTAAACAGCATTGCAAGTAGCACATCAACTGAAGCCATATCCTTGCTAGTAGAAAGACCTGTGTATTTATTCTTGAAACCGATATTAAACAGTGGTACTGCAACAGGTAGGTTACATTCTACATAGTCCTTAACCACTTCATATGGTTCATCTTCAAAATAATTTTGAATTGTAACATCTTCAGCAGGTTTTAGAAGTCTATCTGCTACTTCAAGAACTTCATCTAACTTTGCTTTACCACAAACACAAAGTGCCATATTGTTTAGGTTATAGAAAGTGTTGTAGCATTTGTACAAAAGTTCAGGTGTGATTTTGGCAATACTTTCAACTGTACCTGCAATATCAATCTTTACAGGATGATTATGGTACATAACTTCAAGCAAATTGAACATTACTCTCCATTCAGGAGAATCATCATACATTTTGATTTCTTGACCGATAATACCTTGTTCCTTTGCTACTGTTTCTTCAGTAAAATAAGGTCTTTGTACAAAATCCAAAAGAATTTCCAGACTTTCCTTAAAATTATCTGTTGTTGAGAAAAGGTAGCAAGTTTTATCAAAACTTGTAAATGCATTAGCGTTTGCACCTGTCTTTGCGTACTTTGCAAAGGCATCTCCGTCTTCACATTCAAATAGTTTATGTTCAAGATAATGAGCAATACCATCCGGTACTGTCATTTTCTCTCCACCATTTGAGCTGAAAGTTGTGTTGATTGAGCCATATCTTGTACCAAAAACTGCATAGGTACTGTTGTAGCCCTCTTTTTCATATACATAAATGTTAAGGCCTGATTTATGCTTAACCTTATAATACTTGTCCCTTGTCAGTTGGGATTTTATTTCTTGTACACTCATTCTTTACTCTCCAATGTATAAACTGTATCTAGTTTTAGTTTCTTAGCCATTTCAATAATTTCTTCTCTTGTAACAGAATTTACTTCTTTACAAGCATCTTCAACAGAAGAAATTTTGTTGGAAAGAACTTGAGAAAAATACCATGTTTCCAGTCCAAATTCATTATCGGCAATTGTAATAAAGCTATTGCACATTGATAACTTTGTGGCACTAATTTCAAAGTCGGTAAAGTTGCCCTTTGCTAGGTCATCAAGTTCCTTTAGGATAGCATTCTTAGCTTCCTCGATATTTTTCTTTTCTACACCTGACTCAATAAACATTAAGCCTTTGTTCTTAATAAATCTTGATGAGCAGTAGTAACATAGGCTAAGCTTTTCACGAACATTGTTAAATAGCTTACTGTGAGCAGTACCACCTAACATTGCAACTGCAAGACGCATTGGCATTGTGTTGTCCTTGTTATCGGAAATATCTGTACGGAAAGCAAGAATCATTTTGCTTTGAGAAAGTTCCATTTCTTCCTTTACAGTCTTAACTTCTGTAACTTCACCTGAAACAATGTTGTTAATTTCACATTCTGTACGGTCATACTTGCTAAACTGAGCTTTTAGTTCATCAATAACTGCATCGGATGAACTGTCTCCTACATAGAAAATTTCTACTCTGGAATTATTTAGCAATGACAACCAACCGTTATATAGGTCTTCACCTGTTACCTTGTCAATATCTTCCTTTGTACCGAATTTTGATAGGCTATAAGGTTCATCCTTACAGATAATCTTAACTGCTTGATTAATAGAATATGTTCTCTTGTCGTTAAATTCAGAGTCGATAACTTCCTTTAGCTGACGCTTTTCTTGAGTAATTTCTTCTTCACAGAAAGAATTTCCATCTAACTTAGGATTGAAAATAATATTGCAAAGTAAATCTGTCATATCCTTTGAAATATTATCTCCGTCAAAGGCATATTTATCATCAATGCCACTGATAGAGAAAGTTACAATCTGATTATCACCGGTTTTACGAACAAAACCACCTAAATGAGCACCATATAGGTCGGAAAGTTTCTTAGAAAGTAAAGTAAAATCCGGATACTTACTAGTTGTACGAGTCATAACACCTGAAAGTAAAGCATTGACTGATGCAGTTTCTTCCTTTAGTGGAACAATAAATGACACACTAATCTTTGATGTTTTGAAACGATTGTCCTTTATTGAATTGAAATAGACACCCTTAGCTATTTCTAATCTATTTATGGAATCCATATAATTCCTCCTAATACACATTATCAAGATTATTATACCATAGTGATAGGAATTATAAAAGTATTTTGGAAAAATATATTTTAGGTTGACATATGTAATATGTAATGCTATAATTACTGTTACTACAAGTTAATATGCGAGTGTGCTGGAATAGGCAGACAGGCACGTTTGAGGGGCGTGTGTCTTTGACGTACGGGTTCAAGTCCCGTTACTCGCACCATAGAAAAAGAGAAGTACAACCGTACTTCTCTTTTTCTATTATTCAAACAAGCAAGCGATAACGGGAATTGAAGGCGACCGTTAAGAAAACAGTCCTGTGGACTGTTTTTAGGGAGGGCGTTGATGCCTCTTTCCTAACGCATTTGTACTTAATAAGCGAAGTATCTCTTTGATAAATTAATACTTGCATAAATTTTAAAATAGTGGTTTTCTCTGCAATCTATTGTAAGAGAAAACCACCATACTTATTAACCGTCAGATATCCTACATTTAGGACAGTCACTATAGCAACCTGAATAACTGAGCTTAGCGCTTGCCTCCATAAATAATTTCATATCCTTTTTAGACTGATAATTTATGATTTTCATTTTGTCACCCCCTTTCATATAGTATATCTAAATCCTGCTTGTACAGTAAGATTAGATTTTTAATTATTGCTTTGCAGGGTGCACACGCTTCCTTACCGTTAAACATTCGTCCATTAATTTTGCAACCACCTTGACATATTGGTAAAACAGCACATTCTTTGCATTCCTCATACGTTAAATCTGTATTGCAGAAAAATTTATACTCACTGTTTTTCTTAATTCCATTAAAAATATCTCCGCTTGCAAATTCTTTTCTTCCTAGTGTTCGATGACATTTATATATATTGCCATTACTGTCAATCGAATACACACTCGGACAAGTTGCGTAACAATTAGTTGGAGATGGGAAAATTTTAAGTTTCTTAAGCAATGCTATTTTTTGTGATGTATCTTTATTTATATCATTCTCTACATCTGGAAATCCACGAAACAGTTTATTTTCTCTACCAAACTTAACAAGTGATATGTATGGATGTTCGTCCATTTCGGAGAAATCTTGATTAATATTTTTTACAATTGATGTATCTTCATCTATTGGTGCAAAATATATTGAAATATTATCATAAGTTTTAAATCTATTCTTTAGATAATTAAATGTATTAACTACAGTTTGCTTTTTCTCTGGATCGAAATTTATTCTTATTTTTATCTGTAAACCATTTAATAAAGCAACCTCAATATTTTGCATAACGATTTCAAAAGGATTTACCAAATTGGAATAGTTTTTAATTTTGTTGTAGTCATCTCCAATTGAATCAACTGTAATCTGAATTTTGCCAACATTCCACTTGTTTTTTATTTTTCCAATAACAGATTTAGTAAGCAAAGAACCATTGGTTGTGATTTTTGATGAAAAATTGATACCTCTTTTTATCAATCCATCCACTATATAATCAATAACATCTGTTGCAATCAACGGTTCTCCTCCAAACCAAGTAATTCCAAGTTCATCATAATTCCAATGTTCAAATAAATATTGAATCAAACAATCAGCTGTTTCTTTTGTCATTATGCCTTTACGAAATCCTTTTTCAAAGCAATAATAGCAATGAGCATTACATTCCATAGTCGGAGCAATTATGATATTTGAGATTTTTCCACTATTGTTTTCTATAACAGTTTTTCTTAATAACTCTTGTTCTAACAATTCATCACAATTATTCTCAACAAGAAATCCAAGTTCAAAAAGTGCATCTACCTCATCCTTATAATCAGAATAATTACCATCAATAAAAATCTCATTATAAATTGCAGACTCTATTTCAACAAGTGATGTTGAATATGTATTGTATAAAAGAATGTTTTCATTATAATGTTGCACAATATTAAACATACTAGGTTTCATATAATCATCCCCACAATCTATTGTCATAAATTTTTGTTGGCAAGAGTACCGACGAAACAGTACTCTTGCCTGATAAGACTGATATTACTTTACAAAGCTACCAATCTTTTTTCCATGCTCGTTATAAACATCTGTGTGAGTATACTTTCCACCTAAATCGTATCTGTCAACATGTGTTGTTGTTAGATTACCGTGATCATCGTAGAAATCCTCACGATCAGAATTATCCCAAGCAGTATATTTTTTACTACTCATAAAATCACCTCCTTCAAATTATTGCTGTATAAAAGGAATATTAATAAACACATTATTCTGTTGAATTCTGTGCTATACATACATAACCATAGTTAAAATCAACTTTTGTAATTATAATTCCGTTGCAATAATAACTACATTTCTCTTTCTTTTTGACTATTATAAAATATTTAGAACAGAGATTTTTTGAAAATCGTGAATTTTTATTAAGTGATAAAAGTTTTTTGTCACCTGCCAATTAAATTATCTTATTGGCAGGTGATACATAGACTATCAGAGGTTTTTTACTATATAAGGCTTGTTATATATTGAAACATCATCTATGCAAGAAATTTCCATATCAGTATAGACTTCGGTAAACTCTTTTACTTCAACACAATGTTCTGAATCCTCTGCAAGAACAATAAGTTTAGGTTTTTCATTAAATTTATAATTCAAAGAATCATAATCGTTAATAACCTTGTTATACCTGCTAAGTCTGTCAACAAACTCCTCTTTCCAACCATCATCCCTGCGAATACAATCAATGAAATAAACTCCGTTTTCATTTTTTATAATTGCATTAGGTCTAATAATAAAACCATCTTCTTTTCGGTCTTTATCAAGTATTACAGAAAGCACCTCAAAAGAACCCGGATAGTACTGAAGCATAGATATGATAAGCTGATTTACAGCGAGCGTCTTTTTAATTGTGGAGGTAGGCAATGCACTTATGTATCCCTGTAATTTTGGCTTAATTTGACTTGCATATAATATACCTACACCATGTTGACCAAGAGTATATGCTCTAAAACTGCTTTTCATACTTTCGTTTGATTGATTAAAAAACTCAATCTGCTTAATAAAGCTTTTAGTTTTAAGTTTTTTTAGCATATTCTGAATTTGTGCTTGACCCTTATCAAAACCTGCTAAATTAAACATTTGAGTAAGCTGACGACTTGTTACAAAACACATATTATTTGTAATTATCAAGAGAAGCTTTTCATACTCTCCAATATAACCTTTATTAAGAAGAAAATCAACTTCATCAAGGCTTGTCCTTTTTTTAGACAAAATCAATTTGTGATTTTCTTTGTCATAGACTGAAAATGGTGATTTTTCAGTTTTGTTTTCTTGCATTTCAAAATGATTATTTTCAAACATAATAAAACCTCCTATTATAATAAACCAAAACTTTTTAAAATATCTCTACTTTTGTCATCAAATTTATCTTTTGGTGTACTTTTTGCATACTGTTGTTTCTCTTCTTCATAATCGGTAAAAAAGCCTCTGTCATCAAGATCAAACACACAGATTTGATTACCATTGTATGATTTGATATTATTTTGAAGAAGAAGATCTTTTGCAAGAAAAGAATTACGTGTAACAAATACAAGATCTTTGTTACTTCTGTACTTTACAGCTATTCTTACAAGCTGCTGTTTTGAAGAATCATTTGCAGTATTACTACCTGTTATTTCAAGTAAATTCATCTTGTTATATTTTGAAATAATCTCAAGAGCTTTTTTTGCTCTATAATTAAAATCATCTTGGGGGTTTTTAATTATTTCAGAAAGCTCTTTAATTACAGCAAATGGAAGATAAATTCTTTTATTTCTGCTATCAAAGTGAGCTGAACAACGCTGAATAAATCCTTCAAACCCACCACTGAGAACAGCAGTTGTATCGAAGCAAATGTGCTTATTGTTTAAAAAGTTAATAATCGAATAAAAACTGTTGAATAACATAATTATGTCCTCCTAAAATATGTAATGATTTATTAAAACCAAATTAAAGCAAATAATCCTAAAGCAATCGCTGAAATTATGAGAATAATTCCGGATAATATACTATCGTCAAAAATACATACTATTCCTGATAATAAGAATAGTCCTGCAGAAATCAAAAGAAATATTCCTATACCGACAGAAATTTGTGTTGAAAAGAACAATATAATGATTATAATAAGAACACTTAACCAACCCATAAAAGCTCTCCTTTTGTAAAAATCTTTTCGTGTAACGGACGGCGTTATTTTAGTCGTTCATATCAACATTGGAACCACCTTCTTTCTTAATGCTTATAAATTTCTTTAAAATTTATAAGCATTTGCTACGCTTCAATCATATCAAATAAAGCACTTACAATCTTTTGCATTTAATTAATAAACTGCCTAGTTCTATTTTTTGATATAAGTGTCTGCATAATTTTTATACTTAATGTATACCATTTTTTTAGATTTTAATTTTTTATAATTCATAAATTTTTTAAGTTTTTCGTTTTATCTGATTTACTATAATGAAATTATAAATCACAAAAAGTTTTAATCTTTTATATTTAATGAATTTTTCATTAGTATTTTTTATTTCACACAAAAACTTGATTCGTTATAATAAAATTATAAACTACGAGAAAATTAAATTTTTATATTTCGTGAATTTTCTCTTAGAGTGAATTATTTTTATAATTTATTCTTGTTTGATGATTTATTACTTTGTAATTATGTTATATCACATTGATAATTTCTATTTCTTCGGAAATAATGAATTTTTGATTCTTACAAAAATGTTTCTATAAAAAAATAGCCACACATTACAGTGTAGCTATTAATTTTAACATAAAGACATACTATTAAATGTTATATTGCTGATATAGTTTTAAATATTTTTCTGAGTTTTCTTTATCTTCTATATTTGCATAAGCATTTGAAATACGATTATATAATTTTGCGAGTTGTGTATTATTTTTAGGTGTTGTTTGCTCAAAAATTGAAGTTGCCTTCAACAAATATTGTAACGCATTTTTGTACTCTTTTAAGCCCATATAGCAAGCACCTACATCACTATACCATGTTGCAATATCTGAATGATTTTTTGGTAACAATTTTTTCTGGATTGCTAATGCTTTTAATTTGTACTTAAGTTCTTTTTTATACTCTCTTAATCCACCATATGCGTGCCCTACATTATAATATGATATTGCAACAACAGTATTATTTTTTGGTAACACTTTTTTTAGAATTGATAAGACTTTTAAGTAATACTCAAGCTCCTTTTTATACTCGCCTAATTCGCCATATGCACATCCTATAATATTATATGATACTGCAATATCAGGATGATTTTTTGAGTAATACTTTTTTTGGATTGCTAATGCTTTGAAGTAATACTCAAATACCTTATTATGCTCGCCTAATTTGCCATATACAGAACCTACATTATTATATAATGTTGCAATACCAGGATGATTTTTGGGTAATGCTTTTTCTTGGATTGCTAACGCTTTTAATTTATACTCAAGTGCCTTGTTACGATCTTCTAATTTGCCATATGCATAACCCACATTATTATATGACACTACAATATCAGGATGATTTTCTGGTAATACTTTTTCTTGAATTGCAACGGCTTTTAAATAATAATCAAGTTCCTTTTTATGATCTCCTATTTCGCCATATGCACCTCCTACATTATTATACGATGTTGCAATATCAGGGCGGTTTTCACGCAACGCTTTTTTAGTTTTTTATATAAAGACATACTATTGATTGTTATATTGCTGATACAGTTTTAAATATTTTTCTGAATTTTTTTCATCTCCTAAATTAGCATAGGCCTTTGAAATACGACTATATATCTTTGCAAGCTGTGCATTATTTTTAGGTACTGTCTGCTCAAAAATTGAAACTGCCTTAAGCATATAAGGCAATGCCTTGTCATAGTTTCTTAGGCACATATAAGTGGCACTTATATTATTATATAATAATGCGATTTCTGGATGATTTTTTGATAACTTTTTTTCTTGGATTGTCAAAGCTTTATTAAAATATTCCAATTGTTTTCTATAACATTTTAATTCACCATATATAACACCGATATGATGGAATGGTGCTGCACATTCTGTATGATTTTTAAGCAATTCATTATTCCATATCACAAGTGCCCTTTTTTTATATTCAAATACTTTATCATGCTTACCTAATTTACCGTATGCAGAACCTACATTATTTAAGGATTCCGCAATGTCTGGATGGTTTTTAGGAAAAACTTTTTCTCGTATCGTCAAGGCTTTTAAAAGATATTTAAGTGCTTCTTTTGGGTCACCCAATTCACAGTATGCATAGCCTATATTATTTAATGATGTTGCAATATCTGGATGATTTTCTGGCAATACCTTTTCTCGTATTGCTAAAGCTTTCAAACAATATTCACATTCTATTTCATAGCCTTTATCGCCGCCTAATTTGCCATATGCACAACCCACATTATTTAGTGATGATGCAATATCCGGATGATTTTCTGGCAATTTCTCTTCACGTATTACCAGAGTCTTTAACATATAAAACAATGCATCTACATAGTATGCTAAGTTAAATAATACATATGATACACTACTAAGATAATTTGCAGTTTTTTCATCTTCACTTTTCATTAATAAATTCGCACTCTTTATGAATAAATCTTTGTACGGCTCTACCGCTTTTAAGTCGTTTTCACAATTATCTGCTAACTCTTGCATTGAATCACAAAAGTTTTTACACTTATCCTCAGTTATCTCCGGCTTAAGTTCATTTACAGTAACTTCCGAAACAATCGGATGAAGAGTTATTTTTGACACTTCACTGTTTATTCTCTTTATCCAACCGCCTTTTATAAGATTAGAAATTGTGCTGTCCTCACCCCAGCCGTCATTTGATTCGGAATTTGGATAATTTTCTAAATCTATAAAGCTTTCAAATTCTGCGACCGGCATGCCTGATAATGGCAAAAGGCAAGCATTTACCATTATATACTTTTCTTTTTCAGTTAATGCAGTAAGATTAAACAACGCTCTGATATGCTCAAAAATAATGTCACTCTTTCCATTATCGTCTTTATTGTTATAAACCACAACATTTATTCCGCTGTTTATTCCGCTTTCCTTTAAAACTTTTATGTAATTGGAAAGTGTTTTCTTACCATAATCTTCAATTTTTGCTGTTTGATGTGCGACAAGGTCAACTGTTAAAGTGTGTCTGTACGCTGTTTCTATAAGCTCATCTACCTGTGCAATTCGTTCCTCTTTGTCCTTATCTTTTGGATTTATGGCAAAGAACATATGTCTTAACTCTTCTTTTGAAAATTCTTCTACATCAATTTTAGTTTTATCGTCATTCGGTAATGTTCTCGTCGTGAAAAGAATATGAATATGCAGCTTTTTAAGATCTTTCATCACTTCTACATTTCTCTTATATTCATCTGAATCAGGTTCAACATTGTAGTTGTCAATAATTAGTAAAGTACTTTCATTATTCATCGTTGTTTGTGACAAAATGGCTAACCTAGTTCCATATCTAATATTTATATCTTTTTCGAAAGAATTGTCAGTTCGATTACAGTCGTCTGAAATTTTTGATCTGGCAATTTTCAATCCGGCAATTAAGGATTTTAAATCACCAGAATATATAGACAGCTGTATTGTTGTATAAGAACTCCTGTATTCTTCTGCATACTCTCTTGCTGTTTCCGACTTACCGATACCGCCGATACCATAAAGATATGCAATATGATAGTTTTCTAAATGCTGACGGATTTCTGACAATTTGTCCTTTCTGCTGATATAATAGTTGCTTGATGTTGTGACAGTAATGTTATTATCAATCAAATAACCATCTTTTTCCTCAGTTGCAATTTCAAGTGCCTGATCCAATGCTTTTATAAGTTCGTCTGTATTTGAATATCTTTCAGATTTCATTCTTACAACTGTGTGTTGGAATATTTCCTGTATCATTTCACGCAACTGTGGGGATGAATTTTTTAAAAGCTTTGTTTTTCCTAAATTGAATTTTTTGCCAAGTATAATGTCTGAACTTTTAGCATCTCTTTCCATAACCTTTTCAAAAAGTATATGACCGATAGCATAAATATCAGCACGCTCATCAACTTTATTTAAATACTTGCCGGTAAATTCGTCAATTTCCGATTCTGAAATTTCAGGCGCAGAAATTTTATTTGCACTTGCTACATAGTTACCGTGTTCAATGTCAGATTTTGATTTTACTGTATCAAAATCAAAAAGATTTACAATTTGATTTGTTTCTTTAAGTACATAAATATTGTCAGGTTTAATATCAAGATGCAAATATCCTTTTTTATGATAAAAGCCTATAACAGTTGCCACAGATTTGCAGACTTCAAGCACATCAATGATATTTTTAGGAACTATCTTGTCATATGATGAACCCACAACTTTATTCATAATAACATAAAGTGTTGAATATGCTTCAATCATTGTTTCAGCATCACTGGTATAGTTGCCTGTTTCGTCGCTATTATGAAATTCAAGTTGGAGATTATATGCTTCAAATAATTTATGTTTGTAATACTCAAAATGTTCATTATAACTGTTTGGCACTATCAAATTATTTTCTTTATCTCTAAAAATGCCAAGGTCAATTGGATAAAGTTCTTTAATAAGCACTATACGACCGTTTGTACAATCTTCTGCAAGATATACAATGCAACTTGCACCTCTACCTTTTGTATCAAGTATTTTATATTCAATACCATTTAGAGTTATTGTTGTATCATTAAATAAAGCCTGTCTTTCTGTTGATAAAACATACATAATAAAACCTCCTTTAATAAAATTATATAACATATTCACTAATATTTCAATTCAAATTATAATTATTTTGTGAAAACACAAGATATTATACTTATCACCTCCTCCAAATTAAATATTTTTATTTCAAGCCAAACATATTCATAAGACGATCTGCTTTGTTTTCATTTTCAGTAGATTTAATCTTATGATCACTTTCATAGGTATCAGATGTTTCACAGGCATCTTCCACAAGATTTCCATTTTCATCATATTTAAATACCGATATACGATTACCCGGAAATGAAGAAATTTTGTTTTGCAATTCAATATCGGCAATGAATATTTCGCTGTCAGAAATGAATGCCAAGTCTTTCTTGTTTCTGTAAGTAACCATAAGTTCAATGTATTGTTGATTTGAAGAACGAGGTTCAAGTGAATTTCCAATATAATTAACTACTCCTGCAGAGTTAAGAATATTAAGTTGGGCAATTCTCTCTTCTGCAATTGTACTGTCTTCGATACTTCCATTTTCAGCAATCTTGGCAAGTTCATTTAAAACACTTCTGTGTACGGTAATCTGTTTTTGAGCATCGTGCAATGGACGAGCCTGTTCAATCATCATTTTCACAAAAAGTGTATTAAAAATTGCACTATAATCAATATAGATTTCACTTTTATTTGCAAGTTCAGACAAAGTAATTGTATTTTTCATAGTAAAAACTCCTTTTATCAGTTGTTATAAATGTCGATATTTTTAAGATTAAATATTTTTAAATAATCAATATTATCAACAGATTCCGCTTTTTTATTTTTAGGTATACTGCTGACTTCATTTAAAAATCCTTCTTCAGTAATTTTCATTACAGATATTGTATTACCTGAGTATGATACTAACTCATTTTCCATCAAAATATCATTGATCAAATCATTATCAAGTGTAACTACAAGAATTTTATTTTTCGATCTGTAATTGATGACAAATTCAAGAAATTGCTGATCGGCTAATTTCCGGTTTCTATTATTGCCTATGTATTTGAAAATTTTTTTCATTTCAAGTGCTTTAAGAATATAGAGAACTTCATTTGATGCCTTACACTTATCATTCTTGGGTGTTCTTGAAATCCTGATTAGTTCATTTGTTACTGCACTATGTAAAAGCAAGTGCTTATGCATTTGTTCTACTTTTAGAACATTTCGTTTTAGTAATGGAATAAATCCTGAACTCAATATAGCACAGGTATCAAAAATAACATCATCATAGTTTTTCAATATTTCCTGCAATTCTAAATTGACATTGGATGTATTCATCATACTAATTGCCTCCTTTATTTTTATTTGCAAGTATATTTTGCCATAAGTATTATTTGCTCCTCCTTACAAGACTATTAAACCATACTGTGAGAGCTTCTTTTTCTTAAAACAATGAATTTTTGCAAAAAAATAAAATCTCCCGAAAAAAATGGGAGATTTTAAAATTTAAAAACAATAATATTTTTTATCAAGTAAGGTCAATGAGATTTCTTCATAGTTTCTCATTTTATGATATCTAGGTATTAATCACTCTACATTAGTAGTAAGTTTACTGTCATTATTATTAGAACGAATATAATCTTCTTCAGTTGGTACAACTTTCAATTTTTGAGCATAATATTGTAAAATATAATAATATGTAAAAATCGGGTTTTGAGTTTTGCTACATAAGATGAAAAATAAATCAAAGTTATTATAAGAATATAGATAATTAAAATAATATCTATTGAGATCTGTATTTAGCGTTGCAATAAAGTCTTTTGATAATTCTAATACTGAATGTGTATTGTTATCTGACTGTAATATATAATACCAAAAGAACTTTAGTACTATCATCAATTTTCTCATATTAGTATAATAATCACTATTCATTGCTTTACTATCCGTATCACTAATATAATTAACATACACCTCGCGTATTTGAGGTAATGAAAATTCATCTGTTTCATCATTTTTAATATTTTCACTTGTACATTTATTAATTTTTAACGGAACAAATATCTGTCTGATCAATAACAACTCATCTCTCAGATCCGATAAGTTTGAAATACAACTCTCTAATGTATCACATTCTTTTGTTATTATGGTACCAATATCTTCTTGTAAAATCTTAGTATAATCAATACTTTTTGACTTTAAAAAGTTATTAATTATACCGATTACATTTCTAACATCACTTTCATCCATTTCAATGTTCTTTACTAAAATAGTTGTAATATCATCCTTTAAAATTTTACTGTAACTATTTGTATTACTCGTAATTTTATCAAAAACTCCTATCATCTCATCTAAAATTTTTATTGTATCTTTTAGATTTTGAACCATATTTAGTTTTGGCTTACTATATCTTATAGGAATAAAACACTCTACAAAATAAGGCTTGTTCCACTCTTCTGCTTTAAAATAAGATGCATTTTCACAATTAGTACCAACATTAAGACCTATATCTGAAATTTTTGTTATTCCATATGCAATATTCAAAAAGTTATACTCAAAGTCATATTTCACTTTGTCCTCAAACTCTTCAATTTCCATTATTTTATCTATTAAATACCTGTTAATAGATGTTCTATTATCTAAAACACCAATAAAATTAGATAACAAAAAATTCATAAAGTCATCATCATTATTTATATTAGATAACACTTTATACATTGTTATTGTATCATTTCCTGATTTGTTACTATCATTACACTCGTTAGTTCTACTTTTTGTTTTTTCAAGGTACTTATTATACAAGTCGAGAGCTTCACTATAGTTTTTTCCAACCTTTAAGCAATAACTAAAGCACATTTCATCAGGACGCTTTAAACAATAACGCTGATTAAACACCTTGTTAAATAAGTTCTCATAGCAAGGCTTACCTTCAATATATTTTTCATTCTGCTTTGACTTTAAACCAAGAGCGAAGCAAAGCTTAAATATATCAATACGATTTATATATTTAGTTGTACCGGACAACCATGCCTGCTTAACATTTGACATTGTTAGTTTTGAAAAATATTTATCAAATTTTTTATCACTTAAATTATTTAAATTTGTTCTATCTAAATTGTTTTTGATAAGCATTTGATTTACAGTTTCTACCAAACATTCAGCACACTCAGTTTTTGAGAATCCACCCGCTTTTTTAGAATTAAAACCACACTTCATTAAAATATCAATTAGATTTTTTGATAATATATCCGAAAACTTCTTGCAATTTTTTCGATACACCGACATAAATTTTTCAATATCATTACCATCTATTTGTTCTGCGTTACATATCTCTTCTGTTTCAGAAGCATCAATATCAATCTCATCTAAACTCTTATTAAACGAAGAATCAATAATGGATTTTGCTAAATCATACTCTGCATCAAATACGAATGTTTCGGTAGGCTTGAATTTTTCTTTATTATACATAATAATTACCCTCATATTAAATATATTTTCTTATTTGACGATACTATATTTACAATGATATTATACAACATTACTATAATAAATGCAACAATATTTAATAATTTACAAATCATATACAAAATTATTAGCTAAATATTAAAAGCCAAATTGTTTTTTATAAGATTTCAAACAAAAATATAGTATACTTAAAATATATAACAACTTAAATTTTATTTTATAAATTATAACAAACTGGTTTGATTTGAGATATACTATAAATTTTGAGTTATGAACATAAACATGAAGCAATGAATTTTAACAATAAATCTCTCTTCTAGTTAAAATATCTACATAGTACAAAAGTTATACCTCAATAAAATCTAATTTATCCAAACAATTTATACACTAAAACAAAAGCCCTAACAATTTATTTGTCAGAGCTTTTATAATAGGATACTTAATACTTAACACTAAATATTATATATTAAATTTAAAATAATTATCAATAAATATTAACAGAAACTTGATAACTTTTATATGATGAACCGTCTGCAAAATGGATAGTATAGTTGAACAAAGCTGAACCGGCTTTCTTAGCAGTTACTACACCGTCATTATCAATTGAAATAAGGTCTGCACTATCCTTATCAACACTATAAGTGATAGTATAATCAAATGGAACAAAATAAACACCTGTATAACCGTTAAATGTGAAAGCATCTTGGATTTTATCCTTAGTTTCATATTTATCATTGTTATTTATATCAATATCTATACTGTTCTTTGTACCAAATACTGAAGGTTCTCCATAATATTCTGGACAATTTTCATTTAAATTCATTAGAGCATAATCAGCCATCTTGTTGTTATCCTTTACATTAACTGTAAAGTAACCTACCTTATATTTTTTGCCACTAATAGTAGCATATACAGTATATGTTGACTTACCTACTGCTGTAGAAATTAGATTTCTGCCAACAAGTTTAACTACTTTTTTACCATTAGTTGTAATAGAATATCTTGCATTTGGCTTATAGTTACTAACCATATTATTGATATTGATATTTGCATCAGTATAAGATAGTGTATAACCACAATCTGTTTTACTGTAATAATTCATATTAAAATTCCCATCATCACGGAAAAATGTGGGGTAATCAAAAATAAATATTGAAAAAGAGCATAGGGAGCTCCAAAATTGTAGTTGACAAGTCCAACAATGGAGGAGAAAAACCTATGCTCTATTTAGATGATATCAAAGTCGAATTTGAAAGTCAAGAATTTAAAGGAACACATATAGGAATCAGTCCTAAAAAAGATAAAAGCGTACTGTTTCTGGAAAGCGTAAGGTCAACGCAATCAATCCGATGCCCTTATTGTGGAGGCAATGTGTATATTTATGAAAACGGACAAGTCAAACTCAAAGATATTCCAATATGGAGAGGCACTGCACACATATGGAACTTCTTTATCCATAGATATCAATGCAACTGTTTCCACGAAACATTTACAGAAGAAATACCTTTCAAATATCCCGGAACACGGATAACATACCGAGCAGCAAACTGGATCAAAGGCTTTTTGCAACAAAAAATGTCCATCAAAGCAATACAGGAATTGACCGGTATTCACTGGGATACAATTCGCAAAGTACAGCGAGAGATTATGGACGAGGCGATTTGGAAAAGAGAAAAAATGTTAAGAGAGGAAGGCTACAAGCCGAGGATACTTGCTGTTGACGAATTTGCAATCCATAAAGGACATAGTTACGCAACCTGCGTGATGCCTCTGGAGCAGGGAGATATCTTATGGGTTGGAAAGGGCAGAGCGATGAAGGATTTTGAAAAGTTCTTTGAAGATATGCCTTCCGACTCCTTGTCGGCAGGCATCGCGGTAGCGATGGACATGAACGCATCTTAAACAAGCTTGTAACAAAGCATTTGCCCAAAGCACAGATTGTATATGATTGGTTTCATATGCAGTCGCAATTTGGCAGAGATGTTCTCGGCACTGTTCGTCTGGATGAAGCTCGTAGGCATAAAGCAAAGTAAAGATCCACCGGCTTAGCCGGTGGCTTTTCTTTTAACGCCTTAAAGGCTAT
>ERZ837910.560-NODE-560-length-57211-cov-5.280653_pt1 | contig 57211 bp, 51 predicted proteins | sample MGYA00519940_ERZ837910 | MGnify/ENA primary metagenome ERZ837910 (study PRJEB31850, sample SAMEA3708825) | human gut metagenome | biome: human gut; feature: human-associated habitat; material: faeces | place: China | collected 2014 ... | reverse complement strand
CGCCTTGCTAGGACGAATTGTGCAAGATGACGGAAAAGATGCAAGCAAGACACGTGCAAAATCCAATAGATGGTCTTTGTGTGGTGTTGCCATAGTTAAAAAACAAAACCCCCGATCCTGCGAACGGGGGTATATGTGTAAAGTGAGCGTAAATAACAGGAATTACTTGAGCTCGATCTTAGCGCCAGCCTCTTCGAGCTTAGCCTTGATCTCCTCAGCCTCAGCCTTGGAAACGCCTTCCTTAAGAGCCTTAGGAGCAGCCTCAACGAGCTCCTTAGCCTCCTTAAGACCCAGACCCAGAACGTCCTTAACAGCCTTGATAACAGCCATCTTAGCGTCGCCGAAGGAAGCGAGAACAACGTCGAACTCGGTCTTCTCTTCAGCAGCAGCAGCGCCAGCGCCAGCAGCAGGAGCAGCAGCTACAGCAGCAGCGGAAACGCCGAACTCTTCCTCAAGTGCCTTAACGAGCTCGTTCAGTTCGAGAACGGAAAGAGCCTTAACTTCTTCGATCATAGCGGTAATCTTCTCAGATGCCATTTTAGTATCCTCCATTAAATTAAAATTATTGTGCGTTTTCACGCAGTAAGTTTAAGCCGTGCGAAGCAAATCGCAGGCTGCGCCGCAATTAAGCGGACTGCTCTTCGTTCTTCTTTGCGATCTCGTTGAGCGCGATAGCAACTCTCTGAATCGGAGACTGAAGCATGAATACGAGCTGAGAGAGCAGGGTCTCCTTGGACGGAAGCTTTGCGTAAGCTTCAACTTCTTCCTTAGAAATAACCTTGCCGTCGATGAAGCCGAGCTTGATAGCGAATGTGCTGTCAGGAGCCTCGGTCTGCTTGAACAGGAGCTTGGGGGCAATGATGATGTCCTCAGCGGAAAGAGCGATAGCAGTTGTGCCGGAGAGAGCGGGCTCAAGACCCTCTATCCCTGCGATCTCAGCTGCACGCTTGAGCAGTGTGTTCTTAACTACGAAATACTCTACGCCGTTTTCACGAAGATCCTTACGGAGCTTGGTGTCGGCCTCAACGGAGATACCCTTGTAGTCAACGAGAACACCGCCGGCAGCGTTCTTGAGCTTTTCAGCTAAGTCAGCGACATATGCCTGCTTCTGTTCGAGTACGCTTTTACTAGGCATTTAATTCACTCCTTTACTAAATTTGCGCTGTTCTGTAATGAGGAGAAAAATAAATCCCTCTCTGTAGACACAGAAAGGGAGCAGATGTTATAATCTCATTCCCATTCCTCGGCAGGCGGTGTTAACCATTAAAGACTTTCGTCAGCCTGCTGTCTTTAGAACAGCATAATTATTATATCATGTCAAACACGGTTTGTCAAGTACTTTTTCAGAAAAATTTCAATTTATTCTTCGGTTTCTTCCGTTTCATCGTCCGCAGCGATTTCCTCGATTATTGCGCGTATTTCGTCACGCCCCTCTCCGGTCTGGGCTGAAAATTCGATGATAGTGATGTCCTCGGCGCAGGGGAGTTCGTTCAGCAGGGAAGCGCGGCGCTCTTCCCGCTGCTTCTTGGACAGCTTGTCCGCTTTTGTGAGTATCACAACGAACGGTATTCCGCTGTCGATCAGGAAATTCACCATCATCACATCGTCGGAGGTCGGCGGGTGGCGGAAGTCGATGAGCTGGAACACCAGCGCAAGCTCGCGGTCGTCGTGAAGGTACCCCTCGATCAGTCCCGCCCAGCGCTCCTTGTCTGACTTCGCGACCTTCGCGTAACCGTATCCCGGGAGGTCTACAAAATAGAGATTCTCCAGGCTGTAGAAGTTGATGGTAGCGGTCTTGCCGGGAACCGCGCTGACCCTTGCCAGGGATTTTCGGTTGAATATCTTGTTTATCAGCGAGGATTTCCCGACGTTGGAGCGCCCGGAAAACGCGATCTCAGTACGCTCGGACTTAGGTATCTGCTTGAAACTGCCGTAGGACGTGTAGAATTCTGCGTTGTTGTAGTTCATATGTCACCTTAAAAAAAGCCGCCGAGTACTACCCGGCGGCAGCATTATTTAGTTTGCAGTAAGCGCGGGGAGCTTCTTCTCCACCTTGGCCTTGGCTGTTGTGCGGCGCTTGAGCGGAGCCTTTTCCTTCGGGTTGCAGTTCGGAATGACCAGCGCAGTTTCCAGGACTGTGGAGATATCCTCGGCAACAACGAACTTCAGGCTGTTCTTTACAACGTCGTCCAGTTCGTCGATGTCAGGCTCGTTTTCCTTCGGAATGCAAACCGTCTTAACGCCCGCACGGTATGCGGCCATTGTTTTTTCCTTCAGACCGCCTATCGCGAGTACCTTTCCGCGGAGGGTTATCTCGCCGGTCATTGCAACGTCCCTGCGCACCGGAGTGCCGGAGAGCGCGGAAACAAGCGCAGTCGTCAGCGTTACGCCAGCGGAGGGGCCGTCCTTCGGGACTGCTCCCTCGGGAGCGTGGATATGGATATCCTTGGTTTTCCAGAACTCGGGGTCGATGTTGTATTTCTTCGCAATGGAGCGGGTCAGGCTGACCGCTATCTTCGCGGATTCCTTCATTACATCGCCAAGGCTGCCGGTGAATTCGGTCTTGCCGGTGCCGTCGAGTATCAGTACTTCAAGCGGCATAAGCACGCCGCCTACGGAGGTCCACGCCATGCCGTTCACAAGACCTACTTCGTCGTGAGCTTCGAGGTGCTCAGGCAGGTACTTCTTTACGCCGAGGAAATCTGTGATGTTCTCATCGGTGACCGTGACCTTCTTCTCGCCGGAAACCAGCTTCTTAGCGGCCTTGCGGCAGATATCCGCGATGGAGCGCTCCAGCTTTCTCACGCCGGCTTCGCGGGTGTAGAAGTCGATGATGGAGTACAGCGCCTTATCGTTGACCTTGAGGGTCGTCGATTTCTCACCGTGCTTCTTGAGCTGCTTCGGGAGCAGGTGCTTTTTCGCGATGTTGAATTTCTCCTCGCGGGTGTAGCTTGAAAGCTCGATAACTTCCATTCGGTCGAGCAGCGGAGCCGGGATAGTATCCAGGCTGTTAGCGGTTGTGATGAACAGAACGTCGCTGAGGTCGAGCGGTATCTCAAGAAAGTGGTCGGTGAAGGTGGTGTTCTGCTCGCTGTCGAGGACTTCAAGCATAGCGGAAGCAGGGTCGCCCTTGTAGTCGCTGCCCATCTTGTCGATTTCGTCGAGCAGCATTACGGGGTTCATGCTCTTTGCCTGCTTGAGCGCAGCCGCGATACGTCCGGGCATTGCGCCGATATAGGTCTTTCTGTGACCGCGGATCTCGGCTTCGTCGTGAACGCCGCCTAGAGAAATGCGTACGTAATTTCTGCCGAGCGCTTCAGCGATGGACTTGCCGATAGAGGTCTTGCCGACTCCGGGAGGGCCGTAAAGGCAGATGATCTGTCCCTTGACATCGGGAGCGAGCGCACGTACGGAAATAATCTCGGTGATACGCTCCTTGACCTTCTTCAGACCGTAGTGATCCTTGTCGAGCTGCTTCTGTACCTTGTCGATATCGAGCTTATCCTTTGTTTTGACGTTCCAGGGAAGCTCAAGCACAGTGTCGAGATAGCCGCGGATAACGCCCGCCTCCTGAGAGGAGTAGGACATCTTCACGAGTTTCTGCGCCTCGCCAACGAGTTTTTCTGTAATTTCGTCGGAGAGGTTCAGCGCCCTGATCTTCTCTATGTAGCCGTCGGCTTCTTCCTGCGGGTTGTCGCCCTCGCCGAGCTGCTTGTAGATGGCGCGGAGCTGCTCGCGGAGGTAATATTCGCGCTGGTTCTTGTCGACCTGCTCCTTGACCTGCTCCTGAATGTCAATCTCAGTTTCGATTATTTCGATCTCGCTTTCGAGCATGGAGATAAGCGTTTTCACGCGGCGCAGAAGTCCGTTGGTCTCAAGCAGAGCCTGCTTGTCCTCGACCTTGAGCACTACGTTGAAAACTACCTTTTCGAAAAGCTCTGCGCAGTTTTCCTCGCTCATTATTCCCTCGAACAGTTCGCGGGGCATTCTTGGGGATATCTGCGCGTACTCTGCAAAGGTGTTTTTCAGCGCGCGTACTGCGGCTGCTGAGGTGCTCTCGGAAAGCTCCATGCCGCGGACGGGCAGTTCCTTCACCTCAAACTGGAGGTACTCCTTGCCGGGAACGCTCTTTACGCGCTTTGCGCGTGTGAGACCCTCCACAAGCACTCTTGTGGAGCCGTCCGGAGTAGTAAGGAGCTGGCGCACCTCTGCGATAACGCCGACCTCGTAGATGTCAGAAAGTTCCGGCTCGGTCTGGGCCGCGTCCTTCTGGGCTACGAGGAAGATTCTTCCATTGCCCTCGGCCGCCGCCTTGACAGCGTTAACGGAGCGTTCCCTTCCGATGTCGAAGTGAAGCACCATAGCCGGGAATACAACAAGCCCCCTGAGGGAGATGGCAGGGATCAGCTCGTTGGCTGTTTTAGTTGTGTTGCTCATATATTTATGTCCCCTTTCTCTTGTTTCATTTTCGTATGAACACTATTATATAACATTTCGCGAAAAAATGCAAGCCCTTATTTGTGGCATTAAAATCCCACATTAATATGTAAGCAGAAAATGCTCGTTCGCCAACCTGGATATGTAAAAATTCGTTTTTCTGGCAGCGTCAGCGATGGAATATAAGGCTGAAAATTCCATAAAGAACCGGCTGATGGAGAACGTATATCCATATGGTATACCTGCCGACCGCAGCGAGCCATTTGATGTGGGTCGGGTAGCAGAACTTCGGCAGCCTTCCCGCCTTTGCGATGATTCCGAAGTAGCTTCCCGCGAGGAACAGGAAGAACCAGGGCATCATCGGGAAGTAATCCGAGGAACTGAACGACGCGTTGTGAAGTCCCAGCGGGAACAGCACGCCGACATTGTAAGCCTCCATCGGGAGCTTTATGGCGAACAGATTCGGGATACCGATGTAACCCGGGGAGATCATGCCGTTTGCGTAGGTCAGCCGGACGTTCATCGTGAGAATGAACAGCAGAACGCATACGCCTATGCCAACCCAGGAGGGGAGCAGGTCGAAAAGCTTCTGCCCGAGCCCGAACAGCATCATGCTGACGCCGAGGAAATGCAGGATACCGAACATGACGGTTCCGCTTGTGAAGAACGGCATGACGAAGGTCATTATCATGCCGATGAAGAAGCACTGCGCGCCGCGTTTGATGTTGTTGGAGGAATAGCGGCAGACCGTACCGGAAATAAATATGAACAGTCCCGCAAAGATATCCCGTATCACATCGAACCAGCCGTCGAAGAAAATCGGAATATCCAGACCGAACAGGTATTTCAGGTCGTACATGGCGTGGTAGACCACCATGCAGATTATGGCAAATCCGCGGAGCTCGTCGAGGATACCGACCCTCGACGAGCCGGAACTTTTCTTTGTATTATCCATTTATGTATATCTCCGTTCTGATTATTTGTACAACATACATAACATTGTATCACATTTCAAGAAAAATTACAAGAAGAACTTGAACAGTTTTGCATTTTGTGATACAATAATAAAATGAAATTCTGATGAAAATCGGCAGAATGTGAGGAAAACCGATGGAATACACCAATATAGGCGGCGTAAAGATAGAAAAGACCGCCGCGCTTGCTCCGATGGCGAGCGTAGCCGACAGGGCGTACCGTATCATGGCGAAGGAATACGGAGCCTGCTATGTTGTCGGCGAGATGGCAAGCTGCAAGGGCTTGTGCTACAACGACAGAAAGACCGCCGAGCTGCTTTCGGTCACTCCCGGGGAGCGCCCGATGGCGGTGCAGCTTTTCGGGAACGAGCCGGAGTTCGTGAAGGGCGCAGTGGAGATAGCCGAGCGTTTTCAGCCCGACATTATCGACATAAATTCCGGCTGCCCCATGCCGAAGATAGTTTCCGGCGGCGCGGGGAGCGCGCTCATGAAAACTCCTGAGCTTTTCGGCAATGTAGTAAGGGCTGCTGTGGAAGCCGCGCATGTCCCGGTGACGGTGAAGATACGCGCCGGCTGGGACGAAAACAGCATAAACGCGGTGGAGATAGCGAAAATCGCGGAGCAGAGCGGCGCGGCGGCGGTGGCAGTCCACGGGCGCACGAAAACGCAGCTTTACGCCGGGAAGGCTGACTGGGATGTGATCCGCGCCGTGAAGCAGTCGGTGAGCATTCCGGTCATCGGCAACGGCGACGTATCCACCCCGGAGCTTTGCAGGGAAATGTACGAGTACACCGGCTGCGATCTTGTGATGGTCGGCAGGGGAAGTTACGGCAGACCCTGGCTGTTCCGGCAGATACGCGAGTACCTGGAAACCGGGAGCTATTCCCCTGAACCCACCGCCGGGGAAAAACTCGACATAATGCGCCGGCATATCCGGCTGATAGTCGAGGATAAGGGCGAGCGCGTCGGAATGAAGGAAGCGCGCCGGCCGGCTTCCTGGTATCTTAAAGGCATGAAGGGCGCGGCGAAGTTCCGCGACATGTGCAGCGAGCTTACAACGCTTGACGAACTCGAGCGGCTTATAGAAAAAATAAAAGAGCAACAAGGAGAACATGAAAATGAAGATCTGTGAAGAAAAGATACCACCACTGATGGTGTTCCAGGAACTTTTCAATGAAAACGTGCTTTTCGCACGCGGAATAAACTGGCTCTATCCCGACAAGACCGAGGAACAGCGCCTGATGGGATTTGCGAACATCAGTTCCGAACTTCTGATGACCGGAAAGACCCTGGGAGAGTACCTTACCGACGCGGTCATGTATTCCAAGTCCCCGCTGTTTGCTGCTATAGTCAAGGAGCCGACCGAGGCGCGCAAAAAGGCGCTTGCCTACGATATCGCGCTTATCAAGAAGATCGTGAAGGAGTACACGGCATCAGCGGTAAAGAAGGCGCTTGCGGATATCGCAGGCGCGACCGCCGATTACGCGGCGCTTCCTGAGTATGAGAGCGGCAAGTTCACACTCACCGCCGACCGCCTGATAAAGTTCGCGCAGAAGAACGGCACCGGCGACTTTGCAAAGTACAAGGCGTTCACGTTCCGCGGCGGAAAGCTGATACCCGTCGAGCACATCGATCCCATCAGGCTGACCGACCTCAAGAATTACGAGCTTCAGCGCAATCAGGTCGTAGAGAATACCATAGCGTTCCTGAACGGGCTGCCCGCGCAGAACGCGCTGCTTTACGGCGACCGCGGCTGCGGAAAGTCCTCTACGATCAAGGCTATCCTCAACGAGTACGACCAGCTCCGCATGATAGAGCTTCCGAAGGCAGAGATCGCAGGTCTCGGCGACCTTTACGCAATGCTGAAGGATATCCCGATGCACTTCATAGTCACCATCGACGACCTAACATTCACACAGGACGACGAGCGGTTCGGAATACTCAAGGCGACGCTTGACGGAAGCCTTTCCGCACGCCCCGACAACATACTTATCTACGCCACCACCAACCGCCGCAAGCTCATCAAGGAGACCTACGCAGACCGCTCCGCGACCGACGTAAACAAGAGCGACGCGGTAGACGAGAGCATGTCCCTTGCGGATCGTTTCGGACTGTTCATCACGTTCACGCAGCCGAACCGCGAGATTTATTTCGACATCGTAAGACAGCTTGCAGAGGATATGGATATAGAGATTGACGACAGCGAGCTTACCCAGGCTGCGGAGCGCTTTGCACTCAAGCGCGGCGGACGTTCACCGCGCATCGCACGGCAGTTCGTGGACTGGCTCAACGCGCGCATTGAGCTCGGATTGGATTACTGAAATGAAGAAGTTTGCACGGATAATTCCCGCACTGCTTGCGGCCTCGATGCTCGCCGGGTGCAGCGGCGACAATTCCCCCGCGCCATCGGAGATAATCATTACCGGGGTGACTTCCGAGGTTGAAAACGCGGTGTTCCCGGTGAAACTCGCCGATGGAACGATGATAGACCACGCCCCGGAAAGTGCGGCGAGTCTTTCCCCGGCTGCGACCGAGATACTTGCGGAGCTGGGATATTCCGACCGGCTGACCGCTGTCTGCCGCTACTGCGACTTCCCGGAAGGTCTGACCTCACAGACCGCAGGCAGCAGCGAAAATCCCGATATTGATAAACTGACCGAGCTTCATCCGGAGGTGCTGTTCACGACCTCTCCGCTGGCGGAGCGCGAGGTCTACGCCCTCCAGTCTGTCGGGATCACTATCGTGGAGCTTCCCGCGCCTAAATCCATCGAGGACTACGGCGGGCTTTACGGCACGATAGCGGCGGTGTTCAGCGGCGAGGAGGCGGGTAAAGCCGCTTCCGGCAAGGCGGTTAGCGGCCTTGAAAGCGCCGCCGGCAGCGTTGAGATGGGTACATTCATATATGTAACGCCAAAGCTTACAGCGGCGGGCGCAGATACCTTTGAAAGCGCGGTGCTGTCCCTTTGCGGGAGCAACCTCTGTGCGGCTTCTGGATACAGCGAGAGCGCCGATGACATCACCGGCACTCCCGAGTATATCGTTGCGGCAGACAGCCTGACTGAATCTGATATCGCCGTCAGCGAGCTTTTCGGAGGCTTTGTTTCCGACGGTGCAAAGGTGGTTTTCGTTCCTGCGCAGCGCTTCGAGCGTCCCTCCGGCAGGCTTGCGGAGATATTCACCTACATCGGCGAGACTGAGTAACCGCTGTCCTTCCAGAAATCCAACACATCACCGAGAATAGCTGAATTAGTTTCGGAAACGGCGTGGAGCAGATAAACCGCGCCGTTATGCGTTTTACCGGTGATTTTCTTGAATGCCGCATCCTTGTCGGGCTGGTTGTTTACGTCCCAGTCGGGGTAGGCGAAGCTCCATAGCACGGTGGTGTAGCCGAGATCCTTTGCGCAGGCGAGCACCCGCTCTGAGAATTCTCCCATAGGAGGCCGCATGACGTACATTTCGTAGCCAAACTCCTTTTTAACGTAGTCGTGTAGCAGCGACAGCTCGGAATACAGTTCGTCCGGCGAGCAGTCCGGGAGGGAAGGGTGGCTCCAGGTGTGATTCCCGACTGTGTGCCCCTCGGCGATCATGCGCCGGACAAGTTCCGGGTTGCGCTTGCAGTAGTCGTAGGTCACGAAGAACACCGCGCGGACGTTCTTCTCTTTCAGCGTATCGAGAATATCAGCGGTGCAGCCGTTCTCGTAGCCCTCGTCGAACGTGAGCCACAGCCGCTTTTCCTCACTCCCGCCGATGAATTGACCGCCCATGCCGCCATACTGCTTCTGCGCCCTTATTGCACCGAGCGGACGGTTATTGCTGTCGGTCTCGACGCCCATTCCGTACGCGACCTTGGTGTTGTCGAGGCTTTCGTACCGTGAGTATTCCGACAGCGGCGGAGCCGCAGCCACCGCCGCGGCAAGCACTATTGAATAAAAGCTATTCATTTTTATCCCACCTTATTTCATATTTCAGCTCCCGCCCGGCGAAAAAGTCGCCGAGACTCTGGAGGGTCGTTTCTGCAATGCTCCGGAGCGCTTCCCGCGTCAGGAACGCCTGGTGCGATGTTATCAGCACGTTCGGCCGCGATACAAGCAGCGACAGCGTTTCGTCGGTGACTATCCGGTCGGAGTTGTCCTCGAAAAACAGCCCGGTCTCCTCCTCGTAGACGTCGAGAGCCGCGCCGCCTATCCGCTTTTCGTTGAGCGCGTTCAGCAGCGCTTCGCTGTCGATGAGCTTCCCTCGTGAGGTGTTGACGATGAGGGTATCCGGCTTCATCAGGGAAAGCGCATGCTCGTTTATGATGTAGCGCGTGTCCTCGGTCAGCGGGCAGTGCAGCGAGATGATGTCGGAGCGCCGGAACAGCTCCTCCCGGGAAACGTAGTCGATACCGCTGCCTTCAGACGGGAACGGGTCGTTTGCGATGACTTCCATGCCGAAACCGCGGCAGATATCTATAAAGGTACGTCCGATCTTGCCGGTTCCGATAACTCCGGCGGTTTTTCCGTGGAGGTCGAACCCGATAAGCCCGTTAAGGCTGAAATTGAAGTCGCGTGTGCGAATGTACGCCTTATGGAGCTTCCGGTTGAGCATGAGTATCATGCCCATCGCGTGTTCCGCGACCGCATAGGGCGAATATGCGGGAACCCTCACGACCCGGAGTTTCCCGGCGGCTTCCTTCAGCGCGACATTGTTGTAGCCTGCGCACCTCATCGCGATCATCTCCACACCGATGTCCGCGAGGGAGCGCACAGTTGAGGCTCCGATGTCGTCGTTGACAAACGCGCAGACTGCGCGGCAGCCCTCGGCGAGCTTCACGGATTCGGGGCGGAGCCGGCTTTCAAAATAGACAAGCTCAAAATCCCTGTTCAGCTTGTCGAAGTATATCCGGTCGTAGGGCTTGGCGTCGAAAAAGGCGATTCGTTCCATTTTATTCTCTCCTTGCTGCGATTTTTCGAACTCTGCGAATATTGTTGCCGGAAGCGAGCAGAATATGCTTTTTAAGAATTTTGTAAGATTTATGTCGATTCTTTTGTAAGAAATTCATGTTATAATCAAATCATCAAAGGAAAAGGAGGCGGTCTGTTGGAAAGGTCAGACAAGCAGCGCGTACTTGTGGTTGACGACGACCGTGAGATAGTAGCGGCTATAGTCCGGCTGCTGGAGCGCGAGGGGATCGAAGCGATACCCGCATACAACGGCAGGGAAGCTGTGGAGCGGCTCACTGAAAACGAGATACACCTTATTATTATCGACATTATGATGCCGGAAATGGACGGTATCTCAGCGACGATAAAGATACGCACCGAGCGCAACATTCCGGTGATAATGCTGTCTGCAAAGACCGAGGAAAGCGACAAGATACTTGGCCTGTCGGTTGGCGCCGACGATTACGTCACAAAGCCGTTTTCGCCTGCGGAGCTTATCGCGAGGGTGAAGTCGCAGCTAAGGCGCTATATGACCCTGGGCGACTACGCGAACCGTTCCGGCGGCAGCGATGTTGCGCTTGGAGGTCTGCTGCTGCACCGCGAGCAGCGTCAGCTCGACGTCGACGGCGAGCCGGTGAAGCTCACGCCGAAGGAGTACCGCATAGTTGAGCTGCTGATGTCGAACCCGGGAAGGGTGTTTTCCGCAGAGGAAATTTACGAGAGAGTATGGAACGAGACGGCGTATTCGGTAGATAATACGATCATGGTGCATATCCGCAGGATACGCGAGAAGATCGAGATAAATCCGAACGAGCCGAGATATTTAAAGGTGGTGTGGGGAATTGGATACAAAATGGAGAAAATTCAGCCGCAGCGGGGGCTTTAAGGCGATCCTGCTGCTGATAGTGCTGGGCTGCGCGGCGGCTGTCGGCGCGATAACAGGATACATTCCGGAGAGCAATTATTTCAGGGACGGTCTGTACGGCGATGTGCTTTCGCACAGCAGGTTTACCGATTCTGAGACCTACGCAGGAGAGTTAAGCTCGATTGCAGATTCGGCCGCAGAGGAGTGCATAACTTTTTTAAGAGACGGTCAGCCGGACTATGTGAAGTATTACTATAAGGTCACAAACCGAAGCGTGACTGTAGAGTCCAGCATTCAGCCGTACTATACATATTACATTGACGACAGCGGATTCCTGGCTTCGGAAGATTCGCCTATCCCGGATTCACTGTACGGGGCGACATATGATGTTCCCGACAACATAAAGGTTTCTTTTGGAATACCTCGGCGCCGGTTTGACTTTCTGAAAACCAACTGGGACATAACGCGCCACAACATGCTTGTGATAATCATTTCCGATGGAGTTCTGATGCTTGCAGGACTGGCAGCTCTTATCATGCTGTGCAGGACTTCCGGCGAAAAGGCTGATGGCACTGTGACGTTCCCGAAGTTTTTCAAGCTGTGGTTTGAACCGTCGGTATTACTGCTTTGCTGGTACACCTATGTTGCGATCAGATCCGCTGATACAGTTGCGAGGAACGTAATTTTCAGGTCGTATTACACGAGCGGCATTCTCGAAGTCGGTTTTTCGGGAACTGTAGAAAGCGTTATGGCGCTCGTCATGTACGGGCTTGGCGTAATGGCTTTCGGCGCAATACTGACCTACATTGCAGTAAGCGTTTGCATAAGGGTGAAGAACAAGAGCGTTGAAAAGGGATTTCTGATCTACTGGGTGTTCCATTTCATATGGAAGGCGCTCAAAGCGCTTGGAAGAGCGTTACTGACCGTATGCAGGATCGTCCGCGAGTTCTGCACCGGGGAGCTTTACAAAACCGACCGTGCAGCGAAGAAATTCGTCCTTCTTGATGTGACGTTCATCGGGATAAGTCTCGTTATTCTGGCGCTGTTCCTTGCTGCTGCGTCCAACAATGTTTGGGGGCTTATGCTGTTCTGGTGCGTTGTTTGGTTTATCGCGCTTGGACTTTTCCTCTACGGACGATACCTTGTTACCCGCGACGAAGCCAAGCTTGAGCAGCAGATACGCGAGATAAGCCAGGGAAACTATTCCTACGACCCGCAGCTCAGCAAGAATTCACCGTACACAGCAAGCTGCGAGGTACTGAGCAAAGTCGCAGATGGCTACCGCCGCGGAATCGAAGAAAGCGTAAAGGCGGAGCGCACCAAAATAGAGCTCATCACGAATGTTTCCCACGACCTTAAAACTCCGCTGACCTCAATAATCAGCTACATCGACCTGCTGTCAAGGGAAAATCTCGAACCGCAGGCAAGGGAGTACGTCGGGATACTGCAAAAGAAGTCTGAGCGGCTGAAGCACATCGTGTCGGACGTATTCGAGCTTGCCAAGACCACCAGCGGCGAAATAACGGTAGAGCATGAGCGCCTTGACCTGACCCGCCTCTCCAACCAGACCCTCGCCGAGATGGAGGACAAAATCAGCGCGGCTGGTCTGATGGTCAAAACCGACATCTGCGAGCCTCCCGTGGAGGTCATAAGCGACGGAAAGCGGCTCTACCGCGTGATCCAGAACCTGATGGACAACGCGCTGAAATACTCGCTCAGGGGAACGCGCATATATTACACCCTGAAGAAGGACGGCGGCACAGCCGAAATAACCATAAAGAACATAGCCTCCTACGAGATGGATTTCACCAAGGAAGAGATCCTGGAGCGGTTCTCAAGAGGCGACAAAGCGCGCTCCACCGAGGGAAGCGGACTTGGACTGTCCATCGCGCAGGGCTTTACGATAGCCTGCGGCGGTGCGTTCGATATTGACATTGACGGCGATATGTTCAAGGTGCGCATGACCTTCCCGCTGGCGGCTCCGGCTGAAATAACCGAAGAAAAGACGGCGGTGACGGCAGATGCATAAATCTCTGCTTTCCGAGCGGCGCGGGCTTGCGATATTCAGCGAAAAGGCGCTGATGATAGCCGCCGCGCTGATCTCGCTGCTTTTGCAGATCATTTCTTTCGTCACGACATGGCAGGGCGCGGAGGCGTACTTTTCCTCCGCGTTTCCGCTGGCGCCGCTGCTTTTTGCGGTGGCGGTGCAGTCGGTGGTGTATTTCACCTCGAACTCGATACGAAGGAAGCCCGGCGCGGGAAAAATAATCGCGCTGGCGCTTGCACTGCTGTGTTCTAACTACTTCTCGTTTGTGGGAATATACAGCGCCGTTAATCCGCCGACGGTTTACCTCCAGCAGACATACAACGCCTATTCCGCAGAGCTGACTGCGGCGGCGGAGGGACTTGACTCCGCGCGAAAAGCGAGAAGCACCAGAGACATCGACGCCGCAGTAAACGCCGTTATCAGCCGGTATTCCGAGCTGACCTCGCAGAAAGCGGCAATGGATAAGCTTACGGAGCAGCTTGCGAAGATAAGCGGCACTGGTGTGACCGCCGGAATGACCCCGCCGTCACGGTGGAACTACGCGACATACGAGGACTACGCTGCGGCGTATCAGGCGTACATTGAGGGGATTTCCCAGGGAACGGCGGCCGCGGCTGGCACCGAGGCGCAGGCGCTCCTGAGCCGGTACGGCTTTACGAGCGACGCCGACGCTGCGGAGCGGTCTGCGGAGCTGACCGCCGAAATGTCGCTGATTGAGGGCGTGTTCGGCGCTTCCGGAAGCGGATTCTATTCCGCCGCCGAGCAGATCCGCGCTGAAATGCTCGCCGGCGGCAGAAATGCGGCGGAACGCGTGTTTTCGCTGTACGAAAAGCTGTCCGGGAATCGCCTGGAGTACACGGCGGATATCCCCGGCGTGACCCTCGGTCTGCCGGAGTATTCCGAACTTTCGGCGGGGAAAGCTCCGGCGGCTGTCCGGGAGCAGATGCTCGGGAAGATATCCTCCGCGTGCGATACCATCAACGCCGCAGGGGGCGATGTCAGCGCTGACAGCTTCCCGGTGGAGAACGTGTACACGCTTCCGCTGAGGGCTGTGTTCGTGGATTTCAGAACCGATGCGGCAGTTTCGATGGCGCTTGCGCTGCTGACCGATTACCTGTCGCTGGCGGCGGCGGTGAGCTACGTACAGAAGAAAAGCATTCTTGCCGCGCGTAATACGGCGCAGGCCGCGGCTTCCGACGAGTTTTTCTTTGAGCAGAACATAGCCGGAGCGCTCCGTCTGGGGGCGTTCGCGGAAGGAACCGAACTCCGGGAATCGGACGAAAAGCAGCTTTCCGAGCGCCTAGCGGAGTACGTCAGCAGGTTCACGGCGGCGGACTTCGCGGCGGAACAGGGGTGTACTCTGCTTGCGCGCCGCGAGGACGTAAAGGATCACGAGCTGCTGACTGCGTTCCTGTGCCAGTGCGGCTATGCGAAGCTGCTGACCGCCGAGGAGGTCGGAACGCTTGGCGGCAAGGCTGATTCCGACTGCGTCCTGCTGCGGACGAAGTTCCTGATGTGGGTCAGCGAAAAGACTGCGGGAAAGGCGGTGTGACCGGTTGAATATTCCGATATTCCTTGCCGCCGGAATGGCGGCGGAGCTTGTTCTGGCGCTGGTCAGACCGCTTCGCGGCGCGACCAGGGGACTGGTCTGCTGGAGCGTATCCGCAGTCGTGCTGTCGATGTGCTGCGCGGTGTACTTCATAAGCTCCGGCGACATCACGTTCGACCTTCCAAGCGCGATACGCGGCATAGGCGGCGCGGGCGTGCTGGTGCTGATTGCGGCTCTTATCGAACTTTTCTCCCCCTCCCGCCGGAGCCGACAAAAGCCGGAGCAGGATCCGCAGCGCTCGGAGCGCTCGCTGAACATCGTGCTGTCGGTTGCAGCGGGTATACTCTGCGCGGCTTCCCTGGCTCTGTCGCTTTTCGGGGAGCGCGACACTGCGGCGCTGCTTCTTGTGCCTCCGACTGCGGCGGCACTCCGGCAGACTATGTGGTTCATGAAGTCCGCCGGAGCAGAACGCCCTGCCACACAGCGCGAAAAACTCGCGGAGCGTATCTCCTGCGGCAAGTATAAATTATAACGTGACCGCCGCCGGAAAGAAGCGGCGGTTTTTCGTTTGTAGATATATACAATTATAGGCTGCCCGTTTTGTGAAGTTAGCTAAAATGCGGCTTTGCGTAACGTATGTTATACTAAAAATTAGCTTAAAACCTGCGGCTATTTCATAAAAATCTATTGATTTTTTGAGGAAAATGTGATAAAATAGTGATAACTGGTGTGGAGTTGTTCGTAGGCTCCTCCGGAATTAACTGCTATAAGGAGTGCCTGCATGTCTCCGAAATTAAGTGAGTTGATAACCCTGCTCAAAGGACACAGGGTGTTTATACAAACGCATAACTTTCCAGACCCTGACGCGATAGCCAGCGCATTTGGCCTGCAAGTTCTTCTGGAGCGTTTCAAGATACCTACGACGATATGCCATCACGGAAATGTCGAGCGTACCGCGACTGCGAATATGGTCTCTGAATTCGGGATCAAAATGACCGAGGATACCGAACTTGAGGATATGACCAGCGACGATTATATAATCACGGTGGATTCTCAGAAGGGAAACGCGAATATACTCGACCTCGTGGGCAACGAAGTTGCCTGTATCGACCATCACCCGACTTTCTGCCAGGCTGATTACAAATACAAGGATATCCGCATAGTCGGAAGCTGTGCGACGCTTATCGCGGACTACTATATGTCCTACAAGATGGATATGCCGAAGGACGTCGCGACTGCGCTGCTGTACGGTCTGAAAATGGATACGGCGGATTTCACCCGCGGCGTTACAGAGCTTGACATTGATGTATACAAGTATCTGTTCCCGAGGGCGGACAATTCGCTGATACGCAAGTTCCAGTCGGGAGTTATACAGTACGACGAGCTGGAAGCGTTCGTTGATTCGATGAAGAACATCGACATTCTGAACGGCGTGGCATTCGCGTTCCTGAATTTCCAGTGCGCGGACGCATTCGTAGCTACTATATCCGATTTTATTCTGAATCTCGACGTTGTAACATTCGCAGTCGTGTATTCCCGCAAGGCGAAGGGTTTCAAATTCTCCGTCCGCTCCGAGCTTGACGAGCTGAACGCCGGGAAAATCGCGGAACAGGCGCTGAAAACAGTCGGGAGCGGCGGCGGTCACAGCTCCATGGCAGGCGGATTCGCCGAGGAGAGCAAGGTACTGGATATCAGCATTGACTTTAACCGCGTGATTCAGAATCTGTTCCTTGACGTTATCGACCCTCTGCGCCCGAAAGACGACGAGCCGGAGGAAGTCCCCGTTGAGGAAAGCCAGAACACGATAAATTTAGAACAGGCAAAACCGCAGCTTTGACAAGAGCTGCGGCTTTTTTTGTGCAAAGTGGTTGAAATTTTCCATGATTTGTGGTAAAATATAATCTGTAAAAATATATAAGCGGGAAACCGCGAAAGGACGATTCCAGAATGAATATAGCAGTTGTAGGACTTGGCCTTATCGGAGGCTCTGTTTGTAAGGCTCTGAAAGCTAATACTTTCCATCATATAATGGGAATGGATACCGACAAGGAAACCGTAAGAAAGGCTCTCGAGCAGGGCGCGATCGACGAGGAGATCGACGAGTCCAGATTAGGCGAGGCTAATCTTACCGTAGTTGCGCTCTATCCGGTTCCGACAGTGGAGTTCGTGAAGAAAAACGCCGACCGTTTCAAGAAAGGTTCGATAGTAATAGATGTCGGTGGCGTAAAGGGGTACGTAGTAAACGGCTGCACCCCGATACTGGACGAGAAGGGCGTGTACTTCCTCGGAACCCACCCGATGGCGGGTACTGAAAACTCCGGCTTCGATTATTCCAAGGCGGATATGTTCGTAAAGGCAAGCTATATTCTGACCCCGACCGAGAGCACTCCGCAGATAGCCATAGACCTCGTATCTACGCTGGGAAGCTGCATGGGATTCGGTCAGGTGGTTATCGCTACGCCGGAGCAGCACGATATCAATATCGCTTTCACTTCGCAGCTTGCCCACGTTGTTTCCAACGCCTACGTCAAGAGCCCCTCGCTGCTCCGCGCGGACGGATTCTCCGCAGGCAGCTTCCTTGACCTGACGAGAGTTGCAAAGCTGAACGAAGAAATGTGGTCGAGCCTGTTCCTGTGCAATAAGGACGCCCTGCTTTTTGAGATCAACACGATAATTGAGAAGCTGTCGGAGTACCGCGACGCAATGGTGAACGACGACAAGCCCACGCTGAAGGAGCTGCTGAAGGTCGGCAGGGAGCGCAAGGAAGAAAGCATGAAGTACTACGGTCAGGAGAAGGCGCTGAATGGCTGAGAAACAAAGCCCGGGCATTGCCTACGTCGTATCCCTGTGCGGAATAATGTGCGGACTGTCGCTCGCACTGATGTTCTGCCTGGGAATGATACCCGGTTTCGAGTATGTCAGCCCGGCGGTCGCCGGGGTCCTGATATGGGTCGTGAGGGAACGCCTCGGCGTGCGGTACGGGCTGGTAAGCTACGCCGCAGTCGGGATACTTACCATGCTGTTCACCGCGAATTACGAGGCGAGCATGATGTATATTTTCCTGCTCGGCTACTATCCTATCGTGAGACAGTACCTCATGAAGCTGAAATATCCCGTGCTGCGCTGGGTCAGCAAGCTGGCTCTGTATGCCGCGGCGGCGATCGCATGCTATTTTGTGCTGATAAACATTTTCGGGATGTCGCAGCTTCTTGAGGACATGGGCGAGTTCGGACAGTACGGTCAGTGGGTGCTGCTCGGGCTGGGCGCAGTCGCGTTCGTGCTATACGACATTTTCCTCGGGCTGTACTACCCGTTCTATGAAAAGGTTCTGAAACCCAAGATATCCAAACGAATGAAATAAAGGAGAATTTGATATGTCAGAAAGGATCCCACAGAGAAACGAGATACCAGCAGAGCACAAGTGGTCGATCGAGGATCTTTACGCCACCGACGCCGCATGGGAGCAGGATCTCAGCAAGGCGAAGGAATTCCCGGCGAAGATCGCTTCCTATAAGGGGCTTCTCTCCACAGATTCTGCAAAGCTGCTGGAATACCTGAAATACGACGACGATATGACCGTCATTCTGGAGAATATGATAAACTACGCTCAGCGCAAAAACGACGAGGACACCCGCGAAGCGAAGTACCAGGACATGGTAAGCCGTCTTGAGATGCTGTTCGTAGACATTTCCGGAGCGTCCGCGTTCGTAACTCCCGAGATACTCTCCATCAATGACGAAACCATGGAGCGCTTCTATAAGGAGCAGCCCGGCATGGAGCTTTACCGCCTGTGCATCGACAGAGTACGCCGCAGAAAGGCGCATATCCTCTCCGAAGCAGAGGAGCGCATAATGGCTCTGGCAGGCGACATGACGAATTCCCCGGACACGATATTCTCAATGCTGGACGACGCCGATATGAAGTTCCCGGACGCAGTCGATAAGGACGGAAACAAGCACCAGGTAACTCATGGCAGCTATATCCCGCTCATGCATTCCAACGACCGCACGCTGAGAAAATCCGCGTTCGAGAGCCTCTACGGCGTTTACGAGAACTTCAAGAATACCTCCGCGGCGGTGCTTGCTTCCCAGGTCAAGTGCCTGACGTTCAACGCAAGGGCGAGAAGATACGAAAGCACCCTCGAGGCAGCGCTCAGCGGCAACGAGGTACCGGTTGAGGTATACAAGCAGCTTATCGAGGCGGTTCACGAAAACATGGATTATATGTATAAGTACGTGAAGCTGCGCAAAAAGCTGCTCGGCGTTGACGAACTGCACGCCTACGACCTCTATGCGCCTATCGTAAGCGACATTGAGGTCAAGATCCCGTTCGACCAGGCAAAGCAGGAGGTCTACGACTCCCTGGCGCCGATGGGCGAGGATTACCGCGCGATATTCCGCGAGGGAATCGAGAACCGCTGGATAGACATCTACGAAAACGAGGGCAAGCGCAGCGGAGCGTATTCCGCAGGCGCGAGGGTACACCCGTACGTCCTGCTGAACCACAAGGATACTCTTGACAGCGAGTTCACTCTGGCGCACGAGATGGGCCACGCTATTCATTCCTACCTTTCAAATAAAAATCAACCCATTGTATACGCGGATTACGTGATTTTCGTAGCCGAGGTTGCTTCTACCTGCAACGAGAGCCTGCTCATGCAGCACCTTCTCAAGACCACCACGGATAAGAAGCGCCGCGCGTACCTCATCAATTATTTCCTCGAGCAGTTCCGTACAACGCTTTACCGTCAGACTATGTTCGCGGAGTTCGAACTGATGATAAATGAGAAGGTCGAAAACGGTGAGAGCCTTACTGCGGAAGCGCTCTGCGACATGTACAGAAAGCTGAACCTGCTGTATTACGGCGAGGATATCGTTATCGACCATGAGCTTGACATGGAGTGGGCAAGGATACCGCACTTCTATTACAATTACTACGTTTACCAGTACGCCACAGGATTCTCTGCTGCGATCGCGCTCAGCCAGCGCATATTCAAGGAGGGCGAGTCCGCCGTCAAGGATTACATCGGATTCCTGAGCGGCGGCTGCTCGAAGGATCCTATATCGCTGCTGCGCGGCGCAGGAGTGGATATGACCTCCAAGAAGCCGGTGACGGAAGCGCTCAAGCTGTTCGGCGAGCTCATCGACGAGATGGAAGATCTCATGCAGTGACGGAGGCGGTATGCAGGTAACTTCAAAAGAGGAGATCTTCAAGCCGTATCTCTGCCTGTTCAGCGGAAGCAAAGTTGTGTGCCTTGACAACAGGTTCTGCGTGGTGAGCTGCGAAGGCTCTCTGCTTGAGTCTGGCGAGTGCGTGCTGAAAAGCGTCCGCGAAACGGTGCCGGAACCTCTCGGCGTAGTGATGGATACCACGCTGTACAAAAACGAGCATTTCTACTGCCTGAGGCTCCACCCGATAAAGAACGGAATAGGTGAAACGATAGCGTATATCGGCGAGATCCTGGATTCCGGGTCGGTGCGCGGAATGATGGAGCGCACCGAGGGACCTTCTGACATACTGCCGCTTTATAACGCGGTGGAGATGAACTCCGCAGCAATCTGGAAGCACGCCGCGAATCTGCGCTACGGCATGGTCAAGGCGAAGGATTACACGCGCCTGACCGAGGTGCTCGGAATAGAAACGGCGATGTCTAATCTGTCGTCGGTGTGCGAGAATGCTTTCAACTACGCTGAAATGCTGTACCGCACCCAGCGCGAAACGGTCGTAGACGCAGGCGAGCTTTGCGAGAATCTCGCGAAACGCTGCAACGCTGCGCTCGCCAAGTGCGGAAGGCGCATAGAAGCGCTGATAGACCCGGGCAGTCTGTACATCTACGCTGACAGCCGCCGCGCCGTTGTCGCGCTGGTGAACGCAGTGCAGAACGCGCTGCTGTATTCCCCGAAGGAGACCGAGCCGATACTTACCGTGTGTTACCGTGAGTCCCGCGGCAGGAAGTTCGTAGAGATACGCGTCGTAAATGAAAGTTCCATGTTCAGCAGCAAGGATTTCAGCGGCAGCGTTGACGTAAATTTCAGCTACCAGCGGATGGGCTACGGAATTCCGATAATCAAGCGGTTTGCGCAGGTCAGCGGCGGGTGGTTCGACATGACGGAGGAAAACGGCAGAGTGACGGTGACGATATCGCTTCCGGCGGCGCATTACGGCTCAGGCGCGGAGCTTCCGCTGAGGAAACCGTCCGCTGCTCAGTACGATACTGGTATCCCGGATTTCACAGAGATAATGATGCGCGAGGTCGTGCAGTTCTTCGGCGAGAGCGCCGAAAGCGCGGAGTAAATTCACAGCTGATATTCAGTGTATTTTCACAGCGCTGTCATATTTTCTGTGTATAATTAAACTAGTTTATAAGGCGGCGTCTGAAAATGGCGCCTGCTTTTAGCAGAAAAATCTATTGTGAAAAGAAACGGTTAGAATCAATACTTGACAGGAGATGGATCTATGTACAGAATTCTTGTTGTTGACGATGAGGAGAATATCCGCGAGGTGATCAAGGAGTACGCCGAGTTTGAGGGTCATCAGGTATCCGAGGCGTGCGATGGCATGCAGGCTATCGAGATGGTGAAGAACAACGATTACGACATCATCATAATGGACGTAATGATGCCGCGCCTTGACGGCTATTCCGCATGCAAGGAGATCCGCAAGATCAAGCAGATCCCGGTACTTATGCTGTCCGCCCGCGGCGAGGAGTACGACAAGCTGTTCGGATTTGAGATAGGCATTGACGACTACGTTGTAAAGCCGTTCTCTCCGAAGGAGGTCATGGCGCGCGTTAACGCGATAGTTAAGCGCAATCAGGGGGCTAAGCAGGCGCCAGCGGCTCCGGCACCCGAAACCGTGAAGTTCGGCGGGCTGGAGATCAACTTTACCTCCCGCGACGTGTACATCGACGGAGTGAAGGCGAACCTCACCCCGAAGGAGTACGACCTTCTGTTCTATCTCGTGCGCAATAAGAACATCGCGCTCACAAGAAACAAGCTCCTCGAGGAAGTCTGGGGCTACGATTTCTTCGGAGACGACCGCACCATTGACACCCACATCAAAATGCTCAGAAACAACCTCGGTCCGTATCGCAACTATATTGTAACGCTCAGGGGAATGGGCTACAAGTTCGAGGCTGACTGATGAAATTCCGCAGGAGCATTAAATTTAATGTCTGGGCGCGCTTCGAAGCTATAGTCATTGCAATGCTGGCGTTCACCTATGTGTTCCTGATAGTGCTGTTTCCGTCATTCTACGAGTGGATGAAAACTTATGAGATTGCCGAGTCCATGGCGTACATCAAAACAAGCTGGAGCCTCGGAGATTCCGACAATTTCGGCACTGTAGTGACCAACATTGCACGCAAGAATAAAATGTACATCGAGGTCTCAACGCCATACCGAATCGGTTACGTTGACTATCTCGGCGGAAGCCAGTCGCTGTCTCAGCTGTCGAAAACGCAGTACCAGCAGGCGGCGCTTGATTCGGACACCGGCGTATACTACGACCAGATAAGGGACGAGCGCGAAAATAACACCGTGCTGATGATGTGCACCTACATCGGCACCAAAGACGACCCGCAGGCGTATATATTCATTTGCAGCTACCTTCAGCCTATCGGTACAACAGTGGCTATATTCCAGCGGCAGTTCCTATTCGTATCGCTGATTATGATGATGTTGACGCTGTTCGTGTCGCTGTTCTTTGCGAACAAGATAACCAACCCGATAATCAACATCAACAAACATGCGAAGGATCTTCCGCAGGGAAAGTTCGACGCAGTGATTGACGATCACGACTTCAACGAGATCCAACAGCTTGCTTCCACGCTTCAGGAGGCTTCAAAGGAGATCGCAAAATCAGACGACCTCCGCCGGGAACTCATGGCGAACATCTCCCACGACCTGCGCACGCCGCTGACGATGATAAAGGCGTATGCCGAGATGATACGCGACCTTTCCGGCGACAATCCGGAAAAACGCGCACGGCACCTTAAAGTCATAATCGATGAGACCGACCGCCTGTCCTCGCTGGTTAACGATATCCTCGACCTGTCGAAGCTTCAGGCAGGTGTTACCGAGATGAACATGACGGTGTTCGATCTGTCGGAACGGCTGTCCGGAGTTATCTCAAGATTTGACATTCTGAAAGAGAACGACGGCATAATAATCAAGCTGGAAGCGGAGGATAATATCGTTATCAACGCGGATATAACAAAGCTTGAGCAGGTGGTCTACAACCTGATAAACAACGCCGTGACCTACACCGGGGACGACAACACGGTCATCGTGCGGCTGTTCCGCAAGGAAGGCGGGCTGATAAGGTTTGAAGTGACCGACCACGGCGACGGAATCGCGCCGGAGTACCTGCCGTACATCTGGGACAGATATTACAAGGTCAGCGAGCGGAACAAGACGCACAAGCGTGCCAAAATGGGAAGCGGTATCGGACTTTCCATCGTAAAGAACGTGCTGGAGCAGCACGGATTCAAGTACGGCGCAGACAGCGAGGTAGGGAAGGGGAGTACCTTCTGGTTCGAGGCTCCCGAGTATCACGAGCAGCCCGAGCCGCAGCCTGAGCAGCCGAGATTATCCCTCAGGCTGAAAAAGCAGACGGAAATTAAGGAGCAGTCCGACGATACCAGCAGGAAATAAATCCCGGCAGTTTACAGGAAACATCAAAGTGATATAGCTGCAAATCCGCATTATAAAAGGATTTGTAGTGACGTATAACCAACGCGCCATACTTTGACCAATAAAAAGGACGCTTTTCACTGGAAGGCGTCCTTTTTCTATATAAATTATGAAACAATGAAATAAAGTTTTTTTCAAGCTGCAAGCAAAGTGCAAAAGCACATTGTTCCGATTTGTCACGTCATGTTTATAAAATGTGATATAATTTTATTGCGAAATTTTGCATCTGATGTAGTATTTGCCGCTAAAACCGTAGTATATAGGTGAAGCCGTAAAGGAGGCGATAAAATGATAGAAGATGAAAAAATCGTGGAATTGTTTTTCGAACGGTCAGAACAAGCAATACAGGAGCTTGGCAATAAGTATGGCAAAGTCTGCCGCAAACTGTCATACAACATCGTGAACAACATGCAGGACGCAGAAGAATGTGTAAACGACGCTTATCTGGGAGCGTGGAACGCGATCCCGCCGGAAAAGCCCGATCCGCTGCTGACCTACCTTTGCAAGATCGTTCGGAACATATCTCTGAAAATGTATTACAGGAAAGAAGCCGCCAGGCGAAACAGTACGTATGCAATCGCTATGGAGGAGATCGAAGCCTGCTTAGCAGCCCCGAATACAGTAGAAACCGAATTTGAAGCAAGGGAGCTGGCGCGGGTAATCGAAAGTTTTCTGGATACGCTGACCGCCGAAAATCGCGTAATCTTCATGCGGCGGTATTGGTTTTCGGACAGCTGCAAGGATATAGCCAAGTTAGTAGGCCTTACAGAGAAAAATATCTCTGTCCGGCTGACGCGAATACGTCGGAAAATGAAAAAGTACTTGATCGAGAAGGAGGTGTTTTTATGAACTCGAAGATATTTACCGAAGCTATGAGCAAAATCGACAACAAGTATGTCGGCGAAGCGCTTTTCTACAACGGAACCCGTTTGGCGAAAAAAAGCTCTAAAAGAATTGCGGCTTTAGTTGCTGCCATCATAGCCGTATTAGGTCTTTGCGGATTCGCTGCATATGAAATTGGGCTGTTTGACCCGTGGCTGCAAAAACCATCTGCCGAGCCGATAGAAACTGTTCGGAGCGCGATCGAAGGTCAGGCTGACAAGGAATATACAATTGCCATGCGCGTTGAGAAAATAAAGGTCGATGAAGATGAAACGGCGCGTGTTAAAGCTATGTATTCCGGCAGCGAACTTGCAGAAGCAAGAGGTTGGACAGACGAATATCTTGAGGAACACTTTATTGTCGTATGGGCTAAATATTATACGGAGTACGACCATAACAAGACATTTTTAGACGACGGTTATACTGAACAGTATTTTTACCTGACCCAAGATATAAAATCCGGGAAATGGACAATTAACGATAATACATCTCCAAATCAAAGTTCAAAATAACAGAGTAAACACCATTCACAAGGACAGTTACGTTATGGCTGTCCTTATTTTGTACAACCGGGTAATAAAGCGAACGGTCATGACAAAGAAGAAAAGAGAGAAAAACTGAAAAAGCTGATGTCAAACGCCGACAGAACATAGAGGTTTACTTTAACCGTGCCGGACAGATTTTGTCAGACGCACAAAAGAAGTCCGAAACAACCGAGTGACCGTTCGTTTCGGACTTTTGCGTGATAATATATCCCACAGGCGTTCCCGCATTACGCTGCCGGGATTTTTATAGCTTAAATATATCTGAGAATGTCCTTTTCCTTGCCGTTTTCGATGAAGATTCGGGGAACTCGCGTTCCTATGCAGCAAAGCAGTTCGTAGCTTATCGTTCCGATGAGGTCGGCTGCATGGTCGACCGAGGAGCCGCCGAAAGTTTCGTCAGAGTAGACCGTTACCTCGTCGCCTATCTGCGCTTCCGGGATATCCGTGATGTCCACAAGTGTCTGATCCATGCAGATACGTCCGCAGACCGGAGCCGGCTTGCCGTGAATCAGTACATTCCACTGACCGGAGAGCCTGCGGTTGAAGCCGTCTGCATATCCGCAGGGGATAAGCGCGAGCCGGGTCTCGTGATCTGCCTTGAACGTCCTGCCGTAGCTTACCGTGTCGCCAGGCTTGATGGCCTTTATCTGGCTGATTACCGCCTTCATGCTGAATACGGACTTGATTCCGTCCGGGAGCGGGTATTCGGTGTTCGGGCGGTGTCCGTACATCACTATGCCTGCGCGGATAAAGTCGCCGTCGAAATCCTTGTGGAACAGTATGCCGCCGCTGTTCTGGGAATGCATGGGAAGCTTCCTTGCATGGCAGATGTCCGCGAGCTTTTTGTACTGTTTCTCGGTGAACTCAACATCTTCCTTTTCGAGGGAGTCCGCAACGGAGAAGTGCGTGTATCCTGCGCGGCAGTCAAGCCCCGGAAGGGCAAGTATCTGGTCTGCTTCCTCCGCCGTTGTTATACCTACACGGCACATTCCGGTGTCGAACTTGATATGCACCGGTACCTTCAGACCAGCCTTCACAGCCGCCTCGGAAAGCTCCCTGGCGTAGGGAACGCTTCCGACTGTAAATATGTAGTTCTTATCAAGATTTTCGAAAATCAGCGGAATATCGCAGTAACCGAAAATCAGTATATCGCCCTCGACCCCAGCCGAGGAAAGATTCTGAGCTTCCCACAGATTGGATACCGCGAAGTGCTTTACGCCGATGTGGTTCATTGCAAGCGCGCATTCCGCGTCGCCGTGACCGTAGGCGTTTGCCTTTACTATTGCGATAATATCGCGGTTTCCGGAGTATTCCCTGATGATCTCTATATTATTTTTCAGGACGTCGAGATTGATTTCCGCCCATGCTCTGTGATAAAAATTCTTCATGTTCGCTCCTCAATGTGTTGAAATTTCAGAAAAAGTGTGGTATAATATTATAAGGCATTTATTGATGAACAACTATTGACTTCTTTTTCTGATATCGCCTTGTATATTATATTACTAATTCCCGAAAAATTCAATACCTTTTCCGGGTGATGGCATTTTTTTTGAAAAAGCAGTCGCGAAAGGCAGAATCTATGGCAGTACGCAGAAAGAGCAACTGGTATATATATTTAATAGCGTTTTGTATAACTCTTGCTATGATAATCATGGCGATATTTTCCTTCCGGGACTTTCTGTTCCCCAAGTCGCAGGAGACCGGTCTGAGCACCGACGGCACCCTTTCCGATGATTTTGTGCCGGATCACAGCATGGATCTGTCGGTCATGACAATGATATCCGACGGCTCTGCGGATATGCCGTCGCTGTTCATTGCGGTGAATTACAATGCAGTCGACAACCGCCTGCTGTTTATTCCGGTTACTGACGGAATAGCGCTTGCTTCCTCCGGCAGAACGCTCCCGAACATCTATGCGGCGCAGGGCGGTCAGGGGGTTGCCGCCGCAGTGTCCGACGCACTTGGTATAAAGTTTGACGGCTACGTGAAGTTCGACCGCGCGACCCTCACCGGGCTGATAGCGACCTATGGAAACGTGGAGTACAACGTTGCGAAAACGCTCCTCATCACCGACGGAACTGAAGTCGAGGCGATAAACTCCGGCGACCAGATCTTTACGGCTGAGAAGGTGTTCCGTTATATAATGTTCGCGGATTTCGGCGAGGGCGAGTCCTACAGATTCAATATGATCGGTTCCCTGCTGATAGAGCTTGTGAACCAGAATGTTTCTTACATTGACGGCTCTCTGCTCACCGCATACGCCGAGGATATCCTCAACGCGGAGACTGACCTCACGTCTGATATTCTTTCTGCGCGCAAGGCGGCAATGCTGAACACTGTAAAGTACGGCATCAACCCCGCCGATTACTACGTACCCTACGGCGTGTACGGCGACGACGGAAGCTTCACTGTATCGGATAACTCCATCACGACAATTCAGCAGAAGTCCGGTCAGAACGAGGAATAACAGGAGGCACGGCATGGAAGATAGAATACAGCGCACGATGAAAGCGCTGGAGCGCAACAAAATCAAGCCCTACTACGTGGAAACGCGCGAGCAGCTCTACGACCTGGTTCGGGAACTTGTAAAAAACGATAAGCTGATAACCGCCGGAGGCTCCATGACGCTTGAAGAAAGCGGCGTGAAAGAGCTGCTCATGACGGAATTCAAGGGTGTGTACCTTGACCGCTCCGAGGGAAAGACCCCTGATGAGGTAGAGGACATACTGCACAAGGCGTTTGTTTCTGATACATTTTTCGCAAGCAGCAACGCGGTCACGGAGGACGGCGCACTGTACAATGTCGATGGCAGGGGAAACCGCGTCGCGGCAATGATCTACGGACCGGCTCAGGTAGTGCTGATCGTTGGAACCAACAAGATAGTGAAGGATATGGGCGAGGCGGTCTGTCGGGTGGAGCAGGTGGCTGCTCCGATGAATACAAAGCGGCTGAACTGCAAGACCCCGTGCGAGGTAACGGGCACTTGCTCGCACTGCCGCAGCGAGGGCAGAGTATGCTGCTCGTTCGTAAGGCTGGAGCAGCAGCGCGTCCCCGACCGAATAAAAGTAATCATCGTCAATGAGAGCCTGGGATACTGAGCCAGGCTGCTGAGACGCAAAGAAAGGATACATAATTATGGCAATTTTAAAGCTTAAAGCGCCCTGCAAGGACTACATCTGGGGCGGCAACAGACTTCGTGAGGAATACGGCAAGCAGCTCGATTCCGACAGAATTGCGGAAAGCTGGGAGCTTTCCTGCCACAAGGACGGTCAGAGCGTTATCACCGGCGGCGAGTTCGATGGAAAGACCCTTTCCGACTACATAGCGGCAAAGGGTAAGGGCGTCCTCGGCAAGAACTGCGGCCGTTTTGAGTACTTCCCGGTGCTGATAAAGCTCATCGACGCGAAGGACAACCTCTCCGTTCAGGTGCACCCCTCAAATGAGTACGCACTGCGTGTAGAGGGCGAGTACGGCAAGACCGAGATGTGGTACATCGTTGACTGCGATCCCGGCGCGGAGCTTCTCTACGGCTTCAAGCACGAGATAAGCAAGGAGGAGTTCGCGGAGCGCATCGCGAACAATACTCTGCTTGAAGTTACAAACAACGTTCCGGTGCACAAGGGCGACGTGTTCTTCATTGAGAGCGGAACTCTGCATGCAATAGGCAAGGGAATCCTCATTGCTGAGATCCAGCAGAATTCCAACACCACCTACCGTATCTACGACTACGGCAGAGTTGGCAAGGACGGCAAGCCCCGTGAACTCCACGTTGAGAAGGCGAAAGAAGTCACCAACCTTGTGCCTCCGAAGTACCCGACTACCGCTCAGGGAGCTCCCACAGCCATCGATGGCGGCAAGGAGACGCTGCTGCGCTCCTGCGAGTATTTCAATGTAAACAAGCTGGAGCTTGACGGCACCACAAAGCTCACAGCGGGCGAAGGCTCGTTCAATTCCCTGCTCGTGCTCGACGGCGCATTTGAGATCGCGGCAGGCTCTGAGAAGGCTGCGGCAAAGAAGGGCGACAGCCTGTTCATCACCGCCGGCACTGGCGAGTACACCGTAACCGGTAAGGGAACAATTATTCTCACCGACATCATCTGAACCTGACAGGAGGCGCAGCATGGCAAACATGGAGAGACACCTCGGCATAGACATCGGCGGAACCAACATAGCATGCGGAATCGTGAATGAAAACTGCGAGATAGTCGCACGCTCCAAAGTCAAGACAAACTCACCGAGACCCTACGCGGAGATACTCGCGGACATAATCCGCGCCGCGGAGCTTGCCTGCGCTGAAGCGGGAATAACTCCGCAGCAGCTTGCTTCCATCGGTATCGGCTGCCCGGGAACCTGTAACCAGGCGACCGGCGTGGTGGAATATTCGAACAATCTCGGATTCGTAAATGCTCCGCTGCGTACCGATATAGAATCCAAGTTCGGCGTCCCCACATACCTCGGCAACGACGCGGACGCGGCAGCCTACGGCGAGTACTGCGCAGGCGCAGCAAAGGGCGCGGGAAGCGCGGTAGTGATCACGCTCGGAACAGGCGTAGGCTCTGGTATCATCATTGATGGGAAAATCTACAGCGGCTCGAATTTTGCGGGCGGCGAGATAGGTCATACGGTCATCGAGGTGGACGGCAGACCCTGCACCTGCGGCCGCAAGGGTTGTTTTGAAGCGTATTCCTCTGCGACCGGGCTTGTGAACACCACGCGCGAGTACGCCGAGAAGTTCCCGGACAGTCTCATGGCAGAATTAATAAAGAACGAAGGAAAGGTCAGCGCCCGGACTGCTTACATAGCTATGAAGCAGGGCGACGAAGCCGGAAAGCTCGTTACCGACCTTTATGTGAAGTACCTCGCGGTGGGGATAACGAACGTTATCAACATCTTCCAGCCGGATATACTCTGTATCGGCGGGGGAGTCTGCAACGAGGGCGACACGCTGCTCGTTCCGCTGAAAAAGGCGGTCGCAGAGCAGGTTTATTCCAAGAGAAGCGCTAAAAATACCGAGATCGTGATTTGCTCCCTCGGTAATGACGCAGGCATAATCGGAGCCGCAATGCTCCACCGTTCCTGCAAATAAATTTCGTGACCCGGAATCCGGGCGGAAAGGAAAAATCATGAGAAGTGATCTTATTAAAGAAGGAGTAGAGAAAACTCCTCACAGAGCGATACTCAAGGCTCTGGGCGTAACTGACAGCGAAATGCACAGACCGTTCATCGCGGTTGTCTGTGCTGCCAGCGATTACGTCCCCGGACATATGCATCTGCACGAGATCTCCCGCGCAGTAAAGGACGGTATCAGAAATGCGGGCGGCGTTCCGTTTGAGTTCTTCACCATCGGCGTATGCGACGGCCTCGCAATGAACCACAAGGGCATGAGATATTCCCTCGCTTCCAGAGAGCTCATCGCTGACTCCATCGAGGTAATGCTGACCGCTCACCCGCTGGACGGCGTTGTATTCATTCCGAACTGCGACAAGATAGTACCCGGAATGGTGCTTGCAGCAGCAAGAATGAACCTCCCGGCTATCTTCTGCAGCGGCGGTCCTATGAATCCCGGCTGCGTACAGGGAAAGCGCGTAGGCTATTCTGAGATCTACGAGGCGATCGGTCAGTACTCTAATGGCGAGATCGGCGACGATGTTATCAAGGATTTCGAGGATAACGCATGCCCCACCTGCGGAAGCTGCTCCGGTATGTACACCGCAAACTCCATGAACTGCCTGACCGAGGCTATGGGTCTTGCTCTCCCGACCGCCGGAACCGAGCCTGCTGTAAACTCCGCACGCCGCAGACTTGCAAAGGAGTCCGGCGAGCGCGCTGTTGAGCTTGTAAAGCAGAATATCCGTCCGCTCGATATCCTCACCAAGAAGAACATGCTGAACGCTCTCGCAACCGATATGGCGATCGGCGCTTCCTCCAACACAGTGCTCCACCTGCTTGCTATCGCACACGAGGCTAAGGTCGACATCTCCCTCGACGACATCGACCAGATGAGCAGAAAGACCCCGCAGCTTGCAAAGCTGAATCCGGCTTCCAGCGTATTCATCACCGACCTGAACGCGGTAGGCGGAATCCAGACTGTGATTCGCGAGCTGTCAAAGGGCGGCCACGTAAACACCGATGTACTGACCGTTTCCGGTACTCAGGCTGACCGTATCGCAAAGGCAAAGGATGCAGACGGCGTTATAGTTCACAAAATCGACTCCCCGATACGCAAGGACGGCGGTATCGCTATCCTGAGCGGCAACCTTGCAGAGCATGGTTCCGTAGTTAAGCAGGGCGCAGTAAAGCCCGAGATGATGGACTTCACCGGTACGGCGCGCGTATTCAACGGCGAACAGGCAGCGTGCGATGCTATCCTCGGCGGCGACATCAAGGCAGGCGACGTTGTAGTAATTCGCTACGAAGGTCCGAAGGGCGGTCCCGGAATGCCTGAGATGCTGGCTCCGACTGCGGCGATCGTTGGTAAGGGTCTTGACGGAAACGTTGCGCTCATCACAGATGGACGCTTCTCCGGCGCTTCCAGAGGCGCGGCTATCGGACACGTTTCCCCTGAGGCCGCCGAGGGCGGTCTGATCGCATTCGTTGAGGACGGCGATAAGATCCACATTGACATTCCGAACCGCAGCATTACTCTGCTTGTTGACGACGCAGAGATCGCAAAGCGCAAGGAGAAGGGCATTCTTCCTCCGAAGGAGCTTGAAGGCTACCTCAAGAGATACGCGAAGATGGTTACTTCCTCCAATACCGGCGCGGTATTCGCTGACTAATAATTACAGCCCCGTCAGAAATGGCGGGGCTTGTTCTATTTTCGGACAGACAGGAATACACTGTAGCATGATAGAGTTGAAGCTGAAGCGGACGGCGCTCCGCTGGGATTTTTCTTTTTTTGCCGTGCTTGCTGTATTTTTCATTTGGGACTGTTCCGGGTTTGGTTTCGCGGCGCTTGGGATATGCGCCGCTCACGAGCTTGCACACCTTGCCGTAATGCGGCTCTGTGGAATAGCGCCCGACAGTCTGACATTCTACGGAGCCGGGATACGCCTGAGCGCCCGCGCCGTGGAAAGCGCTCCGCCAGGAATTCAGGCGGCAGTCTACGCGGCGGGGTGCGTGATGAATTTCCTGCTCGGCGGAGTTTTCCTCGTGGCAGGGGAGAGGCGAATAGCCGCGGTCAGCTTTGCGACCGGAGCGTTCAATCTGCTCCCGCTCGGGGAGTTCGACGGACGCCGCCTGCTGAAACTACTGCTGATATCCCGTGCGGCCCCCGAAAATGTAGATACGGCGCTCAGAATCTGCGGAATTATTTCCGCGGTAATAGCCGGAGCGGTGCTTTTCAAAGCCGGGGGAGCGAGTCCTACTTTCTTCATCACGGCGGCGTATCTGGTGATTCTTTCAGCAAAAAAGCTGTAAAAACTTGCAAAAACAGCTTGACAATTGGATATTTTTACTGTATAATAAGAAAGGCAAATGTCCGGTACCTTACAACTATATATTTGGCTATGGAGGAAAATTATATGAGATATGAAATCAAAGGCGAGCCGCTGCCTGTCGTAATCGTTTATCTTGAGGCTGGCGAGTCCATCAAGTGCGAGAAGGGCGCAATGTCCTGGATGACTCCCAACATGAAGATGGAAACCGGTGCAGGAGGCGTTGGAAAGGCGTTCAGCAGAATGTTCTCCGGCGAGTCCATTTTCCAGAATACATACACCGCTGTCGGCGGTCAGGGAATGATCGCGTTTGCGTCCAGCTTCCCTGGTTCCATCATTCCTATTGATGTAAGCAAGGGCGATTTTATCGTTCAGAAGTCCGGCTACCTGGCTTCCGAGCCTTCTGTTGAGCTTTCCATCGCGTTCCAGAAGAAGCTCGGTGCTGGATTCTTCGGCGGCGAGGGCTTTATCATGCAGAAGCTCCATGGAACTGGTATGGCGTTCGTCGAAATCGACGGCTACGTTGTTGAGTACGATCTGCAGGCAGGTCAGCAGATGCTTATTGACACCGGTTATCTGGCTGCTATGTCAGGCTCCTGCACAATGGATATCCAGACCGTAAAGGGTATCGGTAACGTACTGTTCGGCGGCGAAGGTCTGTTCAATACCACGCTGACCGGCCCCGGCCGCGTCTGGCTCCAGACCATGCCGATCTCCGGCATCGCGCAGTCCGTCGCGCCGTTCCTCCCGAGCAGCGGGAGCAACTGATTTTGTGGCCGCGCTGACATAAACGCACTTTCTTCCGCGTATGTTTTCCCGAAGGAGGGGGCACATGCGCGGAAGATGTTTGTCTGCGGTGGGAGCAGTGCTCGCCATCGCGCTTTTCACGCTCGCAGCAGCACCCTGTACTGCGGTGCTGCGGACGATTTCGGAGAATACGGCGTCCGCGACGCTCGTCATTGATGCCGGGCACGGCGGCTTTGACGGCGGCGCGGTTTCCGAACGCGGTGTCAGCGAACAGGCGATCAACCTGTCGGTCGCCCAGCGAGTCCGGGCTCTCGCCTGCTTTTTCGGCGTTCAAACCGCCATGACGCGCACGGACGAGGGCGCACTCGACTACGACCCGTCGCGATCGGTGCGCGAAAACAAGATCGCGGATATTCACGCGCGTGAACGCATCGTGCAGAGCATCCCCTCGCCTGTTTTTGTCAGCATCCATCTCAACAAATTCAGCGATCCGCAGTACCACGGCGCACAGGTGTTTTACTCCGCGAACAGCGCATTCGGAAAGCCGCTCGCCGAGGCGCTCCAGTCTGCGCTCATCTCCGGCTGCGATCCGGAAAACCGCAGACAGGCAAAGCAGGCCGAAAGCTCCGTCTACCTCATGCGGGCGCTCACCTGCCCTGCCGTCATCGTCGAGTGCGGTTTTCTGTCCAATCCAGACGAAGAGACGCGGCTCGCAGACGAAAATTATCACAAAAAACTCGCTGTCTGCATCGTGACCGGCTATCTCCGGTACACAGACAGCCATGGAGGATAACATGAAACAGAAAACCGTGTTTTTATGCAGCGACTGCGGCTATGAGTCGCCGAAATGGTACGGAAAATGCCCGTCCTGCGGCGCATGGAACACCATGAGCGAATTCAAGCCTGCCGCCCCGTCCGCCGCGCGCGGCACGACGAGCTTCGTTCGAGGCGCATCGCGGCCGACCCTGCTCGGCGACATCGAGACCGGCGACGAGGCGCGTTTTCTTTCCGGCATCGGGGAGCTTGACCGCGTTCTCGGCGGCGGCGCGGTGCACGGCTCGTTCGTGCTCGTTGGCGGTGAGCCCGGCATCGGCAAATCCACGCTTCTGCTCCAGATGTGTCAGGAGATGTGCCGGAACGCCCGCGTGCTGTATGTTTCCGGCGAGGAGTCGCTCCGGCAGATCAAGCTCCGCGCGGCCCGTCTGCACATCTCCTCCCCCGAGCTGTATATCCTCTCGGAGACCGACATGGATCAGATCATCAACGAGACCGAGCTCATGGCGCCCGACATTCTCATCGTGGACTCGATCCAGACGGTCTACAAGCGCGATCTGACCGCCGCGCCCGGCGGCACGACGCAGATCAAGGAATGCGCGATGAGTCTGATGCAGTATGCGAAAAACAAGAACGTGACCATTTTCATCGTCGGTCACGTGAACAAGGAGGGCACGCTCGCCGGACCGAAGATCCTCGAGCATATGGTAGACTGCGTGCTGTATTTCGAGGGCGAATCGGCCGGTCCGTTCCGCTGTCTGCGTGCCGCCAAAAACCGCTTCGGCTCGACCAACGAGATCGGCGTGTTCGAAATGAGCGAGCACGGTCTTGTAGAGGTCGCAAACCCCTCCGCTGCCATGCTCGCCGGGCATCCGCAGGGCGCCTCCGGCAACTGTATCGCCTGCGTCATGGAGGGCAGCCGTCCGCTGCTCGCAGAAGTGCAGGCACTCGCTGCCAAGACGCAGTTCGGCGTGCCGCGCCGCACGGCGGCAGGCGTGGACTACAACCGCATGGTGCTGCTGCTCGCCATTCTGGAAAAGCGCTGCGGTCTGTTCCTCTCCTCCTCCGACGTGTACGTCAATGTCGTCGGCGGCATGAGACTGGACGAGCCTGCGGTCGACCTGCCCATGCTGCTCGCCATTGCGTCGAGCTTTCGCGACAAGCCGCTCCCCGAGGGCGTCATGAGCTTCGGCGAGGTCGGTCTGACGGGTGAGCTGCGCGCCGTCTCCAACGCCGGTCAGCGCATCAACGAAGCGTACCGGCTCGGTTTTCATACCTGCGTCATGCCCGACCAGGAGGTCGACGAGGAGCTTACAAGGAAGATGAACCTCGTGCGCGTCAAAACGGTCGGCGACGCCATCAAGGCCGTGCTGTAATGGAAGCAGCCGTCTCAAATCCGTCCTTCGGGGCGGATTTTTTTGTTTTTTCCGGGCAAGCTATTTCCCGGAGGTGCTTTGCATGGAAAGAAAGGCTCGGTGGGTCTGTCTGATCTCCGCCGTTATCATCGGTATTTTGGCGGCTGTATTCGCCCTTTCCGAAAGAGAAAAAGCGTTTTCCGTGCGAACAGCGCAGGCGAAAACGCAGGACATCTACAACAGCGTCACCGTGTTCGGCTCGGTCGTTCCCTCGCGCACGGTATCGCTCGTCCCCGAAAACAGCAGCGTCGTGACCGAGGTTTTCGTGCGCGAGGGGGATACGGTCGAAAAAGGGCAGCCGCTCTGCACGCTGAAAGCCGCTGAGGCCCCGCCGCTGTCCGCCGCCGATGTGCAGGCGGCTGTCTCGGCGGTGCAGGCGGACCCGGATGAAACCGAGACCGTGTCCGGAAACGCGGTCACCTCGCCCTTTTCCGGCACAGTCCTCGGTGTGCCGCGCGCCGGTGAAACCGTCCGGGGCGGCTTTCCCTGTGCGGTTATCGCAGATCTTTCCTCGCTGCGCGTCCGTGCAGAAACGCCTGAGCTGTATGCGGACGAGCTGTGTGCCGGACAGAAGGCCAACATTACCCTTGCCTCCGCCGACCGTATGTATGCCGCGCGTGTCGCGTCGCTCGCGCCCGTCGCAGTGCAGGCCGTCAGCCTTGCCGGCGACAGCGGCAGTGTTACCGTCGAGACCATGCTCGACCTCGAGGGCGACATGACCGGTCTGCGTCCGGGAAGCAGCGCAACGGTGAAAATCTTCACCGACCATCGAAAAAAAGCAGTCGTCGTACCGTATGAGGCGGTATGCCAGAGGGGCGAACAGGAATATGTTTTCACCATCGAAAACGGCCGCGCCGTGCAGAATCCGGTCACGACAGGCTATCTGCTCGAGCGCGTGATCGAGGTGCGCAGCGGTCTCGAGGGCGGTGAGACCGTCATCCTCTCCCCCTCCGACGAACTGGAAAACGGAGCAAAGCTCGAGGTTCAGCCATGAGATACCGGGACGTTCTTCGCTTTTCCCTGCGCGGCATCCGAACGAGTCCGCTGCGCTCGGCGCTCTCCGCGCTCTCGGTCGCGGTCGGCACAGGCGCGCTGCTCATCATCGCCTCGCTCGGTCTGTTCGGCCGCACGCAGATCGAAAACGGTCTTGCACGCATCGGCGTGAGCGGCCTCGCGGTGAGCACAGACGAGGGCGGCGCCGGCACGCCGCTCTCCGCAGCCCTCGCGGAGCGGATGGCGCAGGCCGTCCCCGGCATCAAAGCCGCAAGCCCCGTCCGTGCGGTCGGCGGCACGGTCCGCGCCGGACATCGCACATCCGGCGTGGTGCTCCTCGGCGCAGACGAAAATCTCGGTGAGGTCATGCAGGTCGAGCTGCTCGCCGGTGCGCTCCCCTCTCAGGCACAGGTCGAAGCCCGTGCTGCGGTCGCGGTCGTAGGAGATGATCTCGCGGAACGTCTGTACGGGCGCGTCAATATTACCGGCCGCGAAATCCGCATCAGCCGGAACGGACGCGAGCAGATCTTCACGGTCTGCGGCGTAATGCGCGCACAGACCGGCGCGCTCGGCGGCGCACTCTCCGCCATCGCCCCCGAGCTGGTATACGTGCCCTACGGACTGCTCGCAGAGAGCGGAGAGCGCGCCGATCAGGTTTTCGTGTCGTGCGCTGCGGACGCCGATCCGGACGCGGTCGGACGCAGTATTTCGCGCTATCTCGAAACGCGCGGTCAGGTCACCGGCACGGTTTATGTACGGAGCATTTCGGGCGCGGTCGAGACCGTGCAGCACCTCGCGTCACTCGGTACGCTGCTCTTTTTCGCTGTCGGCGGCATTGCGCTGCTCGTTTCCCTGCTCGGCGTGTTCAGCAGCATGCTGTCCGCCGCGCACGAGCGAACGAACGAGATCGGCATTCTGCTCGCCCTCGGCGCACGAAAACGCGACATCCGGCGGATCTTTCTGAGCGAGGCGGTGCTGCTCTGCGCAGCCGGCGGAGCCGCCGGTCTTGTGCTCGCGTGGAGCGCGCTGCGGCTCGGCGCCGCGCTTCTGCTGCCGGGATGGCGGCTGACGGTCGCGCTCCCGCTCATCGCAGCGCTCTGCGGAGGGATCGCCGGACTGCTCCCTGCGGTACGCGCCGCCTCGATGGACCCCATCGAAGCAATGAGAAAATAACCCGGACAAAGCAAAAAAGAGGAAGGCAGCCATACGGTTTCCTTCCTCTCATTTTGTCTATTCAGACGAATATTCACTTTTTCGCGGTAAAGAACAGACGCGGGAAGCGGAAAATGATCTCGCCGCTTCTCTGCACCGGATAGATTTCACGAATCCCCTCCAGAATTTCCGCCTCGAATTCCCGCTTATCCTCGTCCGAAAGCTGCGCAAGATACGGCCGCAGGCTGGTTCCCCGGTACCACTTCAGAATGCTCTCGCAGCAGGGCATACGAAGAAAATACGTGATCTCCCACATACGGAAATCGCTCGCATTTTCGCTCAGAATATCGAAATATTCCTCCTCCGTCAGCTCGTTGTACGGACGGTGCGAGAGGATTCTGTCTGCCCAGTGCGCCCGGTGCGTGACCTCGTTCAGCAGCCTGTGCATCGGGTGTTTTCCCTGCGACGGGATCTGCACGGCGAGCGTCCCGCCCTCGTTCAGCAGGCCCAGCATCTCCCTGATGCGCTGCTCATGGCCGGGCAGCCATTGCAGGCAGGCATTCGAGAACACAAGGTCGTACCGCTCCTGCACTTTTCCGAGGTCATGCGCGGCGTCGAGCGCGATAAATTCCAGCTCCGGATATTTTTCACGCGAATAGCGCAGCATATCCGGCGAATTGTCCGCGCCGACAACCCGTGCGTGCGGAAAGTGCTCCGCGACCACCTGTGTGCTGTTGCCGATGCCGCAGCCGATATCCAGAACGGTCTTCGGCTCACCCTCGACCGCGCGCACGAGGTCATAGCTCGGGAGCGTGCGCTCTTTCTCAAACCTGCTGTAAAGCTCCGCGTTCCAGTCTGCCATACCGGCTGCCTCCTGCCAAAAAGATGATATTGTTGCCTTAAATGTCCAGCTCGAGCAGCTTGTCGCAGTACGGGCAGCGGTCGCCGATCTTGCCGTGAAGCGGTACATACAGCTCGCTGCGGGTAATGCACTTGTGGTTGGAGCAGCGGACGCCCGGCTCGTGGCCGATGTCCTGATGGCCCGCACGCTCGAACGGCAGCCTGGACAGGGTCAGCAGCAGCGCCATGCGGCCGAACATGCCGAAGCGCGCCTGGCGGAAGTAGACCGCACGCGGGTCGTCGTCAACATCCTGCGCGATCTCGTCGACGCGCGGCAGCGGATGCAGCACGAGCATATCCTTTTTCGCACGCTTCATCTTCTCCGCGGTCAGCTGATAGCTGCCCTCCAGATTTTCATATTCCTGCGCGCTCGTAAAACGCTCGCGCTGAATACGGGTCATGTACAGCACATCCAGCTCGGGCAGAACCTCGTCGATGCTGCTGACCTCGCAGTAGGGCATGTTGTGCTCCTTGAGGAAGTTAATCATGTAATCCGGCAGCTTGAGCGCATCGGGCGCGATCAGATAGACCTGCACATTATGGAAGCGCTCGAGAAAATGCAGCAGAGAGTGTACGGTGCGGCCGTACTTCAGATCGCCGCACAGACCGATCTTCATGTCATCCGCCGAACCGCGCATGCGCAGGATCGTGACCATGTCGGCCAGCGTCTGGGTCGGATGGAGATGGCCGCCATCGCCCGCATTGATGACCGGAACGGAAGAATACAGACTTGCCGCCTTGGCTGCGCCCTCGCGCGGATTGCGCATGACGATCATGTCCGCGTAGCAGGATACCATGTTGATTGTGTCCTTGAGCGTCTCGCCCTTGGTCGTCGAGGAGGAACGCGGATCGGAGAAGCCGACAACGCTGCCGCCGAGGCGCATCATCGCCGTCGAGAACGACAGATTGGTTCGGGTCGACGGCTCATAGAACAGACTGCCGAGTACCTTGCCGCGGCAGGCGTCTACATAGCCCTCCGGCCGGTCGATGATGTTGGTGGTGAGCTTGTACAGATCATTGAATTCCTTGTCGGTCAGATCGCTCAGATCGATAATATGACGCATGGAGAACTCCATCCCTTTCATGTTTTCTGCTTTATATCATACCACAGCCGCGCATAAAAAGAAAGAGTCCGCGCATGAAAAATACGCGGACTGAGCCTGCCGTGAAGCAGTCGGCCTTCGCGGAGCACAGGTCGTTTAAAGCCCCCCGCACGGAATGCTTCGCCCTCTGGCCCCGTTTCTTTCTCAGTTCGTCGGGGTCAGCGCGTAATCATAAATATTATGACCGCTCTGGAGAGGCTTGCCGCCGACCGTCAGCATGACGCTTTCTGCATTCCGCGCGGACGCGAAGGTGTTGACGAGCGAGTAGACGAGCATTTCCTCGCCTGCCGTGCCGGATGCGCGAACCGCATCGGCATAAACGTCGTTCATGTCGAGCGTGAGTACGCCGTCCGCGAGCGAGGAGGAAACGACCTCCGCGCCCTCCGGGAGTGCCCCGGCCTTGATGAGCGCATCAACAAGCGCCTTGTCCGAGTCGTCTGCAACGTCTGTGCCGACCGGAGTCAGCGACTCGCTCTGCTCGTCCGGCACATAGATCACAGCGGACTCACTGCCCGTCGGATTGGGATTCTCCGGCTGTACCGCAGGCGTTTCCTGCTGGGTATCATCCGGTTTCTCCGGCTTGGACGGCGTGACCGGCTCGGTCTGCGTGTTGTCCTGAGAAGGAGTGCCGACCTTGTTTTTCTCGAGCACGAAGCCATAGATGCAGCCGCCGATGACCATCAGCAGAATGACCACGACCGCCACAATGATTTTTGTGTTTTTCTTCATACGAACGCCTCCCTTTGCAATGCAGCAAGGTTTCTATCCTGTACTTATATTATACCACAGCGGCGCGAAAAACGCCAACACATGACATCCATTTTACCGCCGCTGATGGTATAATTGTTAAATAGTTTGTCTAATAGCCGTTTCGCGGCTGTTATACCACGCATCCGCAGAAAACGCCATCAGTCCTTAAAGATAAACGCCGGGATAGGCGGATCGTTTCTGCGGTTCGCCCAGTCGCAAACGAGCACGCTGTATTTGCGGTCATCGAGTGTTTTCAGGTGTGCAAGCAGCGCATCGCGCTCGCCGTAGCCGTTCTCGCCGCCGTAATAGATTGCGAGCGCCATCACGCCGCCGGGCTTCAGCAGGCGCAGACCGGCGTTTACTGCTTCGATGGACGAGTCAGCCTGCGTGAAGATATGCGGGTCGCCGCCCGGCAGGCGGCCGAAATTGAAAACGATGCAGTCCACGCTTTCCGGCGCGGCATAGCTTTCCATATGGGCGTGGCTGTCGAGGTGAACCTCGGCGTGCTTTCCCTCCCGCGCGAGCAGTTCATTTGTCTGGCGGACAGCATCCTCCTGCACATCGAATGCGAGGACGCGGCCGCCTTCCCCCGCAAGCTCGCAGAGCAGCGCCGTGTCGCGGCCCCTGCCGGCTGTTGCATCGATGCACAGACTGCCCGGGCGCACTGTCCGACGCAGAAAATCGTGCACAATGGATAATGTATTCATTGAAATCCTCCGATGATTTTGCTGTCTTTATCATACGGCATTCCTCCATAGCCGTCAAGTCATAAAAAGGCCCCGAAAAATCCGGGCATTTCGCCTTTCCTTTCCGGGACCTTGGAGAGAAGTTATCTGTTTTTACGCTCTTGTGACTTTTTTGACCCACTTCCAGCTGTGCAGGCGGATGCCGACCGGGATAGCCTTGTAGAGCTGATCCCATTTCAGCAGGAAGAATACGGCGACCGGAGGGCACTTCCACCAGAACGCCGCCATCGCGGAGAACGGCACGATGATGCCCCACATGCTGATGAGGTTCATCTTCGCGCTGAAGCCGGTGTCGCCGCCGCCGCGAATGATGCCGTTATCGCACGCCATCTGATAGGAGGTGCCGACCGTGGTGATGGCGAGCACGAGCATGAACTGACGGGACAGGCGGTAGGCGTTTTCGGTCAGGGTGCCGCCGAAGGCCGCAAGGATGGGGCCGCGCAGCAGGAAGATCGCAAGTCCCGAGCACAGTCCGATGGATAGGAACAGCACCTGGAGCGTCGTGACGAGCGGATGCAGCTTTTTCTCGTTTCCCTCGCCGATGGTGCGGCCGACCACAATGCCCGCCGCGCTCGCCGCGCCGTAGCAGACGACCGAGAGCACCTGATAGACCTGCACCGAGATCGCGTTCGCCGCCGTAACATCGCCGCCGAGATGACCCAGAATACCGGTCTGGACCATCTGCGCCACGCCCCAGAGCGCCTGATTGATGAGCACCGGAAGCGAGACCTTCATGTAATCGCGCACGTAGCTCGTGTCGATGTGCAGCAGCTTGCGGAGATTGAGATTGAGGACGTTTTCCTTGTATTTGAGGAACCAGATGACGATGAGCAGCTCAACGCACCGCGCGATCAGCGTTGCGCAGGCCGCGCCGCGCACGCCCATCTCCGGAAAACCGAGATTGCCGTAGATCAGCAGATAGTTCAGGCATACATTGATGACGAGCGTCGAGCCGGAGATCATGTAGCCGATTTTAACCACGCCGATTGAGCGCAGCGACGCGACAAGGATATTCGTGATCGTGAAAATGACGTAGGTGAAGCGGATGATGCTGAAATACTTCGCGCCCTCCGCGATGACGGCCGGGTCGTTCGAGAGCAGCTGCAAAATCTGCGTCGGCCAGCCGCACACCAGAATGAACAGCAGCACCGCAAGCGCGCCGCCGAAGCGCAGCGCCACACCGATGATGTGCGGAATAGGCTCGAGCTTTTTCTTGCCCCAGTACTGCGAGCCCATGACGACCGCGCCCTCGCCCGCGCCGACGACCAGCATCTGAAGCAGGAACTGGATCTGGTTGCACAGACTGACGCCGCCCATCGCGTTCTGGCTGTACCGACCGAGCATGAGCGTATCCATCATATTGACGCCGTAGGTCAGCAGATTCTGCAGCGCCAGAGACAGCGCCAAAATCATAAACGACTTATAAAACGTCTTTTCCTTTATCATATGGTACTCCCCCAAATCATCCGATGAAAGAACAAGTTTTGCAGGATTTTTTCTTTCTGTACCCCTCGTATTCTCCTTCGGATGTTTCTTTACTAAGATATTACCGAAAATTCATGCCCTTGGCAATAACAAAACACTGCAATCTATTTATATTTTGTGCTATAATGACAGCAGTCATAAAAAGGAGGCTGCCGTCATGAAGGTCACAGAGGAAGCCGGGGTGCTCGCGCGTTCAGAGCGCTTCTTTGCCACCCCCGGCACGGTCGCGCGCGGACTGTTCTACTACATCACGCGCGCCGGGCATTATTACTATGATGAAAATTATGATTTCCGCGACAACTGTGAGATCGCGCATCTCGAAAGCCACCGCAACTTCTATCTGCTCTATGTGCGCGCCGGGACGATGTGCGTCCACACCGATCACGAATTTTCGGTCGAGCGCGGACAGGCTGCCCTCGTGGACTGCCGCAGACCGCACCGCTTTTTCACGCACGGTGACGCAGAAGCGCTCTGGCTGCACTTCGACGGGGCGAACTCGGGCGCATTTTTTGAGCAGATCATCGCCTTTCATGGCGGCAGACAGGTGTTCACGCCTGCCGCCGCGCTGCATCTCGAGCAGGAGCTTGCGCAGCTCATCCTTGGCCTGCAGACCGGCGAAACCAGCGAGGTCGAGCGCTCGCAGGCCCTGTACCGCATCCTGTGCGGCCTGCTCCTGCCGCAGCGCGCGCACAGTCCCGCGGAAAACGATGCAGTCGCGCAGGCGGTGCGCTTCATCGACAGCCATCTGACCGAGGAGCTCCCGGTCCGCAGCATCGCCGCGCACGTCAATCTCAGCACATCGCATTTCTCTCGTATTTTCCGCGCCTCGACCGGCTTTTCGCCGCATGAGTATATCATGCTCCACCGTATCGACGAGGCGAAATCCCTGCTGCACTCGACCGGCCTTTCGGTCAGCGAGATCGCGTTCCGCGCAGGATTTCGGAGCGAGGTCAATTTTATCGCGGCATTCCGCTCGAAAACCGGCCAGTCCCCCACCCAGTTTCGAAACAATCTGCTGTAAACTGCACAAAAAAGGGAGAGCACAGCTATTTCCGTGCTCTCCCTTTCGTTTTATCGTCTCAGTCCTCGTTCTCCTCAGCCATGCCGACAAGCTGGCACAGCGTCATAAGGCTGTCCGACAGATGTACATTCTCGACCGGAACACCGAGTCCCTCCAGATGCAGATCCTCGCCCGTGAAGTTCCACAGGCCGCGGATGCCGCGCTCGACCAGACTGCGCGCGATCGCCGGCGCGTTGCCGCGCGGGATGGTCAGCACCGCAACATCCGGGTGGAGCTCGTCGATATAGCGTTCAAGCTCTTTTGCGTCCCTCACCTCATAGCCGCCAAAACTGCGGCCGATCAGCTCCGGACTGGCGTCGAATGCACACAGCAGCTCAAAGCCGCTTGCAGAGAAATTGAAGTTGTTGAGCAGGGCGCGGCCGAGGTTGCCGACGCCCAAAAGGATCGCCGTGCGTCCTGCGCGCAGACCCAGGATCGCGCCGAGCTCCTCCTGCAGCTTTTCGATATTGTAGCCGTAGCCCTGCTGACCGAAGCCGCCGAAGCAGTTGAAATCCTGCCGGATCTGTGACGCCGTCAGTCCCATCCGCTCGGCCAGTGCGCGCGAGGAGATGCGCTGCGCGCCTTCGGCTTTCAGCTCGCAGATGTTGCGATAATATCGCGGTAAACGCTGAATTACCGCTTTAGATACCTCTTGCCTGTGTTCCACCGACTCTCCCCTCTCTCCGTCATTTTCTTCCTTTGCTTCCGAGAATGCGCACGTGCCCTGCAAACTCCCTCCGCAAGGCACGCACCGCTGTTATCAACTTGGATTAAAGCTTTGCGATCGTCTCGAGAACGTAATCCGTGAACTCCTGTGCAGTTGCGCCGGTGTCGCGGCCGGTCACAACGACCTTGCGTTCCTCAACCATGCAGATGTCGAGCGCACGGTCGAGCTTTTTCGCCAGCTCGATCTCGCCGATGTGCTCGAGCAGCATAACCGCTGCACGCAGTACAGAGGACGGGTCTGCATACTTTGCACGGCCCTCCTGCACCATACGCGGCGCGGAACCGTGGATGGCCTCGAACATCGCGTAGCGCTTGCCGATATTGGCAGAGCCCGCAGTGCCGACACCGCCCTGGATCTCAGCTGCCTCGTCGGTGATGATGTCGCCGTACAGGTTGGGCAGGACAACGACCTTGAAGTCGCGGCGGCGCTTGTCGTCGAGCAGCTTTGCGGTCATGATGTCGATGTACCAGTCGTCAAAAACGACCTCCGGGTACTCTGCGGCAACCTTCTGGCAGGTATCGAGGAACTTGCCGTCGGTGGTCTTGATGATATTCGCCTTGGTGACGCAGGAAACGCGGTTCTTGCCGGTCTTGCGTGCGTAATCAAAGGCCAGACGCGCAATGCGCTCGCAGCCCTGCGAGGTCGCAACGGTGAAGTCGATGAACAGATCGTCGTCGATCTGCACGCCCTGCGAGCCGACAGCGTAGCCGCCCTCGGTGTTCTCGCGGTAGAACGTCCAGTCGATGCCGAGCTCCGGAACCTTTACCGGACGGACGTTCGCGAACAGGTCGAGAGCCTTGCGCATGGCAACATTCGCGGACTCAACGTTCGGCCACGGATCGCCCTTGCGCGGGGTCGTGGTGGGGCCCTTCAGGATAACATGGCACTGCTTGAGCTGCTCCATGACGTCGGGCGGGATCGCACAGCCGAGCTCGGCGCGGCGCTCGATGGTCAGACCGTCGATGACGCGGAACTCGACCTTGCCGGCCTTTACCTTGTCTGCGAGCAGAACCTCAAGTGCGTGCTGCGCCATGCCGGTGATCATCGGGCCGATGCCGTCGCCGCCGCACACGCCGATGATGAGCTTGTCGAGCTTGGAATAATCAATAAAATCGTCCTGCGCCTTCATATCCATGATACGCTTGCGCTGGCTCTCTACTACTGCTTCAAATTTATCCAGAACAGACTGGTCGATAGACATTGGGTTGTCCTCCTGTCGCATTGATATTATTTTAACAAATTAACGTCATTCTGTCAAGGCGGACCGGACAGGCATCTCTCCCCTGTCCGCCGCCCCGGCTTCCGCTTTTACTTGTTCGCCTGCTGACGCGCGTAGAGCAGCGTGCCGCCCGCGAGCAGCGCATGGCGCTGACGCTCGGAGACCTCGCAGTCTGCCTTGAAGGTCCTGCCGCCGCAGACGACCGTGACCTGCTCGCCGTTCTTGACCTCTTCGAGGACGTTCGGCAGCGAAATGTCGTCGAGCAGCTTGATGGCGTCGTAATCCGCCGGATCTGCGAAGGTCAGCGGAATGATGCCGGAGTTGACCAGATTTGCCTTGTGGATGCGTGCGAAGGACTTGCACAGGACAGCCTTGACGCCCAGATACAGCGGAACGAGCGCCGCATGCTCACGGGACGAGCCCTGACCGTAGTTTGCGCCGCCGACGATGATGCCGCCGCCCTGCTCCTTGCAGCGGGACGGGAAATCCTTGTCCACGTTGATGAAGCAGTAGTTGGAGTAGAACGGGACGTTCGAGCGGTACGGGAGCAGCTTCGCGCCGGCCGGAAGGATATGGTCGGTGGTGATGTTGTCCTCGGTCTTGAGCACGACCTTGCCGGTGTAGGACGCCTCGAGCGCCTTGCCGAGCGGGAACGGCTTGATGTTCGGGCCGCGGACGACCTCGACCTCAGCCGGATTTTCCGCCGGCTTTACGATCATGTTGTCGTTGATGACGAAATGCTCAGGCATCTCGATCTCCGGCATCTCGCCGAGCGTGCGCGGATCGACCAGATGACCTGCCAGAGCGGACGCCGCCGCGACTTCGGGAGAAACGAGGTAGATCTTCGCGTCCTGCGTGCCGGAGCGGCCCTCAAAGTTGCGGTTGAAGGTACGCAGGGAAACGCCTGCGGACTCCGGGGACTGACCCATGCCGATGCAGGGGCCGCAGGCGCACTCGAGAATACGCGCACCGGCGGAAATAATGTCGGAAAGCGCGCCGTTCTGCGCGAGCATATTGAATACCTGCTTGGAGCCCGGGCTGATGGTCAGGGAAACGTTCGGGTCGACAGTCTTGCCCTTGAGGATCGCCGCGACCTTCATCATATCATAGTAGGAGGAGTTGGTGCACGAGCCGATGCAGCACTGGTTTACCGGAATTTCACCGATTTCGGTGACCTTCTTGACGTTATCCGGCATATGCGGCATAGCAGCCAGCGGCTCAAGCGCGGACAGGTCTACGGTGTACTCCTCGTCGTACTCTGCGTCCGGGTCGGAAGCCAGCGGAACCCATACGTCGCCGCGGCCCTGTGCCTCGAGGAACGCCTTGGTGGCCTCATCAGACGGGAAGATCGAGGTGGTAGCGCCCAGCTCCGCGCCCATGTTGGTGATGGTCGCGCGCTCCGGCACGGACAGGGTCTTGACGCCCTCGCCCGCATACTCGACGATCTTGCCGACGCCGCCCTTGACGGTCATCTGGCGCAGAACCTCCAGGATAACGTCCTTCGCGGAGACCCACGGAGACAGCTTGCCGGTCAAGGTTACGCGGACCATCTTCGGCATCGGGATGTAATATGCGCCGCCGCCCATCGCGACCGCAACATCCAGACCGCCCGCGCCGAAGGCGAGCATGCCGATGCCGCCGCCGGTCGGGGTGTGGCTGTCCGAGCCGATCAGCGTCTTGCCCGGTGCGCCGAAGCGCTCCAGATGAACCTGATGGCAGATGCCGTTGCCTGCCTTGGAATAATAAATGCCGTGCTTTCTGGCTACAGAACCGATGTATTTGTGGTCATCCGCATTCTCGAAGCCGGACTGCAGGGTATTGTGGTCAATGTAGGCGACCGAACGCTCGGTCTTGACCTGATCGACGCCCATCGCCTCAAACTGGAGATAAGCCATCGTACCGGTCGCATCCTGCGTGAGCGTCTGGTCGATCCTGAGGCCGATCTCCTGCCCCACGACCATCTCGCCGTCTACCAGATGCGCCTTTAAGATTTTCTGCGCGATTGTCATACCCATGTGTACTATTGCTCCTTTTTGTCCCGACGCAGCGCGAAACCTCGCTCTGCGCCCCGCCCTCTCATCTCAGGGCAGTCGTTGCGGCTTCCACAGCCTTCTCCACGGAGAACGAAACAATTCTCCGTGCCCAGTAGTTAAAAACAGAAGTGGTCACGCCCGCACGAGAATGCACGGGGACAGCAACCACTTCTATTTTACATCATTTCGTAAATTTTGCAAACTATATTTTACGAGCGTATTTCACAAAAGCACAAGGCTTTCGCTTTATTTTTTTAACGTGCTGACACAAGATAAATATTTCGTTGTGTTTTCGCCTTGTTTTCCGCGTTTTGTGCCTTTCCAACCCGTTAGAAAATAGTTTTCTCTCTCGGCGCCCGTGCGGCAGCACGCATTAAATCGAATTTGCGAAGCAAATTCATAATTTCCGGGAGCATGTATCACGGAAATTATACAAGAGACGAAAAAATGTGCCCGAAGGACGCGGTTTTTCGTCAGCCTCGATTGAAACTGTAGTTTCAATCGAAAAGCCGTCAGGCTTTGTCGCAGATATTGCGGCCAATGTCGGCGGTCGGATAGGCATTCTGAAGCGTGTGGCCGAGGTTGCCGGCGAGATACTCATAGTACGCCTGCGCACCGATCATGGCGGCGTTGTCGCCGCAGAGCTTGAGCGGCGGCAGGAACAGCCGCGTGTGCGTGCGCTTCGCCATGTCGCTGAGCGCTGCGCGCAGGAAGGAATTCGCCGCGACGCCGCCTGCGCAGACCACATTGCGCGCGTGCGTCTGATGCACCGCCTCCTCGAGGCGCGGCACGAGCGTATGCACGACCGCCGCGCAGAACGAGGCCGCAAGGCCCTCCCGGTCGAGCGTTTCGCCCTTCTGCTCGGCGTTGTGGGCGAGGTTGATGACCGCCGTCTTGAGCCCGGAGAAGGAAAAATCGAGCGGCGCATCCTTGATGCGGCTGTCGGGCAGCTTATAGCGCTTCGGGTCGCCGTTTTGCGCGAGCGCGTCGATCTTCGGGCCGCCGGGATAGCCGACGCCCAGCACACGCGCCACCTTGTCGAACGCCTCGCCCGCAGCGTCGTCGCGCGTGCCGCCGAGGATCTCGAACTCGGTATAGTCCTTGACCATGACGATCTCGCTGTGGCCGCCGGACGCAATCAGTGTCAAAAACGGCGGCTTCAGCTCCGGATACGCCAGATAAGTGGCCGCGATGTGTCCCCGGATGTGATGCACCGGGATGAACGGCTTGTTCATCGCGAACGCGAGCGACTTTCCGAAGTTTGCGCCGACGAGCAGCGCACCGATCAGTCCCGGCGCGCAGGTCGCCGCGACCGCATCCACCTCATGCTTATCCATCTCCGCATCCGCGAGCGCCTGCTCGGTCACGCGGACGACCGCCTCCATGTGGCGGCGCGAGGCGATCTCAGGCACGACGCCGCCGTAGAGCGCGTGCGTCGCGATCTGCGTGTCGACAACGTTCGACAGCATTTTCCGTCCGTCCTCGATGACGGCTGCCGCCGTCTCGTCGCACGAGGACTCGATTGCAAGTATTCTCAAGGTTTTCACTCCAGTTTACAGGTTTTTCTCAAAGCAGAGGCAGTTTTCAGCGCCTGCCGGGCTGCCGTAGTAGTCGATCACATGATAGCCGTTTTTTGTGTAGAGCGCGGCGCTGTCCGCAGTCGTGCGCGCAGTCTCCAGAATGGCGTGCGTGAAGCCGTTCGCCTGCGCGTCCTGTTCGAGCGCCGCAATGATCGCGCTCGCGACACCCTGCCGCCGGAACTCCGGCGCGATGTAAATGCGCTTGACCTCGAAGGTCGTCTCATCGATCTGCTTCCACGCGCCGCAGCCCGCAGGCGCACCGTCCTTGTATGCAACGATGCGGCAGTTAAACAGATGCGGCAGGTTGTATTTGGCGTAGCGCTTCTCCACATCACCGACGAGCATGAAATAATACTCGTCCAGCGCAGCGGTCAGGTCGTGAAAATCCTTGTTTTCCGCGTCAACAAAGCGAAGCTCCAGCATGGCAAAATCCTCCTTCAAGTCAGTGAAATCGTCATTAAAACCGCGTTTTCTGTGGGATTGCTGTAAAAATTCTTCCGTTTTCCGACCGGCGCAAATCCGGCTCCGGTGTAGAGCGCTATCGCCGGTGCATTGCTCTCGCGCACCTCGAGCGTCACAAACGCCAGCTTGTTTTCCTCGGCTTTCGCCGTCAGTTCGGCAATCAGCGCCCGCGCGATGCCCTGCCGCCGGAAGTCGGGCGACACGGCAACATTGGTAATATATCCTTCGTCGAGCACGGTCTGGCAGCCGACGTAGCCCGCCGTTCTGCCGTCCTGCTCCGCCACGAGAAAGATGCCCTTGCCCAGCTCCTCGCGCAGCATATTCTCGCTCCACGGCGCGTGAAAGCACGCGCGCTCGATCTCCGCCAGCGCCGCGAGATGGCGCTCCTGCATCACGACAATATTCATCGGCTGAGGCTCTCGATGATGGCCTGCACGCCCTTGTCGATCTCGGCGGCAGACCGGCGGTAGGTGGCGAGATCACCGCCGAACGGGTCGGAAACATCGGCCGGCGTGAGCGTGAACACCTTGTCCGCGCAGTCCGGGAACGCCGCGCACAGGTTGTCATACTGTGCGCCCGTCATGCAGACGAGATATTTCGCCTCGCGTGCAAGCTCGGGCGTCAGCATGCGCGAGCGGTGCGAGGTGATGTCTGCGCCAAGCTCAGCTGCGGCCGTGACCGCGTTCCCGCTCGCCGGAAGACCGTCCGAGGTGTACATCCCGGCGCTCAGCGCCGCAAGTCCGGTCTTTTCCTCGCCGCCCAGCGCGCGGAAGAACCCTTCCGCCATCGGGGAACGGCAGGTGTTGCCCGTGCAGATAAAAACGATCTTATCCATATTACTTACCTTCTAAATGTTTGTCCGTTGTTATTTCGCGTCGTACCAGCTCATGCCGCTTTTGGCTTCCGCCACGAGCGGCGCGTTCATCTGAAAGGCGTTCTCCATCTCCTCGGTGAGGATGCGCGCGGCGATGTCCTTCTCCTTGAGCGGCGCCTCGATAATCAGCTCGTCGTGCACCTGCAAGATCAGGCGGCTTTCCAGCCCTTCGCGCCGCAGGCGGTCGCGCACACGCACCATCGCGATCTTGATGATGTCCGCAGCCGTGCCCTGAATGGGCGTGTTCATCGCGATCCGCTCGGCAGCCGAGCGGACGTTGAAGTTTTTGCTGTTGATGTCAGGCAGCGCCCGGCGGCGGCCGAACAGCGTCGTTACATAGCCCTGCTCGCGGGCCGTCTCCTTGATGGTTTCCATATAGTTCTCCACGCCCGGATAGCTGTCCAGATACGAGCGGATGAAGGCCGCAGCCTCCTTTCGGCTCACGCCGATGTCCTGCGCGAGCGAGAAATCCGAAATGCCGTAGACGATGCCGAAGTTGACCGCCTTGCAGGACGAGCGCATCGTGCTCGTGATCTCCTCGATCGGCAGATGATAGACCTTGGACGCGGTCGCGGCATGAATGTCCTGTCCCGTGCGGAACGCGCCGATCATGTGCTTGTCGCCCGAGATATGCGCGAGCACGCGCAGCTCGATCTGCGAGTAGTCGGCGTCGATGAGGATATGCTCCTTGTCCGGTGCGACGAACATGCGGCGCAGCTCTCGTCCGAGCTCGGTGCGCACCGGAATGTTCTGCAGGTTCGGGTCGGTCGAGGACAGGCGGCCGGTCGCCGTGACCATCTGCTGAAAATGCGTGTGGATGCGGTTGTCCTTCGGGTCCGCAACAGCAAGCAGACCGTCCACATAAGTGCTCTTGAGCTTGGTCAGGCGGCGGTATTCCAGGATGTGTGCGATGATGGGATGGTCGTTGCGCAGGCGCTCGAGCACCTCCGCGCTCGTCGAATAGCCGGTCTTGGTCTTTTTCGGAGCAGGCAGGCCGAGCCGCTCAAACAGGATTTCGCCCAGCTGACGGGTGCTGTTCAGGTTGAACTCCGCGCCGGCATCCAGATAGATCTGCTCCACAAGGTCGCGGATGCGCGTTTCCAGACGTTCGCCGAACGTGCGCAGCGCATCGGGCGCGACAGCGCAGCCTGCGTTCTCCATCTCCGCGAGCACCCGCTCGAGCGGCAGCTCGATTTCGTAATACAGCCGGCGCATGCCGAGCTGCTCGATCTTATCGTTCATCTCGCGGAAGATCTCGCGCATCGCGGCGAGATACTGCGCCGCAGAGCGGCCGGTCTCCTCGCGTCCGCCGAGCGGCGAAAGCGCCGCCGGATCGTCCAGATCGAGCACGGGAAGCATTTCGTTCACGCAGGCGAGCGCGAGCCGCGGCAGGTCGTAGCCCGACTGCGCCGGGTCGATGAGGTAGGCCGCGAGGGCGGTGTCGAACGTGATGCCGCGCGGATCGATGCCGCGGAGCAGCAGATTTTTGATGATGTCCTTCGCGTCGTGCAGCGCGAGGTTCACGCTGCCGTCAAACAGACGTGCGAGCACATCGTTCCATGCGTCCCCCATGTCGTCCGCATACAGGAAATACGCCGTGTCGCCGGAAAGCAGGCAGAGCGCGCCGAGCGTTTTCCCTGCAAGGACAAAAACGCGGTCCGCCTCGGTCAGCGAGTCGATGAGACCGAACGCCTCGAACGCCGAGGCGATGGTGCAGCGCTCCAGCGCAGGCAGGCGCGGCGCGGCGGCCTCCCCGCCCTCCGTCAGACCAAGCTTTCGGATGAACTGGTCGAACTCCAGCCTCGTCAGCAGGCTGTACAGCGCCTCGCGGTCGATCTTCTGCTCGGGCAGATGCGCAACGTCCAACTCGAGCGGTACATTCCGGTCGATGGTGGCGAGCCAGTAGCTGTCGCGCGCTCCCTGCTCGTCCGCCTGTAATTTGGTGCGCACGCCCTTCTTGATCCGCTCGTCATCAATATGCTCATAGATGCCGTCGAGCGTGCCGAAGTCCGCGAGCAGCTGTCTGGCGCCCTTCTCGCCCACGCCCTTGACGCCGGGGATGTTATCCGACGAGTCGCCCATGAGCGCCTTGAAGTCGATGAGGCGGATGGGGTCAAAGCCGTATTCCTCGCGGAATTTCTCGGGCGTGTAGCTCGTATACGTCGTCTTGCCGAGGGCGCTCTTGACCAGGCGCACGACCGTTCCGCCGCCGACCAGCTGGAGCGAGTCACGGTCGCCGGTGAGGATGACGCATTCGTCGCCGTTTTCGTTTGCGCGGCGGCTGATCGTGCCGAGCAGATCGTCCGCCTCATAGCCCGCCAGCTCGCAGCGCACGATGCCGAGCGCGTCGAGCACCTCCTTGACGATGGGCATCTGCACGGCAAGCTCCTCGTCCATCGGCTTGCGCGTCGCCTTGTAGGTATCGAATTTCAGATGGCGGAAGGTCTTTTCCTTTACGTCGAAGCATACGACCGTGCGGTCGGGCCGTTCCTCGTCCTGCTGCTTGAAGAGCGTCGAGAGAAAACCGTAGACCGCGTTGGTCGGCGTGCCCTCATGATTGGAGAGCGGCCGGATGCCGTGGTAGGCACGGTTGATTATGCTGTTTCCGTCTATCACCATGATTTTCATGCGTTTAAGTCCTCACGTTTCCGAGTTCACCGCAGGCGATCCCCTTCGGCTGTTACCCTTTATTATACCGCATTCCGGCGAAAAAGAAAACCCCCTGCCTTCGTCAGGAAAGCAGGGGGAAAATTTCGCCTTTCAGCGGAACCGGATCAGTCCTCGTCGTCGATCTCGAGGTACTCAGCCAGGTCCTTGAACAGAGCCTTGACTGCTGCCGGGTCCTCGTCATCCTCGAGAACGATCTGAAGCGGCTCGTTCAGGCTGAGCAGGAACATGCCGAGCAGGCTCTTGGCGTCTACCATGCCGCTCTTGCCATGAATCCAGATATCAAAGCCATACTTGGTAACGATCTTGTTGATCTTCTGAATGTCGTCCGTATTCTTTACGCGAATGCCTCTGGTCATTGTAATTTCCTCCTGAATGTAAATCTGGGAAGTTCTTTCACAGACTGCCATACCGCAGTCCCCTTTTTGCTGATTACATTATAGCATAAAACCGGAGAAAGAAAAGTGGTTTTTCGAAAATCCGTGTATTTTCAGCATTTCCGAACCGAAATCCTTTCTCTCTCCGATTTTATTATGCACTTTCTACAAACAGGTTTCTTCCAGTTTGGTTACTCTGACGAAGTATCAGCCGAGAGAGTCCGAGCGCGTCACCATGATGTCGCCGTCTGCGGTCGCGGCGTTCGCGTAGGGGTCGGCTGCCAGCTTCTCCGCCGCCGGGCGGTACTTCTCAACGATGCTCGTCGGGAAGCTGTCGTACGGGTAGGATATCTCATAGTAGTTACAGCCGTCCTCCACCGCCGGGGTGACGTTTACACGGGCGTTGTCCTTGAAGGAAACCAGGTCGTAGAGGTCGCTGTTACCATACATCCGCAGCGTACCGGTCGCTACCGCGTCCTTGAGGAGCGCCGCGATGTCCGCGCGGTCGGTCACGTTGAGGCCGACCCACGTATCCTCAGCAGGAACGTAGAAGTCCAGTTCAACCTGCGACACGGTATCCGGGGCGATGGACTGCGGCTCAAGGCCGAAATACTTCTTGATGAGCGCAAGCGTCTTGACGTCGCGGTCGGTCACAATGCCGTTCGCGTAGTTGTTCGCTTCGGCGTCGGTCGTAATGTTGAACGACATGACCGGCTTGGCAAGCTCGGTGTAGGTCAGGCGCTCCTCGCGCAGCGTCTTTACGATTTCGGCGGCCTTTTCGCCGTCGGTGATGGTCTCGCTGTTGTACTTCAGCTGATTGACGCAGAAGGTCATGTCGATGGCATGGGCGTTATCGAGGTCGAGGTCGTACAGCGAGCTGGATTTGAGCTTGTACTCGGACGAGCCGTAGACCTTGTTCAGCAGGCTGCGCACCTCTTCGCTTACCGGCAGCTTGTAGCTGCGCGTCTTGACCGTGCCGTTCTGCATGGCAAACTGCAGCGAATGGCTCTCCAGAAATGCGGTTCCGGTATCGTTCGAGTCCGCGTTCAGCGTCGCCTCGCGGCCGATTTCCGCCAGACGGCAGAGCGCCGCGATATTTTCCTTTTCGGTCAGCTCCGCCGCGGAGTTGCCGTAGTCGATCAGACCGGCGGACGCGACCTTGCTCTCGTCCGGGAGCCAGCGGTCGTAGCCGAGAACGTCCTTCTGCATACCGACCATGAGCAGCGCCGTCACCGCAAGGATGGCGAGCATCTGCACCGGATGCTTGACGAGCGCACGGAGGTCGAACGCATAGATGACCTCGATGATGCAGTGGAACAGCACCGTGCCGAACACCAGTCCCGGCCACAGCCAGAACTTGCCGCCGATCAGACGGAAGCCGATGGCGAACGCCGTGCCCATAACGATGCACATGAACGCCTTGACCGGCAGACGGAGCGGACGGAACGCCAGCGCCGTGCCCGCGCGTTCGCTCTTTCTGCGGCGGAAGGCAAAGACGCCGAGCGCAATGATAAAGAGCGCCGCCGCGGCGTACTCCGCGAGCAGCATATACGCAGGCTTACCGGCGCGGATGAAGTTATCCGCAAGACCGGAGCCGTAGTGCGCGCCGTTGACCATAAAATAGGTGGCGGCCGGGCTGAGACGCAGATGATTGAACAGGTCGCTGTAGCTCATGCTGGCGTAGGTCTTGCAGTACAGGCTCAGCAGACCCTCGTGCATCATCTGAATCGCGAGCGGCGCGAGATAGACCCACAGCTGAAACAGCAGCGCGATAATCGTGTTGCCGCAGAGGATGGTCGAAAGCGCGCTCATCGCGTACAGCAGCAGGAAAAAGAGGATGTCGCAGAGTATGACACCGAGGTACGTACCGACAGAAACCGCTTCTCCGAAGCCCATCGCGTGCGCACACACGAACGTCAGCACGCGGAGCACCAGATACGGCGCGATAACGCACACCGCACCGGTTACGAAATTCACAAGATACAGCTTTTCGCGCGAAACCGGCAGGCTGTGGTAAAAGTCCACCTTGCGCTTGTCGTGCAGATAGGCGAACATCGCCGTGCCGGCCACAACGGCAAGCAGGATAACGGCGAGCTTTACGAGCGGGTTCTCGCCGCCGATGTAAATCGCTGCGTCCGCCAGACTGTATTTCCAGCTCTGCGCAAGTTCAGCCGCTCTCGCGCCATCGACAATCATACCCTTGCGGTCCTCCAGCGCCTGCTGCATATTCATCAGCGAGGGCAGGAGCATGGAAACCACGAATGCGAGCGTCGAGAGAACGACCGCCCACAGGCTGCGGCGCACGCCGTCGCGCGCCAGTCCCTTAGAAGAGGAGCTTCTTGACATCATAGCCTGCCACCTCCGTTTCATTGATAAAGATTTCCTCGAGCGTCAGCGGCAGAAGCTCGCAGAACGTCGGGTTCATCTTGTTGATCTTCGCTATCAGCTCGTCGCGTTCGCCGCGTGCGGTAATGGTGTAGAGCGAGCCGCGCTGCTCCTTCTTGAGCAGGTCGAAGCCGTTCCATGCGTCCTCGGGCAGCGGTGCGCCGAAGATGCACTGTACCTTATACATACCGAGCTTCATCTCGTCGAGGTCGCGCGAGAACAGGATGCCGCCGCGATGCAGCAGACCCACATGGTCGCAGATGTCCTCCAGCTCGCGCAGGTTGTGGCTCGCGATGACCGGCGTCAGGCCGCGCTCCGCGACGTCCTCCGCGAACAGGCTCTTGACCGCCTGACGCACGACCGGGTCGAGTCCGTCGAACGTTTCGTCGCAGAACAGGTAGTCCGCGCCGCTGCACACGCCGCAGATGACCGACACCTGCTTTTTCATGCCCTTGGAGAACGTGCGTATCTTGCGCATCTCGTCCAGACCGAAGGCGCTCATCAGCTTGAAATAGCGCTGTTCATCGAACTTTTCGTAGAACCGGCGATAATAGTTTTTCATGTCCTGCGGCGTGCTGTTCGGGAAAAAGAACTGCTCATCCGAGATAAAGAAGCAGCGGCTCTTGACTGCCGTGTTCTCAAAGATCTTTTCCCCGTCGATCCAGACCTCGCCCTCGTCCGGCTCCAGAATGCCGGCGAGCATGCGCAGGAACGTCGATTTGCCCGCGCCGTTCGAGCCAATAAGGCCGTAGACCGAGGCGTTCTGCACCTCCGCGCAGATGTGATCGACCGCCGTGATGTCGTCAAAACGCTTGGTCGCGTTATCCGCTCTGATCATTTGCTATCCTCTCCTTTCTGCGTCACCCACGCAGTCAGCTGCGCGTCGTCCGCACCGAGCGAGCGGGCCTTGCCGGCGAGAGCCGTCATTTCGGCCCTCACCTCGCGCAGCCGCTCCTCGCGTCTGTCCCCCACGTCCGAGACGAAGTTTCCCCGTCCCTTGGCGGCGTAGATCACGCCGCGCCGTTCGAGCTCTCCATATGCGCGCTGGATCGTATTCGGGTTGATCGAAAGCTCCATCGCAAACTGCCGTACACTGGGCAGCTGCGTTTCTGCCGGCAAAGCCCCACGCAATGCCAGCTCTTCGATGCCGTCCGCCACCTGTTCGTAGATAGGCCGTCCGTCCCGATAGTCGATTTTTACCATTCTGCGCGCCTCCTTCCTTTCATCGCCGAAGCGGTGTATTAACTGTACTGTGTGTCTTAGTACAGTTAGAATATATCATACACCGCGCCCCTTGTCAAGCAGAATTTGAAAATTCTCCTTACCCTCAGCAGAGGGTACGCCTTTCCGCCGATACAGCGGCGAAGCCGGTGGAGGCGAATTTACGCTCGAGGTGAGCGTGCACAATGGCC
>ERZ837910.558-NODE-558-length-57228-cov-12.593567_pt1 | contig 57228 bp, 39 predicted proteins | sample MGYA00519940_ERZ837910 | MGnify/ENA primary metagenome ERZ837910 (study PRJEB31850, sample SAMEA3708825) | human gut metagenome | biome: human gut; feature: human-associated habitat; material: faeces | place: China | collected 2014 ... | reverse complement strand
ACGCATTCAATGACCCTTTGATTGACAATAAGGATTCTAAAAAACGTTATCGTGCCGATGTACTGATTGAAGATCAGTTGGCAAAGTATGACGATAAAATCAATAAAGAAGTAGCGAAAGCTGCCAAGAAGTTCGGTGAAGCGTTTGATGAGGCTCAATTCCGCTCTACTAACGGACGTGTGCTGGAACATCAGGCTAAGCGTGATGCACTTCATACTCGCTTTTCAAAAGCTTTGAATGATAACAATTTGGAAGAACTTCGCCAGATTATCATTGATGAAGAAATCGTATGCCCGATCTCCGGTACTAAGAACTGGACAGAAGTTCGTCAGTTCAATCTGATGTTCTCTACCGAAATGGGTTCTACGGCTGATGGCTCTATGAAGATTTATCTGCGTCCGGAAACTGCACAGGGTATTTTCGTAAACTACCTGAATGTACAGAAAACAGGTCGTATGAAGGTTCCTTTCGGTATTGCACAGATTGGTAAGGCTTTCCGTAACGAGATTGTTGCCCGTCAGTTCATCTTCCGTATGCGTGAGTTCGAGCAGATGGAAATGCAGTTCTTCGTAAAACCGGGAACAGAACTTGACTGGTTCAAGAAATGGAAAGAAATCCGTTTGAAATGGCATAAGGCACTTGGCTTCGGAGATGCAAGCTATCGTTATCACGATCACGATAAGCTGGCTCATTATGCAAATGCCGCTACTGACATCGAATTCCTGATGCCGTTCGGATTCAAAGAAGTAGAAGGTATCCACTCTCGTACTAACTTCGACTTGTCTCAACATGAGAAATTCTCAGGAAAGAGCATTAAATACTTTGATCCGGAACTGAACGAGTCTTATACTCCGTACGTAATCGAAACTTCTATCGGTGTTGACCGTATGTTCCTCAGTATCATGAGTGCATCTTATTGCGAAGAACAATTGGAAAATGGTGAAAGCCGTGTTGTTCTGAAATTGCCTGCTGCTTTGGCTCCGGTGAAACTGGCGGTTATGCCGTTGGTAAAGAAAGACGGTCTGCCTGAAAAGGCCCGTGAGATTATTGATAATTTGAAATTCCATTTCCATTGCCAGTATGATGAAAAAGATAGTATCGGTAAGCGTTATCGCCGTCAGGATGCTATTGGTACTCCGTACTGTGTGACGGTCGATCATCAGACATTAGAAGATAACTGTGTGACATTGCGTAACCGTGATACCATGCAGCAGGAGCGTGTCGCTATCTCTGAACTGAATAATATCATCGCAGACAGAGTAAGCATCACTTCTCTATTGAAAACTTTACAATAAACCTTTGACGAATGAGTAAAAAGATCTATTTATTCTCCTTAGTATTGTTGGCTTTGACGTTTACCGCTTGTAGCGAAACGGAAGAGGCCGGACGTTATGACAATTGGCGTGCGCGTAGTGAGGCTTTTATTGACTCGATAGCCAATGTGTATGCTGGACAACGAAATGGCAGCATAACAGTCACGGATGAAAAAGAGAGACTTTATCCTTTTACGGATTTGACGAATGGGCAGACAATATATGCCAAGAAAAGAATTCCCAAAGACGACGTGAAGGATGAAGATAAACCTTTATATACTTCTAAGGTAAGTGCATATTATCGTATGTCTTATTTTAATGGTGACGTTGTTCAACAGAATTTTGCAGGAACAGAGCCTGATGAGTTTTTTGATGTGCCTTCGGAATTCTTATTGAATGAAGTGATCTCAGGCTGGGGGTATACGCTGACTGAAATGGCAGAAGGAGAATTTTGGACTTTGTATATTCCTTACCAGAGTGGATATGGTTCCGGTACAGGTAGCGATGGCTCTTTACAGGCTTATTCAGCACTGGTCTATGATGTCAAATTGGATAAGATTGTAGAACGATATTAATCTTCCCAAGAATAAGAAAAATAAATAAGGTGTTGGTCATAAGGGATACAACACCTTATTTGTTTTTTATACTACTTTCTCTCACCTGTAAATGAGTAGGGATGGTCACTTGCTTGACAGCCTTATCCCCTTTAATCTGCTCAATCAACAACCGGCAGGCAGTTTCTCCCATTTTATAAGTTTGATGAGACACAGCCGATAATTTAGGCTCTACGTAATTGGCGTGTTGTTCGTCCGTATATCCGATGATGGCAATGTCGTCCGGTATACGCAGTCCATGTTCTTTGATAACTTCCATAGCGGCAAAAGCTAAGGTATCATTCATGGCAAGTATGGCATCAGGAGGCTGGGGAAGCGACAGCAAGGTCTCTGTGGCAATTTTACCCTCCTCGTAATCAATCTTCCGGCAGACGACCAACTCTTTCTCGATGGGAATCCGGTTGTCACGTAGAGCTTCCAGATAACCATGCTTTCTTTTCTTGACGATGTCCAGATGATTCGCTCCACCTATAAACGCTACCCGTTTGCTACCATTATCCAGAAGATGTTGTGTTGCCATTTGAGCGGATTGCACACCGTCCGCAACAACCGAAGAAAACTGTTCCGTCAGACAAACACGATCAAATAGAATAAGCGGCATATTGATATCTTTTAGTGCCGCAAAATGGGAATAGTCCGTAGTCTCCTGTGATAAGCAGGCGATGATACCCTCCACACGCATATTTACCAGGTTCTCAACGTTCCGTTTCTCATGTTCGTATGACTCATGCGATGTAGTGATAATCACAAAATATCCGTTGGCGATAGCCATGTTTTCTATACCGTTCAAGATAGAGGCGAAGAAATGAGTTACGATATCCGGAACAATCACTCCGATAATGCGCGGGGCATTCTTCCGTAAGCTCATGGCAAAAGGATTGGGACGGTAATTCATTTCTTTTGCCAGTTCCTTAGCCTTGGCGCAGAGCTCACGGCTGATTTCCGGGCTGTCTTTCAGTGCTCTGGATACAGTGGGAATCGATACTCCCAATGCTTGAGCGAGATCTTTGAGTGAAGTATGTTTCCGGTATTCCATTTGAAGGTCCTTTACTTTGATTCTTTTACAAAGAAAGCACATTCCCGGATAAATACGCATATCTGAAACAATATTTTTTACGTAAACCATTACGTTGCTTTTTAGTGGCTTTACCGCTATACGGAAATCATTCCTGACCTATTTTTGTCGCATACAAAACTATTTAAAACCTAGAAGTATGCAATACCATGAAATCGGAAAGACAGGGATGAAAGTGTCATCCCTTAGTTTCGGAGCCTCTTCCTTAGGAGGAGTTTTCCATGATTTAAAAGAACAAGAAGGCATTCAAGCGGTATTTACAGCCGTTGAATCGGGAATGAATTTTATAGATGTCTCTCCTTATTACGGACATTATAAAGCGGAAACCGTGTTAGGAAAAGCGTTGAAAGCGCTTCCGCGCGACCGTTATTATCTTTCTACAAAAGTAGGGCGTTATGGAAAAGACGGAGTGAACACATGGGATTACTCAGCCAAACGGGTAACTGAGAGTGTTTACGAGAGTATGGAACGCTTGCATATAGAGTTTATCGATTTGATAAATGTACACGATATTGAATTTGCCGATTTGAATCAGATTGTCAATGAGACATTGCCTGCTTTAGTAGCACTGCGTGAGAAAGGAGTGGTAGGCCATGTCGGAATCACAGATTTACAGTTGGAGAATCTGAAATGGGTAATCGACCACTCGCCAATCGGCACAGTCGAGTCCATTCTCAATTTTTGCCATTATTGTTTGTGCGATGATAAATTAGTGGATTTTCTGGACTATTTTGAATCCAAAGGAATCGGTGTGATTAATGCTTCTCCGCTTTCGATGGGATTGTTGAGCGAACGTGGTGTTCCTGCCTGGCATCCGGCTCCCCAATCGTTGGTAGAAGCCTGCCGTAAAGCAATGGAACACTGCAAAGCCAAGAACTATCCGATTGAAAAACTGGCTATGCAGTTCTCTGTCAGCAATCCCCGTATTGCCACCACCCTGTTCAGTACAACCAACCCGGAGAATGTGAAAAAGAATATCGCTTTCATTGAAGAACCGATTGATTGGGAGCTCGTTCGGGAAGTTCAGGAGATTATCGGGGAACAGAAACGTGTAAGCTGGGCAAACTCATAAAACGAACTTGTTGGTATGGACTACACAATCATTGATGCACATACTCATTTATGGCTACGGCAAGATACAGTCGTAGACGGACTGCCTATTCGTACGTTGGAAAACGGACGTTCGGAATTTATGGGAGAGATTCGCCAGATGGTTCCTCCTTTTATGATAGACGGGGTGAATAGTGCGGAAGTCTTTCTTTCGAACATGGACTATGCACAAGTATCTGCCGCTGTTATCACTCAAGAATTTATTGATGGTATTCAGAATGATTATTTGTCGGAAGTCGTTTCCCGTTATCCCGATCGTTTTTTTGTTTGCGGTATGTGCGAATTTCGTAAACCGGGATTTCTGGAACAGGCAAAAGAACTGATCGCAAAAGGTTTTAAAGCCATCAAGATTCCTGCCCATCGTCTTTTGCTGAAAGAAGGAAGGGTGATGCTGAACAGCGAAGAGATGATGGAAATGTTCCATTATATGGAAGATAAGGGCATTCTGCTTTCTATTGATCTGGCTGACGGAGCCACACAGGTTCCTGAAATGGAAGAGATTATTCAGGAATGTCCGGATTTGCGGATAGCAATCGGACACTTCGGAATGGTGACCCGGCCCGACTGGAAAGAGCAAATCCGTCTGGCACGTCATTCCAATGTGATGATTGAATCCGGTGGAATCACCTGGCTTTTCAATGACGAGTTCTATCCTTTTAAAGGAGCCATAAAAGCCATCCGTGAAGCGGCAGATCTGGTGGGAATGGAAAAACTGATGTGGGGCTCGGATTATCCGCGTACCATCACAGCGATCACCTACAAAATGTCTTATGATTTTGTGGTGAAGTCTTCCGAATTAACGGAAGAGGATAAAAGACTCTTTTTAGGAGAGAATGCCCGGAATTTCTATGGATTTACAGATCTTCCCGTGCTTCCTTACATCAAGAACATGTCCGAATGATTGAGAAAACAACCTTATCGTAAAACTATATTCGTGCCATGAAAAAGAATACATATACAATACCTTTAGCTTTGGTTTTCTGCCTTTTCTTCTTGTGGGCGATAAGCAGTAATCTGCTTCCTACAATGATCCGGCAATTGATGAAGACCTGCGAACTGAATACCTTTGAGGCTTCTTTTACAGAGACAGCCTATTGGCTTGCCTACTTCATTTTCCCTATTCCGATAGCTATGTTCATGAAACGATACAGCTATAAAGCGGGAATTATATTCGGACTTATCCTGGCTGCTATCGGAGGTCTGCTCTTTTTTCCTGCTGCCATACTAAAAGAATATTGGGCTTACCTTTGCATTTTCTTTATCATTGCCACCGGAATGTGCTTTCTGGAGACGGCTGCCAATCCGTATGTAACAGTGCTGGGCGCCTCTGAAACGGCTCCTCGCCGATTGAACCTGGCACAGTCCTTCAACGGGCTCGGAGCTTTCATTGCTGCCATGTTCTTAAGCAAACTTATCCTTAGTGGGAATCATTACACACGGGAAACACTTCCTGTAGATTATCCGGGTGGTTGGCAAGCCTATATTCAACTGGAAACGGATGCCATGAAACTTCCTTATCTGATATTGGCGTTACTGCTTATTGCCATAGCGGTTGTATTTGTCTTTTCAAAGTTGCCGAAGCTTGGAGATGAAACAACCTCTTCAGATGCAATGGTGACTGATGCTAAAAAAGAAAAACTGATAGACTTCGGAGTATTAAAACACTCGCATCTTCGTTGGGGAGTGATTGCGCAATTCTTCTATAATGGCGGGCAGACAGCTATCAACAGCCTTTTCCTGGTCTATTGCTGCACCTATGCGGGATTGTCGGAAGATACGGCTACCACTTTCTTCGGACTCTATATGTTGGCTTTTCTTTTGGGACGTTGGATTGGTACAGGTTTGATGGTGAAATTCCGTCCTCAAGATATGCTGTTGCTCTATGCCCTGATGAATATCCTCCTGTGCGGAGTGGTGATGATATGGGGAGGAATGATCGGACTATATGCGATGCTGGCTATCTCGTTCTTTATGTCCATCATGTATCCCACTCAATTCTCCTTGGCTTTAAAAGGACTTGGAAATCAGACGAAGAGCGGTTCGGCCTTTCTTGTAATGGCGATCGTTGGTAATGCCTGTCTTCCGCAGTTGACGGCTTATTTCATGCATATTAACGAGAACATCTATTATATCGCGTATGGCGTGCCGATGATTTGCTTTGTATTCTGTGCCTATTACGGATGGAAAGGTTATAAAGTAATCGATTAATAAAATTTTATCAAATACATATCAAATGAAAGCAGTTCAAATTATCAATCCCTCCGAAATGAAGGTGGTTGAACTGGAAAAACCGACCGTTGGAGCCGGTGAAGTATTAGTAAGAATCAAGTATGTTGGTTTTTGTGGTTCCGACTTGAACACATTCCTGGGCAAAAATCCGATGGTGAAATTACCTGTGATACCGGGACACGAAGTAGGAGCTGTCATTGAGGAAATCGGTCCGGATGTTCCGGCAGGTTTTGAGAAAGGCATGAATGTGACCTTGAATCCATATACCAACTGTGGAAAATGTGCTTCTTGTCGCAATGGTCGTGTTAATGCCTGCGAACATAATGAAACATTAGGCGTGCAACGCAATGGAGTGATGTGCGAATATGCTGTATTGCCTTGGACAAAGATTATTCCGGCCGGTAATATCTCTTCTCGTGACTGTGCCTTGATTGAGCCGATGAGTGTCGGTTTTCATGCCGTATCTCGTGCACAAGTGATCGACAACGAATTTGTGATGGTGATTGGCTGCGGTATGATTGGCATCGGTGCTATCGTACGTGCCGCTTTGAGAGGTGCAACGGTAATCGCTGTTGACCTGGATGATGAAAAGCTGGAACTGGCGAAAAAGGTAGGCGCTTCTTATGTGATTAACTCCAAGACAGAAAATGTGCACGAACGGATGCAGGAGATCACAGAGGGATTGGGTGCTGATGTCGTGATTGAAGCTGTTGGCAGTCCGGTGACTTATGTAATGGCGGTGGATGAAGTCGGTTTCACAGGACGGGTGGTTTGTATCGGCTACGCTAAAAGTGAAGTTGCTTTCCAAACGAAACTCTTTGTTCAGAAAGAACTGGATATTCGTGGTTCCAGAAATGCCTTGCCGGCAGACTTCCGTGCAGTCATCAATTATATGAAAGAAGGAAATTGTCCGGTAGAAGAGTTGATTTCGAAAGTTGCCAAACCTGAAGGAGCTTTAGAAGCTATGCAGGAATGGGCGGCTAATCCGGGGAAGGTATTCCGTATTTTAGTTGAGTTTTAAGTAGCTGTTTAGTAGGCTCTTATGATCTGGATTGCACGGAACAGAGATTTTTATTTGATCCGTGCAATCTGCATCTAAGAAGATGATCGATTGAGTTACTGCTGCAAGCTACTCCATTAAGAACTGGCGTATTGAACAGTGGCGTATCCCTTCATAGCTATTCCCGTTGAAGTTATCCTCTGTTATTACCATTTTAGGATAATTATCTTGTATTTTCAGTAGATTCCCGAATTCTCTTTCAGCGGTTTTTTCACTGTCTATTTTTAAGGCAACTTGTATGTAGAGTTTTTCTCCGTTTTTTTCTCCAATGAAATCAATTTCCTTATCTCCATAATAACCAACCTTTACTTCATATCCTCTGTATAAAAGATGGTTATAAACCAGATTCTCTAATATCTTGGCTTTGTCTGTAATGCGGTATCCAATAACAATATTGCGGATTCCCATATTTTCGAAATAATATTTCTCTCCTATTTCAAAGACACGTTTACCTATTAAATCATATCTTTCTACCCGGTGAATAAGAAAAGCGTTGCTTAGGTATTCTGTATAATTTTGAATTTGATTCACAGAAACCGTCGCATGTTGTGATTTTAAATAATCACTGATATTTTTAGCCGAGAACAGATTTCCTATGTTTTCGGATAAGAACTGGATTAACTTCTCTAAAAATAATGTGTTTCGTAGTTTATACCGACTGACTACATCACGAAAAACAATCGTAGAGTATACGCTTTTTAGATATTCATTTACTGTTTCGTCTTCGAGAGGAAGGTTCAACAAGTAAGGAAGCCCACCATAACGACTATATAGCTCATAGCTTTTTTCATTGTCAGTTAATCCATGAAATTCGAGGAATTCCAAATAAGAGAGACTGTATATTTTGAATTCAATATATCTGCCGCTTAAATAAGTTGCAAGTTCTCCTGAAAGCATATTGGCATTGCTACCGGTAATGTATATATCGTTATCCTCATTGAGGAGGAGAGAACGAATCACTTTCTCAAATTCCGGAATGTCCTGTATTTCGTCGATAAATATATAGTTCTTGTCTTTCTTCTGACTTTGAGAAATGATGTAGGAATGTAAATCTTGGGCTGTTTGTAATGAACTGAATTCAAAGTCTTCCAGATTGATGTAAATGATATTGGCATTTGGCTCTTCACCTAAAATTTCTTCAATAAGTTGATAAAGGAGAAAGCTTTTGCCTACACGTCTCTGACCTGTCAGTACCTTAGCTACAGATTTCCGCATGAAAGGTTTTATCCGTTCGATGTAGCCTTTTCTTTTTTTGAGAATTCTAGGAAAGTCCATCTTATTATAGATTTTATTTGTATTTAAAACTTTTGCTAAGATAAGGAAAAGTTTTAAGTATACTTCAAACTTTTATTGGAAATCGGGAAAGTTTTAAGTCTATTTTAGTTCTGTTGAAATGTAATATCAGGAAATCTTGTGATTGTAGGTATATTGGTAGAGTTTATCCGGCAGGGTCCTATTTTTAAAACATTTTAAATAGGATTCCCTGTTGTTCTTGTATCAGTTTCAGTTCTTGCTAATAGGAATTTGAAAACTGGAGGCTGGAAGCCCGTCTGTATTATATATGGAAGATGGCGGATTGTTTTCCCAAGCATAGCGAATGCTTGTCGGTTCTTCCTGCCCGTTCCACTTGACAATAATCTGATTACCTTCGGTATATGCTTCTACGAATTTATATTTTCCATCTTTGCCGGAGACAGCAATACCTTCCAATTCTTTCGCTTGCTTCAGCGAGCCTGTTCCTTTCATAAAAGAGATGATAATCTGCCCGTTTCCTTTTAGTTCGGCTTTCTCTACCATAGGTCCTTCTGCCACTTGATCTGTTTTGTTGAAAGCTAATCTGTTCATTTGGAGGACACAGCGGTGCGCCAAGTCTTTCTTGTTGAGCGGATGAATATCGTTACTTTCTCCCAGATCGATAGCAGTAGCCAACCCTGTGTTTTTTAAGCGAAGAGTAACTCTGCGTTGTGCTTCACGTACTTGGGCTACACCGCTTTCCATAGGTTTGTTGCTTCTTTGCTGATAATTGGCCAGTTGCACTATAACAAATGGCAGTTTCTTATTTGCCCACTGTGTACGCCAGTCATTGATAAGGTTGACTAACATACTCTCGTATTGTTTACTTCCGTCCGGGCCGGTATCAGATTCTCCTTGGTACCAGATAATTCCCCGAATGCTATAATTGCGTAATGGATGTATCATGCTGTTATATAGTCCTGCCGGTTCGTTTTGGAAACTTCTGCTTGAGGGTGCTGAAGGCAGGATACAGCCGATCTTGTGTTTCCACAGAGAAGAGAGTGGAAAAGTCTTTCCCTCGATTTCTAGTTGATAAGGCTTACCTTTCACAAAGAATGGACGTCCCTTGCTGCTAAGCAGCCGGATAACGATTTCATTCTCTCCGGCACGAAGTGTTCCGGTCGGGACCTGATAAATGCGTGGCGGATACTGATAACCAGTCCTTCCTACACAAACTCCGTTTATATAGGTGGCATCTGCATCTTTTAATGTTCCCACACGTAAAGTCGCCTTTTTTCCCGCCAACTCTGACGGAATATTGATACGCTGACGGAAGTAATGTACTCCGTTGACGGGTTTATCCCAGCTTCCTCCCCAGTTGGAGTTGAACACCTCTGTTTGTTCCCAATCGGAATCTTCGAAGTTATCTTGTGTCCATTTCCCCTTATACCCAAGATCTTTCTCCAGTTGTTGCCGGTTCCATTGATCAGCCAGCATTTTATCCGCCCTCTTTACCGAGTCCGGATAGTCGGGATTACTGTATAATCCTGATGCGAGTTTGACTTGGAAGTTCTTATGCTTTTCCAAAGAATGACGGGTAGACCATGCCGCGATAGGGGTTCCTCCCCAACTGCTATTGATAATTCCGACCGCAACTCCTTTTTCTGTCTGCATCTCTTTAGCGAAAAAATAGCATAAGGCCGCAAAGTCCAACACGTTTTCTTGAGTACATATCTTCCAGACATTCTCGCTATTATCTTGTGGCTCTATGAAATTATAAGCATATTTGGTCTTGGTGTAACGGATAAGATTGTTTTCATAGGATAGTATTTCGTCCTTATATTTGTCCATTACCCGTTTTACGGTAAGTTCCATATTCGACTGTCCGCTACATAGATATACATCACCGATGTATACATCTTGCATCACTAGCTGGTTGACTTTCAATTCGTATGGTCCTCCGGCTTTATATTTGGGTAGTTTGATGGACCATTCTCCCGTTTGGGACGCTTGAGTTCTGTATTGCTTGCCGTCAATGGTAACGGTGACTGTTTCTTTAGGCTCTGCCCACCCCCATATTGGAATAGGAACTTCCCGTTGCAAAACCATCCGGTCGGAAAATATGCCGGGAAGTTTTACCTCAGCCCGGCATATTATTGCACATAATAATAAACTCTCTAGTATGAAAAATACTTTCTTCATTATTATTTCTTAGCTACTAGAACGATATTATTTATATCTACCTTTTTGTTTTTTCCCATTCCGATAGAAACTTTTGTAATAGTACTGGGATCTATACTGATAACACCTTGTTTTTCATCTTTAAAAGATTTGAATTCAATCTTCTTTTTCCCGGTTCTATAAAATCCCATGGAGGTTTTTACAGTTTCACCGTTTTTGGTATATTCTATTTTTAATGAGCATACGGCACCTGTGGCTTTTTCGTCTAACTTCTCGAAGTTAGCTGCTTCAAAGTTTATTCCGGTGTAATTGCTGTAATCCATCTTTGGGAATACCAAGTGACCAAAACCGGTACAGATTAGCGTTGAACCTTCGACTGTTAGTTTGTTGGCTTCGCATTCAAAAACTTCGATTGTCTTATTCTCTTGTGCGGTGGCATTAAAAACTCCGAGTAATGCAACAAATGCTGCGACTAAGTACTTTTTCATGATGGTAAATTTAATTGGTTATACGATGTTTTTATTTGATATGGGCAAATGTAGGAATTTTGATAGAATCATTACTTATTTGGATGTATCTAAAACTTTTAAATATGTAAGACCGATTGCTTTTGTGCGGATGAAACGATTTTAAAATAAAATGTAACGTCGGTTTACGCACTAAAATATGTATGAAACACTTGGGCAAGTGATTGTCTGTATTGGCTTGTATCTTTGGAAAATCATTCAGGATATTAATCTTTAAAAATAAAATACCATGAAAGTCTTTCGAAAAGTGCTGTTTACATTAGCGTTGGCAGGCAATATAACAATACTATCATCACAGAATGTAGCTGTGTTCGATGAATTCCTGTATAAATCTGAGAGTCAGATGAAAGCTAGTGAAAATCAATATTTGAATCCTATCCTTCCCGGTTGTTACCCGGATCCTAGTATTTGCCGGGTGGGCAAAGATTATTATTTGGTTAATTCTAGTTTCAGTTATTATCCGGGAGTACCTATTTGGCATAGTACGGATCTGATTCACTGGACTCAATTAGGTCATGTGCTCAACAGACCTTCACAATTGTTGACAAAGAACAGTAAGATGTCTTGGGGAGTGTATGCTCCTGATATAAAGTATAATCCTCATAATAAGACATTTTATATGATAACTACGGGTACTGGGTATGGTAATACTACTTATGTAAAGACAGATGACCCGAAGAAATGTAATTGGAGTGATCCGATAGCACTTCCTTCTGTGAAAGGCATTGATCCGAGTTTTTTCTTTGATGAAGACGGGAAGGCATATATCTTAAACAATGAGCCTCCAGCGTATGAACCGCTGTATGATGGACATCGTGCAATATGGATCCGTGAGTTTGACTGGAAGAACGACCGGGTTGTCGGAGAACCGAAAGTTGTGATTGACGGTGGCTTGGATATCACAAAGAAACCTTCTTGGATTGAAGGTCCTCATTTGTATAAAATAAAAGGGAAATATTATCTGATGGCTGCGGAAGGAGGTACAGGTCCCAATCATCGGGAGGTCATTTTAACCTCTGATTCTCCGATGGGGCCTTTTATTCCTTGTGCTATTAACCCCATTTTGACTCAAATGGGGCTTCCGTCTGATAGAAAAGAACCGATTACTTGTGCGGGGCACGCTGATCTGGTTGAAACAGAAAATGGGGAATGGTTTGCTGTGTTTCTAGCAGTCCGTCCTTATCGTAACGGACATGAAAATACGGGGCGTGAAACATTCTTATTACCAGTAAAATGGAATGATGAGCAGCCGATAATTCTGGATAAAGGAAAGGTTGTACCCTATGTTGTGGATATGACTCCCGGAATGAAGAATCTGTCGGAGAATAATAAAATACGGGGGTATGATCCTTATGCACCTGCTCTACTATGGACCTCGAAAGGGCTCTCAAAAGAGGCTACTTTTATTCGAACGCCTAAAGAGGAATTCTTTCAAATAAGGAAAGATGGCAAATTAGCATTGAAGCCACGAGAAATACGTATTGAGCAATTTGGTAATCCTTCTTTTATTGGTCGTCGGGTGAATAGCAAGAGATTTAAGGCACAGACGGCTTTAACTTATATTCCTGAGGGAAAACTGGATTTTGCCGGAATAGTTTGTTTTCAAAATGACTATTGTTATGTGCAATTTGGGAAAACAGTTGATAAACAAGGAAAAGTTATTCTTTCCCTAAAATCGTATAGTAGCCGCAGCAAAAAAGAATTAAAAGATGAATATGAATACTTTTTATCAGATAAAGAGAAAAAACAAAAGGTCTATTTGAAGGTAGAGGCTTTGACACCGGAGGAATATACTTTCAGTTATGCATTCGGCAGGTCAAAATCTTGGACTGTGTTGGGAAAAGTAAAATCAATTCTTTTAAGTACGGCAACTGCCGGAGGGTTTACCGGGACCACAATAGGGGTATATGCAACAGGAGAATAACTTTGGATAATCTTAAAATAGAATGAATATGCTCTAACTTGCAAAAAAAATAGTTTATTTGCAGAATTAATGAAAAACAGATTGCTATGAAAAGACTACTATCATTGATGCTTATTTGTTTGGCTGGCTTTGCCCGACTAACAGCAGAGAATATATTGTTCTATGATTCCAAGCAATTGACGTGTGACCTTGTTACGTCTATTTGTCAGGATAAAGATGGTTTTATATGGATTGGTACTGACTATGGCTTGAATAAATTTAATGGAATACAATTCACTCATTATTATAATAGTCAGAGAGATAGTACTTCCTTGTTAGATAATTCGGTTAAGACATTGATGCTTGATAAGGAGGGCACTTTATGGGTTGGTAGTGTCAGTGGACTGCAATATTATGTGCCGGAAGAAAACAACTTCCGGCATATTACCTTTGATGAGAATATTCCGTTACATGTGAAGAAGATAACACAACTACGTTCCGGTGATATTTGGGTAGCCTCTTCAGGAAGAGGACTTTTTTGTATTCCCCAAAATACAAAAGTAGCGGTACGGATTACGGATGTGCCTGAGACTGCGGACTACTCTCATTATGGAGCTATTTACGAAGATAAAGAAGGGAATGTTTGGATTGGAGTGGATAATGTCGGGTTATTGTGTTATGATCCAGCTACTCACCAAAGTAAAATGTATAAGAATGATGCTCTTAAAGGAGGTTCTATTATTTCTTGTATCACAGAGGATACCGATGGTAACCTGTTGATTGCTACTGCTATTTCGGTTTATTCTTACGATAGAGAACATGATAAATTTATTGAGTTTAAACATAATGAGAATTGGTTGCCTGCCCGTTCTGTGCTAACTTGTAAGGATGGGACAAGTTATGTGGCAACTTATGGCAAAGGGTTGAAAACTATTTCATCGGACTTGGCTGAGTTGTATTCAGAGCCGTTTTCACTTCCGTTTTTTGATTTGAATTATGCCAAGATTTCAACTGTTTATGAAGACCGTGATATGAATCTATGGCTGGGATGTTATCATAAAGGAGTAGTTATGATATCAAAAGAGCCGACTCCTTTTCATTTTTGGAATGTTCCGGAACGCGAATATCCGTCTGCAAGTGTTGTTACTACCATTGCTAAAGACAGAGATGGTAACATACTCGGAGGAGTAGAAAATGCAGGGATTTTTCAGATTAATTCAAAAGGTAATATTGTCGGGCATTTATTTGAGAAACGAACTTTCTCTTCAATGTATAAGGATGATAATGATAATTTATGGTTTGGAGGACGGTTCTGTGGCATCTTTATGGAGGAACCTAATGGGAAAGTGATCTCTTTATTTCCGGAAATAAAAAACAAGGATATTAAAGATATAATAGGGGATGATAGAGAAAACCTGTATTTTTCAGTTTATGGTAGTGGTTTTATGCAATATCATCTGCCTACGCGGACTGTGACTAACTATACAAGTTCATTGACGGAATTGAAAAACAATTGGATTAATTCATTCATTTATAGTTCGGAGGAGCTTCTGTGGATAGGTCATTGTTATGGAATAGATTGTTTCGATCCACGGATTAAAGGGTTCAAACATTTATCCGCAGAGTTCTGTGGCTTTATTACTTATTCATTGTTGGAAGATGTAAAGGGTAACATATGGGCGGGTACTAACAAAGGTCTTCTTTGTTATAATCCATCCCGGAAGATACTGAAACATTATGATATGGAGGACGGCCTTTCCAATAACTTTGTATATGGGGTAGCGGAGGATGAACATGGTAATATCTGGTGTAGTACTTTGAAAGGAATCAATCTGGTAAATGTAGATGAAAATAGAATTGTCTCTTACTATTCGGAGCGTGGACTTGTTGATAACGAATATATGCCGGGAGCCAGTTTTCAGTCTATGGATGGAATGATTTATTTAGGGGGTATCAAGGGGATAACTTATTTTCATCCGGACAGTATCGTGCAACAGCAAAAGCAACTCGAAGTCGTTCTTTCTAATCTCTATCTTGGTGGAAAGGCTGTGACTGTAGGACAAAAATCGGGAAGTCGGCCCATTATTGAAACGGTTGCAACGCAGGCAAATGATATCCGTTTGGCTTATGAGGACAATACGTTTATGCTTGAATTTTCTACGTTCGATTATAAGAATGTGGATAATATTTTTTATGAATACCGTATTAGGGAATATGGAAAAGAATGGACCGCCACCCAATTGGGGGTTAATCAGATTACATACAATCATCTAAGTTCAGGTAACTATACACTTGAGGTACGTGCTTGTGAAAACGGGCAATATAGTCCGGTGAAAGTGTTTTATATCTCTATCGCAGCACCCTGGTGGCGTTCTTTGCCTGCCTATATCTGCTATGTTCTGTTGGTAGTGACTGCGTTGGGACAAATCTATTTGATGCTTAGGCGTCGCCATCAGAAAAATCTGAATGAAGAGAAAATAAAGTTGTTTATTAATTTGTCGCATGAAATACGTTCACCGATGACTTTGATTATTAGTCCGTTGGAGAGTCTGTTGAAACGTGATTATGATCCGGATACAATGAAACTGTTGCGTTTGATGCAGAAAAATGCCAATCGGATTGTCAATCTGATGAATCAGTTATTGGATATGCGTAAAATTGAAAAAGGGCAATTGCATATACATTGCAGGGAAACCGATATGGTAGGCTTTATTGAGGAACTGATTTCCTTGTTTGATTATCAGGCACAGAAAAGGAATATCAGATTGCTTTTCGAGCATGACCGGGAAATAATGCAAGCTTGGGTGGACCGTAACAATTTTGATAAAGTGCTAGTGAATCTCTTGTCAAACGCTTTTAAATATACACCGGATGGCGGTGAGATTAAGATATGCCTGCATGAAAAGGTTAATGAACATGCGACAGATGCTTTGCGTCATTATCTGGAGATTGAAGTAGCAGATACTGGAACGGGTATTGATGCAAGCAAACTGGAAAAGATATTTGAGCGTTTTTATCAGGCTCCCAATAATTCAAACGGAAGTTTGGGATTTGGCATAGGATTAAATTTGTGTCGTATGATTGTCAAACTTCATCATGGCATTATTTATGCTTCTAACCGTAAAGACGGACAGGGAAGTAGTTTTGTCATTCACTTGCCGTTTGGAAAGGATCATCTGAAGAAAAATGAATTGGAAAATGAAGAGACTGTGCCTTCACGAATAGTTACACCTGCATTTACATTGCCAGCAGTGGAAGAAGAGGAAGCCGTTAAAGTGAAATATCATAAGACGAATAATAAGATCATTATTGTAGATGATGATGACGAGATCCGTAATTTTCTGGAGGCAGAGTTAGGACAACAATATAAGGTATTCGTATGTCGCAATGGGAAGGAGGGAATTCAAGCCATATTGAAGTATCAGCCTGATCTTGTCATTTCTGATGTGATTATGCCCGAAATGGATGGTATCTCCATGTTGAAAGCTCTTCGTGGGAATCCGAATGTCAGCCATATACCGGTAATCTTATTGACATCGAAGGCGGATTATAAAGACCGTATACAAGGATTAAGCAAGGGAGCTGATGTTTATTTGGCTAAGCCGTTTAATATAGAGGAGTTAAGGATTCACATTAAAAACCTGATTGATACCCGGCTGTTATTGAGAGGGAAATATTCGGGTGCACAGGACCAGGAAGGTAAAATTGAATTTACTGAAAATAAATCCGGTGATGAACGTTTGATGGAGCGTGTAATGAGTGTTGTGAATAAATATATGGCTGACCCGGAGTTTAATGTAGAAATGATGGCTAGAGAGGTGGGGCTCAGTCGGGTTCAGCTTCATCGTAAGTTGAAGGACATAACCGGTGTTCCGGCTTCGACTTTTATTCGTAATTTGCGTATGAAGAAGGCGGCTGCCTTGTTGCGGGAGCGTAAATTGAATATTGCAGAAGTTGCTGATGCGGTGGGATTTGATAATCAGGCGAATTTTTCAACTGTCTTTAAAAAACAATATGGAGTAACTCCCACAGAGTATATTGAATCCGCCCAAGATACTTCGTCTTTTGAAGGAAAGGAAACGAAATAACCTGCGGGGAATCATTTTTAAAAAGGATTGAAACATTCTAAAAAAACTATAGTACAAATAAAAAATCTCTTGTAACATAGTACAGAGTGTAATAGGGTGTAAGTTCATAATTTTGTATCGGTTGAAACTGTATAAGAATCAACCAATACAAAATTTGTTGGCTTATAGTTTATTATCAGTTTAAATATAATATGTATGAAGAACAATTATTTATTTAGATGTACAATGCTCGCAGGATTGCTTTCGGCCGGTGTCGTTTATGCAGTCACTCCTGCGTCTATTGCAGTTGGAGCTTCGTCATTCCCTATTGCACAGTCTGTGTCGGAAGAGAAGATTACGATTACCGGTACAGTTACAGATGAGAATGGAGAACCTTTGATTGGAGTTAGTATTCAAGTCAAAGGAACGAGTAAAGGGACTATTACCGATGTAAATGGTAAGTATACATTGAGTTTGTCTCCGGGAGCTACCATCTCATTTTCGTATGTCGGGATGAAACCGATGCAACGTAAAGTGACCAAAGGTGGTCAGTTGAATGTGTCGATGCAGAATGATGCGAAAATGTTGGATGAAGTTGTTGCAATTGGGTATGGAACAATGAAACGCGGGGACCTGACAGGATCTGTTGTTTCAGTGAACGCCAAAGCTATTGAGGAATCAATGGCTTCTACTATCGACCAGGCCTTACAAGGACGTGCTGCCGGTTTGCAAATGACACAAAACTCAGGTGTTCCCGGTGGTGGTACATCCATTCAGATTCGTGGCGTGAATTCTTTGAATAGTACCAACGAACCTATTTATGTGGTTGACGGTGTAATTATCTCCGGTGAGACAGGATCGAATACAAGTAATGCGATTGCAGGTATCAACCCGGCCGATATTGAGAGTATCGAGATTCTGAAAGATGCTTCTGCCACGGCTATTTATGGGGCTCAAGCGGCTAATGGAGTGATACTTATATCGATGAAGGCGGGTGTTAGCGGAAAGCCTAGAGTTAATTTTCAAGCTTCTGCCGGTGTGCAGGAATTGCCTAATAAAATTGATATGATGGATTTGAGAGGATATGCCCGTCATTATAACGAGTTATATGCTCTTTTAGATGCAAGCAAGGTAAAGGATGCTTTCAGTCATCCTGAAACTTTGGGAAGTGGAACCGACTGGCAAGATGAAATATTCCGTAAAGCGTTGCTGCAAAATTATAATATCTCAGTTCGCGGAGGTACTAAGACGGTGACTTATAACATCTCAGGTGGATATACCGGACAAGATGGTATTTGTATTGGTTCGGATTTTGAACGTTATACATTCCGTATGGCTACCGAAATACAGGCTACGTCAAAGGTACGTTTTGGTGGTACGGTGAATGTTTCTTATACCAAGCAAAGTACGGGGATGGCCAGCTGGTCTATTATTCCGAATGCACTTTATCAGGCACCGGATGTTCCGGTACGTGATAATGGAGGAAATTTTACAGGGCCTTCGGATAATGATCAGGAATTTCTAAGTAGTTATAGTAATCCGGTAGCGTTAGCGTCACTGACTCAGCGTAATAATGAGAAAGGTGGAGTACGGGCCAATTTATTTATGAAGATCAATCCTGTAAAATGGCTGACATACCGGACAGACTTTACAGCTGACGGTAGTTTGGATAATTATCAATACTTTCTGCCTCAATATGAACTAGGATGGTCTAAGAACCCTTATTCGACCAATGAACATTCCAAAAACTATGGTCTCTATTGGGGATGGAAAAATGTGTTGACAATGGATAAGACTTTTGCCAGAAAGCATAAGGTAAGTTGGATGTTGGGACATGAGATGACTTCGCGGAAGTCTGACTATCTGCAAGGTAAACGTACTCATGGAGATGCATTATTGACAGACCTGGATGCAGGTGATGCTGTTTATGCTACAAATAGTGGAAGAGGAAGTAAAACGACTTACCTGTCATTCTTTAGCCGTTTATTTTATAGCTATAACAACCGCTATCAAATGACTGCTACTATACGGCGCGATGGAACTTCTAATTTTGCCAAAGGCAATCAATGGGGAACTTTTCCTTCAGTAGCTTTGGCATGGCGTGTTTCTGAAGAACGTTTTTGGCGTCCGTTGAAAGATGTTATCAATAACCTTAAGTTCAGGGTTAGTTACGGGGAAGTTGGCAACTCGAATGTCAGTTCGTTTGCTTACCAACGGATGGGGAATTTCGTTCAGTCTATCTGGGGGAATAGTATACAAACGGCTAATATAGCTAATCCGGATTTGACATGGGAAAGCACACGCTCATGGAATGCGGGACTTGATCTGAATCTCTTCAACAATCGTGTGGAATTTATCTTTGATGCTTATATAAAGAAAACCAAAGATTTGTTATTACAACAAGATTTTCCCGGTTACGTTGGAACCACTGGTACTGGTGCTGCCACTGCACAATGGGCCAATATAGGTTCTATGCAAAATAAGGGATTTGAATTTACGTTGAACACAGTCAATATTTCTAACCGTGATTTTCAATGGCGTACGAATGTGACATTCAGTTTGAATCGTAACAAAGTAGTGGCTATGAATACGGAAAACGCTTTTATTGATAAGACTTATCAGCAAAGTGGGGAGACAAATGTGATCACTCGTACAGCAATAGGACATCCGGTAAGCCAGTTTTACGGCTATAAAGTGATAGGACGGATAAATACGGCTTCTGATTATCTGATAGATAACGGAGACGGAACCAGTACTGTGAAAATAGCGACTCCTGTATTGAGAACAGGCGATTGCGTTGTGAATGCCGGTACGGATAAAGGTAGCTTGGTAAAGCAAGTATATATTGGAGACTATATTTTTGAGGACGTAAACAATGACGGTATCATTGATGAGAAGGACCAGACCTTCTTGGGAAGTCCGTTACCAAAGTTTACTTATGGTATTAATAATACATTTAAGTATAAGAATTTCGATCTTTCCATCTTCTTGTATGGCTCGCAAGGGAATAAGGCAATGAACTATTTGTCTCGTCGTTTGAAGAATCCGAATTCAAGTGGTAATGTACACCAGGAAGTTAATAATTATGCTCGCTTGGGATATATTGACGGCAATTCTGCTAACAATAACGTTTGGAATATTTGTATTTTGCCGGGGGCAAATCCGAGCCAACCCCGTATGTCTGTAAATGACGCAAATGATAATGACCGTATCAGCAACCGTATAGTTGAAGACGCTTCTTTCTTGCGTATACAGAATATTGTTTTCGGTTATACATTGCCTAAAAGTTGGTTGCGTAAATTGAAAATAGAGAATGCACGTGTCTATGCAAATATTAAGAATGTGTATACATTTACCGGCTATAGTGGTTATGATCCGGAAATAGGCTCTACCCAAGCACAATATTCCTATTCCGGTCAGAGTATGCTGATGTACGGTGTAGATACGGGACGTTGTCCTTCTCCGAGAATTTACACGTTTGGTATAGACTTAACTTTCTAAATAGAATATTCCCATGAAAAAATATATATTATCAATAGTGTTGGGACTGACAACAGCAATGTTTACATCTTGCGATGATTTTTTGCAAGTCGATGCTTCCAATCAAAAAGAAACAGCTAAAGCATTCACAACTTACGATGAACTGCGTCAGGCAACAGCTTATCTCTATATGAGACCATGGTTTGGTTTTCACAGTACTTATTTATTCAGTTTTGGCGATGCCCGTGGAAATAATATCTATGGGGACAACAACAATGAACGGGGATATGCTCCTTTCTGTCTTTTTACGGATAAGCCGAATACTCCGGGATTGAGTAATGCGTGGAATTCGCTTTACACAGTTATTACTCAGGCGGATTATATTATCAATGACTATGCTCCGCAAGGACGTCAGCACTTTGATGAATCGCAGGCGAATATTTGTGAAGGAGAAGCCCGTTTTATGCGTGCGGCTGCTTATTATTACTTGGCCTCCTATTGGCATGATGTTCCTTTAATAGAAGATCCGGTAGCATATACTCAAACAGTCAATGTAGCTCCCACTCGTTTTGAGGACGTGATTCGGTATGGTATACGTGATTTGGTTTATGCGACGGAGTATTTACCGGTTTCGGATGTGGACGGACGAGTGACCAAATATTCTGCTGAAGGCCTTTTGGCACGCTATTATGTGACATTAGCTGCTTATGCACGTGGCGGACATTGTTCACAAACAACGATGGATTATTATGAAGCGAGTGATAATCTTGATTTGGCGGAGAAGCTCTACGATCTGGCGAAAGAAGCTGCCGGTAATGTAATCACCGGACAAAGCCGTTACGGACTGATGGAGGATTATGAGCAGATTTTCCGTGTTCAGAACAATAATTGTAAGGAGGTACTGTTCGCATTACAACCCTTGAAAGGTGTAGATGTCTATGGTATGGGAAATAGCAACGGACAGGGGCTCTGTTCTTATTCGGATTTACTTAATGGGTTCAGTGCGTATAATGCATCTTACATTTCTTATGATTGCTTGCGTATGATGATAAACTCCGGAGGACTTTCACGTCTGCGTGCCAATGTGCTTTATCCGGGACAAACATATAGCTATATTGGTACTCATACTGCGGAAGGAGCCTGGAGTGCAGGCTATAAGAGTGGGCAGAAGTTGAAAGGAATAGAAACCGGCAAGAAAACAGCATTTAAAAAACAGATAGTTGGTAGTCCGGAGGATACAAACAATATCGCTATTAACGGCAACTCCGGATTCAGTACCCCAATGTTGCGTATGGCGGAGGTTTACCTGCTCTATGTAGAAGCATGTATGGGAGTAAACGATGAACTGACAGATGAAGAGGCATTGTCATATTATGACGATGTGAAGCGCCGGGCTTATCGGCTGGAAATGGAGAATGATCCGGAATTTAAGATTAAGACTTACTATCTTACTCGCAATGACTTGATGAGAGAATATAGAATGGAACTTTTTATGGAAGGACTTTGGTGGCCAATTCTGGTCAGACGTTCATTCTATGATATGAATTGGGTGACTCAATTTATAAATAATGAATTATTTTATACCGTAACAAATGATGAGGGAGAAGAGGTACGTGGAGACGAGTGGGATAGCAATCGCTGGTATGCTTACTACTATGCATTGAACAAAACCACCCTTATTCCTGAGTTCAGTTCTGATAGTCCCCGTCAGTCCGATGGTTCTAAACTGGCAATCCGGGCTACTCATACTCCATTGGCGGAAGGTGACTACGTTCATTCGGATAAGTCGGATGATAATGTATGGGCCTTCCCTTATCCGGAAGCAGAGAGTACGCGCGATCCGTTACTGAAAGCGGCGCCTATCATTTATGACTTTAATAAATAATTGAATACTGTTATGAAAAAGACAAATAATATACTTTGGAATTTCTTGTTGACCGGTATGCTGTTGTTCCCATTATTGGGAGTGTACTCATGTTCGGATGATGATGACGATGTAAGGATATATAGTGTATGGAGTAATATGTTAGGTGAAGAGGCGAAACAAATTACTTCTGTATACACAGGCAATTGGATTCGTTTGGATGGTTGCGGTTTTAGTGGGTTACGTGCCATTTACTGCAATGGAATGCGGGTTACCGAATACAATGCTACTTATATGGATGATGCACATTTGACATTTCGTGTCCCAAGCGGTGTTCCGATAGCGAATGAAGTGGAAGATGAATCCTTACGGAATACAATTAAAGTAATAACTTCACATGGAGAGGGAATTTATCGGAACTTTATCTTTAAGGATATCAATAAAATGCCGGGTATCACAGATGTCTCTTTTACTTTGCCTGAATCCGGTGATTTTATTACTATTATCGGTAAATATCTGAATGGTGCCACAGCCGTTTATTTTCCCGGAAATGATGGAAATGAAGTAGCTGTTCCTTTTATTGAAGGCGGTGAAGATATGACTGTGACTGAAGATGGCACGCGGATTCGTGTAAAAGTTCCTCAGGGAGTGGGCGAACGTAGTGGCTCTATTCGCGTTGAATTGGCAGATATGGGTGAAAACTATTATACCCCTAATTATATGTTCTATGATAAAGCCATGTTTGTGCATGATTATGATGGTACGACTGCTTTGGATTATGGGCTAAATGAGAGCTTGAACAGTCCGAAGAACTGTAAATATTATCCTATATCTTCAATCACTATACCCTCCTTACCCGAAGGAGCCAGAGATTATATCTTCTGTATGCCGGAACCCCCTGCTACACTCCCGATAGCAACAGGGAATGACGACACGTTCGGTTTCTTCCGTTTCAGTACGGGCAAGCAATTAGCTTATTTAGTCGAACATAGCAATGGGGAATTTGCGAGAGAAACCGATGCGCGTAAAGTTGCTCTGCAGGCTGATATTTATATAAATCAGCCTTGGAGTACCGGAGTGGTAGCTTGGCGCATGGACAAGAGTGGAAGTAAGGGGAATGGTGCGAGTGCATGGAATGTTGCTGCGTGGGCAAACAATAAACCGTACGATTTTGCCGGAGGTTGGAAAACGGTGACTTTCCCTATACATACTAAATATTCAATATTGGGCGAAGCCATTGATGCTTGGTCAGGAAGCAAGGTACATTCATTGTTCGCTTTTTTGAACTATAACATACTGAATGATGCCAATCTCACTAATATTAAGCAGGTTGATAACTTTCAGCTGTTTGTCACTAATCTGCGTTTAGTGCCTTATGAAACACCGGGAGAGTAATGTATAACTATAAAAAATGAAGGGTATGAAATCTTTAAGATATATACAATCTGTGATGTGCATTTTTACTATGGCCATCATGTTGACGGGAGTATTCTCGTGTAGTGATGATGAAAAAAATGTGGAAGAGATTCTTCCTCCTACCATAACGAAAGTATGTGTATGGAATGAGGAAAGTCAGGAGTGGACAATTCCAGAGGCGGGTCAAATGGTACGTATTGGTTCTCCTTTGCGTATTGAGGGAACCAATATGGATAAAACAATTGCTGTTTATATCAATGGCGGGCAGGTTGCTGGTTTTCAGGCGGGAGTGGATGCGATTGAACTCGTGATTTCGGAAATCCCCGTGGATGAAGGAGAGGTAAAGGAGGTCAATCTTAATTTGGTCAGAGTTGTAAATAAGGCTGGGGCTGCAACATGTACGGCAGAGGATTTCCAGTTTTTCGGAAAGTTGATTTCCGTTAGCGGACTGTCGCTGACAGAGAATGGAGGTAGGACATGGACTATGGTGGAAGAAGCACTGATTGGCAGCCGGATTCGGATTGAAGGTGATGGACTGAAGACCATAAAAGAATTGCAGATGAATGGTATGTACATAGATTTGGCAAAGGCTACCATTAATGACGATGCTTTGATTGTAGATATTCCGGAAGATATGCCTTTTGGAAAAGCTGTGAGTGATCCTGCCAGTCTAAATAAGTTAGTAATAACAACTGCTTATGACGGTCCGAAGACTTTTGATTGTGTGGTAGCGGGTAGACAAGCTGAAATTACTGAAATAACAGATGCCAATGGCAATAAGATTGAAGAGGCAGGACGAGGGACTGTGGTTAAAATTGTAGGAAAGTACTTTGCGACATTTCAGAAAATGAGTTTTAATGGACAGCAAATAGATATAGAGCCCGCTTCTGTAGAAAGTTCTTGCATTACATTTACAGTGCCCACAGATACAGAAGAATTTCAAGTAGGTGAAGGAACTCTGAAGATAGTGAATGCTTATGATGAAACCGGAATTAGCAAAATTTTCAAGTTTCTGGGATTTGTACCTAGTGTGACTGCTGTCTCTTACACAATGCCTAAACCGGGTAATGTAATTCGTTTGACGGGTGTGAATCTGCTTCAAGACGCTGAAGTGTTCTTCCCCGCACCTGATGGAGAAAAGAAAGGTGATGTTCAAAAGGCTGCAGGCGATGGAACTTCAATTGATGTACTTGTTCCGGAAGGAGTTGGTGATAAGGCGGGTTATCTGCGTATAGTAAGTGAGGGGAATGAAACGACTGTAAAAGGTATCGTAATGTTTTATAAGCAAGGGGTATTTTTGCGTGAATTTACGGATGATGAATTAAAATTAGGATCGGTTTCGGGAACCTCCATGACTGAGAAAAAGTCAGCATTATACAGTCCGACGTCTCGTCCGGATAACGATACACAGCCTGTAAATCCTGATTATTTTATATGTTTCAAGAATGCTTCTATTCCTGTGGATCCTGGTAAACACGGTGCATACTTAAGATTCTCTACAAAGGCGCAGGTTGAAAAAGTGTTGGAAAATAACGAGGCTCATGAAATAACAGCAAATACTTTGGTGAAAGATGTAGTAATGCAGGTAGATGTCTATATGCCTAACCCTTGGAATAGTGGAGTGTTATCTTGGAGAGTTAATAAGGATAGAAGTGTTAATGGTCCTACTGTATTGAATATGGCACCTTGGAAAAGGGAAAAAGAGTTTGCTTTTGGGAAGGAATGGCATACTTTTACTTATAAATTCACAGATTTTGTATTGCCAGAGAGTGAGAAAGAAACCTTAACATTAGGTGTGTGGCTAAGCAAGTATGCTGCGAATTCTAGTGGTACAGCTTATACTTCCCTTTTTACTTTTGTTAATGGCAATTTAATGTATAAAGATAAAGAAGAACCGGATCCTCAATGGGATTGTGTACCTATCACAAACTTTGAAATGAACCTTGCCAATATGCGTTTGGTGCCGCTTTCATTAAATAACGAATAAATAATTTTAATAGATAACGATGAGAAAGATATTATTAGTTTTATGTTTATTTGCAGCGATAGCTGTGAGTGCAAAGGAGGAGCCAATTCAACTGTTTCCACGTACTTTTGGTTATTTCTCCAAAGGAGATAAGGAGACACGGACAATTACTTATGACCATGGTTATGGACAATATGGTTGGAAGAACCGTAAAGGTGTAGAACTGTCTGATTATAATTATATCATATTGGAAATAGAACCGACCGATTCACGTGTAGAAGTTCATGTTCTTTATGATGGAGATGATAAAGGTACTTGTGTAGGAAAGATTGAAGGAGGGAAAACAAAGGCTGTCTGCGAATTTGACGGTATGCGTAAAGTTACTGCTATTTATATGGTGAAGTCAAAGCCGGGACTTGCTAAGATCGTTAGGTTTGTATTGATAGATCAGGTGGATTAATCAAATCATTAGGTAGTTAGTTTAGTAGTTAGAGAAAAGAGCCGTCACGATGTAATGTTGTGACGGCTCTTTTGAGTTTCTTATCTTGGTATATTCTTCTACTATTTAAGGGGGGACCTACGGAGATTAAAGCTTTTGGGTGCACAAATTTAGCATGGTTTAGGCAGTTGGGTAGTTGTCACGTTATAAGGGGACAATGGGCACTTTATAAAGAGACAAATGTCACCTTATAAAGTGATAAATATCATCTTATAAGGTGACTGACTATCTTTACAAGTATAAACTCTCTAAAGATACAAAAATAATCAGTGAAAAGCAATAGCTGGATAGGAAATCTCGCTTTTACAGCTAATGTTATTTACAGGTTTCCGGTGCACCTAAATAACTGGTTTTCAATCCTCCGGCATGAATCATGATTTTCTCAATGACAATGCCCGGATTCAATGGGCGAATGCGTAAAGTGTGTTTGCCCTTCTTATCCAATTGATGGATAGAACGTGATTCGATAATCGGGTTAGCTTGCCATTTGCCTAAACCGCCTTTATAATGACCGTTAAAGTTGATAATCTGTTCTTTTTCCCCATCAAAGCTGATGGCATAACTTAACCCCTTATTGTCATTGAAATTAAGTGTGGGTGCAAGTAGAAGTTCTACTCTCACTTTACCCGTCTTTTTCATCTCGATATCATATTCTAGATACATCTTCTCAGGCGTTTTAGTGACGGGAATAGTGGTCACTCCCGACAATGTTTTTCCAAAGTCAGGGATAATACTCCAAGACGTTTCTCCTTCAGCTATGGCACGTGTGAAATGTTCGGCTTCCATCGCTACATACCCGTCAATTTCTTGGAACGTATATGTTTTTTCTTTTTCCGGCACACGTATTACTTTAGGCATAATCTGTTTTTGAGGATTGTTCCATGAAGTATATCCGATATGAATCTGATCCATCATGTGATTCCACTTTCCATTGGATATAACTTTGTTATAATAATGACTCAATAGGGAGTCGCGTAGATAACAAGACTCTACCTTATCTGCCCATTGATTTGCTTCCGGGTCTAGTTTGGCAGCCAATGCGTGATTCTTGGCCTGTGCATAATACATATTGTAGAGGTTGGAACAAGCTTGTACAGGATATGATATGATTTGGTCGTATGTATCTCTATATGTTGCCGGTAATAGGAAGCCGAGATTATGGGCATCCAATGCTAGGGCGTTGTATTCGTCTACAACCCGTTCCCATTCTCCGTAGTTAAAACTGTAAGTTTTGGCATTCAACGTTTCAGGGGTGACACGACGATTATATTTGGCATAAAGAGAAAGGATGCGGGCTGCTTCTTTGGCATATTGGCTTCCGAACAGTTGTGCGCAGAAATCTTCTGTATGCTGTTGCAGATTCTGCGCATTGAATTTTTCCGGATTCCATGCCATATCCAGGAAAAAGGTGATAGGGTACTCCATCGGTTTTAAATCTCCTACGTTGACAATCCAAAGTTTGCGTACACCATATTCGTAGGTGAGGTTCATCTGTTCCCATATACGTGGTATCGGGTTGATATTGATCCATTTAGAGTTGCGTGGAGCGCCTACATAGTCAAAATGATAATACATTCCGTAACCACCGGAACGGGGCTTCTCGTTCAAATTGGGAAGTTTTCTCACATTTCCCCAATTATCATCGCATAATAATAAGGTAATATCATCGGGAACACGCATTCCTTTATCATAATATTCTTGCACCTCTTTGTATAGCGCCCATACCTGTGGGGTCTCTTTGGCTTTTTTGCCTGTTACTTTCTCTATGATTTTTCGTTGGTCTTTTACTATATTTTCCAATAAACTGATATTGGCTCCTTCACTCATGGGCTCGTCTCCATCACCCCGCATACCGACAGTAATGACTGATTCCCAATTTTTGGCGCGCTCTATTCCGTACGTCCAGAAATCCCGTAAATTCTGTGCGTTATGGTTGTAATCCCATTCGCCTTTTCCACGTCTTTTCCAGTCTTGTTGTGCCAGAGCCATCGGTTCGTGGTGGGAAGTCCCCATTACGATTCCCATTGTGTTAGCCAATTGTCCGTTTTGAGGATCGTCATCGTAAAATGCACTTCCCCACATGGCAGGCCATACAAAGTTACCCTTCAAACGTAATACCAACTCGAAGACATGTTTATATACTTTGCTGTTGATTCCTCCGAATTTAGCCTTAGCCCAATTTCCGAATGACGGCCATTCGTCATTGATGAAGATTCCCCGATACTCAACTTTCGGTTCTCCGTCTGTGTATATTCCCGGTTTGATATATACATTCTCCTGTTGGATAACAGGTACATCTGCCCACCAATACCAGGGAGAGACCCCCATTTGCTTGGAAAGCTCGTAGATACCATATATCGTACCTCGTTTATCGCTTCCGGCAATGACTAGGGCTTCGTCAACTCCATCAGCCGGCTTGGCAATAACTTGCAAGAGGAACTTTTCGTTTTTATTGATTAATTGCTCCTTATCTATTTTACCGGCAGCGATTAACTTTTGAATGATAGCTGAATGATAGTTGCCTATAATAACGCAACGCTTTGCAGGAATATTATTCAAGAGGGCAGGTTGGTTATTGCATACTTGTCGGATATCCTGTTGCAGATTGCTGATGGCCATTTTGACTCCTTCATCTTCTGCTGTATCCATTACGATGGAACAAGGAGCTCCTTTCGTGATCAGTGGAAAGTGATGTGGCTCCGGTGTGAATACGACAAATGTATCCGCTGCGAAACAGGTCAAACTAATTATTGACAGATACAAAGTTAAGAATACTTTTCTCATGGTTTAAAAATTAAAGAATGATTGGTTATTGATATTTTAGTATGCTGCAAAGATAATCAGTATTGACGTAGTGTCGGTTTTTGTGTGTTTCATTAGTATTTGTTATTGATACAAGTCTTACTTTCTGATGGAACAGGTATATGAGTTTGGAGGATTTTGAGAAGGAAATGCTTTTGGTTATGTTTCAAAATCTTTTATTCTTGTATGCCACTCTTGCTTGCTAAGTAGTTAAAACTTATGTTTGTAGGACTGATTTATTGTATAATACCATCTTTGAATGGCTAAATTATTAACCTATGAAGTTTCTATTTTTGAAAAACAGACAGTTCCGTTTATTTATTCTATTGGGAGTATTGGGGAGTATTGTTCTCTTGGCTAGTTGTAAAGATGACGAACTGCCGCCTACAGAGACGGATTTTCATTATACTGAACAAATGTTGGATGAAATCAATGCAAATGCGAAGTCGTTGAAATTGATTGTAAATGCTTTGAAGCAAGGAATCTGTGTTAAATCGTATACCGCTTTGACCGATGGCACAGGATATGGATTGGAGTTTGCAGATGGCTCAACTACTAATATCCGGACTACATTGACAGCTTTGAATACGGAAAGTGATGAAATCGGATATATACCCCAAATAGGTACTGATGAATATGGAGGTATTTATTATTGGACCTTGGATGGGAAATGGTTGTCAGTGGGAGCTACTGATAAAAAGATTCCCGTGATAGATGGAGTGGGACGAACGCCTGTAGTCGGCATTACAGAGGATGGCTATTGGAAAATCACCAGTGGAGGACTTACCCGTATCTTGCCGGAAAAGGTACAAGTATCAAAAGGAGAAAGTAATTTTAAACGTGTAGATGTGTCCGATCCGAAGTATATTGTATTTATATTTGCGGATGGAACACCAGAGATTACATTACCTGTAAATGCGGACGGTGGGGATGGACCCTCTCCGGTTACGGGAAGTATACGGCGGGTGATTTCTCCGGAACAACCGGCATGGCTGATTCATATAGATACATGGCTTACCCCTGATCCACAGAAGATAATAGATATGGTCCCTAAAGATATTCTTCCTTATGTAATATTCAATATCTCACTATCTGTCAGCCGTGATGGACAAGGGGTGTGGAATCAGGTGCAATATGGTTACGAGACGGCAAAATCGTGGTTAAGGACGTGTGCCGAAAACCGGGTGTGGGCAATGGTGCAACCTGCCAGTGGAGCATATTGTCATCTGCCGGATTTGTCGGATGATTCGGAGATAGAAAATAGTCCTTATAATGAGTTCTTTCGGGACTATCCTAATTTTCTCGGCTTTAATTATTGCGAGCAGTTTTGGGGATTTGGAGGTGCTGCTACTGTCAGCTATCCTCAACGTTTGGTGCATTGGACACACTTGATGAAATTATGCCGGAAATATGGAGGTTATCTCATGGTCAGTTTTTGTAATGCTTATTGGGGAGCTGCTTTGAATCCTATTGCAATGATGAAACGGGATGCAAACTTTGCCAATGCTTGCGGACAGTACCCGGAGAATTTTATCTTATGTGAGAAATATACTTCTAAGAACGGCTTTTTTGATACGGAGAGTGCCTGCCTCGGTGCTTATTTATCGGGATTCTCTGGACAGTATGGTATCCGTTTTGACCAATGTGGATGGAAGGAGGGACTGAATGGTGACCTGAATTTTCCGGTACCTGCAGGGGCTATACCTATAGTGGAACATGTAATGTTGACGGGACAAACAGTCATTGATGGTCCGGAACTTATTACCAAACAATGTTATCGTGAAGTCTCCGCTACGAAGGCAGACGATGGATATACGACTAGAAGGTGGGAGTTCTTTTCACAGTTTGATAATATCAGTGTAGATATTTTCCGTAAGATATTGGATGGAACAATCCGTATTATGAGTCGGAAAGAGGTAATTGACCGTAGCAAAGTGATAATTATCCATGATGTCAATTCAGGTAATGATATAGATAAATACTGTACTCCGGAAACTTTGTATGAAGGACTTTATCGGATGGATGATGATGGAAATATCCGCTATAATGAGAATTTCTTTAAGAAGACAGGACGTTATCCGACTATTCCGGTTGCTTATCAGTTGAATGATGCAGAGGCGAATTCGTTTGTTTATAAAGTAAATAAATCGGAGTATACGGGCAGATGGAGTAATACGCAAGCGAAGATCAGGGAGTTTAATTCTTGGTTCCCACAAGAGTATACCGGTGAGCTATATGCCGGACGGAGTGAAAACGGATGGGTAACTTATAATCCCGGACAAAGATCGGAAGCTTCTATTCCTTTTAAATATAATACGTGCGAACGAATGGAGCTTAGCTACTCTAAATATTCGTTGGGAGTGATTCGTGAATATGCCGACAGGTTGACTTTTTATTTGACGAATTATGATAATGTGGATACTTCATTGAAGAAAGACGTTGTCAAGATTTATGGTAGCTCTTCGAAACCGGGTTATTCGTATACTGACAGGGCGAAACATACTGCTAGTAAAGTGACGGAAGACTGGTCCAATGGAGTTTTTACACTGACTGTGACACACAACGGGCCATTGGATATTACCATCAATTGTTCTGGAAATGCTACGGGGAGGGAGACTGTTTATAGAGCTGCGACTGTAACAGTTCCGGAGTCGCCACAAATATATGAGGGGGAACTTCAGTATGAAGCAGAGCATTTCGATTATAAGAATATTGCCGGGATACATAAAAACGCTGTTACTGCGTCAATCAATAATTATACTGCTTTGGGCTACCTCGAATTTGGTACCAACTCTTCTGCAGCAGTCAGAGATAGAGTTCGTGTTTTGAGTGGAGGGATGTATTCACTTCGGATAAAGTACAGATCACCTGTTGCGACAGTGAACTCTATTGATTTGTATGTAAATGGGAGTAAAGTTGGGACGCCGGAGTTCGTTCAAACGGAAAACAGTGACGGTGCATGGAGGACAATTACTCAATCGGTAAACTTACATGCAGGAGACAATAGTATTGAACTTCGTGCGAATGCCGGTACTCCGGGAGACTTTTATTTGGATCATATCATTATAAAGAAAATGTAATAATAAAAATGCGTAATGAGAAATAAACAAAAGTTTTTCGTATGCTTGATGGTAGCACTGTCGAGTATGTCAATAAAAGCCAATTCTATTGTTGATGGATTGGGGTTCGGTATGCCTTCGTATATCCAGCAGACAAGATCGGAAGGTTCTTTTAGAATAGCAGGCAATGGCACTGCCGCTAAGATATGTGTCGATCCCTCTGATTGGAAAGGTGTGGTACGGGCTGCCAATGATCTTGGCGATGATGTATGCAAAGTATCGGGACTATCTGCCAAAGTTATTTCAACAACATCTATTCTGCCTTCCTCTGTGATAGTGGGTACTATCGGTAAAAGTAAATTGATAGACCGATTGGTTTCTGAAAAGAAGATAGACGTTTCGGAGATACAGGGTAAATGGGAGTCCTTCCTGATACAAACAGTGGATGGGAATTTGGTGATTGCAGGGAGTGATAAACGGGGCACCATTTATGGAATTTATGATGTCTCTGAGAAAATAGGAGTATCTCCTTGGTATTGGTGGGCGGATGTTCCGGTAAAGAAGAGTGAGGCTATTTATGTTAAGTCGGGAAGATATATTCAACCATCTCCAAAGGTAAAATATCGGGGTATTTTTATCAATGATGAAGAACCGTCGTTCGGACAGTGGACTCGTGCTAAGTTTGGAGGATTCAATTCCAAAATGTACAGTCATATGTTTGAATTGCTATTACGTTTGAAAGCCAATTATCTATGGCCTGCCATGTGGAGCAGTGCTTTTAATGAGGATGATCCGATGAATCCGGTTGTGGCTGATGAATACGGTATTGTGATGGGCACATCACATCATGAACCTATGATGAGAGCGCACAAAGAGTATACTAGGAGGAGAAAGGAAGTAGGTCCGTGGGATTACATAGTAAATAGGGAAGGAGTAGACCGTTTTTTCCAAGAAGGTCTTGAGCGTAATAAGGCTTATGATAATCTGATAACTATCGGTATGCGTGGCGATGGTGATGTAGCCATGGGCAAAGGAAGTGATGAAGAGAATATGGCTACGTTGGATTCTGTCATAAAAGGTCAGCGTGAACTGATACATAAGGTTTATGGTAAAGATCCTGCAGAGGTTCCACAGACATGGGCGATTTTTACAGAGGTACAACGCTATTATGATAAGGGATTTACGGTACCGGATGATGTGCTTTTGATGTTTTGTGATAATAATTGGGGATATATTCGCCGTATCGGTCCCGCAAAAGAAAAGGAAAGGAAAGGTGGAATGGGCTTGTACTATCATATTGATATGAATGGCGGACCGTGGAATGACCGTTGGATTAATACTACAACAATTCCGAAGCTAAGAGAGCAGTTTAATTTGGCTTATCAGACCGGAATTGATGATCTTTGGATTGTAAATGTAGGAGATCTTAAACCCAAAGAACTTCCCATTGATTTTATTATGCGTTACGCATGGAATCCGGATGCTATTCCGGCAAATAAGGTATGGGATTATATGGTGAATTGGGCAGCAGGTATATTTGGTGAGAGATATGCGGAAGAGATAGCTGATATAGTTTCTAAATATAGTAAGTATAACCTTTGGAGGAAACCGGAGGTGCAGGCAACGACCGTTTTTAGTGTAGTGAATCATCTTGAGGCGGATCGTGTTATCAGTCTTTGGCGTGATATTGCGACGAAGGCTGAGGCTTTGCGAGACAAAATAGCTCCGGAAGCACAGGATGCTTACTATCAACTAGTCCTTTATCCGGCAAAGGCTTCGGCCGGAGTTGCCGAGATTTATTTGGCGGCGGCTAAAAATAATCTTTATGCGGAGCAGGGGCGTGTGAGCGCGAATGATTATGCCGGACGGGTGCGGGAGCTTTTTGAAATAGATAAGAAGTTGGGGGAATATTATAATACTTCTATGGCGAATGGGAAATGGAAAAATATGATGAAAGATGTACATTTGGGGTACGTGAAATGGAATATGCCTAAAAAAGACTCTTTGCCAAATCTGAAAGAGGTAGTTCCGGAGGAATTTCCGAAGATGGGAGTGGCTGTGGAAGGTTGTATAAAGTCATGGCCCGGTTCTGATAATAAGGCAATTTTGCCGACATTTGATTGGCTGAGTAATCAAAGTTACTACATAGATGTGTTTAATCGTGGTAACGGCTCTTTCCGGTTCAAGGCTAGGGCAAATAAATCTTGGGTAAAACTGAGTCAAACAAAAGGAACGGTAGAAAAGGATGCTCGGATTCAGGTAAGTATTGATTGGGGAAAATTACCATTCGGTGAATCGGAAGCTATGATTGAAATCGTACAGAAACAAGTGACTGTTCCTGTTTATGTTCATGTCGTCAAGACTGAGCTTCCCAAAACTCAGGAACCTTATTGGGGGAATCTTGCAAATGCAGAATTCTCCATACCGGCAAATCAATATAACGCAAATATAGCGGGAAAGAATGCACGATGGATTGTTCTACCTGATTTGGGTAGAGATGAAGCCTGTATGGGGATTCAGCCGGTTACAGCACCGAGTGCCGAACCGCGGAATGCACCATGTCTGGAGTATAAAGTCTTTTTACCTAAAGTAGGAAAGACTACTGTTTGTTTAGGAATATTGCCTACTCAGGATGTGTATCCTCAACGGGGACTGCGCATTGCAATGGGACTCGATAACAACGAACCGCAAATCATTGATGCCCGTAAAGGATTTGTGGATACATTTAGTGAGTATAACTCTAAAAACCTGGCAAAGTCGAAGGTGCTGAAACCATTACCTTCTAGGAATAGAAGCATTAAATTGATAGCTACCGGACAATCACGCCGGAATGAAGTATTCGATAATTTACGTTGGCTTGATGTGGAGGTTGAAGTGCTAGAACCGGGAATGCATACTTTGAAGATATTCATGATTGATCCGGAGATTGTACTTGAAAAAATTGTTGTTAACCCGGATAATAAATATCCTAGCTATTTTGGTGCTCCTTCGGTACGTCACAATTGAAGGGAGTATCAATAAAATACGCAACTATATACTTTATTGTACCAAGTATTGTGTATAATACCTGCTTACTCTAAGGTATATAGTTGCATTGATTATTTATAGTTTATCAGACCGTACTTGTTGGTATCATATTCATCTGGTCTGAAAACTGTCTTTTCATAAGATTTTCTTTTAAGATTGTAGTGTGCCGTATAGGATATTTTGCAAACTGCTTTATCAAAGTGTCCAGATATAAACATAACCTCAAACCATTTAGAGGAAATCATATTAGCGACTTTTCTACGGATAGCATACGATTGATAATGCCCAAGCAAACCAAAATAGCTGTTCAGCGATGAAACAAAATGTTCTGCGTTCTCTTTTGTATAGTCGGGATTACGTTCCGCAAGCATATTAAATTTACGAACTGTATCAATAAAATTAGCAACAGTCCGATTGCTCACATACATTAACTCACCTTTTACTACTGTTCCAATAAATTTGCAACCTTTGCGATAGTGTTGTATATAGAGTTTCTTAGGATGCAAATTCAATCCCAAATTTTCTTTTAAGAACACTCTTATTTCGGATATATCATGCCACATCGCTTTAACGTCTTGCCCTATGAAATTAAAATCATCCACATATCTTCCGTAATTTCCACCATATTTTTCGTGCATCCATTTATCAAATGTTGTCATATAGAAATTGGCAAACATTTGGCTTGTAATATTCCCTATTGCTAACCCATAATACTTACTACTTGTAAACAAAGACTTGTGTTTAGGTAAACCTTTCCACATCCATTTTGGTGATTTGATAATACAATTCCGTTCAGGATTGTGCATTACAATCATTTCCGTCAGCCATAGCATAATAGGCAAATCGTCAGCCTTATAATTCTCTTTGATAAAAGCTTCAAGCATTTTCCAAAGAGTAGGTTTGTGAATAGACATGAAAAATGCTTGTACATCACATTTCGCTATATAACAAGGTTCTTTATAGTTATGGCTACATTTGCGAACATGCTCATATAATCTTTGGACACCATATAAAACACCTTTATTCTTTCTACAATTATAATTGTCTTGTATGAAGTATTTTTCAAAGAAAGGTTCTAAACGGCGTACAACGAGATGTTGGACTATTCTATCTCGAAAATCGGCAGCGAATACTTCTCGTCGAACGGGTTGTGTAACAATGAAAACAATACTCTTACCTATCTGATAAGTTTGCGAGTTTATCTCACGCCACAGTTTGACAAGTTCGGCTTCATAATCGCTTTCAAACTTTACTGCATTAATAGTTTTCCTCTTTTTCTTTCGGCAGTCATAATAGGCTTCAAAAACATCTTCAAGCGGAATGTATTCAATAAAATCCTCCATTTTTTACTTCTCTGTATGATTGTTATCAATAGAAATGCTGCGAACGGCCTTGCACAGTCGTTGTTGTTGCTGTTGTCTTTATTGTTGTTGTTGATGTTGCCGTCGTCCCAGTCCAGTCCCCACGCGTTGTTGCTGTCGTACTGGGTACATTCTCGTGATTTTCTTGTTCTTAACTAATCTCAATTGAGTAGATAGTACACGAGCCTTTTCTATTATTTAACTGCTCGCTCCACAAAACCGTAGTCGTGCGGACTCTGGCAGAAGTATGCTGCTATTTATTTTTCCATCCCGTAACTTGTTTGCCAATACTTTCCGTAAGTAATGCGAGTTTTGCCGATTGCTTCACCGTGATTATCCTTTTCTCGTTGCACAACCGTAATAGAACCTTTAACAATTCAAACTTTACCAAGGAATCTTCAAGATGTCTTATGCGAGCTTCTATATCAGTGTAACATCTGTTAGCAAGTTGTAGAAATTCAAACAATTCCAATGAAACGTTTGTAATTTTCTGCCCTATGGTGTGCTTATGAGATTTTGGGAATATCATAACATAATCCATTAAAATGCTTACTAATTCGTAAGTATCTCTATATACGGGTAACTCACTTGCTAACATGTATTGAAGATTTTTAAATTGGTAAATTGGCTAATTGGTAAATTGATTATTGAAAAGCTGCGAACGGCCTTGCACAGGCGTTGTAGTTGCTGTAGTCTTTACTGAAGTTGTAGAGGTAGCCGTTGTTCCAGTCCAGTACCCACGCGGTGTTGCTGTCGTACTGGGTAGAACTCCATTTCCAATAATTGTTGATAGAACTGTCATATAACGCTTTTCCACCAATAAGTGACATACAAGCATCCACTTCTGATTTATTCTGATATGCTTCAAACAATTCTCCTAAAGCCGGTTGATAACCAACTGCGCCATTCTTAAATGTGTAATTACGGCAATAATTTGCAGCATATTGTTCTGACGCTCTTGTATCAAGTAACATAATGCCTTCATCGGACATATTATCTATATCTGTTGTCGTGATAGGTAATGGTTGCCCTCCCTCCATTTCTGGCAATGTCATAATCTCTTGTTGAGCAATAATCATTTCTTTCATTTGTGTACGCATTTCAGACACTGAAAGATAAAGAATTGGGTCAGAAACTATATTGTGTTTTTCTTTAAATTCCAGTCTGATTTGCTCATCTCTATATTCGGATAATTGCTTTTGCTCTTCTGGTGTAAGAGTTTCTCCAGATTGTTGTTTTTCAACAAGTTTATCATATTCAGATTCTGAAATTATTCCCCCATGTTCAGGTATTACTACTGGTATAGATTTTGCTAAAATAGAAGCATTAGAAACAATATTGTTTATATCTAATCCAGCAGCCATAGCCTTATAAACACCTAATTGCGCAATAATAGCATCAGTATTAGTCTTACCTTTATAATCTAATTTTGCATAATATTCATCTGTGGTAGTTGTACAACCACTTATTAAAGTACCATAACCACCCCATTGAATAGAAGTCTGTTCTACAGGAGCTATCACAAAAGAACATTTAGAGGTTTTTACCCCAACCCCTACTGCTTTACTATTATTAGCCGTATTCCATGCAGAACGTTTATAAGCAAATCCATCCGTTGATAGAATATAAACACCTACGGGTGCATTACTTGGTACATAAGCCCCAGACGGTACATTGGAAAGCGTAATATTTTTAGTCATTGTAGCATTAACTGTTACTGTTTCCGTATGGGTTTGATACCCCGACTTAGAAACCTCAATAGTAACAGATGTGCCTTTAGTAACTTTAATAGAAGTGGTAACAGTCCCATTTAACTTTACGGTTGCATCAGACGGATTTGGAACTACTGTTAATTGAACAATACCGGCAAGTAATTCAAACTCTGCTTTTGTGATACATTTGTTTGCTGGAATATCATCGAGAGTTACACCCAATACTTGTGCCGCTTCGCCCGCAGTTATCAATTGTTCAGCCATTGTAAGCCTCCTTTCTGATAGAGGTAATAACTCTTGTTTCCTGTGTTCTCTTTGTTTGGTAATCGTGTCCGATTACTTCAAGTTTTTTCTGTTTCATAAAACTGAGATTTAATGTTTGATAGAATATGTATTTTGAATTAATCATCATTCACAAGTGCAATTTTAGACTTAGTGAGCCTTATAACTTTGGGTGGTGTTCTTCTTTTCTTTTGTGACAGATTATTGATATGCTTTTTAAGATTTTCAACTTCTGTATCAGAGAGAAGAAATTTTATGATAATATCATTTCCAACCCATGTCCGATTTACATAAGTTTTAGCTTTACTTAATTCTGAATTGGACTCGTTTAGCTCTTTTGATATGACATCAGAAAGTGAATTATTGCATCTTGATGCAAATGTTTCTGTTATAGTATCTGATAGTGATTTCATAAATATAACTTTTGATTTTATAATATTTATGGAACACAAAAAAGGTGTGTTAAAAAGAGGTTCAAAAATCTCTTTTAACACACCTTGTCTGATTAGGAAAAATGTTATTTCAATCTTTCCACTGTAAAATAAGACATTGACACTGAAACTCCTTTAATTTCAATTCCAAGTTGTTTTTTAAAGGCTTCTAATGTTGTTTTGAGTTGTGGACTATTAATGTTTTGTTCAACAACTTGCACACTCATACCCTTAGCAATTTTGCCAGCAATATTTTGCTTAGCAGTCACTTTAAATGCATACATCATAACTAATTGATTTTTTGGTTATATTATAGTTGATAATAGTCTGAGATACGTTCCCAAACACATTTATTCTCTTTCTCTGATTTATTCTTGTTGAGTTCAAAGACACCTACAAAGCGGTAGAAACGGAAGCCGAGTTCGTCCTCTTCTCTAAAGAAAGTAACTCGTCTTTGGTTGCCCGACAAATATCTTTCTACGTGTTCTCTGCGTACCTGCTCGTTTTTGTTGTATTCTCGAATTTCCAAACCATCCTCCGAAAGTTCATTACACCAAATACGGTGCGCACTGTTAGGACACCAGACAATCTCGTTAGGCTTGTCGGGGACAGAAGCACCAGCCACACGTAAGAACCCACGATGTTTTGCTTTTGCCCCGAATATGGCAAATGCTTCATCAATGGTACGGACATATTCGGACTCGTCCACTTTCAGATAACCTTTCTTACGATGATATTCTACGGAAAGAGTACTACCGCCATCCCAAGGAATAAACTTATCTCCTTGTTCTGCAATGGCTTGTTTGATTTGTTGAACAACTTTCGAGATTTGAGAATGAATATTTTCGATAGAGTTGTCACAATCTATCACAATAGGCACAGAATGCGTTACATGGGAAATCTCCTCATTCCGTACTCTATCAACTTCTGTATTATTTTTGTGGAATGGTTCGTTTATTTCTATGAAAATACCGAGTTGTGGCAGATACAAGTCTGCTAAAGCATACTTATCTTGTGTTCTCCTGATGTATTGTTGAACAACAAACTTAACTCTGTCATCATTCAACTGATGCCAAATACGATTGATAACGTAGGCTTCCGTCTTTTTCTTGCTAATCTTAGCAAACAGACGTGTCATATATTCCAGTTTATAGTCCATATTTTGAGCATTAAAGGTTTATACCGAGTTGCTTTAAGAGCAAAAGAAAAGGACACAGCCTAACTTTTCTCTTGTTTGCTTTAGTAGGTTCTGGTAAAACCCTTTGCCCAAATAAGGAAAAGCAGTCTGCGCCCTTATGCAGGGTACAAACCGACCTTTCGACTTATCATTTGGGGCTATTTTCAATTTACCAGATTTACTAAAGCCAAATAATTTGTCTACAAGTTGCTTGTAATATGTCTTTTATTCAAATATCTGTTTCTTAATCAATACTTTTTGGTTTCGACAACAAAGTAAGCAAAAAGTAAGGAAACGAGCAAATGAATAGAAAGACAAATCACAGACTGCCTTAACCTTATCTTTTAAAACACAAAAAATCCAACCCTTGAGAGGCTGGATTTGCTTTTGTATTTTCAAAAAATGGACCTGTTATATAATTAGAAAATGTAAGCCCAAACCATCACGGCTTAGGCTTACAATAAAGAATAAAGTTATGACGATACAAGTACTGCTTGTATCATCAAACAAGTAACCATAGAAGTTTTTTATATTACTTGTTTATAAAATATTACTCATCATATCCATTCCGGTTTCATCAATAATTCTCCATAATACAGACGTTCGGTGAAACTTTGTAGAAAGTCATTAAAGCGTTCACCGTCTGTTTGCTTACGTGTATTGTATCGGAAAACAAACTCTTTGCAGTACTTCGGCAAATGCTTCTTGCTGGCAAGGTGGTATATACCTTTGATACCACGCTTGATGTGGCTCCAAAATCCCTCTATCGAGTTTGTATGGTAGCCGTTCACAGCGTAAAGATGCTGCTTATGGTGAACGGTCTTATGAATATAAGTATCACCTAATGCGTTATATACATTTAGTTCATCCGTAATGATTGTAGAACCTTTACGCACACGTTCTTCAATAATAGGATATAAAATCGTTTTCTGAACATTGGGTACTACTTGGGCATAAACAAGGCCATCCGAAACCATGCCGAATATAGGTGTTTTTTCCTTTAGGCTACGTCCTTGTGTTCCGTTACCATGACTTCTACTTTTGCCACCCATGTATGTTTCATCCATTTGTGTCATATCATCAAAAGTTGCATCATCATCCTTTATGTTATGACGGATGCGATGCAGCATAAACCATGCTGTCTTTTGAGTAACATGAATATCACGTGCCAATTGGCAGCTACTGATACCTTTTTTGTGCGAGAGAAACAGAAAGATAGCATAGAACCATTTCTTTAACGGAAGATTAGAGTCCTCAAACATTGTGCCAATCCGAACCGTAAACCGTTCCCGACAATCTTTGCACTTATACAAACCCTTGAACTCTCCTTTTTGAGTGAGTTTGTAGTGGTGCTTAGATATAGAGCCGCAATGCGGACAAACAGGCTCACCATGCCACCGCATATCTTCAAGATACAATCTGCAATCCTCTTCGGTATGCAGAGTATCTATCATTTGAAGTAGTGAGTGAAATGGTTTCATGTGCGTACAATTATTGATTAATAGAGAAATTGTACACGCGGATGAAGAATAATTTCAGTTTTAAGGAAAAATCTTAAGAAAAAACATAAAGTTTTTATATCTATCTAATTTTCAGATTGATATACATATTATATATCAACAAAAAAGAAAATGACTTATGAAAACTCTTACCCAAACGCTCAATGAAGAGCTAAAAGAAACATTAAAAGAGACATTGGAAAATACATTGTCATTAGAAATTGAGAAAACTCGTGAAAACGTAGTAATTGAACCAAATGAATCCAATGGTAACGATAATGAATAATTTAAAACTTATGAGGATATGGCATTAGAAATGAACTTGCCGGGGTTTGTTAAAACCACAAAGGCTAAATTTTTGGCAGAAATGGCTCGACAGAAAGGATTGTTCGGAGAACATAATCCAGAGGGATGGCAGTCTTTAACGGGTGATGCTCGTACAGCAGCGTATGATTACATTAATGCTCTGTACTTCTGTACAGACACCAAAGAAATATGGAATAAAGAAATTTGTTATGGCAGGTCTGAAATTAATTCAGATGAAATCATATTCAAATCATTATCTGTATCTGCTGGTGTATATGAAAGTGTGGAAGTGTCTTCTGATATTGTAACCATTACTGGTACAGTTGCATCCACCATTAAAGGTATTACAACCGCAAATGCAAATCAAAAGCGAGTAGTATTCTATAATAAATCATCACGCCCTGCAACTTTTCAACAAGGTGTTGGTGCGGCAGGAACTCAACTTCATTTTCAATTCGTTGGAGATTATGTTCTCGGAACTGGTGAAATCGTAGAATTTGTAAAAGACAGTTCGGGAGTTTGGCAATTGAATGTTTCTTCTTATGTATTCAAAAACGGCAAATCAATCAATGTTGAAATAGACGGTAGGAATGTAACTATTGGTATCACAACAGTTAAAGCTGAAGATGTTATGTTTGCAGACGGAAGTACATTGCAGGCATTTATCGAACAAGGTGGCGCATCTGGTCCGCAAGGTCCACAAGGACCCGTTGGTAATCAAGGCGCAACGGGAAATAAGGGTGCTACGGGAGATAAAGGACCTACTGGAGATAAAGGACTAACGGGAAATCAAGGTGCAACTGGACCTCAAGGACCACAAGGATATATGGGAGCTATAGGCCCTAAAGGTCCACAAGGTCCTGCTGGTGCTGAGGGTTTCATTGGAGCAGAAGGTCCGCAAGGTCCACAAGGACCAAGAGGAATGGAAGGCCCTGCATACTTTACTCCAGCCGATACAAATTTAAAGACTACCTATAATCTTTATGCCCCCGGATTCTATCAAGATTCACTGCGTGCGTTAAAGAAAGATATAAATCCTTTCAATTCATCTGCCATTGATATTATTAACAGTGCAGAGGTGGTAACTTTCAAATATAAGGAAGATAAGGAAGAAGCTGTACACATAGGTATAATAGCCGATGACGCACCGAATGAAATGACTGGATTGTATCATAATGTAATGGACACAAATTCATGCGTCGGTCTGTTGCTCAAAGCAGTGCAAGAATTATCTAAGGATATAAGAGACTTGAGAAAACGGATATAAATGCTAATTGAATAGAATTTAGATATTTAAACAATATTATAATCAATAAAAGACATAAAGCTATGTATAGGAAAGTAGAAACAACTTTGATAATAGAAATGCACAATAGCATAGCTCTTCACCCTATAGCAACATTGAAAGATGAATTTGGCGGAGTATGCCAAATTGTCAGTGACGACGATTGTTATATTGTGTGCCTAAAACAAACAGATGGAAAGTATAAACCTACTTTCCATCTGTTTAAAGAAGTTTTAGCAGTACTGAAAGAGTTGCCTAACCCTAATTAGTTATTGGTGCTGTGTATTACAAGGGAAAGTATGACCTTCAAGAATATCGGTTTCAATTTGCTTTCTCTGTGTTTGGCCATTGACAGGCATAATAGAAATACAATTGGCGTTTCTTTTTTTGATACAAGTTTCCGCATGGTGATCATCAAATCGTGTGGACAAATTTCCAGTTTCGCCACAATATATCAGGGTATGCCCATATTTTTCACCATTCCAAGTTCTTTTGGTTAAAATATAAATAGCACTTATAGCATTAAAGGCATCCTTTAAATCATCAAATTCATCAAAGGCGTACATAGTAAAACTGTATTCCTTTCCTGAAATACCGTTAATTGTGAAGTTATTCTCTAATTTGTTTACCATATTATTTGATTTTAAGTTAAACATCATTATTTCTCTAGCAAGAAGTATGCCAAACGGTTGGTAGGACTTACTATGCATAGAATAATATTTTGTACTAAGATTTTTAAATCAGGTATTATACACAATACTTGGTACAATAAAGTATATAGTTGCGATAAAATATATAGAGCGAGACTACTTTTATAGGCAGTCTCGCTCTATTAATATGTTAAGGTTTTAATGGCTTATTTGTGGTAGTCTATTTGAGTAAGCGTACTGCGGCAACTTTACCGGCTGTATTATTATTTTTACTTTGAAAAGTAACGGTGATGTATTGTTTGTTTTTCAACATTTCAGTAGGAATCGGATATTCTACGTTAACAAATGCATTTTTGTTCCATTTCTTAGCGATATTTTCTGTTACCAGTTTCTTTCCATCAATTAAAATGTCAAATGTCCGGTTCCCGGTTTCTCTTCCCCAATAACGTACCATCAGTGATAGTGCTTCATTTCCTGCTGTATGAAGCTTGTATTGGAAAAATCCGTTTTTAGCTTCTCTCCAGGCTTCTTTTTCCAGGTTTCCTGTACGTGATTTTTCATTTTTCATGAGATGATCTGCTTCCGGTTGTTGTTCGCCGGCTATGACGAAATCTATTGTCCTACGGTCAATTTGCAGTTTTTGCATCTCTTCTTCTTTTTTACTTGCTTGGTAGTACTCAAATTCTTTTTGAGACATAGACTGCCAGTAAATAACATATCGACTATCATGTATCCGGAAGAAAGGCTCAAATATCAAATCCTTGTATTTCTCTTGTTGTACAAGACCGGGAATGGTATAGCTTAACGGTTTGCCGGCTATCGGTTGCATATTATTCAATTTGTCTTGTATCTCATCTCTGTTGCCAATGATAAAAGGAGCTTCAAATGAGGGGACTAATGGACCGTAGGCAACATGTCCCATACGGCTGTCGTTAGCAATAAATCTTTTCATATTTCCCTTTTCGGTCTTAGCTCCTAATAATATCGGACCACGTAAAATGGATATATAATTAGGTACATTAGGCATTTCTTCGATAGAGACCTTCATGGGAGTATTGATATTGACAACATCTCCATTTTTCCATATTTTGTCTATTTTTATATATGACGATGGAGACGAGCCTATGGCATAGTTCTTACCATTATGCGTTACTTTCATATCAGATGACGACACCCAGCGTGGATGGCGTATCAATAGAGTGAATCTTGTAGGCTTTTTTACATTGATTGTTATTTGACTGTTTTCTTCATCAGGGAAGAGACTCTTTTGTGTGAGGGTAACCTTTTTATCTTTCCAGTTTAATTTAGAGGCTATGAACAGGTTAATAAATAGAGAATCTGTAGTATGGCTATAGATGAATTCACCATATTTGCCATGATTTTCCATTCCTGTTCCGACACAACACCACATTGCAGAATTCGGAGCTGAATATACCCGATAATGGCAAGGCCGGGCAGGGGTAAAATACACGTATCCACCATGTTCAGGATGTTGTGATGACAGTATATGATTAAATACTGCTCTTTCATAAAAGTCAGAGTAACTGGCTGAAGGATGCATTCTGAACAATCCTTCTGTTAGCTTTAGCATATTATATGTATTACAGGTTTCCGGACCTTCCCGTTCTTCTGCATAACTGATACAGTCATCTTTTTCAGGAAAGTGTTCGCGACGACTGTTACCCCCTAGCGATAAAGAGCGGTGATTTACGACTCTATTCCAGAAAAAGGTAGCAGCGGTGGTATAGGTTGTATCGTTCGTTAGTTCCGCAATACGTTGGTAACCGACAGCTTTAGGAACTTGAGTATTGGCATGTTTGTTATCTAAATTGTCTTTTCCGGCAGCCATACTGTTAAGTAGCCATTTGTGTGAAAAGCGTTTGGCTGCCTTTAGATATTGAGCATTCTTCGTTATTTGGTATGCATCTGCATAGACTTCGGCCATCCCTCCAAATTCATTAGAGAGCATTTCTTCCATTTGCTTTTCGTTCAAGGGAGAAATGATGTCTATTCCCCAATCACATAACTTTAAAAACATATCTTTGGCCTCTTGGCTATTTCCATATAACCATGCATCTCTGAGCCCGGCAAAGGTTTTGTGCAAATTATACCAGGGAACCCATGATTCCCATACAATTTTAATATTTCCTTTTTTAACTTCTTCCCAAAGATGTTTACTGTCAGGGACACCACCTATGTATCCGTTGCCATTTGCCTTCTGACAGCGTTTAAGTTCTGAAAGCATATATTCCATCCTTTTTTTACAATCAGGATTTCCGGTGGCGGCATAATGGATGGCTAATGCACTCAAATAGTGGCCTCCTACGTGTCCACTCAACCTTACCCAATTAGGAAAAACTTCTCCTTTAGGAGTTAATCCTGCCTCTTTAAGGAAGGGGGCAAGTAGTCGATCCGTATCATACTTTAAAAGATTCTGTACATTCAAATTACAAGCATACTTGAAAGGTCCGTCAAGTAGTTCTACATCTTTCAAAGAAAATGTATTGGGATACAGCTTATCTTGAGCAGTGATGCGGGATAATATTACTACTAATAAAATAAGACTTAAAGTGATTTGTTTTTTCATGATATATTGATTTTATCCATAAATGGCGAAAATGAAAATGACCGGACTTATAACTAGTCAATTTTATAAAGGCTGAGCCATTCTTTTATTTGGGGATTCGTCCATAAACAAGTAGGATTTTTTATATCCTCCATAATCTATCACTATTTTTTCAAGGACAATGCCCGGATCCAAAGGACGGAATATCAGCGTCTGTAATCCGTCTGATGTGCGTGGTAACTCCAACTTGACTTTTTTCTCTACTATACGTCTGGCTACTGTAGGATAGAATACGCTATAAACATTTTTAGGATCCTCATTCAAATTATGGTTGAAATTGACGGTTTCCGTTTTTCCTCCTTCAAATCCAATGTTATACTTATGCCCTTTGGAATCATGGAACGCAAGGGTTGATTTTACTACAATGTGTACATTGACAGTCTTTGTCTCCTTTGGTAACTTCATTTTATAAGAGATGGAAGCTCCATCGGTAGGTTGTGTGTATGGCATTAAGGCCATTCCACTAAGGGTTCTTCCTATATGTGGTATGACTGTCCAGTGTGCATCGGCTGCATTCTGAGTGCTGAAATAATGTTCGGCTTCCATAGCCACATAGCCGTTTTCTCCTGTAAATATATAACCTCCTGTCGCCTTCTCCGGCTGCTGGATACGGAATACCTCCGGCAATTTATCTGCAGGGAAGTTATCATTCCATGAAGTATATCCGATATGTTTTTGGATCATCATATTTTTCCATTTACCGCCGGACATCACATTGTTATAATCATTGCTCAATGCTTTGTCGCGTGCAAATGCTTTTTCAACTTTGTCTGCCCATTCATTAGCTTGCGGATTGTTTTCTTTGTAGAGTTTGTGGTTCATGGCTTGTGCGTAGTACATCTCATACAAATTGGCCATTGCTTGTACCGGGAAAAGAATCAATTGCTTGTAGGCATCTTTGTACTCCGGTTTGAGTGTGGTATATTGCCTTAATGCTTCCGCTTCAAGTTTCACAAACTCGTCCGATACTTGTTTCCATTCTCCTGTTTTCAGGTTATAGGTTTTACAGTCGAGCATTTCGGGAGTGACACGTCCTGCATATTTGCTGTATAGGTTCAAGATGTGCATTGCTTCATCTGCTTGTTCCTTACCGAACTGTTGTGCACAGAATTGGCGTGGATGTTCCTGCAAATTATCAGCTGTATACTGTTTGGGATTCCATGCCATATCCAGAAAAAGGGTGATAGGATATTCCATTGGTTTCAGGTCGCCCACATTCAAAATCCAAAGTTTATCGACTCCATAGTCGTATGTCAGTTGCAGTTGTTCCCACATATTTTGAATCGGGGTAACATTGAGCCATTTTGAATTACGGGGAGCACCTACATAATCAACATGATAATACATACCCCAACCTCCCGGATGTTTCCGCTCTTCAGCGTTAGGAAGGCGGGTTACATTTCCCCAGTTGTCGTCGGTCAGCAACATGATAACATCATCCGGTGCACGAAGTCCCATATCATAGTAGCGTTGCACTTCTTTGTAGATAGCCCAGACTTGCGGGCGTTTTTCCGGAGCTTCTCCCGTTACTTCCTTGATAATCCGACGTTGGTTCTTGAAGATTTTCTCCAGCAAACGTATGTTGTCCTTGTCACGTGCCGCATATTCATGGTCTTTTCCTTCTTTACCTCCCATTGGCGCATCACCGTCCCCACGCATACCAATGGTGATAAGGTCTTCCGTATCGGCAGCTCTTTCAATTCCCTCGCGGAAAAACTGATCTATGGTCTTTTGGTTGGATGTATAGTCCCATACGCCATATTCCTTGCGTTTTCTTGCCCATTCCTGATGGTTACGTGCCATAGGCTCGTGATGGGAGGTTCCCATAATAATCCCCATTTCATTGGCGGTTTTGCTGTTTTCCGGATCGTCTGCATAAAAGCTCCAACTCCACATGGCAGGCCACATAAAATTACCGCGCAGGCGAAGGATCAGTTCGAACACACGTGCATAAAAACGGTGATCACCGTATTTTGTACCATACGTATGTTTTACCCAACTAGTCAGGCAAGGAGCTTCATCATTAAGGAAGATTCCTCTATATCTGACAGCGGGTTCGCCATCTGTATAGATTCCGGGTTTTATATAGACATTTTTTTGTTTGGCAACAGGAACGTCCGCCCACCAATACCAGGGAGATACACCCATTTGTCGGGAGAGTTCGTATATTCCGTAAATTGTTCCCCGTTTGTCGCTACCTGCAATCACCAAAGCCTCATCAACTCCTTCGCAGGGATTAGTTATGATTTGTAGGAGGAACTTTTCCGTTTTTTCGTTCAGTTCATTCTTATTCAGCTTTTTAGATTTTATCAGTTGCTGGATGACAGGACTTTGGTATGTTCCTATCAAGACGCATCGTTTGTTATTTCCTTCTGTTAGGATTTCCGGTTTTGTTCCACATACATTGAATATATCTTGTTGCAGATTATCAATGGCGATTTTGACCCCTTTATCAATATTCGAATCACATTTTATAATACAAGGTTGTCCGTTTACTATCAGCGGAAAGTAATCTGCTAGAGGTGTGAAAGAGATGAATTGTTCTGCAGAGAACATCGAAAGGCTGACTATTGAAAGCCATAAGAGTAATAATACTTTTTTCATGGTATGCATCATATAAAACAGTTAATAATACTTTTGTTCTTTGTGAAGCAAAGATAGCGTATCTTATACTGTCTGATTATAAGATTTGTTTCTGTTCTATATCTATGTGTAACCGTTGTTTTTTTAATCTGTTTCAAATATTATTCTAATTGTTACATCATTCGTGCCCTTTGTTCTTATAACTGCTGATTACCAATGTTATAGCTTACTCAGTTCCAATATTTTCTTTTCCAATGTCAGGTCGTCGGTAGTCATTTGGGGAGTGGGGATGTTACACATACGTATAACGTCTCCTTCACGACAGGTATAGCTGTAATAGAGACGCTCGATTTCACTCAGCTCATCGTAGGATTTTAGGTTCCCTTTTTGTTGAAGAAACTTGGAACGTTCGGCTCTGTCGGTCTGTTTAACCAATAATATACGGCGGGCGATAGGGTTGTAATTATAATCAAAGCATTGGTAAATGCCGCGTAGGAAAGGCGGACGGTCGAACATCGGCAGTTTGAGGCAAATATTGAACATGGAAAGTTGCGGGGCATGACTCTCATTGAAAACAAGATAGAGATGACTCATGCCATTCATCAGCCCGAATCCCCAATGAGTGGTGCCATGAGCATTCGTGTGTCCCACTTCGATGTAGTTGCCATTCTCGGCCGGAGCGATGAAGTAAGGCTCGATTTTCAGGTCATTGGTGTTGGAGGAGAGACTGTAGCTGGTATATATGCCACTGAAATTTGTGATATGATTCACACTTTGCCTGGCGTTGTGTGCCAGTTCGGAAAGAAAGGGATTCATACTGTCCGGCTTTTCTTTTACTACCACCTCCATAGCGAAGAGTGCCTGTTTCATTTGCGGAAGTAGTCCGAAGAGTTTCTTTTTCGAAAGATTATTGACCCACATTAAAGCGTTGTCCAATGCTTCGTTGTCATCCATCCCTTTTTCCACATTTTTGAAGTATGCCGGGAATACTGTGGAATACATGGCGGACAATACGCTCGGGGTGAGTTGTGCTTGTTCGGCCATTTCTTTCATCTTGATACCCTTTCCACGTAGGAAAGTAATGCGGTCGTAGATTTCTTTCAGCTCATTCATATTTTTTATTGAGGAGTTCATTAGCTTGTTACAAAAATAGCTTTCTCTCTTGAATCCAACTCTCTATACGGTGACTTTTATTGTAAAAAGGTTGTTTTGTAGCCTCTTTCCGGTGTATTACATTACAATTACATGAATATTTCTGAATTATTTCGTACTTATTATTCCTGTTTTATTCATTTTTTACCTCGTTGGGTGGCTCTACTTTTGCGATGTCAAAACGAAGAAGAATATGAATTTATCACTGAATAAACTGATAGGACAAAGACCGGACCTACAATACGGTAAAACGGAAAGACATACTCCTGACTGGCTTTTCATTCTCTGGATGGGTGGTACGGCACTATTGTCTTACTCGTTGGTTTACGCTTTGCGTAAGCCTTTTACTGCTGCTGAGTTTGAAGGGTTGACGGTGGCTGGTATGGATTATAAGATTGTGGTGAGCATTATCCAGCTCATCGGTTATGTATGCGCCAAGTTGTTTGGCATTAAATATATTTCCGAATTGCAGCCGCAGAATCGGTTGAAGTTCATTATCGGATCTGCTGCCTTGTCCGAAGCCTCTCTGTTGGCGTTCGGCCTGTTACCATTGCCCTATAATATAGTGGCACTTTTCTTTAACGGGCTTTCTTTGGGTTGCATGTGGGGAGTGATATTCAGCTTTCTCGAAGGTCGTCGTACTACCGATATTCTGGCAAGTATTATGGGAGTGAGTATGGCACTGAGTTCGGGAGTGGCAAAGAGTCTCGGACTTTATGCGTTGAATCAACTCCATGTCAGTGAGTTTTGGATGCCTGCACTCGTAGGGGGATTGGCCTTTCCGTTGCTTTGCTTTATGGGATGGATGATGACCAAGTTTCCTCGTCCTACGGCGGCGGATATTGCAGCCCGTTCCGTTCGTGTCACTCTCAACGGACAGCAACGTTGGGCGCTCTTCAAACAATATATGCCCTTACTGCTTTTACTTTTTGTCGCCAATCTGTTGCTTACTGTACAACGTGATATTAAAGAGGATTTCATTGTCTGTATCATTGATGTGGATACAATTTCTTCCTGGCTGTTTGCCCAACTTGATACCATCGCTACATTGGTATTATTGTCCACGTTTGCCGTACTCGCTTTCTCCGGCAATCATTTGAAAGTACTTTATACATTGTTGGGACTTTCTACTGCAAGTATGGGGGTATTGGCTCTGCTAGGTAGCGGAGAGGTACAGTTGTCTACTACTTTGTGGCTCTTTTTGCAGACGCTCTGTATAGACATTGCTTACCTCAGTTTCCAAACCATTTTCTTTGAAAGGTTCATTGCTTGTTTTAAAGTGAAGGGGAATGTGGGATTCTTCATTATCACTATAGATTTTGTCGGTTATGTGGGTACGTTAGCATTACTGCTGTTTAAGGAGTTGAAAGCCTCGCATATAGACTGGGCGGTGTTCTATAATGAGATGAGTGTCTTTGTAGGCATAACCTGTTGCATCGCTTTTGCCGCTGCAGCCGTCTATGTGATGAAGGCTAAGAAAATCCCTGATACGGGTAGCGCAAGAAAGGTAAATGACATGAATAGTTACAACGAATTATTAACTTCAAATCCAACGATATGATTGACATCAATTACACTAGAATGAGTAATATCAATAACTGCAATATGAAAAAAATAGAATGCGTGATTATGGATTGGGCGGGTACTTCCGTCGATTATGGATGTTTTGCACCGGTAGCGGCTTTCGTGGATAGTTTCAAGCAGCTGGGACTGACTGTTACGGCTGCCGAGACACGTGCCCACATGGGGTTGACTAAGATTGAAGAGATACGTGCTTTGTTTTCCATTGAACGGGTAGGAAAGGACTTTCGTGAGAAGTACGGACGTGACTATACCGAAGAGGATGTGCAGGAATGCTATAAACGTTTCCAAAAGGTATTGTTCGATACTTTGGAAGATTATACAGAGCCTATTCCCGGTGTGGTGGAGGTGATTGCCAAACTACGTGCTCAGGGAATCAAAATCGGTTCTACTACCGGATATACTCAAAAGATGATGGATGTGGTGATTCCTGCCGCAGAAAAGAATGGTTACAGGATTGATAATTGTGTCACTTCGGACAATCTGCCCGGTGGTCGTCCGAAGCCTTATATGATTTATCGCAATATGTGTGATCTGGACGTTGCCTCCCGTTTCTCTGTGCTGAAATATGGTGATACGATTGCAGACATACGTGAAGGTGTGAATGCCGGTGTGTGGAGTGTAGGTGTAATAATGGGAAGTAACGAATTGGGGCTGACTGAAGAAGAAACCCGTACTCTTCCGATGGGGGAACTGAAATGCCGCATGGCTAAGGTGCGGGACCGTATGTATGCCGCTGGTGCTGATTATGTGGTGGACACGATTGCCGAACTGCCGATGTTGATAGAGGATATCAATGAACGTATGGCATTATAAAAGAAAGAATAATAAAAATAACAAACCGATAAATTAATAAATTTAAGATAATATGAGACCTTATTTACTTTTGACTCCCGGTCCTCTTACTACAACCGACACTGTGAAACAAGCGATGATGAGCGACTGGTGTACTTGGGATGAAGATTACAATCTTGGTATTGTAGAAGTTATCCGTAAAGAATTGGTGGAGATTGCTACTAGCGCTCCTGACGAGTATACGGCTGTGTTGATGCAAGGTAGCGGAAGTTTTTGTGTGGAAGCCACACTTGGCTCTGTAGTTCGTCCTGAGGATAAACTGTTAGTAGCAGCCAATGGTGCTTACGGTAAGCGTATGGGCATTATTTCCGAATATTACCATATTGATTGTCACGTGATGAGGTTTGAAGAAATAGAACCGGTGAATGCCAATAAGATAGATACTTATTTGAATGAACATCCGGAGGTGACGCATGTGTCTGTAGTACATTGTGAGACTACGACCGGTGTGCTCAATCCTTTGGAGGAGATTGCCGCCGTGGTGAAGCGCCACGGTAAGATATTGATTGTGGACGCTATGAGTAGCTTTGGAGGAGTACCCATCGATATGGCAAAGTTAGGTATCGATTTCTTGATCAGTAGTGCCAACAAGTGTATTCAAGGTGTACCGGGATTTGGCTTTATCATTGCCCGTCGTTCTTTGATGGAGAAATGTAAAGGGATTGCCCGTTCTCTTTCGCTCGATCTTTATGAGCAATGGGAAACAATGGAGAAAGGACATGGAAAATGGCGTTTCACCTCGCCTACTCACGTGGTGCGTGCCTTCATGCAGGCTTTGACTGAATTGAAAGCCGAAGGTGGTGTAGAAGCTCGCCATGTCCGCTACTGTGAGAACCATCGCGTATTGGTGGAAGGTATGCGCGCTTTAGGCTATAAGACTCTGCTGCCCGATGAACAGCAGTCGCCTGTTATCACCTCTTTCTATTATCCTTCGGCTGACTTTAACTTTAAAGATTTCTATCTGAAACTGAAAGCTAAAGGGTTTGTCATCTATCCGGGAAAGATATCACAGGCAGATACTTTCCGTATCGGCAACATCGGTGACGTTCATCCGACTGACTTTATGAAGCTGATAGAAACGATCAAGGAAAGCTAACTTATGGCTGATGTAACGGATCGGAATGATATTGGATGAGCCCTTCCATCGGGCTTTGCAAAATCTTTCCGATTCTAATACCTGTCTCTTGTGCTGCCTCTTGAAGTATCTCTTTGTAACAATGAGCTACTGATCCTATGAAATGTGCCGGATACTGCGTGTAATCATATTGCATTACATTTCTTCGGAGAAAAGCAATGAAGCTGCCTAGCACTAATTGCCGTATTCCAGGTTCTTCCAGATGTTGTGCTATAAAAGGTGACAGGCTTGCCAGAAAACGATTCGGGAAGGGCTGACGGTAAACCCGGTCAATGATTTCGGGAACTGTCAGGTCGAATTGTTTTAGAAATGCTTCTTTGATGGCGGGAGAGAGTTGATTCTTCAAGATGTCACCGACTAGTAACTTGCCTAGAACAGCTCCGCTTCCTTCGTCACCCAGGATAAAGCCTAAAGGAGAAATGTGGTTGACAATTTCTTTACCGTCATAGAAACAGGAGTTGGAACCTGTTCCCAGTATACAGGTAATGCCTGCTTCACGACCGCATAGTCCACGAGCGGCAGCCAGCATATCCGAGTAGGCTTTGATATTTCCGACAACAGGTAAACTGTCGGCTATTGCCCGCCGGAGGGTGGGAGCTTTCTCGGGTGTACAGCCTGCACCGTAAAAGTAGACAGAGTCGATTGTTCCTTCCGGCAATTGCGGCAGGAGGGAATGTGTCAGTTCTTGCTGAATTTCTTCTTCTGATTGGAAGAAGGGATTGAGTCCTTTCGTTCCAATCCTTTTGATAGGTGTATTATCGAGGATGACACACCAGTCGGTCTTGGTAGAACCGCTGTCTGCGATAAGCATCATAGTTTACTGTATATTTTCAGTTTAATATCTTAAATATAATCACGTGAATTTATTGCTTTTTCCGAAAGAATCATCCAATCGGTTGCGAATCATTAATGAAGCAATAATACCGGGTATCGTACAAATACAAACCCAGATAAAGAAATTGGTGTATCCGAGATGTTCTTGTATCCACCCTGCCGGCATACCGGGAAGCATCATTCCAAGCGCCATAAATCCGGTTCCGATAGCATAATGAGCTGTCTTGTGCTCGCCTTCGGCAATATAAATCAGATAAAGCATATAGGCTGTGAAACCGAAACCATAACCCAGTTGTTCGATAGCTACGCAGGTGGAAATCAATATCGGGTTGTTAGGAGTGGCTGCAGCCATCCATACATATAATATGTCGGGAAGGTTGATGGCTAATGCCATAGGTAGTATCCATTTCTTGAATCCGTCACGTGAAACGAGAAAGCCGCTGATAATTCCACCAAGTAACAAGGCTATGACACCAATAGTTCCGTATATCATTCCAACTGTTGCTGTGGATAGTTCCAATCCGCCTTTATCGGCATGGTCGAGTAGGAAGGGGGAAGCAATCTTGGCTAGCTGCGATTCTCCCAATCGGTAGGTGAGTAGGAAAAAGAACATGAGACCCAAGTGTTTCTTTTTGAAGAAAGTGACAAAAGTCAGAAGAAAGTCTTCTAATAGTTTACCTACTGTGAGTCCGGGACATTGGATATCGGAATCGGGGCGGGGAAGGATAAAGCGGTGATATAAAGTAAGAGTTAGGAACAATCCCGCTAAGAAATAAAAAGTAATACTCCATGCCAGAAGTATATTGCCTTGAGAAGTCTCTAGCCAGCCTGCCAGCATGACGAGAATGCCTTGCCCGAAAATATTGGCGAGCCGGTAAAAGGTATTTCGGATGCCTACGAAGAAAGATTGTTCCTTGTTGTTGAGGCCGAGCATATAAAAACCGTCTGCTGCGATGTCATGCGTAGCCGAACTGAATGCCAATAACCAAAAGAAAGCAAGGGTGAATTGTACGTAATGTGCCGTTGGGATAAAAAAGGCGATGCCTGCAAATCCGGCGGCGATGAACCCTTGCATGGCGATAATCCAGGAACGTTTCGTTTTCACCAGATCGACGAATGGACTCCATAACGGTTTGATAGTCCAGGGAAGATAAAGCCAGGAAGTGTATAAGGCTATTTCGGTATTGGATAATCCCAGACGTTTGTACATGATGACGGCAATAGTCATTACCGCTACATAAGGTAATCCTTCTGCAAAATAGAGGGTTGGAATCCAACTCCAGGGATTTCTTTTTATAGTGGGTGTTGTCATGGCATTCGTTCGATTTTATTTATATTGTTTTTCAAGTGTACTACCGGGGTAATAGTGAGATAGTATTTCTTCATACTTATAACCTTGTTCTCCTATCACGGCGGCACCGATTTGGCAAAGTCCCACTCCGTGTCCCCAACCGGCTCCGGTGAGGATAAATCGGGAAGGAAGTTCATCTCCGTACTCCTTGTCTACTACAAAAGCGGAACTGTAAAGATGGGAAGTCGATAGAGTACGGCGTATCTCCAACTCTTTTCCAATGATGAGTGTCCGTAAGGTTCCTACAATCTTTAGCCGGACAAGACGTCCGGATGTTCCCCGTTCTACAGGAATTAAATCAATGATTTGTCCGAAATCAATCCCTGAACGTTGATGAATCAGTTCTGAAAGCTCCTGTTGCGAATAACTGACTTTCCAACGATAGAAGTCTGCTGTTTCCTGATCGTAGTTGTTTAATACTTGACTTAGGATTTTCTTGTCCTGTGTATTACAGAAAGCAACAGGTGAGGTACGTATCCATTTATCAGCTTCCGCCTCTATGGTCAAATCGGGGAGTTGTTTTTCAGTCTTGCTATCCCGTTGTCTGATTAGATAAGGATGCTTTACGTTTTCCCAACAATTTTGGAACTCTTCAAAAGCTCCGCCACAACATTTAGAGAAACGGGCATCACAAATCGCTCCTTTATACATCAGTACTTCCCCCCGCGTGGCGGAAACTGCTTCGATGGCTTGTGGTGTTGAGGCTCGTGTAATTCCCTGATAACGCTGGCAATGATCGTCGGCACATACGTCGAAATTCTTATGTGCTTCATGGTCATACCATTTTATAAGTTGAGAGTTGAGAATGGAGAGTTGAGAGTTACTCTGCAGCCGGACAGCGCAGCCCACTCTCAACTCTCCATTCTCAACTCTCAACTTATTAACTAGCCAGCTTCGGGAGATGACGGCGTGAGCCTTTAGTAGTTCCAAAGAAGCTGTTGCGCTCATTTCTGATGAAATGACACTGATGAGGTATTCCTCAA